>ENA-OPXB01000017-OPXB01000017.1-human-gut-metagenome-genome-assembly--contig:-NODE-17-length-129505-cov-8.549710_pt1 | contig 129505 bp, 115 predicted proteins | sample MGYA00241516_ERZ502024 | MGnify/ENA primary metagenome ERZ502024 (study PRJEB25962, sample SAMEA2041926) | human gut metagenome | biome: human gut; feature: human-associated habitat; material: faeces...
TAAGTCCCATCCTTTAATGCATTCTTATTTTGTCTTGCAAGTTTGTCTTCCTTAGTTTCTTTTAAACATTCAGTTTTAACTTCTTTTGTAAATGAACAATTTTTGCAAGTATATTTTATTTTACCTTCGGATGTATATGTGGGTTCAGTAATTATTATTCCATTATCCCATTCATGGTCTAATTTTGATATTGTTGTAACATTTTGTCTTTCATTACATCTAGTACAATGATATGATTTAATTCCCTCATTTTGGCAAGTTGCTGGTTTATCTATTATCCATTTTTTTGAAAAAGAATGCCCTAGTGCTGCAACAGTTTCAGTTTTGGTTTTGTTGCAAATTGTACAGGTATAAGTTTTGATTCCAGGTTCAGTACAAGTAGCCTCTTTTATGATTGTGCCATTATCCCATATATGATTTATATCAGAGTAAACAATATTAAAATCAAATGCATTTGAAGATCCTGTGACACTTAGTGAAATATTGTGCTTTTCATCAGACCACTTCATCTGATTTAATACATAGGCAGTGATTCCATTCTGAATACCTGAAATACTTGGCGGATAAGAAGCATTGTCCGCTGTTATTTCAAACTCTGTCTTCCCTGCATCCAGATTTTTCTGAATCCTGTCTGCATAAGCCTTTGCCCACTTCTCGGCATCTCCTGACCTGACAAAATAATTGTCGGCAAGACTTGTTGAACGCGTTTTATACGTGTCGGTAGTATAGATTTTGCTATGTCCCGGATGTTCTATGGCCATCAGCTCATCGGTCAGACCAAAATACAAATGTCTCTGATCAAAGCTATACCAGTTATCGCTGCTGTCATCCCAGGTGCAGTCCGTCTGATACCACTGTCCGTCCAGCTTCATGGCATTCCAGGTGTGTCCATCATAGGTATCCCTTGTCTCGCTGTTTTCTATTCCTGCTGCAGTAAGGAGCTTTGCATATGCACTCTCATACGACTGACATGTGCCAAGTTTTCTGGTCAGCGCACTCTCAGCCGAAGACCATTTCAGGGTGTTATCATACTCAAGCTGGTCAAGCAGCCAGTCATGCAGCCAAAGGGCTTTTGCATACTCTGAGCCATCAGTTTTGCTGTTACACTCAGCTACTGCAGATTGAACAATTGAGTCAACACTCGGATATTTACTATCAGATACGCCTATATTGAAGTTCAAACGCAGATAATATACACCTGCTGGTTTATCCATCACATAAAACCTAAAGTTATAAGTACCGGTAGCAGTCATGGTAAATGTATAATCGTTTGAAGCACACTCTGATGTATAATTCATCCACTCACCGCGACTTGGATCCGCTACTGATTCGAATGCCCATTGATTTGGGCTCGAATAGCTCGGCGCATCCATTCTGAATTGATATTTTCCTGAGCCACCTGTTGCAGACACATGGAATGTGGTCGGCTGTCCAAGTACAGGATCATTCCATTCTGCTTTTAGTGTCACAGCACCTGACGAGGTCTCCTCACTATGCGCATATGTAGTTTCTACAGAATCGTTGCTGTTATCCGACTCATCCCATGATTTTTCAGTCATAGGATACTGAGCGTTAAACTCAGCTGATGTATAGTATAGATAATGGTTGCCCACCACTTTCCATGATTTGCGGGTATGATTACTAAAGTCAGCTTCTGATTTCAACAGAAAATTATTATAGGTGGCCGCACCCTGTCCATCCCAGGTACAGTCCACGTTATAGTATTTGCTGCCGATTCGCACTATATTCCACGCATGCGCTCCTCCATTGCCGGTACCGCTGATAATCCTAACCGACAGTCCTGCTTCCTTGCACAGTCTGTAGAAAAGCACAGCATACCCCTGACAGACAGCTTTTCCGGTGCATAGAGCTCCATAAGCTGTATATATCTGCTCCTCTTTTGAATTATATGCATAATCGACATGATTGCAGATATAATCATGAATCTTTATAATCTTTTTGGCTTCGCTCAGTCCATTAAGCTGCAGTGTTGTCATTGCCTCAGCCACAGCCGCTGTCAGCTTTGCTTCCTGCTCTGCATCAGAATGATATGACATGGTATATTGTATATATCCTGCATTACTGTATGAAAGACGACAGCCAGCAAATCCATATATAAGCGCATCCCCATCCTGTCCGGTAGAGCTTTCATCGCACTTCATTGCATCATATAATAAATCCCAATATAGCTCATCTTTGTGAGAATCAAACCAGGATGCAGGGAAATTCAAGGTTATTTCCGTCTCTCTGCTAACCATCTGCTTTCTGAGATATGAAACGGCACTGTCATAATCTGAAAAATACTGTCCCGTGGATGCCGCAAATAGCTGCACATCGTTTGAGGAGTCAAGCTTTTTCTTTAAATCATCAATGCTGATAACATCCTCATACAGCGGATTTACCATGTAGATAATATTTTCCTCCGATTTATCGACCTCAGGCCGGTTGCATTCGGATTGCTTGCCCGAAGCTTCAACCCCTTCCATTGTCCGAACTTCACTTGCTGCCACAATAGTTGATGGAACTATTGTAATCAGCATAATAAGTGTTAAAATAAGGCTAATTATTCTTTTGTACATACATAATCCTCCCAGCATGTTCTATTGTTAATAAATACTCTATTCCACAATGTAAAAATACATGGTAACCTATTAATTAATCTATTGGTATAATCGGAAGCTCTATCACTCCGTTATCTGATTTATTACTATTTTTATTATCGGTTTTAGTATCGGTTTTATTTATTTTGATAATCAGGACCATCAGTTTCCCTTTTACACTGATCTACCGCTGACTGAATTATAGAATTTATACTTGGATAATTAGGATCAGATAAATGTATATATGTATTTACACGTAAATAATAAATATTATTTGCCTTATCCATTAAGTAAAAACGAAAATTATATGTACCTGAGGCAGTCATAGTAAAAGAGTAGTCTGTACTCATACACTCACCAGTATAGTTCATCCATTCACCGCGACTTGGATCCGCTACTGATTCGAATGCCCATTGATTTGGGCTAGAATAGCTCGGTGCATCCATTCTGAATTTATAGTTTCCTGAGCCGCCTATTGCAGACACATGGAATGTGGTCGGCTGTCCAAGTACAGGATCATTCCATTCTGCTTTTAGTGTCATAGCACCTGACGTAGCTTCCTCACTATGTGCATATGAAGTCGTCTGATTATTTGATGATTCCGTAACCGCTGACAAACTTACCGTCTCTCCATCATCCGCCTCTTCCTTCTCTGCAGAAGTCATCTTTGTCATTTCTTCATCCACTGCCGGGGAGTTAGGTACTGCACTGTCCGTATTTTCAAGTTCTGTTACCTTTGATTTCTCTTTTGTTTCTTCACCCTCATAATCTCCTACAGAATCTGTAACCTGCCCTGTTTCTGCCGTTACAGATATAGTCGGTTGCATGGCTAAAACAGTTGCCATCAGCAGTGCTAATAGTTTTTTCTTTCCCATATAGCTCTCCTCATTTGTCGTTTTGGTAAATTGTCAGTTATTAACAACAGACAATTTTGTTTTTTGTTGAGTATTATTTTAGCAAAAAATTTATAACTCATCTAGCATAATATACTGAAAGGATAATTTCTTACTGGCTGTAAGAAATTATCCTTTGTATTATTTTTTTCTGGACACGCTCCGTAACTCTTGCATATCTTCATATTAATTGACTTAAGTTTTGAGCTTTCACTTCAATTTAAAAGTTTACTACGGAGGAAGGGGTAAAGTCTAACCACGGTTTTATTGAGCGTTTACTGTCTTACTGCATTCGGTTCCATTAAATAAAATCAGAAATCCGTAATATTCTCGCATGTTTTAGACCTCTTTCTTTCTATGGATATCACTTCTGCCCATAATAGGCATTCGGGCCGTGTTTTCTCATATAATGCTTGTCCAACACATATTGCTTCATCTCTGCCTGTGAATTGAGTAACAGCGTTTTGATATCCATCTCCGCTACATTTTCCATAACAACCGCATTGTATACAGCATTGGCAGGGCTTGAGCCCCAAGCGAACGGGCCGTGATTCTTTACCACAATTCCCGGTATAGCCATCGGATCATAGTTCATCTTCTCTATTGTCTCGATAATGACCTTGCCTGTATTCAGTTCGTAGGCTTCCATTACTTCTTCTTTGCTCAGCTCTCTCGTGCATGGAATATCTCCGTAGAAATAATCCGCATGAGTTGTACCAAGCGCTGGAATTTTCATGCCAGCCTGTGCAAACGCCACGGCATTGGTAGAATGTGTATGGACTATGCCTTTAATCTGTGAATACTTCTTATACAGTGCAAGATGAGTCTTGGTATCAGATGATGGCTTCCATTTACCTTCCACAGTTTCACCACTCTCAATATCCACAACCACCATGTCCTCAGCTGACATTCCATCGTAGTCAACGCCAGATGGCTTGATGACCATGTACTTTCTGTCGTCAGAGATTCCGCTGACGTTGCCCCATGTATAAATGACTACACCTTTGGCAACCAGATCGAGGTTGGCGTTGCAAACATCTTGTTTTAATTGTTCAAGCATAAACTTTTTTGTCCCCTCCGTTCGTTTTTCCTCAACTCATCTATGGTTTCTGTAAAGCCCTCTTCCAGAGAATATCTTCCTTCCCACCCCAAAGACTTTAGCTTTTTATTATCAAGTATACAGTTTTGCGGTTTAGAAAATCCTTTTGATTCGACAGTATCCGGAATATCAAAAACCACCTTTGTTCCCACTATCTTTGCACAACATGAAGCAACATCAGCAATTGAAGCAACTGAATTTTCATTTGCAATATTATACGCTTCTCCAATCTCTCCTTTGGAAAGCACCATAAACAAAGCAGAAACAGCATCGAGGACATAACAATATGTTCTTCTTTGTTCCCCCTTGCTCTTCAAGGCAATATTCTCACCATGCAACGCATTTCTGATAAATTGAGCATGTGCTTTACTATCGTTTAGCAACATGGTAGGTCCATATATACTAGCCAATCTGCAAATCACAGCGTCAATTCCATATTCGTCAATATAGCTGTTGACAAGCATCTCGGCGCACCGCTTACTTTCTGTATAGCCGTTTCTGAGCATATGAAAGTCTACTAATCCGACCATATTTTCGCTATACACATCAATGCCATCTATTTTCCCATAAACCTCGAAAGTTGAAGTTAACAGCAACCGTGTATCTATGTTTTTCTTACAGTATTCAAGCACATTTTTTGTTCCAATGACATTTGTAATAATTGTCTCTGCAGGCTGAAGAGCATACATCTTAGGGTCGGCATTGCTTGCCGCATGAATAATATAATCAAATACGACATCCAGCGTCAGAGGCATAACAACATCCTGTACAACAGGCGTTACTTTGCCTTTAAAACGCTTAGAGATTTTTTCTTGTGAACGTCCCAAAGCGAAAATCTTAAATCTACAACCGCAATATTCATTGGCATACAAAAGAGCATCTATACAACATGATCCAATAAGTCCTGTAGCACCTGTTACAAGTATTTTCCCCACTTTAATTGGCAATGTTTCAGCAACTTGCCTTAATCCATCATTGTATCCCATCAGTGCATCCACACATCCTTCTTAGCATTTAGAAGCGCTTTAAAAATCTCAATATCCTCGGCTGTGGTGAGCTTCAAGTTTTTCTCAGAACCCGCAGACATATATAGTTTTCTGCCAAGTTCAATATACATCGTACAAGAAGCAACTGAATTTGTAATTCCCTTTTTCAAAGCTTCTTTATGTGCAGCAATAATATCTTGGAGGAAAAACGCCTGTGGTGTTTGAGTGATTTTAAGATTATCTCTTGGAACCTGTTCTTCAGTTGAAAGAGAATCAAAGGTTTTTAACATTGCCGCAGTACACGGAACAACAGTAATTGCATTTCCGTATTGTCTGCAAACTCGAATGTTATCCGAGATAATATCGTTGCTTACCATAGGACGAATCGCATCATGAACCAATACGATATCATCAGAACCATTATGTCTTGAGGCAATGTCATAAAGTCCGTTTCGGATTGAATCCTGACCGTTCTTGCCGCCTGAAACAATGTTCTCAAGTTTGGCAATTCCAAACTGCTTGGCATATGCCCATAAGACATCGTGCCACCCGTCGAGGCAAACAACTTCAATCGCATCAATGCTTGGATGCTTTTGAAAAGCCTCTAATGTGTAAACAATAACTGGCTTATCATACACATTGATAAACTGTTTCGGTATATCTTGCCCCATACGAGCACCAACACCGCCAGCGATGATTAAAACTATGTTTTTCATTTTTTCTACTCCTTATATTGTATTTTAAGTAAGCTCTATAGGGATAAGTCTACAGGACATATCCTCAAATATAAGTCCTCATGAATTGGCTCCATGAACTATGTAAATATATTCTCTACAGATCTTGCATAATCTATGTTAATAAGTTGTTTAAGAACTGTCTGGTTCAGAATAGCCTACTTGCTTAGCCATCACAAACCTAGAACTTATACACGCTTTAAATTATCCGTTTAAAAGCCTATCAACAGCTTTTTTCGTTGCTGTCCCATCATAATTGTATCTACCCCATTCTTTAAAGAACTGCTCAAGCCGTTCTTCATATTCTTTACGATTGAATTGAACGATACGTTCAACTAGCTCATCATTATTTCTCGCAAGCGGAAAAGGCAACATGTCAATAGGATACAAGAAGGCACCACGTTCATCATTAATATATCTATCTATATCGGATGCATAGACAAAGCATGGTTTTCCCATCAATGAAAAATCCCACATACATGAAGAATAATCTGTTACAAGTATATCGGTGCACATCAGTAACTCTTGCATATCTTCATACGTACTTAGATCAATGCATCCACTCGGTAAGTTTCTTTTCTTTTGCAGAGGATGATATCTAAATGCAACTTGCCAAGAACCGCCAAATCTGTCTTCAAGGTGTGCCTTTAATTTCAAGAAATCAACCGAAAAACAATCAGCGTCTCCTTTATCCCTAAAAGTGGGAGCATATAACAACAAATGTTCTTCAGGAACTCCTATTTTTTCTTTTATATTCTTTATCTGTTTTTTAGTAAAATTAAACAAGCAATCATTCCGGGGCATACCAGTTCGCAATATTTCTCCCCGATACATCCATATCTCTCTGATAACTTTATATGTCAGCTCATTTTCAGCTAAAAAGACATCATACTTATCGAAATTATACTCCATGTCACCAGTTCCCTTAAATGCGGAGCCGTGCCATGTACACATCTTTACCTGTTGTCGCCTATAAGGAACAAATCTTGGAATTGTTATATTTGATACAATATATTTTGCCGTAACCAAAGCCTCAATGTATCCAAATCCATCGAATTTTTTCCATGTTATCCAATCGCAGTTGTTTCTTTTTACCACAGATTCATCATTGTAAAAAAATATAATTTCATATTGACTGCCATAGTTTTCATGTATGTACTGCGCCATATATTTGGGGTTGCAACAAAAACCACCCCCTCTATTGCATATAAAAACAATCCTATTTTCTTTTATTGGCAATAAGCGAAGAGGTGCCAAGCACAGCTTCAATAACTTTTCTTTAATCATAAATCCTCCGTTACTTATAGCATTATATTCGCAAGCTATCACGCAATCCAAAACATCATCTCCTTTTCAACGCTCCAACCAGCATTTGTCTGTGTTTATAAAACCAAATTAAAATCAGAATTATCAACATATATCGTAATATAAAATTAAATACCATAAACCCATCCGTCAGAAGAACCACAAATCCCAAAATAAGTACAAGTGCAGTGCGATTTAATAAAAACTTGAAACTGTACAGCTCGCTTACCCCGTATTTGTTTGCAATAAACCAATGGAATAGGAATAACATCCCATAAGAAAGGAATGTTGTGTATGCTGCGACCTGATATCCAAACAGGATAATTCCAAAATAGTTAAGCACAGCATTTAAGCCAGCAGCAAGTATCGTGCCAAGTGAAATAAACCCTGTTTTCTTATGGTAATACTCTATATTTACGGGCAAGCCATACATAAAAACGAAAAAGTTACCAAAGGTCAACGGGATAATCAAACTTATGCCGCCCCAATAATTACTTCCCGCCATTATCTTTGTCACTTCTGGCATCACACAAAAGAAGCCGATCGTTAACAATGCAAACACCATAACATAATCTTTTCCAGCTCGTTCAATACGCTTTTTATCTCCGCTATCTAATGTGTAAAATACCCATGGTGACCATGCGTTCTCCATAGAATTTCCTACGATATATAGAATTGTACAAATTGTGTAAATATAGCTATATATTCCCGCTTCCGAGCTGCCCACCATATCTTTTATCATAATTCGGTCAACTTGCGAAAGTAACGACTGCGAGATAACGTGCGGAAGAAGAGGAAGTCCTATCGCCAGTCCATATTTCCAATATGCTTTATTGTAAAGTGTTCTTCCGTTTCTCCATATTAAGAAGCACAATGCTACTCCGATGCCAATGAGTGGAATCGCCGAGCCAAGTATTCTTCCAAGATATCTTTCATTCGGGAAAACGAACAAAATAAGAATTATTGATAAAACTGTGTTGCCGAGGACGTTGATGCTCGACATGATCAAAAATGATCGGTAACGAAATTCAGCATTAAGTTTAACGCCATATAGATAAAGCATATACGCGCCAAAGCTCTGAAACAGCAAGCAGTTTGTCACAAACCGTGAAAAATCAAGTTCATTACAATATATTGGATATGCAACATTAGCAGCAGCAGTAATGAAAATGAAAATCAAAACACTCAGGAATACAATAGAGGATAGATATTTTTTAAAGTTCTCCTTAAAATCCAATTTTGCGTTTTTTATTGTTCCGTAAAACCCCACTCCTAAGATTGCAGTAAAAATCTGCTCGTACGCAATGTAGGCATTATATACACCAAAATCACTTGTAGATAAAAGCCGCGTAAAAACCGGAAGTGTCAGAAACGCGCATCCCTTTAAAGCTATATTTCCTATCGTGTACCAAAGCCCAGCCTTAACAGCGGACTTTCCCATTTCCTCTTTCTTAATACTGTCCATCTGCCAGTCTCCTTCTATTAAAACTTTTCGTGCTTCTATACGGAAGCATTATCAAGCATTTATACACTATTGTATATAACAGCACTGTCACACTGACGTTAGCTATACCTCCGGAAACACAATGTGCAAACTGCCAGACATAAAAAACAGCAAGAAAACTCTCCTTATGTCTCTTGAAGTACCTATTCAGATAAACGCTAAACACACCTAAAATGAACAATCCAATAAATATAAATGCCTCACCAAAATTGATATAAAACTCACCAATAATAGTTGGTGTCAAGCCACCCCCGGAAAAAGTAATCCCCACCTGTTCTTTAAGCCATAAAGTAAAATCCAAATCCGGCCCAGGCAACAACATCAGAAAGTTTATAAGGTAGGTATATCCATATTGAAAATCCACTTTTCCGGGAAATGTATTATACATATAATTTATGTTAATATTCCCCACATAGAGCGAAGTAAAAAAGGATGTCAATGTGCTACTAACACCTCCAGACATCGTTGTGCGAATTGCCCCAAGTACCGATACACCTATAATGCACAACAGTCCATAAAAGACGATTCTACCCATAGGCATTTTCTTTTTTCCAGCATACATCACAATCATACAAATGAATAGTGTGCCAACAGGTGCACGAAAGCCAGACACAATCAAAGTGGCAGAAGATACTACAGTCACAAAAATCATAGTAAATTTGCTTATTAGTGGCCGTAGATCTTTTCTTGTTTCTATGTATATGTCAAAAAGCATACAGACCAGTAAAATTGATATCTGAGCCGTGTATAGTAAAGCGCCGCTACCCGATATGGCTGCCACTCTTCCATTTTCTACATCGCCAAGCAAATACGATCTGTTTTTTATAAAATAATATAGCGCTGCAGACCATGAAACAGCCAAAAGGAAATAAAGTGTTTTAATTCTCGAAAACGAAAATCGAATTTTAGGTTTATCCTCCTTTTCATGAACTGGTCTTTTTTTCGCGATTAAACAAATGCCATTTCCAATCGCAAACGCCAGCAAACCGCCCAAAATTATTTTTGTATACCCATAGCTATAGAATCTTCCCATATTCATCAACCCAATTGGTCCTAAGGCTATGGAGTAAAGAAAATATGCTGTAAAAAGCACTGCTGGAGAAATCAACTCAAAATCATTGTTAAATAGCAAGGCAAAAGTTAAACACGCAAGTAACAGTGTGTATTCAAATATACTGTCTTGCCCTGAAGCTAATGCAAAAACATACACAATGGCACTCACGGAAAGAAGTAATAACCCTATCATTTTTCGTCTATTTATTCGTAGCATTATAAGTTTACTCTCCTCTATCTATAATAAGATTTCTTGATTCTATAGCTTTCGACTCCATCTTGCTTTTAATACTTTACCTGGTACAATACAAACAAAAGTCAACAACTTATTTTTGCTGTTTCTAAGAAGTTCCGTAATTGTATAATCAGCGCACAAGCCATATATAATGTATTGAAGTCCGCCTTTGATCCTATATTTAGGGTTTATATCTTTCTTCATAAATTCTTCCGCTCTGTGCATACAGCCAACAGGAGATTTTATGTTATTTGCTCTTTTATTTTTCGTAAGTCCGTCTGACTGATAATCGCCGACATATATCGCCTCGTTAATGTGAATCATATTGTACTTACGTGCCATTCGAATCCAAACAATGTCCTCACCAAGGAATTTTTCACCTGAATACTCAGGAAACGGAAATTCCTTTAGGCAATGGGTGTAAAATACCTCGGCTTTATCAGCCATCGTGTCATCCGAATTAATTCTTGCTTCTATGTACGAAGCAACCCATTCATTAGGTTCAAACTCTTTACCGTTGATCTTTCCATCTGGAAATACTCTGAGAAATGAGTATCCACACAATCCGTTTCTATCCCAAAACTTTCCATAATATCGCAGCACAGTTTCAATCGCATTTGGCTTTAACCAGTCGTCCGAATCAACAATAAAAGTCAAGTCTGACTCTATATTTTTTATGCCTTCATTTAGTGCCGTATGCTTCCCGCCGTTTTCCTTATAGATATAGCGGATTCTAAAATCAGCTGATTTTTGAACTTTCCTTACAACCTGTGCCGTATCATCTAAGCTGCCATCATCTACAATTAGCCATTCAAAATCTTTTATGGACTGATTATCCAGAGAGGTATATAATTTTTGTATACTCCCTCCCCGATTATAAGTAGGAGTTAGCACTGTAATTCTCATCTGATTTACCCTTTCATTTGCTGAGCAATATCCGCATCCACAATTTCCTCACCGGTCTTATGCTTCAGCTGCTCTTTGCTTGCTTCACTCAGACCATTGTTGATCACACAGTTCATATCGCAGGTGCTGCACTTATCCAGATCCTCTTTGGTGACTTTCCCATCACGGTAGTCACGGCAAATCTTCAGCTCATACATACTGTACGGATGTTTGGTGAACAGAGCCTTAAATTTGTGAACCAGAACCCAAGTCGCAGGCTTCCAGATGTACTTGTGCATAGCAGGACTTACACTGCCAATCATCCAGCAGTCACGGTCGCAGCAACGAACCTTTGCACGAACCTTCTCTGCCTTCGGGCTGTTCCACAGTTCATCCCAAGTCTGATTGTTCAGGTTGCCCATAACTTCCTTGTCCTTGGTTCCATTGCAAGGCATAACATCGCCATACGGATCGATGAAGAAAGTGTCAAAACTCATATCGCAAGGCAGCAGACGCTTCTGGCCGTAGATGTAGTTGATCAGACCATGATTAAAGTATGCACGAAACCACTTCTTCGGGCTGTTGCTGCGGAGCAGTTCATTGACCAGATTCTCGAAGTTCTTAGCAACCATCGGACGATCATGGATGATGTTCTTAGCCTCAACGAAGTAGAAGCTGTTGTGCAAAGAGGCAGTTGCGAACTCCATGCCCATCTCATCGGAGATCTTGTAGAGCGGAACCAGGTCAGGAGCGTTTTTGTCCTGAACGGTCATGCCGAAGCCAACGTCCTTCATGCCCATTTCACGAAGAATCTTTAGTGTGCCATACCCCTTTGCATATCCGTCTTGAAGACCACGAATCTCATTATTGGTCTGCTCCAGGCCCTCGATAGAAATACGGATACCGATCTGCGGGAACTCTTTACACAGGTCAACGATACGATCTGTGAAGAAACCGTTGGTGGAAATAACGATACGATCAGACTTCTTATACAGTTCACGCACGATATCCTTCAGGTCAGTACGGATAAACGGTTCTCCGCCGGTGATGTTCGTGAAGTACATCTTCGGCAGTTTTTTGATAGTTTCAATACTAATTTCTTCTTCCGGTTTGGAAGGTGCTTTATAACGGTTGCACATGGAGCAACGAGCGTTGCAACGGTAAGTGACGATAACCGTACCATTCAATTTCTTTTCTTCAGACATGATTAACTCCTATTAACAATCAAAGTTTCAATTTTATTTAAGAACCACTTGGCACATACCGAGAACACAACCGCGCCGCAAATAACTGCGACCGCTGTGAAGATATATGCAAGTAAGCCATTACCAAACAGATGGACAAGGTGAAATTTTTCAAGCACACGATAAATTACCATGTGGCACAGGTAAATCTCGAAGCAGATTCCACCGAGGAATTTGGCGACTGGATTGACCAGCCCCCCCTCCCGATTACACCCGAGGGTATAGACCAAAGCCGCTACACAGAAGAACAACATTGTAAGCGTATTGCCACCTACTGCAAAATAAGCAACTGTGGCAATCAGCAGAATTGCTCCAGCGATAACTTTGGATTTTACTGCAAATTCAGCAAGCTCTTTCCGGTAAAGGAAGATTAGACCTCCTGCAATAAAATAAATTGCATCATAAACGATATTGGTTCTACCGGCATTGAAGTAACTTCCACACAGGTAGTTGAACACTAATGCCGCGGCTGCCACTCCCCATGCCCTCTTCTTATTTCCAATCAGGAAGCAGAAAAACGGAAACAGCATATAAAACACAAAAATGACAGCCAGCGTCCAGCTCACACCGATAACCGAAATATTGGCATTTGGCAACAATCCCTGGCATAAGGTCAAGTTTGCAAAAACTTCATACAGCGAATTCTTGCTCGGCGAAATCACAAAATCCAGCGCGCAGAGCAATGCGAAGTACGACCAAATCTTGATGTATCTTTTGCTGTAAAACTCCTCCACGCTGATCTTACGGTCTATGATTTTCTGGTAGTAGCCACAGCACATACCAAAACCGCTGACCATCATGAAAAGAAAAACGAGGTTTGTGAAATTGGGGATAAGTTTCTCAAATACAAATCCTCCCAATTCATATTTTCCGTTTGAAAGGACGTGCATCAGAGCAATGCCGATAATGGCATACGCTTTTAACCCATTGATTCCCTCATATCTATCCGCTTTTGTACTCACACCCATCCTCCAAATTACTGATAAACTCTCATAATTTTCTCGTAATACTCATCGATGGTATCGAAGCTGATGTCCTTGCAGTTCTTGCTATACTCATCGCACAGTTTCTTATCACCCCAGAGCTTTTCTATCTTTTCTTTCAAATTTTTCCCGTTACCGCTTTCAAACAGCTCACCAGTCTTACCGACTTGGATCAGTTCCGGGATACCACCAATATCAGCACCCAACACCGGTGTGCCGTACATCTGGGATTCCATCACGGAAAATGGGCAGTTCTCATACCACTCAGACGGATAGATGGAGAACCTTGCCTCACGGATGAGCTTTTCCAGTGCCTCACCTTTCTGGAAGCCAACATTCTTGATGTTGCTTACACCCTTGATGCTCCCTTCCAGCGGGCCGGTGCCTGCGAAGATGAACTGCACATCCGGCAGCTCCTTACAGACCTTGATGAGTGTGCCGATGCCCTTCTCCTCAGAGAAGCGGCCGAAGTAGAGGACGTAATCCTTCTTCGGGGTCTCTTTCCACTCCACTTTGTCGATGAAGTTGTGCATTGCCACAGTCTTCGTTGCAAACAGTGGATTACTGTCCATCTTGCTCTTCATAAACTCAGAGCAGCAGATCATGGTGTCAATGTACTTGTAAGTCCCTTTCCACTTCCAGAACTCGGCCTCCATCATGCCGATGGCAGACTTCGCCGTGGAGCCGTGGATGCACTTGCCTTTCATGCAGTTCACGAAATGGCCACCGAGGCACTTCTCACAGTTCTGGTGGGTGTTCGGATTGTTCAGCATGTGGTTCGGGCAAACCAACTGGTAATCATGTGCCGTGAAGATGATTTTACAATCACTTCCGGTCTCCTTACGCCACTTCACGATTTCCAGAATGATGGAAGGTGTCAGCTGGTAGTTGAAGTTGTTCAAGTGACAGACATCTGGCCGGAAGTCGTCCAAAACTTTTCTCAGCTGCACCCGTGCTTCCTTGCTGTAGATGGTCTTGATCGGGTAAGTCAGCTTGCTAAGTTTGCCCCCGCCGTGGAAATCCATATCGGATGTATAAGCATTGACCCGGTTGCCCACGCAGCGGCCTTCGTGCTCCATACCGAAGTACTGAACCTCGTGTCCGTGCTGCTCCAGCGCCTCACCCAATTTAAATATGTACGTTTCTGATCCGCCGTTTCGGTGCAGAAATTTGTTCACCATCAAAATTTTCATTTTTATTTTTTCTCCCTAATTCGATACCAACAATGAATTAACCTTTTTTATTACCGGTCGGCTCATTAGGTTCACAACCCATGACAATGCAACTGTGATTACTATACTCAAGCTAATAAAAAGGCCTGAATTGATTCCTGGCATGAATGTTGCCATCAATCCAAATACTGCGCCATGAATCAAATACACCTCATATGATATTCTCCCTAAAAACAGGCTCACTTTATTTCCAAGAGCAATACTCACATTCAAAGCAAGTATAAATAGTATGATTGCCAAACCCAGCATAATCTTTAACAGATAATCTCCCAAAATCAGAACAGACTTAAACCTTAGATAAGAGAGTCCCAGAATTCCGGAAAGCAAACATAAAACCAAGCTTATAAGCAACCACTTTCTTTTAATGGTTCTCACAAACCATTCCCTATAATCAGCAAGTAAGATTCCCCATATGAAGCCGAAGACTTCCGGACACCAGGTTGTAACTGTCATCCTATCCTTCAAGCAATAGACAGTTATACTTCCGGCAGCTATCAATAAGCATATGAGAAGATCTTGATACCCCTCCATATCTACGAATATATTGACAGCCCAATAAATAGCGTAGCAGGCAAGAAGCCAGACTACCCACATATTGACTGAAAGCAAATCCAATGGGGAAATGTCTTTGCATTCAATAAGGTGCATAACCATTGTCAGCACATTCACCAGAAACATTGGGATCAGAAGTTTTGGAAGACGCCTGCGCCAAAACACCTTCGTTGAATCCGGATTCTTTTTTGCTCCAACTTTCAAGCCATAAGCCGAAGTCATAAAGAAGAACGTCACGCCAATGTATGCAAAACTCCCCATTAAATCTTGTATGCGGTTTTGATAAACTGCAGGAATATGAACAAGAATGACTATAATGCACCAAAATCCTCGCATTGCTGTGGTATTGGTAAGATTAAAAAAATGAGATGTATCCTTTGTTAGCTTTGCTTTGTAAATTAAAATAAATGCCATAAACAGCAAAACAAGCCCCATTATTGCGTAAGTCATTTTTTCCTTTTTCCTCCATACAGTCCAACCGTCTTCTCAGCCGCTCTATCCCAGACATACTTCCGACAAATAAAATCAGCTGCATTTTCTTTATATTCTTCTACTCTCTTACCATTAAAGCAGCATTCCTGCAGTTTCTCTCGCAAATCTTCGACATCACTTTTCTTAAAAACAACCGCCTTATCTTCCACTACCTCTGCACATTCTGCTATATCGCTTACCAAACAGCAGTTACCGTAGGACATCGCTTCCAATAAACTCAGCGGCATCCCTTCAAGGTCAGATGGAAGAACATAGACATAGGCATTGGAGTAAAGCTCGTCGAGCGTCTTTCCCTGAACAAAGCCAGTGAAAATAATCCGACGATCACTCTCTGCCAGTTTCTTTAGTTCCTGAGTAAATTCATCTGTATCCGAAGCTCCGCCAGCGATTACCAGTTTCTTATCGGTCTTGACTTCTTTAAACGCTTCTACCAGATACCTGATTCCTTTCTCCGGCACAAGCCTTCCGAGGAACAGAAAATACTCGTTTTTATGCAAGTCAAACCGTTTTGTTATCAGGTCATCGTCAACTACTTCCGGTCGATTCACGCCATTCGGTATGATCACCGTCTTTCTCCCATATTCTTTTTGAAAATAGTCCTGCACGCCTTTGCTCAAAACAATAATTTCATCAGCATACTTTACGGCATTTTTTTCTCCCTGATGAATAAACTTTGAACCAAATCCACCCTTCCATTTTTCACGTTGCCAGTCCAATCCATGTATTGTAACAATTACTTTTTTACCAAACATTTTTGGTAGCCAAGCAAAAAAAGCCGGTCCCTCTGCATGAATATGAACAACATCATACTTACCAAAAGCACAACATAATGCTGCAAAAAAAGAGGACGAAACCGCCGCAAGACCTTTCTTTTCTATTGTTGGAACTGTCTTAAGCTTTATTCCTTTATATTCTTTAAGTCGTTTTGAATCATACTCTGAACCGCTCACATGATGGCCACCTCTGTTATAGCAAGTTACATTATGTCCTTGTGCAACCATCCTGGTGCAAAGTTCCTCAACAACTATCTCAACTCCGCCTTCTCTTGAAGGAATCCTTTTTTGTCCAAACATTGCAATATTAAGTTTTTCCTTAGGCTTACTCTTTCGTCTGTTCACGTCTTTAAACTGCTCCATCACTCTTTAATACGCCTGTAATTGTCTTAAAGAGAATCTTCATATCCCCCTTAACACTCCACTCCCCAATATACTTAGTATCCAGCTTTACCACTTCCTCAAAGTCCGTGATATTGCTTCTGCCACTCACCTGCCACAGTCCGGTCAGTCCCGGTCTGAATGACATTCTGGCTCTGTGATGTGGTTCATACTTTTCCCACTCATCGAGTGTTGGTGGTCTGGTGCCCACCAGGCTCATATCTCCCACTAGTATATTGAAGAATTGTGGAAATTCATCCAAGCTTGTTTTCCTGATAAACTGTCCAATTCCGGTTTTCTTCTTTCCGTTTGGCAGCAACTTATTGCCTATGATTCTCGGGTCGAAGTCCATCTTAAACATCATTCCGTCGCCCACTTTATTCTGTGCCGCAAGCTCCTTCTTTCGCTCCTCGGCATCCATATACATGCTGCGGAATTTGTACATCTTGAATTTTCTTCCGTTTCTGCCGACTCTCTCCTGCGCGAAAAATATAGGTCCAGGCGATGCTATGTATATCATAGGACCCACAAATATCATTATGATAAGTGTGAACAGGCAGCCCACCAATCCTCCGACTATATCCATGCCTCTCTTTACCAGAAGCGCGCTGGTGTTGGCATAGTTCACGCTTGATGTGACTACGGTATAGTCGCCTATCTTTTCTATCTGCTTGTAGCCTCCCTGGGCTGTGCCATTTTTGGTTATTCCTGTATGTACCGCTATTCCCATCTCAAGGAATATATCTGCCATCCGCTCTGGATATTCATCCTCGCTACAAGGCGGGATGAGCACCTCATCCACCCACTCATCACACGCATAGTCCACTATACCATCGTGGTTTGCAACTATAGGTATGCCACATATAGTCATACCCTTCATGTCTGTATCCAGTGAAGCTGCTACTATCTTTGTATAGCCTATACAGCTTTTCTCCACTGTGCACAGTGTATCACGAAGCATGGCATCAGGTGCTATGACAAACAGCGATTTTCTTGATGCTCCAAAGCCCTTTTTCTTAAGGAAGCTCTTGAGCGCTAGTCTTGCTACATATGTTATTGTCACATAGATTGGAAACATGATATAAAATGATAATCGCGAGTATATATCAGCCATCTGTGTGGTGAACAGAAATAGCGCTGTCACCAGAAATACAAGCACTGCGTGCTTGCAGGTCGATATGAATTCATCCAGATATCCGCGTTTTAGGACGTTCTTGAATGAATCTGCCATTATCTCCACAAAGAAATCTATCAGAAGAAATGCTACACCCAGTATACGGTAGTCCTTGTCCACATATGGGTTATTAAAGCCGAAGCGTATCACATATGAAATAAAAAATGCTATAACAATGCATGCGATATCTATAAGCATAAAATCTATATGCTTTGTCCATCCTCTGCCTTTCTTTCTGTACATTCTTTCCAAATTCTCCTTGTGGTATCTTTTATTTTCCTTTATACCTGTTCTAGTGGAGGTACCTTTGTACCCCCCCCCGAATTATTTTAACCTGTTTTGTTTTACGTATGTTTTATTAGGTTATTTATATCTTTTTCTGTATCTAATCAGGGTATTCAATAATATATTTTCACCCATTTTTAATTCTTTGTCAATGAATATTAGGTTTTCTTTATAATTTTTGACACATTCGCTAACGGCTATAGTATTACAGCACCCATAATTATACATTATTATATGTCATGCTGCTTATTTTTCCTCAAACAGCCTCTGCTTCCTCCCAATCATCTCATCAATCCTTGCGATATACTGCCCTACATCCTTGACATTCTCGCATCTGTCAATGCGGTGAGTGCCATCGGGATTTGGTATAGGCCAGACTCGCTTGGTGCTTGCTCCGGCGCCGCACGCCACAATCGTTTGCTTTTCCTCCATGATCAGTATGTTGTATACACCGGCCTTGCCCTTTGCCGCATAGCCCACGTTTTCCATATTGCCTGCCATGCCCTTCTGTCTGTAGAGGTAGTATGGCTCAAGCCCCATCTGCTTACAGTAGGCTGCGCAGAGATCCATATGCTCCTGAGTGTTGACCATCTGCATATCGCTGTAGCGGTCCTTGAAGATGGTGAGTCTTGCAGCTCGCTTTACTGCGAGTGAATGGATGGTGACGTTGTCAGGTGCCAGCTCCTTCACCAGCTCCATTGTGTGCCTTACATCATCAAGTGTCTCCTCGGGAAGTCCCATGATGAGGTCCATGTTTATGTTGTCAAAGCCCAGCTCACGCGCGAGCTTGAAGCTTTGTATCGTATCGTCTACTGTGTGGTGTCTTCCTATTATATCAAGTGTCTGCTGCTTCATGGTCTGTGGATTTACTGATATACGGCTGATGCCGTTTTTCTTCAGTGCCATGAGCTTTTCTCTCGTGATGGAATCCGGTCTGCCCGCCTCCACCGTAAATTCCAGACAGTCCTTTAAATCAAAGCTGCATTTGATTTTTCTGATAAGCCTGTCAAGCTGTGCAGGGCTTAGTGTGGTCGGTGTGCCGCCTCCTATGTAGATGGAGTTTAGCTTCTTGTGGTAGAACTTCTGCGCCGTGTAGTCTATCTCCTTCTCGAGTGCATCGAGGTAATCGTCCACGGGGTTTTTCCACACACCGAGCGGGTATGAGGTAAACGAGCAGTATGCACAGGTGCTCGGGCAGAATGGTATGCCTATGTACAGGCTGTAGCCGTTGTCATAGTCCACCTTATCGAGCAGTGCCTTCTCACGCTTTGCTATGCCTATTGATAGGTCGATTTTCTCATCGCTTGCGAGGTAAGTTTCCTTCAGATAGTCGTGGGTTTCCTTATCGCTCATGCCGTCCTCTATGCATTTCATGGCTATCTTGGTCGGTCTGATGCCTGAGAGTGTGCCCCACGGAAGGCTCTTTCCTGTGCCCTTTTCTATCATGGAATACAGGGCGAGCTTGAGACGGTTTTTGGTTTCCTTACGGTCTGTACCGTCCACGGATATTTTTGTGCAGATACTTTCTCCGGCTGTTTTAATGTCAATTTCATCGCCCACATAGTCTATCTTAAATACCTGTGAGGCATTCGCAAATTCCTTTACGCCATCATCTGTCATCTCATGGTGTGTGCAGGCTAAGTTTTTTCCCTCCACCTCATCAGGTGAGCAGCTATAGTACATCTGCACATCCTCCTGCGGGAAGAACTCCTTGAGCAGTGAGTGCACATCATATTCAAAATCCGGTTTATTAAATACTACTACTATCATAAGTAAGGGTTATACATCCTCTCGTTTTCTATGGTTGTTGTGTCGTTGTGGCCCGGGTACACCTCTGTATGCTCAGGCAGTGTCATGATTTTTTCCTTCACTGTGCGCACGAGGTCTGACATGCTGCCGCCCTTGAAATCCGTACGTCCGATTGAGCCGCAAAACAGTGAGTCTCCTGTAAAGATCACGTCCTCATACGGGAAATAATAGCAGCAGCCGCCCGGTGTATGCCCCGGTGTGTGAAGCACTACTATATGAAAGCCTGCGATGTCAAGCTCCTGCTTATCCTTCAAAAATACATCTGCATAAAAGGTCTTTGACTGGCCCATCATGTAGCTGACATTAAGCTGCGGGTCATCAAGTGTGGCTTTGTCTGCCTCATGGATATATATCTTGATGCCGTAGCGGTCTGCGAGCGGCTTTGCATCAGTGGCATGGTCAAAGTGTCCGTGTGTGAGCAGTATTGCTACAGGCTTTGCGCCTGACTCGTCCACCTTTTTGGCGAGCTGATTAGCACACGCGCCCGGGTCTATTATTATCATTTCCTTTGTCTTTATATTGGTGACAAAATAGCAGTTGGTCTGCACCGGTCCCACTACGAAGTGGTCTATCTTCATATTTACCATATGAGTGTACTCCTTGTCTGTTATATGTTATGCTTCACGCAAGAACCACCGGGATTTAGCCGGTGGTCCTCTCTACGTCTATTACACTTTCTATCTGTCTGAGCTTCTCCACGAGAACCTTTATCTGGTCCCTGCCTTTGATATTAAAAAATACCTCGATTGTAGCGATACCCTGCTTGCTGGTCTTGGACTGTATACCACTGATATTGATTTCCTTCTCGGTAAATATCTTTGTGATATCTACGAGCAGTCCCGGCCTATCATGACAGAATATCTTAAGGTCTGCCTGATACTCGGCACCGTTGTCCATGAGGGCTGTATCCTGCCACTCTGCTTCTATGAGCCTGTCCTTTTCTATCTTGGACAGATTGATGATATTCACGCAGTCTGTCCTGTGGATGGAGATGCCTCGGCCTCTTGTGACAAAGCCCACGATTTCATCTCCCGGAACAGGATTGCAGCACTTCGAGAAGTGCACAGCCACGTCATAGAGTCCGTGTACCACAATACCGCTCTTTGACTTGTGCTCGGGCTGTGTGCCTGCTGCCGCCTGCTGCTTTTCTGCGATGCTGCCAAGCACATCTGCATCTGTCACCGGCACCACATGATCCTTCTTGTACTCATCGTACATCCTGTTGACTATCTGGCTCTCCTTGAGTCCGCCGTGGCCGACGGTTGCAAGGCATGAGTTCCAGTCGTGGAAACCGTATTTGCGGCGTATTTTCTCCTGATACTCAGGCTTGTTTATCTCAGCAAAGTTGATGCCCTTTGCCTTGGCATAGGCTGCTATCAGATCCTTGCCGTGCTGTATATTCTCCTCCTTGAGCTCACTTCTGAACCACTGGTTGATCTTGTTCTTAGCCTGTGTGCTTTTTACGACCTTGAGCCAGTCACGGCTTGGCCCCTTGGAGTTCTGTGAGGTGATTATCTCTATCTGGTCACCGTTTTTGATGACATAGTCTATCGGCACCAGCTTGCCGTTTACCTTGGCACCGACCATCTTGTTGCCGACCGCAGAGTGTATGCTGTAGGCAAAGTCTATAGGTGTGGAGCCCTTTGGCAGGTTCTTTACATCGCCGGACGGTGTGAATGCAAATACATTGTCGGAGAATAAATTTAAATCACTCTTTAATAAAGTCATAAACTCCTTATTATCCGACATATCCTGCTGCCACTCGAGTATCTGGCGCAGCCAGCTGAGCTTCTCCTCCTCTGTGACAGTGGTGGTAGTGGCATTGCCGTTGTTTGCTTCCTTGTACTTCCAGTGCGCTGCGATACCGTACTCAGCTGTACGATGCATCTCATAGGTACGTATCTGTATCTCAAACGGCTGTCCGCTCGGGCCTATGAGTGTCGTGTGAAGCGACTGGTACATGTTCTGCTTCGGCATGGCAATATAGTCCTTGAATCGGCCCGGTATAGGCTTATACTTCTCATGTATGATACCAAGCACTGCGTAACAGTCCGGTATGGTATCCACCAGAATCCTGATGGCAAAGAGGTCATATATCTGGTCTATCGTCTTGTCCTGATTGACCATCTTCTTATATATACTGAAGAAATGCTTTGCCCTGCCGTATATTTCTGCCTTGATACCGGCATCTGAAACATACTTCTTGACATCGTTTACCAGGCCCTGGATGTAAGTGTCGCGCTCTGTCTTTCTGAGTGCTACCTTCTCTACCAGATCATAATATGCATCCGGATAGAGGTACTTCATACAAAGGTCCTCGAGCTCTATCTTTATCTTGCTGATACCAAGTCGCTGTGCGATAGGGCAGTAGATATCCTGTGTCTCTCTGGCGATACGCTGCTGTGCCTCCTTGGACTGGTACTTGAGTGTACGCATATTGTGCAGTCTGTCTGCCAGCTTTATGAGGATGACCCTGATATCCTTTGCCATGGCGAGAAACATCTTGCGCAGATTCTCAGCCTGCATCTCAAGCCTGTCCGCGTTCTTGTCCTTCGGATCCTTGGTGCTGTCTGTCAGATGCAGGTGTTTTAACTTCGTGACGCCATCCACCAGATGTGCGACATCGTCTCCAAACTCCGCACGCATCTCATCCATGGTCATGATGGTATCCTCCAGCACATCATGGAGCAGTCCTGCTGCAATGGTTTCCTTATCCAGCTCGAGCTCGGCGAGTATTATGGCAACACAAAGCGGATGTATGATATAAGGCTCTCCTGACTTACGCGCCTGACCCTTATGAGCATCATAAGCTACCCTGTAGGCTTTGTCCACAAGGCTCGTGTCATCCGACGGATGGTACTTTTTGATTTCCTTTTTAAGCTCATCGTAAAGCTCCTCTGGGCTCGTAAAATCCTTTGTTCCCCTTATACCGCTGGTATCTGAGCGAAATTTGTCCGCTATTTTTTCTAATTCTTCTGTTGAGTAATCTGCCAATAGTCTCACCTCGATTGTAGTGTATCTTTAGTAGCCATTATATTTTATTTCTTTAAAAATTGCAATCTCATGTTGTTAGCCGATAACCATCTTTACTCCGCCATACATGCCGGCTGAGTTGCCGAGTGTGGCAAGCTTGATTTCTGTCTCACGGCTTGCATGGAAAGCATACTCTTTATAGTACTTTGCTGCAGTATCGATGATGATGCTGCCTGCCTTTGAAAGGCCACCGCCGACAACAAATACCTCAGGGTCCATAACGCATGCTACTGCTGCCATTGCCTTGCCGAGAAGCTTCATAGACTGCTCTACTGCTGCAATGCCCGCTGCATCTCCTGCCTTTGCCGCATCGCATACATCCTTGGCTGTGAAGCCTGCATTTAAATCAAGCTTTGTTGCCACATCCCTGTGTGCTGCAATGTATCTCTCTGCTACTCTTACAAGTCCGTTTGCTGATGCATACTGCTCTAAGCAGCCCTTCTTGCCGCAGCCACAGCACTCTGACTCATCATCTACCATAGGCATATGTCCTATCTCTCCGCCTGCTCCGTTTATTCCGGCTACGATTCTGCCCTCGCGGATGATTCCTCCGCCTACGCCTGTGCCGAGTGTGATCATGACTACATCCTGATGGCCCTTTCCACCGCCCTGCCACATCTCACCGAGCGCAGCTACGTTGGCATCGTTTCCGGCCTTTACCTTGATGCCGCCGCACAGTACTGAGAGTGACTGTGCCACGTTGAACACACCCCAGCCGAGGTTGACACACTTCAATACTGTTCCGTCATCCTTTATAGGTCCCGGCACTCCCATGCCTACGCCCTCGATGTCACCCATCTCGATGCCGTGCTTCTCGTTATTTTCCTTGATGGATGCTGCAATATCAGGCAGGATGAGCTCGCCTGAATTCTCTGTGCGTGTAGGAATCTCCCATGTATCGACAAGCTTTCCTGTGGTCTCAAAAAAGCCTATCTTTACAGTTGTTCCACCTATATCTACTCCATATGCGTATTGTTTCATTTTTTCGTCCTCCAAATCGTTAAACTATGTTTATATTTTATTGCCTAATTGCATATTTTTCAATGTTTTTCATTGTTTTTTATATTTTTTCTATATATAGAAGCGTTTATATCATCATCCATATGCCCGCTATTTGTAAATCCAAGCTTTTTGGCAAGGCGCACCGATGCCGTATTTCTCTCATCTATCCGGCAGTAAAGCTCTTCAAAGTCTGTGTTTTCGCGCGCGTAGTCTATGATGAAGCGGCATACCTCCGTGGCATAGCCTTGGTTCCATAATTCCGGCGCTATCATATAGCCCATTTCATCGTGCTCAAGCCCTGCCCGTCCTATCAGCTTACCTGTTTCCTTGGAAAATACAAGCCACATGCCATACTCGTAAAAGCCATACATGTTCTCTATGTATGCTTTCTGGTATTCAAGCTCTGTCTCGTAGTCGTAAAGCGGCTCCACAAAGTCTGTCATGCCGGGCTTGTCATAGAGCTCATAGAGAGCAGGAAGGTCTGACAGAGACAGCTCACGTATCTGACACCTGTCTGTCTCGCCGATGTCCCACGGGATGTGATTATACCGCCTGCGCACCCGCTCCAGATACTCAATATCTAATTCTGCAAGGCTCTCCACTGCATAGCGCGTACCACACTGCGGTTCTCCTACTGATGCTATGCCGAGTGAGTCGGCTATTTGCTTCTGCTGCCTGTTTGATACTATCCAGATGCAGTTGGCGAGAGCTTTCGGTATTCTTAGATTTCCCGTATTAGCTTTCGCGGTGTTATCTGCATATTCTTGTATCGTTGTTTTTTGGAAGTCATTAATTGATTCATTTGCCGGTAGCGCAACATACAGTTTTTCCCGCAGCTCATCAGGTAGTTTTTCTTGCAGTTTTTCCTGAAATTCATCATGCAACTCGTCTGACGCAAATGACATATTGGCTGCGCGCTTCCACTGCAGCTTTAATATCTCGTCATGATAGTAAAAAGAGGCAAGTTTTGCGCTTGCCTCATCAATAATTATTATCATTAAACTGTCTCCGGCTCCGGATAGTCCACTCCGAAGGTCTCAACTGTAACTGTCTTCATGACCTGGGCCTCAAGTGGTTTGTCCATGTAGTCTGTGCGCACCTCTGCGATCTTGTTTACCACATCCATGCCCTCGATTACTTTGCCGAATGCCGCATACTCACCGTCGAGATGTGGTGCATCCTGATGCATGATGAAGAACTGGCTGCCTGCTGAATCAGGTATCATGGTACGTGCCATTGAAAGTACACCGGCTGTGTGCTTTAAGTCATTTTTGAAGCCGTTATGTGTGAACTCACCCTTGATTTCATAGCCAGGGCCGCCTGTGCCGTTTCCGTCAGGATCTCCGCCCTGGAGCATGAAGCCCTTGATTACACGGTGGAAGCATACTCCGTCATAGAAGTTGTGATTGATTAAGCTGATAAAGTTGTTTACTGTGTTTGGTGCGATTTCCGGATAAAGCTCCGCCTTGATTACATCGCCGTTTTCCATTGTGATTGTTACGATTGGATTCTGTGCCATTATTTTTCTCTCTTTCTTTTATAATATTATGAGGCTTGGAGAATATCCATTCCTCGTAATTATTAAATATCGAATTAATTTCTACCCGATTGATTTTACCTAATTTTACTTACTCAGAGCCTCGACTACCTTAGGAAACTCCATGAAGTGCGATGCCTTCACCAGTATGGTGTCGCCCTCCTTCACATATGAAAGAAGCTCCTGTGTCATGGTCTCCCTATCCTCGAAATAGTGGATGTCTACAACGGATGATTTCTCCGCTGCTCCGGCTGCATATTCCTTTGCAAGCTCTCCTGCGGCAAAAAGTGTATGGATATGATTCTCTCCAACTGCTTCGCCTACCTCATGGTGCAGCTTTTTCTCATCACTTCCAAGCTCGCCCATGTCGCCAAGCACTGCTATTGTCCTGCCCTTTGCATGTGAAAGCACCTCGATAGAGGATTTCATGGATACAGGGTTTGCATTATAGCAGTCATCTATCACTGTCATGCCGTGTGTTTTGATAAAATTGGTACGACCTGCGATTGTCTCTGCTTTCTCGATTCCTGCCTTTATCTCTGCTATTGTGAGGCCAAGCTGCAATCCGACAGCCGCTGCCGCCATGGCATTGTATACATTGTGCTCACCCGGGATATGGATGTGTGCATCGAACTCACCCTCCGGAGTGACAAAATGAGCCTTCATGCCGTCAAAGCCCAGGTTTTCAATATTTGTGGTATATACTGATTTATGAACGCCTGAAGCCGATTCCTTGCCATAGTATATGGCAGGCTTTCCATTTACAGTCTGCACTGTGGCCAGCTTGTCGTCATCTGCATTCAACACGGCGACCGCATCCGGCATCATATGCTCAAAGCACTCTGTCTTGGCTTTAAGCACACCATCCCTGTCGCCCAAAAACTCCAGATGGCAGTAGCCGATATTTGTGATGACCATGACATCCGGGCAAGACATAGTAGAAAGTCTGTGCATCTCGCCAAAATCAGATATGCCCATCTCAAGCACCGCTACCTGATGGCTTTCCCTGATTCCGAAAATGGTGAGTGGCAGGCCTATCTCATTGTTGAAATTGCCTGCGGTCTTGTGGACGCTGTATTTCTGCTCAAGGACTGATGATATCATCTCCTTGGTGCTGGTCTTGCCGACACTTCCGGTGATACCCACCACCTTGATATCAAGGCTTTTTCTGTAAAATGCCGCTAGCTTTTTCATGGCATCGGTGGTTGATTCAACAAGCACATATGGGCCTGCCGGGTCCGTAAGCTCATGCTCAGAGAGCACAATTGCCGCCCCCTGCTCAAACACAGTCGGAATGAATTTGTGTCCGTCCACCCTTTCTCCCTTTATCGGGATAAAAAGATAGCCCTCCTTCACCTGTCTGCTGTCTATGACTGCGCCGGTGATTGTCGTATCGAGCTGTGTCTCATCGCCTATGTATGTGCCCTCACAGGCCTTTGCGATATTTGCAAATGTAAGATTCTTCATGTACTTATCCGACATGCTACACCTCATATTTTTTCAAAGATATGTCAATCAGATGCTCACAGAGCTGATTAAAACTCATACCGATAACCGCTGCCTCCTGTGGCAGAAGACTGGTCGGAGTCATGCCCGGCAGTGTGTTTGCCTCGAGGCAGAACATCTCATTTTTGTCATTGAGCAAAAAGTCTGAGCGTGAATATGTGTCAAGCCCGATAACACGTGCAACCTCCTCGGCATAGTGCTGCATATCCTTTGTCACCTTCTCAGGAAGCTCGGCCGGACATGTCTCTACTGTACTGCCCGCCTTGTATTTATTCTTATAATCGTAGAAGCCCTCCTTCGGTGCAATCTCTATAATAGGAAGAGCCTTGCCCTCGATAACGCCGACAGAGAACTCCCTGCCCTGTACAAACTCCTCGATAACCAGCTCATTTTCCCACTTGAAGGCATCGTCAAGTGCCGCCTTGAACTCTGCCGCATCCCTAACGATGGTGACACCGATGCTTGAACCACCACAGCATGGCTTTACCACGCATGGAAGTGTCAGGTCAAGCTTTGTGATATCGTCCTGTCTGGTCGCTCTTGTCATGGAAATACCCTTTGGAGTAGGGATACCGTTTGCAAGGAAGAACTGCTTTGATGTCTCCTTGTTCATGGCGATGGCTGAGCTTAAATAATCGCTGCCTGTATATTTGACACCGAAGAGGTCAAATGCTGCCTGTATCTTTCCGTTCTCTCCGTTTTCTCCGTGGAGAGCCATGAAAACAATGTCAGCCATCTGACACATTTTGATGACATTTGGTCCGAAGAAGCAAGGTGACTGGTCCTTTCTGGAAGCCTTTACCTTTGCGAGGTCAGGTGCCTCTGTCGGAATATTGCTGACCTGCACGCTTATCTCGTCCGCGCGGTCAAATATACCTGTCAGGTCCTCCTCCCTGTCACTATATCCCATAAATACATCCAATAATATAACTTTGTGGCCGTTCTCTTTGAGCGCCTTAGCTACCATGCTTCCTGTCTTGAAGGAAACATCTCTCTCTGTGCTGAGCCCTCCGGCAAGTACTACGATGTTCATTTTTGTCCTCTTTTCTTTGATTGAATTATCATGCTTTGGTTTAATTAAACACAATGCAGTGCTTCTTTTTTAAAGCTATGAGTAATCAACATAATTTCTTCAAAATTATAACACCATTTGTACAAAAAAGAAAGACCGGTTGCCCGGTCAAAAAAGAAATTCTCATTTTATTTTAAACTGTGTTGGCTTCCAGCAGCTGTATCATTCTCATAAATACCATCCGCCCGTGCAAATCATCCTGTGAAAGTGATTCTCCGTACTTCAATACTAATAATCGGCACTGATAAAAATTCAGCTCAGGATTGCCAAAAAGCAAAATCCGCAAGGCTGCATTTTCCAGGTAATTGTGTATATTTCCCACCTCAATAAATATATCTACGATATCATCGAGGTTAATAAGTCCTTTCTGTTCATAATAAATTCTTCCCAAATATTTCATCCCTCCATCGATTGTATTTTTCGTAGAACTTCTTTTTTTGTCTTTCTTTTGAAATTTTGTCGCTTTTGCGAAATTTCACTCTTTGTTGGTGGATTCATTTTTCCATATAATATATCAATATTCTAGGCGCGTTACGCGCTTGTATTTTGAAGATTTCTATTAGAAGATTTAATATTGATAGGTGATTAGCAGTTTTCGACAAAATACAACATGGTTTTAGGTTTAATTTAGTTGGTTTTTGTTTAATATTGCTCTTTTTATATCAGAATTTTTGTAATGATAAATTTGTACTATTTTTGTGGTTTTTTCCTGCTGGCTGCATCTGGTAGTCTTGATGCAATAAGGGCAATACAAGATAAATCCATAAAGACTTTTGCCCTTGCCATTTTTGCAACCCGGATGTTATCAAGGTTGTAATTATCTTTTAAATCCCCGAACGTACGCTCTACGCTGGTTCGTTGATTATATAGTTTTTCAAATGCTTTTGTTTCTCTGAATGGTGCTGTAATAAACCTTGAATTATCTTTGATTTTTCGACATAATCGTAACCAAGACTGCGTCTTAGAACCGGTACCGGGTCAGATTTGAGACGCATAACCAATGCCTTTATATCTGATAATTGCTCTATTTGCATAGCATAATGTACAATAGCCATAGGTTGATAGCATAGTGGGCAGGTCTTGAGGAGCTATAATCCATAAAACTTTTAAAACAGCTCCCAAAATTCAGCCCATAAGGCGGAAAAAATACGAGAAAAGTAGCTGAAACCGCAAAAATCTCCAAAACAGCTCTCAAACTCAGCCCATAAGCCGGAAAAAATCGCGTGAAAAAGTAGCTGAAACCGCAAAAATTCCCAAAACAGCTCCCAAAACCAGTCCATAAGCCGAAAAAATTCCAGAAAAAAGTAGCTGAAACCGCAAAAATCTCCAAAACAGCTTAAAAATTAGAGGCTTCTGGCATAATAGTGGAAGCCTCTAATTATTTCACATAAAAAGAGCCTCCACATTTCTGTGCAAGCTTCTTTTGAAAACTAAAAACTAAAAAATATATTGTTTTTTATATGTCCTGAAACATCAGTAAAATCAATGACTATGAATTATGTAATTCTCTCAATTATTTCATTTTTTGAAATAATTTTGACATGATTAGAAATGAATGTTAAAATATAGTTAACAAAAAGGTGCTACCTATAACAACGGTTCGCCTGATCATTTACTTAGTTAAAATAACCGTTCAGTTTCCAGGCTGGGGCGGTTATTTTTTTGTGGTCTTACTGCCATTGGAACCAATCGCATATCCAAGACCAAATGAGGTTAAACAGACATAAAAACCGGCAGCCAACGGGTTTTCGATGAAAGAAAGGTTAAATTATGATGAAAAACAAGAGTCTAACATTCCGGTTCGATAAGTCCGTATGTATGTCCTTTTCTCTTGTAGACTACATTTACTTCGTCATTCTCTGCATTTCTGAATACGAAGAAATCGTGGCCTGAGAGCTCCATCTGGATGCATGCATCCTCAGGATACATAGGCTTCATACCAAATCTCTTTGTACGGACAATCTTGATTTCCTCGTCCTCTGCATCGTCTGCCTCCACGAAATCATCCTGGAATATCGCCGGTGCATACTTCTTTGCTGAAATCTTGGTTCTGTATTTGCGAAGCTGTCTCTCGATTACTTCCTCTACTAGGTCAATTGATACGTACATATCGTTGCTGACCTGCTCTGAACGGATAACATGTCCCTTTGCCGGGATAGTAACCTCGATTTTCTGTCTATCCTTTTCTACGCTGAGTGTAACGTATACGTCTGTGTCCGGTTTAAAAAACTTCTCCAGCTTTGACAGCTTCTCCTCTACTGCCTGCTTAAGCCCCTCTGTTAATTCGATGTTTTTTCCTGAAATTGTTATTCTCATGATGTCCAACCCCTTTATCGTTTATTTGATACGTTGTCTGTATCATGTAAATATTATACCATAAATTTCGTTTTCATCAATCATTTTTATGCAATTTATATAAATAATCAAGGGTTTATTTACGGTTTTTCGCGAAATCGCTTGATTTCGCTATGATTAGGGATTTCATCAGAATAAAAAACATCAAGTCGAGTGATTTTTTATACACTATCGCAACATTTCTCAACTACAACAGCACATCTAAGCTATCACAACGTTTCTAAGCTACCACAGCGCATCTAACCTATCCCAGTGCCTCAAGCTGAGAGGAAAGCTCCTCCCACGCCTCCATATCAATAAGGATTTCTTCCTCGAGAGCGTCTATCTCGTTTTGGATTTCCGTGAGCTTTGAGTAGCTTGACTGATACTCCGGCTTCATGAGCTCAGCCTTGAGCTCATCGAGCTTTGCTTCCTTGACCGCCAGGTCCTCCTCGGCCTTTTTGACCTTTTTTTGTATCTTTGAGCGCTCCTTGCCCGGGTTGTAGTATGCCTTGCCGGTTGATGAGACAGCCATTCCGCCTGCCTGGGCTGCGCTATTTGCATTGGTGCTTTCGCCCACATTACCTGCTGCACCGGTTTGTGACGTGCTCCGGTTTGCATCACTGCCTGTCTGACTGCTGCCGTTCTGGCTTATCGCGCCGCCAAATATTGCATTGCCTCTGTATACATTTTTGCTTTCCTCAGCCTCACGATCGAGCTTTTCCTGATACTGCTCATAGCCAAACTGATAGAGATTGGTCGTGCCATCCTCGAACACAAGCAGCTGTGTGGCTACCTTTTTCACAAAATATCTGTCGTGTGATACAAAAATCAGTGTGCCCTTGTAGTCCTTAAGCATGCTCTCCAGCGTTTCCTTGCCTACGATATCCATATGGTTAGTTGGCTCATCGAGCACGAGCACGTTCGGTCTGGTCTTTAAAATCTTGCAAAGCGCCAGTCTGACCTTTTCTCCTCCGGAGAGCATATTTACGTTCTTGAACACGTCCTCCCCTGAAAAAAGGAAGGCTCCGAGTGCATTTCTGGCCTCGGTTTCCGTGAGATTCGGATACTCATCCCAGAAATCATCGAGCACAGTCTTGTTGCTTGTATACATGGCCATCTGCTGGTCGAAATATCCTATCTGCACGTTGGTTCCAAAGCGGTACTCGCCTGAAAGTGCAGGGATCTTACCCACGATAGTCTTTAAAAATGTCGATTTTCCAAGTCCGTTTCCGCCGAGTATGCCAAGCTTTTCGCCTCTTTTCAAATCGAGCGACACTACGGAGAGCGGATGGTCATAGCCGATTGCAAGCTCTGATGTATAAAGCACATCGTTTCCGGTCTCCTTTTCGGGCTGGAAATTGGCATGGAAGGTCTTGTTGTCGTACTTGTCCGGCGCCTCGATAATCACCATGCGGTCGATAGCCTTCTGCTTTGACTGCGCCATGGATGTCTTGGTCGGCTTGCCCTTGAAGCGCGTAACCATACGCTGCAAACGCTCTATCTCCTTCTGCTGGGCGATGTGATCCTTCATCTGCTTGTCGTAGTTTTCCTTTTTGCGGGCAATAAAATTGGTATAATTGCCCGGATAGCGCCTTGCTGTGCCGTACTCTATCTCGTATACCACATCTACCACATTGTCGAGAAACATACGGTCATGGGATACGACAACCACTGCCTTCGGGTACGACTTCAGATAGCCCTCAAGCCACTCAATCGTCGTGACATCGAGGTGGTTGGTCGGTTCGTCCAAAAGCAGTATGTCAGGCTTTGACAAAAGCAGCTTTATGAATGCTATCTTGGTCTGCTGCCCTCCGGAAAAGTCACGGATTGGCTTTTTACGCTCATCATCTGAGAAGCCGAACTTGCGGATCATGACCTCATATTCCTTCTCATAATAGTAGCCGCCATCATCCTTGAAGGCCTCCTCCATCGCGGTATATCTGGCTACCTTTTCATCGGAATAATCATGCTCGAGCTCTGCCGCCGCGCGCGCAAGCTCTGCCTTTCGCTCGTCCATTTTCACGAAGCATTTACGCACCTCCTGCTCGAGTGTCACATCAGGATCATCAAACGCAATCTGCTTCAGATACCCTATCTCCGGATTTCCTGCCTTTGCAATAAAGGCGCTCTCATCGCTGTCGAGCTTTTCCATCTCAACCTCGCCTGAAATGAGCTTTAAAAGTGTTGTCTTGCCACAGCCGTTTCTGCCGACTATCGCTATCTTTTCTGTGTTTCTGATTTCAAAATCTATACTATGCAAAATGACGTCGTCGCCAAATGCGACAGCGCCATTACTTATCTGGTAGAGCATATACTATCCTTTCATGCTTATGCCTGCTGCTTAATTGCTAGCCATAATGTAGTTGACAAACTGTGTTGCAGTACGTCCTGAAATACCACCGTGGCTGAGTTCCCACTTGTTTGCCTCCCTGCACAGCTCCTCGTCTGAAAGTGTGCAGCCGCTCTTTCTCGCAAGCTCTGTTACGATGTTGAAGAACTCCTTCTGCGATGGCTTTGAGTAGCTGATTGTCACACCAAAACGGTTTACAAGTGACAGCTTCTCCTCAACTGTATCTGAGTGGTGCTTGTCATTGCTGTTGTCCTGGTCATTGCGGTCATTCCATGTCTCCTTGATCAGGTGACGGCGGTTAGAGGTTGCATAAATCAGTATGTTGTCAGGCTTTGTCTCCACGCCGCCCTCGATAACTGCCTTTAGGAACTTGTACTCAATCTCATGCTCCTCGAATGAGAGGTCATCCATATATATGATAAATCTGTAGTTTCTGTTTTTGATTGCTGCGATAATTTTTGACAGATATTTAAACTGATGCTTGTATATCTCAATCATGCGCAGTCCGTCATCATAATACTGATTGACAATAGCCTTGATGCTTGTTGATTTTCCGGTTCCGCTGTCTCCGAAAAGCAGCACATTGTTGGCCTTTTTGCCCTGTACAAACGCTTCTGTATTGTCTGTGAGCTTTTTCTTCTGGATTTCATAACCGATCAGGTCATCGAGCATGACCGCATCCATATTGTTGATTGGCATGAAGGAGAAGCCCCCGTCCAGATGCTCCTCAATCCTGAATGCCTTGTTGAGCCCAAACATGCCGACTCCGTATGCCTTGTAAAAGCCTGTTACCACATCAAAGAACTCCTGCTCGTCCTTAGCTGCCTCAAGCTTCTTGCTCAGCGCCCTTACCTTCTCGCTGACATTGTGATTGTACATAAGGTCCTTTTTCACAATGGCCTTATAATTGCTGATCTGTGTGAAGCAGTCTATTCCGAGTGCTGACTCGATTGGCTTGAAATCATAATCGAAAAGCTTCTTAAAAATCCTGAAATCGTTTGCCACAAGCCCATTTACGCTGCCATCGCTGGCTCCGACCTTCTCACAGGTGATGGAAAACGGATTCTCACTCATCATAAGGAAGAAAGTGAGATAGTTGTGCCACAGATTGTCATCAAAACCATAGTCTGTCGCTACCTTTAAGATTCTCTTGACCTGTGTATTGATGTCACGCACAAGCTCTGTCTTGTTGTACTCGCCCACCTCAAACTGCTCAAAGAGCTGTCCCAATTTATAAAGTATCTCGTCCTGAGGTAAATCTCCGTACATAAGTAATTTTGATATTTCCTGATACATGGCTGTTCCTCCTGGTTTTGCCTTGTTTTCACTGCTAACATATGATTATAAACACTGCGCCACGATTTTGCAAGAGCTTGTGTGCTTACGTCCCGCCCTGCATGCAAAAAGGCGGAGCTAAAACTCCACCTTTATTGTTGTGCCACGCCCCACCTCGCTGTCGAGCGTCAGCCCTGCATCATGCAGCTCCACTATATGCTTTACTATCGCAAGCCCAAGGCCTGTGCCGCCGGTCTCCTTCGAGCGGCTCTTGTCTACTCTGTAGAAGCGCTCAAAGACGCGCTCCTGCTGATCCTTTGGGATGCCTATGCCGTTGTCCTCGACCGTGAGAACGGTCTTGCCACCTAGCTTGTGTACCGTCACATTTACGGTGCCACCCTCATTGTTGTAGCGGATAGCATTCTGGCAGAGATTCTCAACGAGCTCCGTGAGAAGCTGCCTGTTGCCTCGTACCATACAGTCAGTGCCATCAAAATTGAGTGCTACTTTTCTCTGCTCGGCATTCACCTGTAGATTTTCCATGCAGTCCTTGACCAGACCGTACAGATCAAGCTGCTCAAAGCCCTGCTGCGCCTCGCTGGAATCAAGCTCCGAGAGCTTTATGATATCATTGATCAAGGAAAGCAGGCGCTGTGCATTTCTTCTGATTTCAGTTGCAAAATGAATCTGCTGCTCCTTTTCGACCATGCCGTTTTCTATGAGCTCTGCGTAGCCGGAGATGGCTGTAAGCGGAGTCTTTAGCTCGTGTGACACATTGGCTGTGAAGTCCTGTCTGCTCTTTGCCGCGGCAAGCACGCCCTCATGCTGTATCCTTATCGCATTCATGAACGGCACGAGCTCCTTGTACTCTGTCCTTTTCTGGATGACAGAGGCCTGCTCCAGGTTGCCTGCGAGTGTCTCGATTGGCTTCATGAGCTTTCTGGTCAGGCTCTTGGCGAGAACCACACATATTCCAACTATGATAACCGTCACTATAAGCATGGCAGGTATACTGCTTGCAAACATGTTCCAGATACTTCTTGCTGCAATAGAGACACGCAGTACCGTTCCATCATCGAGCTTTATGGCATGATAGAAGGTATTGCTGTTCATGGTGGCTGATGTTCTCACGCTGTCTCCCGTACCTTTATCAAATGCTGATTCAACTTCCGGTCTATTGCCATGATTTTCAAGTTTTTTCACATCATTTTGATTGTCATACAGCACTGTGCCGTCCTTGTCAATCCAGGTGACACGAATACCCTCCACGTCAATCTGCGGGATTTCATTTATATCCTGTTTTAGTATTCCGGTGCTTTCTATTGTCTCTGCCATGACCTGCAGATCTTCCTTTACCTGCTTCTGAAAGAGGTAATAGTTGATTACTGTCATGGAAACCATAGTGGCAATTGCTACAAAAAGTGCTGTTGCTACCAGATAATAGTTAATCTTCTTTTTCATGCTGTACGCTCCGCTTATGTATATTAGAAATCATTATAACAGCTATTATTCTATAACATAGCCAACATTTCTGACTGTCTTTATCCTGCTGCCATAGTCACCCAGCTTGTGGCGGAGTGTCTTTATGTGCATGTCCACTGTACGTGTCTCGCCCTCAAAGTCAGTATCCCATACGCTTCTCATGATGACCTCCCTGGTCATGACTATGCCCTGACTGCCCATCAGAAGCCTTAAAAGCTCATACTCCTTGTATGTAAGGTCAACCGGCTCATTGTTCACTGTAACCACATGGCGCTCATGGTCAATCACCAGATCATCCAGCTTTAAAAGCTTCGGCTCCTCCTTCGCTGTTCTCCTGAGCAGTGCCTTTACTCTTGTGATAAGCTCCATGATTGAGAAAGGCTTTTTGATGTAATCATCTGCGCCTCCGTCAAGACCTTTTATCATATCCATCTCTGTGGTCTTGGCTGTGACCATTATAATAGGAATATCCTGTGTGGCCGGACGTTTTCTGAGCTTTCTCACGATATCGTAGCCGCTCTCATCCGGAAGCATCACATCAAGCAGTATAAGGTCCGGTACGAGCTCATCCAGCTTCTTGTAAAATTCCTTTGCGTTTTCAAATGCACTGACGATGTAATTACTGTTTTTTAAAGCAATAGTCTCTATCTCACGTATACTCTCATCGTCCTCTACAATATAAATAAGTGCCATAGCTTTCTCCATTTCAAAAAATCTTATGTAAAATTTTTACCTGCTTTTTACTTTCGATTATACATTACTAATGTAAAACAGACGATGGTTTTATGTAAAATTTATGTAAAATCCATCGTCTGTATCAATTTTGTCTGTATATAACTATGATTTAATTTTTCAGCATAAAGATTAAATCATGATTTGCGAACCTTGTCATCAAGCGCAAACTCAACCCACTCAGCAATATTTGTCGCATGGTCTCCGATACGCTCGAAGTATTTTGCAACCATGAGAAGATCCTCTGCCTGCTCACCATCCTCCGGATGCTCCCTGATGAAATCAATAAGCTCAGTCTTTACCTTATCAAAAAGATCATCAACCACATCATCCTGCTTCATCACTATGTGAGCCTTGTCATTGTTCTTCTCAACATATGCCTCGATTGCTCTGATAAGCATAAGCATTGTCTCTGAAGCCATGCTCTTGACATGCTCTATATTGACCCTGTATGGCTTGTCACTGCTCATCAAAATGGTCATCTCGCTGATATCGGCTGCGTGGTCTCCTATACGCTCCATATCAGTAACCATCTTCATCGCTGCAGAAATTGTTCTAAGGTCTCTTGCTACAGGCTGCTGCTGCATGAGCAGATTAAAGCACAGGCTCTCTATCTTTTTCTGCTCTCTGTCTATCTCCGAATCGCCCTCCATGATAGCTTTGGCGCTATCGGAATCCTGATGTATAAATGCCTCGATTGCTTTCTGGATTGACTCCTCAATCATGCTTCCCATGTGCATCATTTCTTCATTCAGCTTCTTAAGCTGCTCGTCGAATTTCGATCTCATTAACCAAACCTCCCTGTGATGTAATCCTCTGTTCTCTTGTCCTGTGGATATGAGAAAATTGTCTTTGTGTCACCAAACTCAACCATATCTCCCACGAGGAAGAATGCTGTATCGTCTGACACACGCACTGCCTGCTGCATGTTATGTGTTACAACTACAACCGTGTACTTTTTCTTTAAATCCTCCATGAGCTCCTCTATCTTTGAAGTAGAGATAGGGTCAAGCGCTGATGTTGGCTCATCCATCAAAAGCACCTCCGGCTGTACGGCAAGTGCTCTCGCAATACACAGTCTCTGCTGCTGTCCACCCGAAAGTCCCATAGCAGATTTCTTTAATCTATCTTTAACTTCATTGAATATCGCAGCACCCTGAAGACTTTCCTCAACTATCTGGTCGAGTATCTTTTTATCCTTGATGCCATGCACTCTCGGGCCATATGCGATATTGTCATATATGCTCATCGGGAACGGATTTGGCTGCTGGAAAACCATGCCGACCTTTTTGCGAAGTACGGTTGTATCGACTGATGGTGCATATATATTCTCACCATCTATCTCTATGCTTCCCTCGATTCTGACGTTGTCAACCAGATCATTCATTCTGTTGATACACTTTAAAAATGTAGACTTACCACATCCTGACGGTCCGATCAGCGCTGTCACGCTGTTTTCTTTTATGTCCATATTGACACCATGCAGTGCATGATTCTGGCCATAATACAGATTCAGGTCGCGAACCTGAATTTTGATTTTTTTCTCCATTTGTATCTCCTGCAACATGTAATAAATTTCTTGTCTTCGAGAATACATTATATGGATGCTTTGTAAAATGCTCTATCAGATGTATGTAAAATCTATGTCAAATTTTTACACACATAAATTATTCGCACTGTTTGTATTTATTATTTGTATATACTATTTATATGCTTTATAGTCGGCTTTATTAAAGTACTGTCTGGTTAAAGTATTGTATCTTTAATAATTAAAAGCTCATCCATTATCCTGTCTGCATCAATATTTGAGTAATTGATAATAAACTGATGCCTGTCCTCCTTTGGCTTGATCAGGTTGAAATGGGTAATCGCCTGAAGCTTTATGCCTTTTTTCAAAAGCCTTTCTTCAACTGTTTTGTCCGGAAGGTTCGTGTCAAACTGTATGATAAAATGCAGTCCGGAGTCATTTTCTATTACCCTGCATTCCTTTTCAGTGAAGCAGCCTTTTATGGACGAAAGCACGCTCTGGCGCTTTCTGCCGTAGTGCAGTCTCATTCTGTTTATGTGCTTTTCAAAATAGCCCTCGCTGATAAATCGTGCCAGCGTATACTGCTCGAAGGTCGATACCGTACATGAGTAAAATGAAAGCCTCCTGTAAAACTCATTTGCCAGATGCTCCGGCAGCACCATGTAGCTGATTCGGATGGTGGATGTGAGAGACTTTGAAAATGTATTTATATAGATGACCTTTTCACACGCATCTATCGAGAGGATGGGCGGTATCGGGTGTCCGTTCATGCGAAACTCACTGTCATAATCATCCTCTATGATGTATCTGTCGCTGCTCTCGTTGGCCCATGCCAAAAGCTCATAGCGGCGGTTCACAGGCATGGTGATTCCTGTCGGGAAATGGTGTGTCGGGCTGATATGTGCTATCTGCGCGTTTACTTTCTTTATAAGCTCCACGCTGATGCCCTGCTCATCCATCTGCACCGGCAGACATTTTGCATTGTTGCACTCATATATCTGGCTGATTTTCTTATAGCCCGGATCCTCCACGCAGTATACCTTGTCCGTACCCAAAAGCTTCACAAGCAGTCCGTACAGATACTCTGTTCCCGCTCCGACTATTATCTGGTCCGGGTCCACATTCATACCGCGAAACGATGACAGATGGCTTGCTATTGCTTCCCGAAGCTCTCTCACTCCGCCACACGGCGACACCGACAAAAGCTCCTGCTCCCTAAGGGAAATCGTCTCTCGCATGAGCTTTGCCCATATGGAAAACGGAAAGTTACCCGAGTCTGTCCTGTTTGATGAGAAGTCAAATATACTTTCATCCTGCTCAGGCGGCAGCTTTATGCTAAGCTCCTTATGCACCGGTGCCTTGATTACCCTGATATCTGACACATCGGCTATGAAATAGCCCCTCTTTGGTCTTGCAAACATATAGCCCTCGCCTATCAACTGGTCATATGCATTTTCAACCGTAATGGTACTAACCCCCAGATTCTTGGCGAGGGTGCGTTTTGATGGCATTTTCTCCCCGGAGCTTAATTTTCCCTGTGATATATCGTTTTTGATGCACTCATACAGGCATTTGTAGAGTGGACCGTCTGTTTTTGTGAGGTCGTAGGTCAGCATTTGATTCACCGCTTTCTGGCATTTTTATTTTCCTTATTTTGAATATTTTAATATTACCAGATGTAGCGTATTATTGCAACCATGATATGCGACTGGTGTGGGCAAATATAAATTGATGCAAAAATACAAATGTAAAAAACAAAAGGAGATTTAACAAATGGAAAACAATAAGAATACTCAATACGAACTCAATAAAGGGCTTGCGCAGATGCTAAAGGGCGGTGTCATCATGGATGTCACGACTCCGGAGCAGGCCAGGATTGCCGAGGCAGCCGGTGCATGTGCTGTTATGGCGCTTGAGAGAATCCCTGCTGATATCAGAGCCGCAGGCGGTGTTTCAAGAATGAGCGATCCTAAGATGATTAAGGGCATTCAGGAGGCTATCAGCATCCCCGTCATGGCAAAGTGCCGTATAGGTCACTTCGTGGAGGCTCAGATACTTGAGGCTATCGAGATTGACTACATTGATGAGTCTGAGGTGCTTTCACCTGCTGATGATGTGTACCATATAAATAAGAGAGATTTCAAGGTGCCTTTCGTATGTGGTGCAAGAGATCTCGGTGAGGCTCTCCGCCGTATCAACGAGGGAGCTTCCATGATCCGTACAAAGGGTGAGCCCGGTACCGGTGATATCGTGCAGGCGGTCAGACATATGAGAAAGATGAATTCTGAGATTGCTAAGCTTACTTCCATGCGTGAGGATGAGCTTTTCGAGGCAGCTAAAAATCTTCAGGTGCCTTTCGAGCTGGTCAAATTCGTTCATGATAACGGCAAACTTCCGGTTGTAAACTTTGCGGCAGGCGGTGTGGCTACTCCGGCTGATGCGGCTCTTATGATGCAGCTCGGTGCTGAGGGTGTGTTCGTCGGTTCAGGTATCTTCAAATCAGGCGATCCTGCCAAGAGAGCTGCCGCTATCGTAAAAGCTGTGACAAACTTTACTGATGCAAAGCTCATCGCAGAGCTTTCTGAGAATCTCGGTGAGGCTATGGTCGGAATCAACGAGAGCGAGATTAAAATCATCATGGAGGAAAGAGGCAAATAAAATGAAATCAGGACTTAAGATTGGTGTTTTAGCTGTTCAGGGAGCGTTTATTGAGCACAAGCGCATGCTTGAGTCTCTTGGGTGCGAATGTGTAGAGCTGCGCCGGAAATCAGATATCTGTGACTTAGACGGACTCGTGCTGCCTGGAGGTGAGAGCACTGTGCAAGGCAAGCTGCTCCGTGAGCTTGATATGTTTGATGAGCTTAAGGAAAGAATCGCAAACGGACTTCCGGTGCTTGCAACCTGCGCCGGTCTTATCCTTTTAGCTTCTCATATCAGCAACGATGACAACGTATATTTCGGCACTTTGCCTGTCACTGTTAAAAGAAATGCCTACGGCAGACAGCTTGGAAGCTTTGAGGCTACAGCAAGGTTTGACAATAGCTTTGACTTTACCATGACATTTATCAGAGCACCTTACGTGGAAGCTATTGATGCTTCAGCAAAGAATGATGTGCGTGTACTCGCAGAGTATGACGGCAAAATTGTCGGCGTGCAGTATAAGAACCAGATTGGGCTGGCTTTCCATCCGGAGCTTGATGATGATACACGGATTCATGAGAGGTTTTTGGAGATGATATCGGGAAATTAAATCACGTCTACAGTCTGAGGCCGGGGCAGATGCCCCGGATTTTTATACCGACTTTTTGTGGTAAAATATAAAATGCATTTTTTTTAATATATGGTATAATAAAATAGTAGAGTGAAGATTTTTTTTTAAGGAGGGGTAGCATATGCCAAAAGCTATGTATAATCTTATTGGACAATACATTGAAGAAATCAAAAAAATTTATGGTTCACATGTCAGACAGATTATTTTATATGGTTCGTATGCCAGAGGCGATTTCAGACCCGACTCAGATATAGATATTATGATTTTGGTTGATATGTCAGATATTGAACTTAAATCTTATGGTGAGAAGCTTTCCTATATGACATATGACTTTAATCTGGATCATGACATTGACATAAAACCAATTGCCAAAAGTGAAGAGATTTTTAATAAGTGGGTAGTAAATTATCCATTTTATTCAAATATTCATAAAGAGGGGGTTATACTATATGGAGCAGCATGATGTAGAAATTGGTACAAGAAGAGATCTTGTTCTATATAGAATTGAAACCTCAAAGAATGACTTAAAATCCGCAAAGGTGCTATTGTCTATTGATGATTATAAAGGAGCTAATAACAGAGCCTACTATGCAATTTTTCATGCTATAAATGCAGTACATGCTACTAGTGGAAAAGCATATAAGAGACACAAGGATGCAATAGCTAATTTTAATAAAGACTATGTTAAAACGGAAATTTTTCCCAGAGAAATAGGAAGAAAAATTGGAATGGCAGAGGAAATTCGTCATGCAAGCGATTATGATGATTTTTATATTGCAAGCAGAGAAGAAGCAGAACGGCAAATTACAGTTGCAGAAGAATTTATAAATCTTGTCGAAAAATATTGTGAGAAACAGCTCGATTAAAAGCCGGGGCATCTGCCCCGGCTTTTATTGTTTCTTATGTCTTATAAGTTCAATATATAATATGATTAGACGGTCAATAGGTATCATAATATTGTTTTAAAAAGCCTAAAACTCCAGAGTCACCTTAAATAAATCACCGTCCACAGTCAACTCCAAAGTACCATTCATAAGCTTCATAAGGCTTTCTGCAATAGACAGTCCAAGTCCACTGCCCTCGGTATTTCGTGAACTGTCTCCTCTGACAAAACGCTCCTTAAGCTCATCGCTTGAAATATTAAGCGGTGTAGCTGATACATTCTTGAAGGTTATGATGGCTCCGCTGTCCTTTGGAATGATGTCAATATACACTCTCGTACCCGGCTGGGCGTATTTGTTGATATTGTTCATCAGGTTATCAAACACTCTCCACAGATGTCGTCCGTCTGCCTGAATCATGACAGGCGTAACGTCATTTTTAATAATTAAATCAAGATTATTTTTCTCGAATTTTTCTTCATATTCCCCAGCTACCTGTGATAACATAACAGCTGCATCCAGTTCCTCCAGCTCTACGTTTATGCTGCCCGTAGATGCCTTTGACGCTTCGAGTAAATCCTGAATTAATTTTTTTAGACGTGATGACTGTCTGTCGAGAACGTCAAGATATTCGCGTACCTTCTCGTTATCTATGTCCTCCTTCTGCAACAGGTCCACATAATTGATAATGGAAGTGAGCGGTGTCTTGATATCATGCGACACATTTGTGATGAGCTCCGTCCTGAAGCGCTCGCTCTTCATTTTTTCAGAGACCGCAGCCTCTATTCCATTGCTCACATTATTCAAATCCTCTCCATGCTTTCTGAAAAACAGCATGAGTTTTGACGTATCAACCGGCTGTGAAAAATCACCGTTTGCTATAGCCTTTGCAGCGCATCTTATCCTGTCATACTGCATGATAAATGCGATAAGCAGCGCAAGCTCTATAAGCTTTATAATGAATATAAATCCAATACTCCCTATTCCAAAGCCTATAAGCTCAAGCAGACATAAAAGGCCGAATGCCAGCATACTGATCAAAAACAGCGGTACATTTCTTTCTATCCATGAAAAGCCGTATCTGATTGGAGCAAATACCATCCTGCATAGCTTTTTGACAGGCTTTAAGAAAAATCTCACAACATAGTAGCACAATGTATGCTTCCAGAACTCATGTGCCCTGATTCTTACGTATGTTGTCAGGATTGCTTCAAGCGAAACCATGGTTGCCGCCAGACAAATGAGTGCCACCACCGGAAGCTGCTTTATAAGCAAAAAGCCTGCCGGAAATACCATAAAGTCTGCAAACATTGTCACTCCAAGCATCACCTCATACGGCAGCCTGTCATATAATCGTAATTTAATTTCTTCCGAATCCTCACGTTTTCCGGCAACTGTCAGCAGATACCCCGCTGTAATCACAAAACCAAGTATAAATATGACAAACAATACACTCAAATGAGCCTCTGTAAATTCCATGACGTCAAGTAAGCTGTCTGCCTGATTGAAGTAATCGCCCTTTTCCTGAAGCTGCTGCGGAAGCTTTGCATACACATAATAGTACTCAGGCTTATCTTCCGTTTGGGTGTATGGATAGTACACAATTCCGGTATCCGATATATTAAAGGTATCCGGTAAAAGCTCATAGCTCTCATTCACCTGCTCCACCACTTTTATGATTTCGTAGCTGTCATAATAAATATCCTCATCATAATCGTAGTAAGAGCCGTCACTATCAAAGCGCGAATCGCCGTCATCACTCAGATTCATGCCACACTTTATATGATTTCCTTTTTCATCATAGCACTTTACATTTTTCCACTCGGCAAAGCCTGTAATATCGAGTGACTGGCCTGTAAACATCTCCTCGTAGGCAAAGTAATTATTTCCATTCTCATCGGTTTTCTCAACTGCCTTATATAAGCCAAGCGAGCTGTTATCGTTAGAGCCTGTCATCACCCTCACCTTTGGAATGACATAAGCGGTACCATCATTCAGGCACAGATAAAAGAGCCCATTTGTCTTGGAATACATGATTGAGCTTATTCTCTCACTGTTCATATTGTTTGATGCATCGTCTGACTCTTCATAGCTGCCGCTCATTGCATCCCACAGATATGATAGCCTGTTCCACTTTAAGTTCTTTGCCTTGTAGCTAAAAATATAATCCGGATTTGATATTTCATCCACACTTGAATACACCTTTGCTGCATCAGATTTTACATCTACCTTGTCCTCTGATGTTTCATTGCTCTTTACCACTGCGGCCTGCAGATTGGTATCGTCCATCATCTGCGAAAATGCATTGTCATCACCGGATTCATAATTGTACACCATCTGTCTGCTATAGGCTCCTGCAATATTCGCATGAATTTCATCCCTTAGCTGTGCTGTGCTTTCATAATTGTTTGTGTACACTGCAACTAACGTTGTTACAACAAGCCCTGCCGCCATGACCGAGCATACTATAAATGCCGCCAGCTTAAGCCACAGATTCCTTGATATTTTTTTCATATCATTCACCTTCCATTTTATAGTGCTTCACTTGACAAACTTTATCAAGCATGCACCTATTCAGCGTCAATTTTGTATCCGCGACCCCAGATGACCTTTAAGTATCTTGGCTCAGCCGGATTTATCTCAACCTTTTCTCTGAGATGGCGGATATGTACCGCCACCGTGTTTTCTGTCCCATACGGCTCATCCTTCCAGACCTTTGCATATATCTGATTCGGCGAATACACCTCGCCCGGATGCTCCATGAGAAGCTTCAAAATATCGTACTCTGTACGTGTGAGATTTGCTGCCTCGCCATCAACTGTCACTGTCTTTGATTTATCATCCAGCTCAATGCCGCCGATTACCAGCTTTCCTGCGCTTGTATTGCCTGCGCCAAGAAGCATGTATCTCCTGATCTGTGACTTCACCCTTGCCTGCAACTCTACCGGGTTAAACGGTTTCGTCACATAGTCGTCTGCTCCGACCGTGAGCCCGAGTACCTTGTCAGTGTCCTCACTTTTGGCAGTGAGCAGTATGACCGGCACATTAGAGATTTTTCTGATTTCCACCATTGCCTCTATGCCGTCCATGACAGGCATCATGATGTCCATCAGGACAAGATGCACATCATTGTGTTTTACTATATCGAGCGCCTCCAGCCCGTTTCGCGCCGGGATTACCTCGTAGCCATCGCTGGTCAAATAAATGCTGATTGCTGATACAATGTCTTTTTCATCATCACATACTAATACTTTATACATAATTGCCTCCGGAAGTTTTATGTTGATCTTATTGTATCAATTGTAACATTAAAATCCAATTATGTAACATATTAAGATTTGTTTAAGAAATATAACTTTAACTTGGGATTTACTTCTATCCGGGTTACTGATATATTTATATTATGATTAAAGGGTATATCTGATTAATCATGAGGGACAAAATACATTTTGACCCTCATATCATCAAGAAAAGGAGTTTTCACTATGAATAATTATGGAAATGCGTCCGAAGGACTGCAAAAAATGTTTATTGCACAGGTCTGCCTTTATCATATGCAGCGTGCTGTCTGTCATTCCGATCATCAATCTGCTGGCAACTGTTGCCTCGATTGTCCTATCAATCATTTATCTGGTAGGACTTTATAATGCCGGAAAAGACATAAACGGATGTGCCAATGCGTTTGTGCTCAGTATCATCTCACTTGTATGCAATATAATATCGAGTCTTACATCATTTAACGTTCTTTTTGCGATGCTGTTTTCTGTTGCAGCAGCTGTTCTTACATTTATGGTAACTTATCAGGTGTGTACGTCTGTAAGTGATGTGGTCGGAAGCCGTGGACACAACGATATCGCAAGCCTTGGAAAAAGCACATGGATTGTATTTTTGATCGGTTCTATATTAAATGTAGTTGTTGCTATAGTGGCTGTAGTGATCCCATTTGCGGATGTTATCATAGTGGGAATGAGTGTTGTCTCTACAATGGTGCAGATCATTTTTACTTGTTCTGCCTGTCAAAAATCATTTCTCCAAATGGCGTTTTATAGTGTTCGTATCGACTAAGAATTTTACTCATTGTTCAATCCTTTAATTCTATAAAATATAGCAAATACCAAAGACAAAACCAAGAAATTTATTAATAGTATTAACCAGCTATTTACACTGTTCTCTAACTCCCGGGTGACAAACATCTGTCTGACATAATAGGAATAAATGCCTTTAGCAATTTTTTCAAGTTCGCTGTTCATAGCCGAGAACATCGGCAGCAAACCAATTATCATAGAAACAGGTGCTGTAATAGGTCCAACACTCATTTGATTTTTTGACAAAATTGCAAGAATAGAACCAATTAACAAAGATAGAATAATGCCAATTATTGACGAAACGATAAAAGTCACTATTTCCTTTGCATTAAACGGAATAATAAATAGAAAAAAACAATTACTAATCAAAGCCAGAAGAAAAACGCAAAATCCTACACCTATTAAATATTCCCATGCTTTAACGTTTGACATTATCAGCATCCTAAGTGTTTTCTTTTCTTTTTCCTCAGAAACAATACTTGACATAAATATAATAGGTACCATTACAGTATTCATCGTTATAAATGATGGCAAAATGAAGTCCAGCTCTACTTCAGATACTATTTCTTTAAATACAAGTGCTAATATCGGAAACATAAAAAATACCACAAGTACAAGTCTATTTTTCAATGAATCCTTAATTTGTTTAATGAAGATAGCACAAATGTGGTTAATTGTTTTCATCTTAAATCTCTCCCTGTCAGTTCAATAAATACTTCTTCCAAATTCGGTTCATTTGAATGGATACTGCGTATTTTATTATTAGTATCAAGTACAGTTTGTAATACTGTAAGCAGATCGTGTGAATCTACCATATATTTTTCACCATTGGTCATCTCAATATTAACTTCGCATTTTTTTCTATGATGTAAGCAGATGTCCTCTGGTGTACCTTCTTCAACTATATTTCCTTCGTTCAGAAGAGCAAGATGATCACACATCTTTTGAGCCTCATTCATATTATGCGTTGTTAAAAAAATTGTAGTTCCACTTTCTTTTAACATTTTCATCATCGAATGAATTTGCAATGTAGTAGCTGGATCCAGACCACTGGTAGGTTCATCTAAAAATACTATTTTAGGAGAATGTAAAATAGCTCTGGCAAATGACAATCTTTGACGCATTCCCTTAGAAAGATTAGAAACACTTTTTTTTGAACTTTCTATCAGACCAACTTTTTCTAATAAATCATTGATTACTTTTTTTCGATTACTAATTGAATAAATTCTAGCATACAGTTCTAGATTATCATAACAATTTAATCTATCATATAGCCCGTCATTGTCTAAAACCATGCCAAATGATGGGAAACTTTCATCAATTTTTTTATCTAATTCTTTCCCCAATATAGCAATATTTCCTGATGTTGCCGAAAGTAGACCAATAAGCATTTTTATTAAAGTTGTCTTTCCAGCTCCCGAAGGTCCAAGCAAGCCAAAAATTTCCCCCTCTTCAACACTTAAAGAAATATTATTTAAAACTTGTAGCTGGTCAAATGCTTTACAAACATCTTTTATTTGAATTACCTGCATAAATTATTCCTCACATTATCAAGAAAAGGACAGTACTAAAATATTAGCACCATCCTCCTTGTTTTAAGGGCAGCTCTGTCCCATACATAATAGAGCTATGCTGCAAATGAAGCAGCTACAGCACAACCAACAGCTGCTGCACCAGCAGTTGCGGATGAGGCAACATCGTAAGCTACAGTCTTTTCATTGCTATCAGCAATAATACTGTCCATTTCATGTTCCTCAAGAAGTCCATACTTTCCATATTAAAACTCCTTCATATTTTTTAAAATATCTTGAAGAAATTGGACCGTTTCTTCCGGAGTTTTCTGTTTATAATGCATCAATTGTATTTCACTCATATCAACCAACCTTTCTAATCTATAATTTACTAAAATTTTCCATACCCCAAATCATAGATTATTTTTCATTAACATACGGAATTATTGTGCTAGAATAATTGTTCCAACTAACACCACTTGTTATTACTTTTCTTCTATCGTATGCTTTCTAATTTCACCTATAATCACCTTATAATTTCAATCTCTTACTAATCCCATTGAGCAATATACTCTTTATTTACCCAGCCATATGTTCCAGTTTTTAATCTTTGTACATAAAACCACTCCAAACCTCCTTTTCCATATTTACTCCAATCAATCCACACCAATTCACCTGAATACATTAACTCTAAAATTTTAGAATTAGTATTTGGATTATTTCTAAGTCTTACTCCATTTCCTGCTACCTCAGCATTAGCATTATGAGTACTTAATACAGCTAAGCTCCTATTATTTTCGGCATCATATGCTAATATTTCAAAATACTGCTCTTCTATCTCAGAATTGACTTTAATCTCATCTGCATATGTTCTAGTTCCTCCTCCCATAATTCCAATTGCAATTGTCATTATTAACATACATAATACTTTCTTCATTTTTTCATTTCTCCTTTGTAAATTATTTTATTATTGTTTTTATGACAGCATTTTCCTGCTCCTGTGATGCCTCTTCATAACTCGCTCTCATCGCTTCGCATACTTTTTCATCTATTACACAAATGCTGTAAAATGTATCCTCTGACTGGCTATAACTTACTTTACAAACATTTCCATCCTTTGTTGTAAAGTAGAAATCTATAATGCCCTTCCTTAGCATTTTCTCTGAGTTTATGGCATATTCTATTTCTTTTTTGCTCCAGCCTTCATTATAATTCATGAACTTCTCGGCAATATTTTCTGCCTCTACAGCTTTTTGTTCATAAAGTGGCTTATTTTCAAGTTCTGACGACGAAGAATACTCCGCCAAATTTTTCTCCACATAATAAACTGTCACACTCTGCATATCCACTGCTGCTGAATACTCTATGCCACTGCTTTTATCTGTGATATATACATATTCACTTGAAAATGTTCCGTCACTTCCGTTACTCATATCATGCTCAACATCGACATCCACATTATGTATATCTATTCCATATACTCTTGCCACTGTTTCCTTTGCTATATTCACAGCATCCTGTTCGCTTATATTTTCTTCAACATTCTGATTAGACAGCTCATTTTTATTATACTGTGATAAGCTGTAATCCCTTGAATAACAGAAATCTATTATCTCAAGAATATCCTCATCCGAAAGTTTTTCCGGCAGATAAAATGTACTGGTGTTTTCTTCAAAACACACCTTATCTGAATCTGCCTTATCCGGTGAATCAATACTTTTTAATTTATTTTTGGGGAATTTTCCACTATTTTCATAGTCTCTCTGTAATTCCTTAAATCGGTTAATTTCATCATCTGTCAGCTCTCGCGAATAAGAATCCGCATCCACAGCCGCTTTGTTGACCTGACTTACATAGTCTTCTTTTTCTGTATCAGATATGGAATCCATTCTGTCAAAAATATAATTTTTTGCAGCATATACACCGCCTGTTCCTACTAACGCTATTGCTACAACAACCGCTGCAGCCACTGTTTTGTGAATCTTATATTTCGCTGGTACATTTTCTTTCAAGCACCGGTCTACACGATTCTCAACCATCAGGTTATAGCTGTCAGGAATATTTACTTTTTGAGATGACGCATAAATTTTTAATTTGTCATCAACACTATTGCTTATATCTTTCATTGCACTCTCCGTTTACTTATAGTATTGTTGAGAGCTTATCCCGCCCTCTTGCCAGTCTGGATTTTACTGTTCCTGTAGGAATTTTTAACATTCTTGAGATTTCCCCGACAGAAAACTCTTCATAATAATATAAAATTATTATCTCTCTGAATTCTTCCTTTAATTCCATTACTATCGGTAACATCTCATCAGACTCAAACGCCTCTGTGACAGCGGTATCGTCCAATTGTTTTTCTACTATTTTCCACTTGCTTCTTTTTCGCACAATATCATGTGCTGAATTTACCAATATCTGCATCAGCCATGATTTTGCACTTGTTTTCTTTCTGAGCCTTTGAATATTTCCGAAAGCCTTTACTATCGCATCCCCGACAGCATCCTGTGCATCCGCATCATTTTCCACTATCGTATATGCCAGTCTGTACATACTCTCTTTATTTTCAAAGATCAGATCCGCAAGTTCCTCCTTTGTTATAAGTTGCATATGCTTTTCCCTTCCGTAAACTGTTTACATATATTAGACAGTATAAGGTATGTTTTGGTTCCATGAAATTTAATTTTTTTGAAAAAGTCAAAAAAAGAAGCTCCGACCGAAATCAAAGCTCCTTATTCCTTAGTTTATTATATATGAGTTATTTCATTAACTACTTCGCCTGGAATTTCTTTGCCAGCACCTTTGTCAGGATGTTGATTAAGAATACAATTACGAGAAGCACAACCGCAATTCCAAATGCCTGGTCGAATTTTCCTTCACTTGTCGCTGCAAGATAGAGCTTGATGGTAAGTGTTCCACCTGACTGCATTATCTTTGAGAAATAACCGCTGGCAACCTTTGGAAGCATTCCTGCACTTCCTGCCGTAAAAAGGAGTGCTGCTGACTCACCTACTATTCGGCCGATTGCAAGGATAACACCTGTGATGATTCCCGGCATGGCTGATGGCAGCAGAATGGTGCGGATGGTGTGCCATTTTCCGGCTCCAAGTCCGACTGCTCCGTGTCTGTAGCTGTCCGGTACAGTTTTAAGAGCCTCCTGAGTATTTCTTGTGATGAGAGGCAGCACCATGAGTGTCAGTGTCAGTGAGCCTGTCAGGATACTGTAGCCAAAGCCTATTGTCTGTCCAAAGAACATCATTCCGAAGAGGCCAAAGATGATTGACGGTATTCCTGCAAGTGTCTCTGTGGCAAACTCTATTGTGGATACGAGCTTACCCGGCTTTGCATACTCATTCAAGTACACGGCTGCTCCCACTCCGACAGGAGTTGCTATGAGCATGGTGATAATTATGATGTAAAGTGTATTGAGCAGGTTGCCCGCTATTCCGACGGTACCTCTTAATACAGATGTCTCGCTGGTCAGAAACTGCCAGTTTACCTGGCCGATTCCCCTGACAAATACATATATGATGATTCCCGCAAGCAGCACTACCGATAATGCTGCACACAGATATATGAAAAAATATACTACATCATCGCCTATTCTGCGGCGTTTTCCATTTATACTAGTCATTTTCCACAGCTCCTTTCTTTTTGAGTTTCATAAGGGTGAGGTTGATTATCATGATAAACACAAAAAGCACAAGACCTACTGAGAAAAGTACCTGTCTGTGAAGTCCGCTGGCGTATCCCATCTCACTGACGAGCTGTGTGGTAAGGAAACGCACTGAGTTGAACGGAAGTGGAAAGCTTACCGTTCCACCGGCTACCATGTTGATAGCCATCGCTTCTCCGAGCGCACGACCTATTCCGAGCACAATTCCTGTCATGATTCCTGACTTTGCTGCAGGAACCGTCACTTTAAATATTGTCTGTATCTTTGTTGCTCCAAGAGCAAGGGATGCCGCTCTCATCTGCTGCGGTACTGCCTGTATTGATGATACGCTCATGTTGATTACCGTAGGAAGAATCATGATTGCAAGCACTATGATTGCTGCAAACAGATTTGATCCGCCGGTAAACTGATGTGTTGCTGAGTTTGCAAAAATATGTTTCTCCAGCTTGTATAATACTGGATTAAGTATCATAAGTCCTAAAAGTCCATAGATTACTGATGGAATGGCTGCAAGCAGCTCTACTGCCGGCTGCACTACCGCTGAGAGCTTTTTGTTTGACACCTCAGTGAGAAATACTGCCGTAAGAAGAGCAATCGGTACTCCTATGAGTATAGATACCGCTGTTCCTATGATGGATGTGAGGATTATGTACAATATTCCGTAGCTTGGGTCTGCCGCTGTCGGCGCCCATTTTGTTCCGAATAAGAGGTTCAACACTCCGACCTTGAAAAATGCCGGTGCGCCTTTAAGGAACATATAAATTGTTATTGATAATACTGCGAATATTGCCACAACCGCACATACCGTGAATATTATTTTGGCAACATTCTCTACTATGGATTTATGTTTCATTTGATACTCCTTGTTTCAAAAAGTTCCCCAGGAAACCTGCCATTTCCTGAGGAAACCCTGTATCTTATCGATATGTATTAATACTGATGTCTAATATCGATGTCTGTATTTTGTATTATTTTTTACTTATACTTACTAGCGATGTCTCGTATCGATGTCTGTATTTCGTATCATTACTATGATCGATAATTTCTACTGAGGGAGGATAAGGCCTACCTTCTTGATAACTGCCTGTCCCTCATCTGAGTTTACATAGTCAAACCAAGCTTTAACAATATCGTTCTGCTCGTCAATCTTGCCCTTTGTAGCCATTACGAATGGACGAGAAAGGAGATATTTGCCTGCTACAATGTTTTCCTCTGTTGCCTCTACTCCGTCAATTTTCATTGCTGTTACTGTATCATCAAGCACGTCAAGTGAAACATATCCGATTGCTCCCGGTGTTGAGCCTACCTTTGCAAGAACTGCTCCTGTTGAGTCAAGCTCCTGTGCATATTTGCACTGATCCTTTACATCAAGAAGCTCCTCGAAGGCTCCTCTTGTACCTGAAGCTGCCTCACGACCGATTGCTACGATTGCCTCATCTTTTCCACCAAGGTCTTTCCAGTTTGAAATCTCACCTGTGTAGATTTTCTTTAAGTCATCTGATGTAAGCTCTGTTACTGAGTTGTCCTTGTCTGTGATTACTGCGATTCCGTCGATTGCTACGATGTTTTCCTCAACGCCGTTTGCTTTCTCATCATCTGTAAGTGCTCTTGATGAATCTCCGATATCTACGCTTCCTGCTGTTACTGACTCGATTCCTGAACCAGAGCCTGTATACTCTACTGTTACTGTTACTCCAGGGTTTTTCTCCATGAATGACTCCTTGAGCGCCTCACAAAGCTTCTCCATTGAAGTACTTCCTGCAAGTGAAAGTGAACCGCTTAAGTTCTCATTTGATGTACCTTCATCTGCGCTTGTATCTGCATTGTTGTCTGCTCCGTCTGAGCTTGAGCCACATCCTGTAAATGCTGCTGTCATCATTGTTGCAGCAGTTGCTAAAACCAAAAGTTTTTTCATACGATTTTTCATTTTAATTTCCTCTTTCATTACTTTCTTGAATTTATTTCTTTGTTTGTTACAACTGATATAGTAATGGGGAAATGTAAAATGCAAAATCATTAGTGTGTAAAATGCATGTAAAAAAATATTTTTAATTTACTGTACGATTGTAAATTCATATCCTCCGGTGGCTGTACATCTGTTCTGCCGGATGGTGGCTCTTTGAGCGTGGGAGTCCCTTTATTTGTACTTTCATCTGCTGTATTGCCGAATGTATCTGTGTTTGCGTTTTCTGTATCTAAAAGATCCGGGAATGTTCCTCCGTTTCCGTCAATCAGCTTAAGACATGCATCCAACGCCTCGTTTGTACTTATATAGTTTGCAATGTTTATCGTGCCTACAATTGCAATAAGAACAATTGAAACTCATAACATTGCTATGGCTATAAATTTTCTTCGTAATTTTTTGAGCATTTTATCACCTGCACATTTTTTCTATTTCATGCTCTACGTCCATTGGGTCCAATGGACTTTCCGCTGTTTCATATGTCAATATAAGATTTTTTCCCTGATAATATCCATTTTCGTTATATTTCAATATCTTTCGATAAGCTTTATTTCGATAATCAGGATTGTCTATCAAGCCAAGATGCTCCCACAGAATTATATCGCCATTTTTCTTCTCAACCGTAAAATCGGGATAATAAATACCATCTGAGATTTTAATCGCCTTCTCGTACTCAAACTTTATATTATTATCATACAAGGCTGTCGCAATAATTACTTCTGATTTTGACCGCACTATAATTCCCATTTTAGTATAAAACTTGAGTGCTTCAGGGTTAGGAACCTGTGTCTTTTCATTTGTCTCTTCATTGTCCTTCTTATCAACTGCTAAAAGTATACTTCTATAATGTTTTTGCTTCAACATTTTCTGGGCATAATCGGTTTTATATTTTTTCCGGGCCTTCCTGTTTGTCTCGAGTAGTCTGAGCTCATTTATTGTATCCTTCAAATAAAGCTCCAGATATTTTTTATTGACAAGATTTCTGATTTCTTTATCATTTTTCTTTGATAAATACTCTCTTCTGCCATTTTTCCAAACATACCATTTAACATTTCCATCCTTTTGTGTTGGATAGATTGTTCCTTCCTCAGTGATGGTCTCCAGCCTTTCCTGAATCTCTAATATCTCACCTTCCAACCATTGGATTCTATTATCTATTGAACTTATTTTATTTTCCTCCTATTCTTCACATCAGGTAACGCTTTGTATGCAATTTAAACAGTAATTTATTGTATTTTGTGGGGAGTATGATAAATGAAATCTGTCATTTATCTTCAAAAGTGGAGATTATGGTCTCCATTTGTTTGATAGCACCATATAAATATAAAAACCGACTATAGTTTGGAGCTGTTTTATGATTTTAATGGATTTCAGCTACTTTTTCCTGCTCTTTTCTGGCTTTTTGGGCGGGGTTTGGGGTGCTGTTTTGGGGATTTCTGCGATTTCAGCTACTTTTTCTGCTCTTTTCCGGATTTTTGGCTGGGGTTTGGGATGCTGTTTGGGGAATTTCTGCGGTTTCAGCTACTTTTTCCTGCTCTTTTCAAGCTTTTTGGCTGGGTTTGGGGTGCTGTTTTAGAAATTTTAGGAATTACAGCTCCACAAGGCCCGCTTGCTATGCTACCAACCTATGGCTATTGTACATTATGATAATTTAAAAATCCAGTATTTTCTAAATAAAAAGACAAAAAAAATGAATTTTCAGAAAAAGCAAAAATAATTGCTGCTCAAGATTCATATGTTCCCCTGCCATATGGAAACATTTCTACCCCAATATTATGATTAAAGGGTCAAAAGGTATCATCGATACACGCTTGCATGCAATTCGATGTATACCTTAGTGACCCGCACTACACCGAAAAAGTAACAGTTTGCTGCGGGGACGCAGAAAATTAGCGGATTTCGAGGTGTAGTCAGATTACGGAAATGCGTAGCCTGTAGCAATCTGATTAATCATAAATGAGGGGCAAAATACCTTTTGCCCCTCATATCATTATTATCTTGTATGAATAAAATAAACTATGCATTATTGCTTTCTATGAATGAAATAAACTATGCATTATTGCTTTCTATGAATGAAATAAACTCAGCAGCATTTCTCGGTTTTGAGAAATAGTAGCCCTGAATGTAATCTATTCCAAGCTCATCCAGTTTTGCCAACTGCTCCTTCTCCTCGATTCCCTCAGAAACAATCTCAAGCTTTAGCTTTTGAATCATGCCCATTGCGGCATCCATAACCGGCTTGCCCTTTCCGTTGTCAAAATATGCATTTGTCATGCCTCTGTCAAACTTCACAATGTCAATCGGCATATCAACAATATAGCTTAAATTTGACTGACCTGTGCCAAAATCATCCAGCGCAAACCTCACTCCCACCTTACGCAGGGCATTCATATTATCAAGCAGTATCTTTTTTTCAATGATAGATGCAGACTCTGTAATCTCAAGTACAATATCGTTTGCATCCACATGATATTTCTCCATAATTGCAATAAAATCCTGCGCTAAATGGTCATAAGCACACTGCACCACTGACAGATTGCATTCAATATACTCAATTCCCATCGCATGTATATCATGCTGTACAATAAATCTGCACACTATCTCAAACACGCGCTCTCCAAGCCTTAAAATGAGTCCCCGCTTCTCAGCTACAGCAATAAACCTGCCCGGAGGTATGATATTTCCCTCGCGTGACCTTATTCTGACAAGCGCCTCCGCAGAGGTGAATTTATGCGTTTTAGTGTTATAAATAGGCTGGTAAAATACCTCAACACGGTTATCGCGCAATGCCTCTATTATCTCATTCTCAACCGAATTTTCATCATATATGTGCTCAATGACTTCATTATTTATGAGCATCACGCCGCGCCCCGTAAACTCAGCTCTGTTACGCTTGGCATATTGAAAAAGCCCCAGTATATCCGATGGTCTCCGCACAAGCTCAGTAGACCTTAGATAATATATCTCCCCAAACAGCATCGTCATATTGTCACCGCCCCATGGCTTGTCGAACCTGCGTTCCAATATTCCGATTGTTTTTTCTGCACAATCAGTATTCTCAAAAACCAGCAGATACTCGTTTGCCGAGCTTCTAAAAACATAATTATCAGGCAGCTTATTGATAAAAGAAACCACCTCATAAAAAATACTTTTTTCCATCTCGCGGGTGAAAAAATCATTTTCATTGCTTCCATAGCGAATACACACTATCGATACATCATTCCCCTGTCCATATGCCTCCTTCATGTATTCAAAAAGGGCATTGAGGTTGAAAAATCCTGTATCCCTGTCAATATTTGCCATTGGATTTTCAAGCATAATAAAAAGGATAAGCACACCTATCACACTCGCAAAGCTGACAATCAATATTTTTTTATCTATAAACTGAATAACCGCCGATATAAACATAAGAGCCACCCAGACCTGCATGCTCTTTCTTCTTCTCGGATTTATAGCCTGACTGTATTTTTTTGTCAGCATTAGAATAAGCGCCAGCAGAATTACAGTTACTGCATATGTTATAATAACAGCCGGACCATATGTATAAACCATATTATCCGAATCATAAATTTTAATCGGTACGACCATTATCAGAATATCAGTGGAGATTCCAAATATCCACAGCCGCTTTCTCCACTTGCGCTCAAGCTCTTTTTTCCTGAAAATATCCACACAAATATACCAGAAGGCCACCATGGCAACCCATGTAACCGTCCAGAGATATAATTTGCAGATAATATTGGTAGCAGTAAGAGGATATCCGCTTCTTTTTTCAATTGCAACAAGTGAAAAAATATCAGAAAAAAGTGACAGCAGTCCTGCAATCCATACCTCAACAAAAGCCTTCGATGTATGTAATATAATCTTTTTCTGCGAAATATAAAAATACATTATTACGAACATCACCGCAATGGCACACATTTGTGAAACAATATTCATATCCCCTATTTCCTGTACCTTTCCTAAATCAGGCCAATACACTAGTACTATTTTACCGTTATTTTACCAATAAAGCAATATATTGTTTTGATTTACAAAGAACTAAATAAAAAAGTTACTATTCACACTGAACAGTAACAAAAAAACACGCTATGCGCGTGCTCCAAAATAATACAGTCGATAACTATTCAGATACATACATAAATAAATCGGCGTGACAAGATTCGAACTTGCGACCTCTACGTCCCGAACGTAGCGCTCTACCAAACTGAGCCACACGCCGGCTGCAATTCGTTTTGCAACTATTAAATAATATCACAATGTATAAATTTTGTCTACCCCATAATATATATTTATGGTATGATTTATGCTGTATAAGATGATAAAAATTTACACTATTGTGCCCAGCCTCACAGCGAGGTATCATACCCATGGCAGAACTGTAATTTAATCACGTAATTATTTTCTTTATACTATGAAGCCGGCCCGACAGCGCAGCGATCGGCTTAGCACCACGGTATATAAATTATAAGGAGAATATCATGACAAATCAGACAAATCACATAAATCACATAAATAAAACAGCTATAATAACCGGAGCTTCACGCGGTATCGGTGCCGCCATTGCCAAAAAGCTGGCTTCCTGTGGCTATAACCTCTCACTTTGCTGCCGCAATTCATCTGACAGGCTAAAGGCACTGGCTGATGAGCTTCACTGTGCATACGGAATTGAGGTGCTATGCTACACCGGAAATGTAGGAGACTTTTTCTTTGCCAAGGATATGGTTACGAATACCATTTCCCATTTTGGCCATATAGATGTGCTCATTAACAATGCCGGCATATCGCATATCGGGCTACTGAGCGACATGACACCGGAGGAATGGAACAATATCGTGGCGATAAATCTGACCGGTGTTTTCAACTTTACAAAGCTCGTCACCCCTTATATGGTTGCCGATAAATGTGGCCGCATACTACAGATTTCATCTGTCTGGGGCAATGTCGGAGCCTCCTGTGAGGTGGCATACTCAGCCTGCAAGGGCGGTATAAATGCATTTACCAAGGCACTCGGCAAGGAGCTTGCGCCATCGCATATTCCGGTAAATGCCATAGCCTGCGGTGTCATAGATACCGATATGAACCGCTGCTTTGATGAGACAGAACGCGCTGAGCTGGCCGATGAAATCCCTGCCGGACGCTTTGCCACAGCCTGTGAGGTCGCAGATATGGCTTACTCCGTCATCACTGCACCTGATTACCTCACAGGACAGATAATCACTTTTGATGGTGGCTGGATTTAAAATTGTAATTTTAATTTTCGTATTTTTTAGATATTTGTTGATTTTTGTAATTATTGTGTTACAATTCACTTATGAATAGTATAAATAACTTTCTATTAGAAAAGCAACTATCAACCATTAGTACAACTGTGCCTGACAGGCTTGATTATCTGATGAGGCTCCACAACTTGACCAACATTGCTCTTTCTGAAATCATGTGCTGTGCAGAATCAACTATTTCAGGCTACAGGACAGGCCGTAGAGTGCCTGACATTTTTGTCATTTGCCATTTAAGTACAATTTTTGGTGTCACACCCAATTATTTTCTTGGATTCACAGACGAAATTTGTCCAACTCACAACTGATTATGTGATATATACAATGCCTTCCGGTATCACTTCACAACCATCACCGGCTGCTGATGCAAATGTCACATAAAATATATTGAAAAATGAAAGGGGGAAATGTTACAGTCTAAGCCAAAACCGTAACGAAAAACAGCCCGGTGCACATATCACAATGTGTGCCGGGCTGCAGATTTTATTGTTATTCTGCCACAAGTATTATCGTGGTCCTTGCAGGAACTCTTATGGTGTTGACACCCAAAAGTTCTGTCTTTGCCGTGAAGTCCTCTCCGTCAAAATACTCTGCATTGGTGTTGGTGTCCACATGCCAGTGTTTTCCGTTCGGAAGCACCGGCAGCTGCATCACAAGCGGCTCCCAATATGCATTCATGCAATAGAATACAATATCATCCTCCGTGTCCTCCTCATTTCTTCCGGCATACATAATGCCGATGAGCTTTGTCTTGTAATCAGTCGAGGCATTGAACGGTGTACCGTTGTGCACACTGATTTCCGGGAACTGGCAGGATGAAGGCTTTGTCATCTTTCTGAGTATAGGATGCTCTTTCCTGAACTGAATCATATGACGCACGAAATCATGGATTTCCTTGAATTCCTCAAGCCTGCTCCAGTCGAGCCATGAAATGATATTGTCCTGACAATACGCATTGTTGTTTCCAAACTGGGTGTTACAGAACTCATCGCCCGCAAAAAACATCGCCGGGCCACGGCTGCACAAAAGCGCTGCAAATGCATTCTTTATAAGGCGCCTTCTAAGTCCGTTTACATTTGGATCATCCGTCTCACCCTCTGCGCCACAGTTCCAGCTATGTCCGTTGTTGTCTCCGTCTGTGTTATTCCAGCCGTTTTTCTCATTGTGCTTTTCATTGTATGAGTAAAGGTCATAAAGTGTAAAGCCATCATGACAGGTCATGAAATTGACTGATGCCTTGTGTCCTCTGCTCTCCGGGCTGTAAAGGTCACGTGAGCCGGTGATACGTGTGATGGCATTTCCCGCCATACCGTCATCGCCCTTTAAAAAGCTTCTCATGTCATCCCTGTATCTGCCGTTCCACTCAGCCCATCTGTTCCATGACGGGAAGCTTCCCACCTGATACAGTCCGCCTGCATCCCAGGCCTCTGCGATGAGCTTCATCTTGCCAAGTACCGGGTCGAATGCCAGCGACTCAAGAATCGGCGGATTGGCCATAGGTGCACCGTTTTGGTCTCTTCCGAGAATGGAAGCCAGGTCAAATCTGAAGCCATCCACTCTGTACTCAATGGCCCAGTGTCTCAGACAGTCTATGATAAAGCTGCGCACAACAGGATGATTACAGTTCATAACGTTTCCACAGCCACTGAAATTGTAGTAGTGTGCATCCGGTGTAAGCATATAATACACGTTATTGTCTATTCCCTTGAATGAGAAGCACGGTCCCATCTCATTTCCCTCAGCGGTATGGTTGAACACCACATCAAGAATGACCTCTATGCCATTTTCCTTTAAAGCCTTTATCAGCGATTTCAGCTCGTCTCCCTCGTGGTTGTGCTCCTCGTTGAAGGCATAGCTGGTATTCGGTGCAAAAAATGATACTGTGTTGTAGCCCCAGTAATTGTAAAGCTGCACACCATCGACCACTCTCGCGCTCTCCATCTCATCGAACTCAAAAATCGGCATGAGCTCCACTGCATTTATTCCAAGGTCCTTAAGATACGGAATCTTATCCTTCAAACCGGCAAATGTTCCCGGTGCGCTGACTCCAGAGGACTTATCCTTTGTATAGCCCCTCACATGTGTCTCATAAATCACAAGGTCCTCAAAGGGTTGCTCAAGCTGCTTTATGTTGCCCCAGTCAAAGCTGCTTTTTACAACTCTGGCTCTGTACTCAAAATCCTTGCCTCCCTCCGGCTTTTCTCCCCATTTTCGCTGTCCAGTGACCGCTCTGGAATATGGGTCTAAAAGGACATTTTCCTCGTTAAACAAAAGTCCCTTTGCCGGCTCATATGGTCCGTCAAACGAAAATGCATACTCAAATTCATCCGGCTTTATATCAAAAACAAGCATGGAGTAGGTATCTCCTATCCTATATGAATCAGGAAACGGAATCCTCGCATACGGCTTTGATGCCTGTGGCTTGAACAATAAAAGAGTGCACCTTGTTGCTCCATGGGAATTGATGGTAAAGCTCACTCCGTTCGATGCCACGCACGCTCCGTACATTCTGAAAAAGCCCGGACGTATCTTAAATCCCTCTACCACATCAAGCGGCAGCAGGCCTGTATTTACTACATCCTCATGCTTTTCTTCTTTACTGCGCTCTCTCCACATATACATATTGCTCTTTGCTCCCTTACTATATTTGTATGATGGTACATGCCATTTGTTGCATGACTGCTTTTTATCTTAATTCGTAAAAAATGATATTGTAACTATTCAGCCCTTCTTTTTCTCAGTGGTTCTGAATAGTTACCTACTGTTAATTTACATGCAGCTTTCCAAGCCCATCAATCTCTATATTACTACAATTTTGTGAATATGTGTTCATTAAATTGCATATCTCTTTGGCTTTTTCGCCCGAAGCCACTGTCGGTCTGAAATCATTGTATGAGCTTACGCTGCTTAAGGTGCATGGAATAATCTGAGCATCTATGCCCGGCTGCAATTCACCATTTATCAGAGTAAATGCCTGCTGATAAATCGCCGTGTTCTTGTCTGCCGGATTTTTATTGCCTCCGAAGCAGAAATTTCCAAGACTGTAGCATATCATTTTGCCGTTATAGACCTCCATCCCCTGCAGTACATGAGGGTGGTTTCCGACTACCAGGTCTGCTCCCCAGTCGATGATACGATGTGCTGCCGCCTGCTGATAGTCATTAGGGTAATGGTCACCCTCTATGCCCCAGTGACAGCATGCGATAACTATCGCCGCTCCCTGATTGCGAAGCTGAGCTATACCGTTTTGGATATATGCCTCTCGGTCACCGTTTTGTGACAAAAGGCTGACCGACACTATTCCAATCCTTGTCCCATCAGCCGTCTCGTAAATACCGGTATGATCATTGAAGCCATACACTATCCCGGCATTGTCGAGCACATTTCTCGTATCGTCCAGTCCAGCTTGTCCATAGTCGTATGTGTGATTATTTCCAAGACTACAGGCCTCGATGGAGCTGCCCGTCATAATTCCGATGTAGCTAGGCTTTCCCTTAAGGTTCCAGCGCTTTTCTACGCGCTCCGTCGCATCCGATAGCACACACTCCAGGTTGATGAGTGTCATATCGTCAGCCTCAAAAATATCTCTCACGCCGCCGAAAAAGTAGTCCTGTCCCTTTGAGTCATAATAAGAATTAAAGCTGCCGTCATAGCTTTGCTCCTGATTGTTGCCGAGTGTACAGTCTCCTGTAGCCGTAATCACTATGGTTGACATCTGTGGCTGCTGTTTATCCGCTTCTGTTGCCTCAGCTTTGGTTGCATCAGACTGTGTACTCTCTGTACCTTCTGCCGTACTGTCAACTGCGTTATCCTCTGCTTTTCCGGCATCCGATGTGTCTCTAACTACATCAACGCCATTCCGGTTAGAGGCTTCCTTTATATTATCTCCAATATATTCTTTTCCTATGAGCGCTCCCGCCATAATGATGCATAAAACCAAAAGCACACATAATAGAATTTTTAATCCCTTGTTTTTCATAATTTTTCCTCATATGTAATCTTATACTGTGTTGTATTTGATATGTTATATTATACTTTTATGTTATTATTCCGGCATACCCCGTCATAATAACAGACTTTATTCAAAAAATCATACCCTTAGAATATCAACCGTGTGCGCACTTGCTCCCATCAGGTCTGCTCTCTCACATGTTGAAAGATGATACTGTACAAACATATCAAACTCTTCCTCGTCAAGAGCATTCAAAAATGGCCTGATATAATTTGCCGCGCCATCGGCTGCTATTATCTTTTCGCGTGTAAGGGCTGCCTGTGCATTTAATGCCTCTATATCTTCCAATCGGACAAAACTGTACAAATCATTAGCTTTTTCTGTACAATGGAAGCTCTCATCGAGCATTCCACCCTCTATGCCCTCTTTTATATGCTTCTCCTTTATGGCATAGGTTATCACGCTGTACTCATTCATAATGTATGCCACAAGTATGTATCCACCCGGTTTTGTCACCCTTTTTGCCTCATTCAATGCGGCAAGCTTTTCCTCCGCCGACTTCAGATGATACATAGGTCCGAATACGAGTGTGAGGTCAAATTCATCGTTTCCAAACTTTTTAAGCTTTGTGGCATTGCCCTGGTATGCCTTTACTTTATCGCTCTTTTGCCTCAGCCTGCCGAGGTTATGCTTAACTAACTCGAGTGCTGTCACATCATAGCCCTCCTCGGCAAGAGGCACTGAGTATCTGCCCGTTCCCGCACCGACATCCAGTATTTTGATCTGTGAGCGAAGATCAAGCTGCTTCTCATTCATCAAGCTGCCAAGACAATCGTGTATATACTTCATGGAGGTGATAAACTCTACCCTGCCGTGGCGGCTGTTCAGGCGCTTTTCCTCGTTGAATTTGTTATAGTATTCTTCTAATTCTGTCACGTATATTCCTCCCTGTATTATTCCTCGATATGCTCACGTCCCTGCGCAATGATTGTGCGCACATGTCCGTCGGCAAGCGAATAAAACACTGATTTGCCCTCACGTCTGCTGTTCACAAGCTTGTTTGCCTTTAATATCCTAAGCTGATGTGATATGGCGGACTGTGTCATGTTGAGCACTTTTGCAAGGTCGCAGACGCATACCTCCGCTTCAAACAACACAAAGAGGATTCTGATCCGGGTGGAGTCGCCAAATACCTTAAAAAGCTCTGCAAGGTCGTAGAGCTCGGTTTCCTCCGGCATTGTATCATTTACTATTTTCAGAAGATCTTCGTGGATTTCGTTGCAGTCGCAGCATTCTATCTGTTCATTTATGTTTTCGCTCATGATGGTGTCCTTTCTGCGTTATTTTTTCATTATTTTTGCGTTATTTTTACTTTATTGGCTATGGGGCGGGTGCTCCGCATAAATTGCATGTGCCTTCGCTCAGTATTTCGATATTAAGACTCTGTAGGAATTATGATTTCAGGTTTTGGCTATAGGACGCAACCGGCTTTTAGCGCCGTCCGTGGCGCTAACGCCTTGTCCGTGCGTCCATGCACGGACATTGCTGTGTTGTGACATAATTCCAACAGACTCTAAATATCTCCATATTCGCGATGTCACATGCAATTTCTGCAAGCACCCTTTGGTTTTGGCTCATTGAAGGGTATGGACGCGTCGTATTGGCAGGAGCGTAACTGCTCAGTGCCTTCGCAGTTACGGGGCTGGTCCGGATGCGTGTGGGGGCACTGCAGGAATTTACTTAGCTTTTGTTTATTAGCTATTGCCGTTTAATTGTCTTTTGTTACTGTCACACTTTCGTGTGAACAGTAACTTCTTTTATTATACGCGAAAGACAGAGTGCACCTCTTGGGTGCATTCTGTCCGGTATTTTTTATATAGTAGTTTTATGGCATTTTGATATCTGCATTTTGATATCTGCATTTTGATATCTGCATTTTGATATCTGCTCTTTGAGCTCTACCTTTTTAGAGCTTGTGTACGAATAATGCGCGGATTGCATTTAACACTGCTATCACCATTACTCCTACGTCTGCAAATATTGCGAGCCACATATTGGCTATTCCGACTGCTCCGAGCACGAGGCAGATCAGCTTGATGCCTATTGCGAAGTATGTGTTTTCATATACTATTCGCAGGCATTTGCGCGATATTTTTATTGCTTTTGCTATCTTTAGCGGGTCATCATCCATGAGGACGATATCTGCGGCTTCGATTGCTGCATCTGAACCCATGGCGCCCATTGCAATTCCGATATCTGCTCTTGAGAGCACCGGTGCATCGTTGATTCCGTCTCCGACGAAGGCGAGCTTTTCTTTGCTGCCCTTTCTTGCGAGCAGTTCCTCTACCTTTGCCACCTTATCACCCGGTAAAAGCTCACTGTATACTTCATCGATTCCCAGCTCTGCTGCTACTGAGTCGGCTACTGTCCTTGAATCGCCTGTAAGCATTATTGTACCTTTTATTCCGGCTTTTTTCAATGCCTTTATTGCTGCCGCTGAGGTTGGTTTTATCTTATCTGAGATAAGGATATAGCCCTCATATCTGCCGTCTATTGCGATATGGACTATGGTGCCGACCTTGTCAGTTTCACTGTAGCTTAAGCCAAGCTTTTTCATAAGCTTGTAGTTTCCTGCCACTACAGATACGCCATCTACCTTTGCGGTGATTCCGTGGCCGCTGATTTCCTCAACGTCTGTCACGCGGGTTCTGTCGATTTCCTTTCCATACGCCTTCTGTAAGCTCCTGCTGATTGGGTGCGATGAGCTGCTCTCTGCAAGTGCTGCGTACTCGAGCACCTTTTCTCTATCGAGCGTATTGTCGTAGACTCCTGCCACCTCGAAAACGCCCTCTGTCATGGTGCCGGTCTTGTCAAATACAACGTATCTGGTCTGTGATAAGGTCTCAAGATAGTTTGAACCCTTTACAAGAACACCCTCGCGGCTGGCTCCGCCGATTCCTGCAAAAAAGCTGAGCGGAATACTGATAACCAGTGCGCACGGACAGCTTATTACGAGGAAGGTAAGTGCCCTGTATATCCAGCTGCCCCACTGTGGTGCGGCTGACATGAAAAGTATTCTGACAATCGGTGGCAGTATTGCAAGTGCAAGTGCACTGTAGCAGACTGCCGGAGTGTAATACTTGGCAAATTTTGATATGAAGTTTTCTGATTTTGATTTCTTTGAGCTTGAATTTTCAACGAGGTCAAGTATCTTTGAAACCGTTGATTCGCCAAACTCTTTGGTCGTTTTAATCTTTAAAACACCGGACATATTGATGCATCCGCTGATTATCTCATCACCGCATTTTGCATTCCTCGGCACACTCTCACCTGTAAGCGCGCTGGTGTTTAATGTAGATGAACCCTCAACTATCACACCGTCGATAGGAACCTTTTCACCGGGCTGTACCACGATTACCGAGCCGATAGCAACCTCATCAGGGTCAACCTGGGTGAGCTTTCCGTCCACCTCAATATTGGCATAGTCTGGTCTGATGTCCATGAGCTCGCTGATATTCTTACGGCTCTTTCCGACTGCATAGCTCTGAAACAGCTCTCCTATCTGGTAGAAGAGCATAACGGCTATAGCCTCTGTATAGTCACCATTCTCATAAAGTGCAACCGCTATCGCACCTACAGTGGCAACCGCCATCAGGAAGTTTTCATCAAATACCTGCTTGTTTTTGATTCCCTTAAATGCTTTTTTCAGGATATCGTATCCTATAACCAGATAAGGCACCATGTAAAGCAGGAACCTGATAATTCCCTTAACCGGTATGAAATGTAATGTAATCATGAGTACCGCTGCAATTATGATACGCGCAAGTACTTTTTTCTGCTTTTTATTCATACGCCATAGCTCCATTCATTATAATCTCTTGATAATCGCCCTTACTATAGCGCAGGCATTGAAATAATAACATTTGTCATTCCTGCGCCCGGCAATTTATAAGAAAATCTCGCAGTCGTCCTCTACCTTTTTACAGTTCTTAAGAACCTCCTGCATAACCGCCTTTGCATCCTGTCCCTCTTCAAACTCAACGCTCATCTTGAGTGTCATGAAATTGACTGTAGCATCCTTTACACCTGCTGTATTCTTTGCGGCATCCTCCATCTTGTTGGCGCAGTTAGCGCAGTCTACATCGATTTTGTAAGTCTTCTTCATAGTGGTGTTCTCCTTATTTTCATGAATTATTTGTTTTACTGTACGTTTTTATTGAACATATGAATGATTGTTCATATGTTAATTTTATTATAGCACCTTTTGCACTGTTGTCAATACACAATGTGCATCTACACAAAATTTATTCACATACCCTAATCACATAATTAATCTCATAGTTTATGATTCAGGCTTCATCTGTGATATTTTCTTTCCAGCTGCTTCCCTCTTCTATCCCATTTGCCGTAAGCCATTCATCCTCAACCTCTACATGACGCTGTCTGCCGTTTTCGTCCTCGAGATAAACCACGCATTTTGCTTTTGCGCCATCCGCTCTTTCCTCACAGCCAAAATCAGCCTCATATATGTGTGTTACCGTATACATCTTCACTCTACCTTCTTTCATATGATTTTGCATGACATAAATATATAGAAACTTCCCACATGTACAGGTGGATGTGTCCACTCTAAATATCATGTGGGAAGTTGTTTATCGACTATATTTATGATTAGAGGGGCAAAATACCTTTTGACCCTTTAATCATAATGCTGCTTTAATCGCCGCAAGCAGCTCATCATATGTCTCATATGCAGGAAGCTCAGGGTAGTCCTTCTTGATGGCATCTGTGCTTCTGAAAAGGAAGCCTGCCTTGCTTGCCTGTATCATGCCTAAATCATTGTGGCTGTCACCGCTTGCGATGGTATCGTATCCGATAGACTGCAGTGCCTTTACAGTTGTAAGCTTTGACTGCTCACATCTCATTCTAAAGCCTGTAATCTCGCCATCTTCAGCAACCTCAAGCTCGTTACAAAAGATTGTCGGCCAGCCGAGCTTCTTCATGAGCGGGCCAGCAAACTGTGAAAATGTATCACTGATGATGATTACCTGTGTGATTGAACGAAGCTCATCCAAAAATTCCTTTGCGCCAGGCATTGGATCTATCTTTGCGATTGTCTCCTGGATTTCTTTTAATCCGAGTCCGTGCTCCTTTAAAATATTTATTCTATAGTTCATGAGCTTATCATAATCAGGCTCATCTCTTGTTGTCTTTTCAAGCTCAGGAATGCCTGTCTCCTTTGCAAATGCAATCCAGATTTCAGGTACCAATACTCCCTCAAGGTCTAAGCATACAATATTCATTTTGATTCCTCCGTGTGTTTTATTCTGTGGATTTCGATGAAGCTCAATATACTTGTCAGGTAACTATTTAAGCAGCCTTGAATAGTTACCTGATATTCAGTTCACCGATTTAATCCAGTAAAGTATATCATACAAGACGACTGTCTACAATAGAATTATACGTGATTTTCAAAGGATTTTTCAGTAAATCATTATTACCGTCCATTACGCTCGCTGGCTTTTGCACGCGCACCGGCTTCCGCTGAGAAGACGCCCTCATCATCTATAATATTTCCGCTCTCAACATGCTTTTTCAGGATATTGTTAAACGCATAATCCCAGATTTTCTCTGAGCCAAGTGCTGTGCGCTTATTTCTGCCGAGTATCTGCGACAGCTTTACACTGTGCTCACGCCATGAAAGCCCGTCCGATGCATCGTTTAGGAGCATTGGCTGGATATTGTCCATGGTGCGGGCAAATCTGGCTTCCGGTGTCTGCTGCGCCTCAAATTCCTCCCACAGCTTTAAAAGCGGCTCGCCCTGTTCCTTTGGCAAGAGTCCGTATATACGCTCCGCCGCCTTCTGCTCTCGCTCATGCTGTGTGGCCTTGCCTGCCTCATCATAGGCATATGTATCTCCTGCGTCAATCTCTACTATGTCGTGTATCAAAAGCATTCCTACTGTCTTTAGCACGTCTATCTTCTCATTGGCATACTCGCTCAAGAGCATGGTCATGATAGCCATATGCCAGGCATGCTCCGCATCATTTTCCTTGCGGCTTGCATCAGCTAAATAAGTCTGGCGGAATATCTCCTTTTCCTTGTCGATTTCTCTGATGAAATCAAGCTGTTTTTCTAATCTTTCTTTTTGCTGCATCATTTTACTTGTTCCTTCTTCCTATCCTATCCGATTTTTAAATATGGTCTCAAGTGTTTAATCAATTCATGTACTTTTGTGCCTGGAGCTGAACTTGCAGGAGTTTTTCCTTCATTCATTGCATCCAAGCGTTCAGCATTTGTTATTGCAAAATCCATGAAAGGTCTCAGAATTTGGAACATATCTGCCCTTCCCTTTGAATATTCTCCCTGTCCAATATTCTTTAACCATTCAGATAGTTTTGGCCAGTAATCACTTCTATGAATATCTGACTGAACAAAACTGAAATGAAGCAAAAACCAAAGTTCAATACACTGATTTGACCAGATAGCATGATATTGTGTTTCCTCTGTAGACATATTAATGCATAATTCATTTGTTTTATTGATGCGTTTTGCCGGAAAATCATCAGTATCATAGACTATCCAGACATGCTTATATCCATTCGGATTGTTCATGACCAGATTCATTGCCTTATCCAAAAGACTAAGCGTATTGTCTCCTGCACCATGAATGTCAAGCTGAATTTTATCTCGATACTGACTGTTTATGATTGTCCTGATTGCTTCGAAATACTGTGGTTCTGTTTCAGTTCCTTCTGTTACTATCAAATGGTACTCTGGACATATCAATATATTCTTATCTCGTCGCGGTTTCATCCAACTCTTTCCTAAATCACTTTTCTTCGGAGGTTTTAAACTCATTGCCAATCTCCTCCTGCCAGCATATTTGTAAGATATGGATCTGCACCATAACGCCCTTCCAGATATTGTTTATCATAGGCTGCAGTACTATTTACTCGTTCATTGTTTTCTCTTCTGATTTCATATAGGGAATATATTTCACTTTCGTGCCTTTCATTTTCTGCCGCGAACCAAATTTCATCCCGTCTGAAAACTGTATTTTTCATTGTTGTCATATCATGGGAAGTAAAAAGTAACTGCGCTCCCTTTTTGTTTACATTCTTATTCTTAAACAATGAAATTACATAACGAAGCAGCTTAGGATGCAATTTTGCATCCAATTCATCAATAATCACCAGCCGTCCTTCTTGCAGTGCTAACAAAATCACAGGTAATGCCGCGATCATTTTCTTTGTTCCATCTGACTCATCATTAAAACTTAATTCATAAATCTTTCCCTCTATCATACGCTGCGTATACAGTTCATGATTTTCTTCATCATACCGATAACCTGATACATCAATATCAACATCATTTAGTGCACGAACAATTCTCTTTCGATATGATTCATCATCAGAAAACATTATTTGTCTGTCTGCAATCGGATTTGCATAGTTTTTGACAATGCATGATTCAAACCACTTCTGAACTTCCACAATTACCGGTATATCATAGTTGATTGCCAAAAAAGATAAATATGGCATCTTGGGGTTTACCGAGCGGTTAATACTCGCTTTATTGATGCTTGCACCCAATGTAATTTCAGCACCTTCCCTATCAAAAACCATACCCGTTCTCTTTCCACCAATGGATTTCCAATACAGAGATTCTTCAACAATGTCATCCCCGCATATTGATAAGTTGTACCTGTATTCATTTTTTCCCTGTCGGAAATACACTTCAAATTCTGTCGGCATTTTCCTAGATATTTCATTAAAATAGAATGGTGCCGCACTTATCTTCTGCTGAATAATAATCTTTTCTCTTGCCTTCTCCAATTCATATATCGGCTTAACCACTGTAGAAATCAAACATGAAAGAGCTAGTAACAGATTGGTTTTCCCGCCACCATTCGGACCATATATAACCCCTACGGGAAGAAGTGCATCTGCTTTCTCGCTTTTTAACAACGATTCTGAAAACTCCGGAATAGATGTTGCCTGAAAATCGAATGTTGTTGTTTCTTTATATGATTTAAAGTTTTTAAAAGAAAATTGACACAGCATCCTGATATTCCTCCCTCTGAACTGTCTTATTTGCACTTATTATATAATTAATATATTCGTTTTTCAAGTTTTATACCCATATTTCATAAATTTTATTTTTGAAATATGGGTATAAAAGTCATTTTTCTGATTTTATAATATTATTTTAAGTTTCCTTAGGAAATCTCCTTTACATACATAAAAATACAATGCCTCTACAGCGCATCCTTCATTGCTTTAACATACTCACCGACATACTTTGGTGAAGCCTCACCATACTCATCGATTATCTTAATGATGGCAGAGCCCACAATGGCACCATCCGAGATATCTGCCATCTTCTTTGCCTGCTTGGGTGTTGAAATACCAAAGCCTATAGCACACGGCACATCTGTGTTTTCTCTGATTACCTTGACTATTGAAGCCAGATCTGTCTTAATCTCGCTTCTTGTACCGGTGACTCCGAGGCTTGAAATCACATAGATGAAGCCGGTTGCCTCCTTTGCTATCATCGCAATACGATCCTTTGATGTAGGTGCGATAAATGAAATAAGGTCCACATCATATTTCTCGCAGAGTGGTAAAAACTCTTCCTTTTCCTCATATGGGATATCCGGCAGAATGAGTCCGTCAATGCCTATTTCCTTACATGTACTGATAAACTTTTCTGCGCCGTAAGAGTAAACCACATTTGCATATGTCATGAAAACCATAGGGATTGTGACATCTTTTCTCAAATCTCTCACAAGGTCAAAAACCTTGTCTGTTGTAACTCCGGCTGCAAGTGCCTTTACGTTGGCACCCTGGATTACAGGTCCCTCTGCTGTAGGATCAGAGAATGGAATTCCAAGCTCTATAAGGTCTGCTCCGTTTGCAACTGCTTCTCTTACGATTTTTGCGGTTGTCTCTAAATTTGGATCACCGCAGGTGATAAATGGTATAAACGCCTTGCCGTTTTCAAACGCACTTCTTATCTTACTCATAAATATTCTCCCCTCTGTATCTTGCTATTGCCGCGCAGTCCTTGTCGCCTCTGCCTGAAACAGTAACAACGATTATCTTGTCCTTGTCCATTGTAGGAGCCAGCTTCATGGCATATGCCACTGCATGTGAGGACTCGATTGCAGGGATGATTCCCTCTGTCTTTGCGAGGTATTCAAAAGCATTTACCGCTTCATCATCTGTTACCGGTACATATTTTGCTCTGCCGATATCGTTCAGATATGCGTGCTCCGGTCCGACTCCCGGATAGTCAAGTCCTGCAGAAATAGAATAAACCGGAGCGATCTGTCCGTATTTGTCCTGACAGAAATATGACTTCATGCCGTGGAAGATACCAAGACGGCCTGTATTTACTGTGGCTGCAGTCTCAAAGGTATCTATTCCTCTTCCTGCTGCCTCGCAGCCGATGAGCTCTACGCCCTCATCCTCTATGAAGTTGTAAAAGCTTCCGATGGCATTTGAGCCGCCGCCCACACATGCGATAACCGCATCAGGCAGTCTGTGCTCCTTTTCATGCATCTGCTCTTTGATTTCCTTTGAGATGACCGCCTGGAAATCTCTTACGATGGTAGGGAACGGATGTGGTCCCATAACTGAGCCCAGGCAGTAATGTGTGTCCGAAATTCTCTTGGTCCACTCTCTCATTGCCTCCGATACGGCATCCTTTAATGTGGCTGTACCTGATGTAACCGGGATAACCTCTGCTCCGAGCAGACGCATACGGTATACATTGAGCGCCTGACGCTTTGTGTCCTCCTCGCCCATGAATACAACACATTCCATACCCATAAGGGCTGCGGCCGTTGCTGTTGCCACACCGTGCTGACCGGCTCCGGTCTCAGCGATCAGTCGGGTTTTGCCCATTTTCTTTGCAAGAAGTGCCTGACCTAATACGTTGTTGATCTTGTGGGCTCCTGTATGGTTTAAGTCCTCTCTTTTAAGGTATATTTTTGCTCCACCAAGATCCTTTGTCATCTTTTCTGCGTAGTACAGTCTCGATGGTCTTCCTGCATAATCGTTGAGAAGCTCTGTGAGCTCTCTGTTAAATTCAGGATCGTTTTTGTAATAATTGTATGCTTCTTCTAATTCTTTAACGGCATTCATGAGGGTTTCAGGAATGTACTGTCCTCCGTGAATACCAAATCTTCCGTTTGGATTTGTCATGATGTTTTCCCTTCTGATGTATATTTTTAAATATTTTGTTTTCTGTACTGAATAGTTACAGATATTCTTAAAACCATGAAGATACTTATATATCTCTATTAGCTTAATCGCAATTCATCAAGCTTAGCCTTTTTGTCGTCCGCTCTCATCAGTGTCTCTCCGATAAGCACTGCGTCAGCTCCGATTTCACGTATTGCCCTGATATCATCTGTGCTCTTTACACCGCTTTCCGATACAAATATGATGTCATCCGGAATCAGGTCACGAAGCTTTCTGCTGTTAGCTGTATCAACTGTAAAATCCTTCAGATTGCGGTTGTTTACACCTATTATTCTGGCACCGGCTCTTACCGCCATCCCTGCCTCTTTTTCATTGTGTATCTCCACAAGGGCGCTTATGCCAAGGCTGTCACAGATTTTTATGTATTCACCAAGCTGCACCTCTGACAGTATGGAGCAGATTAAAAGCACCGCAGCGGCACCGAGTGTCTTTGCCTGATATATCTGATATTCATCAACCGTAAAATCCTTTCGGATGCACGGAATCGAAACCGTTTTTGCAATCTCCTTAAGATACTCATCCGAGCCTAAAAACCACTTCGGCTCTGTCAGTACCGAGATGCAATCCGCACCTGCCTTTTCGTATTCCCTTGCAATTTCAAGATATCTGAAATCCGGCTCTATAAGCCCCTTTGACGGCGAAGCCTTCTTGCACTCGCATATGAAGCTCAAGCCATCCTTTTTGAGTGCTTTTTCAAATACAAAATCACAAAGCTTTTCGTTTTTCGTCTGAATCGCGATATTTTCCATTTCCTCAAGGCTTATTTTTTTCTTGTCCTCTGCCACGCGAAGCCTTGAATATTCTGCTAGCTGGTCTAAAATATTCATCGCTTATCCTTTCCTGTTTTGTGTGCCTAGCTGTTGCTTACCTCGATGAGCTTATCGAGTGTTTCAAGTGCTTTTCCTGAATCAATGATTTCTGCTGCAAGCTCGATACCCTCTTTCATGCTGTCGGCCTTTCCTCCTATATAAAGTGATGCGCCTGCGTTCATGAGTACTGCATTTCTCTTATGGCTCTTCTGTCCGCCTAAGATATCACGTACGATTTTCGCATTTTCCTCAGGTGTACCGCCTTTTAAATCCTCCTTTGTACAGCGCTCAAAGCCGAAATCCTCCGGTGAGATTACTGTGGTTCTGAACCATCCGTCCTTTATCTCACATATCTTGGTCGGTGCGCTCATGGAAATCTCATCGAGCTTATCCATGCCATATACTACCATTCCACGCTTTACTCCGAGGCTTACAAGCACCTGTGCAAGCGGCTCTACAAGATACTCATCATACACTCCGAGAAGCTGCATGGCCGGTGAACCCGGATTTGTGAGCGGTCCTAAAATATTGAATACTGTTCTAAAACCAAGCTCTTTTCTGATAGGTCCGACATATTTCATTGATGTGTGATATTTCTGTGCAAAGAAGAAGCACATGCCGACTTTATTTAAAAGCTCTACACATTTCTCAGGGCTCTGGTCTATGTTGACGCCGAGCGCCTCAAGACAGTCTGCTGTACCGCATAATGAAGAGGCTGCCCTGTTTCCGTGCTTTGCCACCTTCATGCCACCTGCTGCCGCAACAAGTGCAGAGGTTGTTGAAATGTTGAAGCTCTGTGCATTGTCTCCGCCTGTTCCTACGATTTCAAACACATCCATACCTGTTTTCACCTGTACCGCATGCTCTCTCATGGCTGCTGCACAGCCTGCGATTTCGTCTGTTGTCTCAGCCTTTGCGCTCTTTGTGGAAAGAGCTGCAAGAAAAGCTGCATTCTGGGTTGAAGTTGTCTCACCGCCCATGATCTCATTCATCACTGCATATGCCTCATCATATGTGAGGTCTTCTTTGTTTACGATTTTTACTATGGCTTCTTTGATCATGATTATGTCCTCCTGTATTCCGATGATATTTCGTTTATAATTTTGTTCTGCTATTTGTTTTCAATTCAACAACTAATATATAAATTCATTAAACGTTGCAATTTTCAATTAAGCTTTGATAAAATTACTAAGCATCTGCTTTCCGTCCGGTGTCATGATTGACTCCGGGTGAAACTGCACACCGTATATCGGATATTCCTTGTGCTCAACAGCCATGATCTCACCATCATCTGTAGTGGCTGTAATCTTTAAGCAAACAGGCATCGTGTCCGCATCTGCAGCAAGTGAATGGTAACGTGCTACCTTTGCTTTTTTCGGGCAACCCTTGAATAAAAGGCTTTCTGTGTCAAACGATACATCCGATTGCTTTCCGTGCATGAGCTCCTTTGCATATGTGACTGTCGCACCGTATGCTGCACATATCGCCTGATGGCCGAGGCACACGCCAAAGATTGGGATTTCCTTTCCAAGCTCCTTTGCCACAGCTATTATCACGCCCGCATCCTCAGGCCTTCCCGGTCCCGGTGATAAAATGATGCGGTCAGGCTTTAAAGTCCTAATCTCTTCAACTGTCATCTCATCATTTCTGATTACTCTGATATCAGGTTCTATCTCGCCGATTAGCTGATACAGATTGTATGAAAAGCTGTCGTAGTTATCAATCAGTAAAATCATTCTTCCACCTCCTGTGAGACTTCCAGTGCCTTAAGAGAAGCCTTTGCCTTGTTTATGCACTCCTGAAATTCCTTCTCAGGATCTGAATCCGCAACGATTCCCGCTCCGCTTCTCACGAAAACCTTTCCGTTTTTCTTGTAGGCAATACGGATTGCAATACATGTGTCCATATTTCCTGTAAAATCTATATATCCAATCGCGCCACCGTAAATGCCTCGCTTGTTGTCCTCAAGCTCTCCGATAAGCTGGCACGCTCTGATTTTTGGCGCTCCTGAAAGTGTTCCTGCCGGAAGCACGGCCTCAATTGCATCGAGTGCGTCGTACTCTTCTCTTATCTCTCCACGCACTGTCGAACCTATATGCATCACATGTGAATATCTCTCTATGGAATGAAGCTTTTCTACCTGTACACTTCCGAATTTACTTACCTTTCCGAGGTCATTTCTTCCAAGGTCCACGAGCATATTGTGCTCTGCGAGCTCTTTTTCGTCCTTAAGCAGCCCTTCCTCAAGCTTTTTGTCCTCCTCTGCTGTGGCACCTCTCGGCCTCGTGCCTGCCAGCGGGAATGTGTGAAGCACTCCATTTTCAAGCTTCACAAGTGTCTCCGGAGATGCTCCCGCAACCTCCACATCGGTTCCCGAAAAATAAAACATGTACGGCGAAGGATTTATCGTTCGAAGCACGCGATAGGTATCAAAAAGGCTTCCCTCAAACGGTGCGCTCAATCTGTTTGATAAAACTATCTGGAAAATATCCCCCTCTTTGATATGGTGCTTTGCCTTCTCGACCATCTCACAATACTGCTCCTTTTCAAAAAGCGGTGTGACCTCACCCAGCAGCTTGCCACCCATATTTTGTTTTTTCTCTCCGTGCATCAGAAGCTCCCTAAGCTGCTTTAGCTCAACAATCGCTTTGTTGTAGCCTGTTTCCGGAGCATCAAGTGACATATTTGCGATTAGTATTATCTTTTGGCACAAATTGTCAAATGCTATTACCTTATCAAAAAGCATCAGATCAACATCCTTGAAATCCTCTGTGTCCCTTGCTTTTCCTCTGATGCTTTTCTCCTTGTAGCCCAGATAATCATACGAAAAATAACCTACAAGGCCACCTGTAAACGAAGGCAGATAATCAAATTTCGGACTCTTGTACTCTGAAAGAATCTGTCTGATGTACTCTGAAGGATTTTCCGTCTCCACCGAAAGCTTTCCAAGCTTCATGTGACCATCTATGCAGTTAATCTCAAGCTTTGGATCATATCCTAAAAATGTATATCTTCCCCAGGCTTCATTGGCTTGTGCTGATTCAAGCAGATAACAATGTGTTGAAACATTCTGCAGAATCCTCATAGCCTCTATAGGTGTGATAAAGTCTGATAATATCTCACAGCTTACAGGGAGAATGTCATACTTCCCGGTTTTTGCTATTTCTTTAACTTCGGTCAGTGTAGGTGAAATTTTCATATGCTTGCCTCCAAATTTTGTGTGGTAGTGAATAAATGTCCAATGTTCGTTCGCAAGCTTGCATGCGAGCATGCAGACTTGCAAACTCCATTGTCCCTCTTTGTTCACTAAAAAACGCCCTTGACAGAATTTTAGTTCTGTCAAGGACGAATAATCTTAACTATCCGCGGTGCCACCTTGAATTCACGATAAAGCTCGTGCGCTTGGCAGGATACCAACATATCCCGGGCAAATGACGTATGCCCACACGTCGCAGAATACTTTGGATGAATGATAAATCCATTTGACTGCGCCCTCAGCGGTCCATTTGACAACTTGTTTCACACCTGATTCTCAGCACCACAGGCTCTCTGTAAAGGCATCATTGCCGTTATCTCCGCTTCAACGGTTTACAATTTATTTAATTGTGCAAACTTTTTATACTGTTTGAATTTCTTTAACAATTTAATACTTTATCTCGCTAAATTTGTTTAAAGTCTATCACTCCTTTTTGTGTTTGTCAACATATTTTTGCCTCGTCTTTAATTATGCTTTAATCAGTTCCTCTATCTCCTTCGGCTGTGGCATCACACGCAGGGCTCCCTTACGCGTGGTAACAATGGATGCAGCAGCATTTGCATATGTAAGCATATCCTTCAAATCCTTATCTGTTAATTTCTGCAATCCATGCTCCAGCACATAATGCAGCACACACGCACAAAACGTATCACCGGCACCTGTAGTTTCAATCGTATTTTTTTGGATAAAAGGTGCAGCCTCAACCATCTTGTCCTGATAGTAAGCCCTGCTTCCTTCCTTTCCCATCGAAACAAGAATAAGCGGAATATGATATCTCATATTAATCCATCGGACACCCTCAGTAAAATCATCTTCTCCTGTCAGCCATTGAATTTCATTATCAGAGATTTTTAAAATATCGCACTGCTGTAATCCATATAACACCTGTTCTCTCGCATCATCTAAAGAATTCCAGAGCGGTTCCCTGATATTTGGATCAAATGAAATAATTGCTCCGGCATCCTGTGCAATTGCAATCGCTTTTTTCGTGGCAAGGCGAACTCTCTCGTGAGTCATTGACAAGGTTCCGAAATGGAAAATTCGTGCAGACTTAACAATATCCACAGGAACCTCCTCTTCTGTCAGCATCATATCAGCTCCAGGATTACGATAAAAAGAAAAATCCCTATCGCCATCCGGATATGTATGAACCAACGCCAGCGTTGTATGCACGTCATTGTCCTTCAAAAGTCCTTTTGCATCTATACCAACCTCTGTAATTGCTTTCTCCAACTGTTTTCCAAAAAAATCATTACCTACTTTTCCAATAAATGCCGTCGTATGCCCCAAGCCCGACAGCATTGCGAGCACATTACATGGAGCCCCGCCGGGATTGGCCTCAAATAAAGGATTCCCCTGACTGCTGACTCCATTTTCTGTGAAATCAATAAGCAATTCGCCTAATGCAACTACATCCATATCTTCCTCCAGTTCTATTGCTACAAGCAAAATTCAAATTCTGTCTCTCGGAATCTCTAAGCCTGTGTTTATGCGGCTTCTGAGATTCCATTTTTAGTCGGAAGGCTCATGATTCCGAGAGCCTATATTATTCTCCATCATATAGCTCAACCTTTACGTCTTCCAAATCTCCAAATAATACTTCTATTTCTTGTTTCTTCTTTCCATTTTCATCAATTGTCTGATGGAATGTTCCCCATGCCTTTCCATTAATCCAGAATGTTTTATAGTCATTTTCATTAATAACCGGAGCAAATGACATTGTTTTCTTTACCATATCACACTCATAGCCGGCAAATGTTGGCAATAATGTAAAGCTTGACATAGGACGAATATAATGATGACCTGCTTCTGTTTCACTCCATGGACATCTCTTATATCCATCATAGCGATCACGGATTGCACGAATAATTGTATACGCCTCTTCTATCATACCTTCCTTAACCATGAGACATGCAACTGTATACTCTACACCTGTCCAGACTTCATCGCAATAAGCAAATGGGAATCTTGGTCTTCCACCATTCGGCCATGAACACAGCACTAATCCTGCTTCATCATTTAACGCATACGTTCTTTGTACATTCGGAACATTTTCCATACAATCTTTAAAGTTATATTTATAAATAGACTCGAGAGTTTTCTTTACATGCTCTTTCGGAAGAACGTATCCAAGTCCTGCTGCCTGTGCCATAAATTGTCCAAGAAGCTGATCTGTCAAACATCCTTTTCCATACTGATATCTATATGCATCTACATCCTCTAACTCCTGGATATAGTATTCACCATTGAATAGCTTATCATCTACCATCGGCGCTGCCTTTTTGTACAAATTGCGGTATTTCTCTGCAATCTCCTCTTTTCCCAAATGCTCTGCCATTTCTGCAACACCTTTAATTGCTCCAAGGTAAATTGTATTTGTCATGGTATTCGGTCCGTAAAATTCAATATCATACGTTACATGTTGTTTTCCATCAATCACACCATCTCCATCTTCATCCCATTCTTTTAATGAAAATTCCAGTGCTTTCATCATGTTATCCCAAATTCCCTTAAGGAATTCATCATCACCTGTATACTTCCACTCTCTGTAAATTCTCAAAATAGAACCAAATTCTCCATCACATGCCGGAATCATATCCCATCTGCTCTCTCCAAGACATTTTCTTGCTCTAAATGGCATGCATCCATCGTCATCCAATTCTACATTGAATTCTACATTTCTCATAGTAATTTCCAAATCCGGAAAAAGTCCTGCAACTGCAGTAGCATAATTCCAAACGTGGTTTACATTTCCCTGTCCGCATCCCACATAATCGCGAATTCCTTCCCATCCAAGGAAATTTCCATTTTCAATTCTAAAGCAGCAGTGACTCTTCATAGACATAATATTTGAAGCAACCGCATCGATTACATATGCAGGCAGTGATGTTTCAAATAATGCATTTTCAAAAGCACGCGATGTTGACTCAAGATATTCTTTTTTTCCTACCACATATTTCACAACATCCCACGCATCTGTAAATTTTGTTGCATAATAGTTTTTAATTGTATCATATCCACCCTGACGATATCTCTCCAAATCAGCATCATATTCAATCCATCCCTTTGGACGATTCGGAAAATACCATGAAATGATAAATTCAAACTCTTTCGTTTCATTTGGTTTAATCGTTTCGTAGCTGCTGACTGAACTGATTCGTTCCTTCAGATTCAGGAAACTAAAATCATAGTGTTCTAACAAGTCACACCCTTTAGCTTCAATTTCTTCTTCCTCGTCCAGTTTGCCGTCTGAAGAAAAATCATCCCAGAAGTCCTGTGCATTGTCTGTCCATTGTCCATGAAGCCATTTTTTCTTTGTAATATGGTTCTTATTTGTGGTAACAATTGACATGCTGCCATACTTCATATCTGTTTCTTTCAGGTTTTTAGCTGTATAGTACCATCCATGAACACCGTCTTCTTCCCTGTATTCATTCTGCACCTCATCAACCAGCTTCACATTATTGAACACATCATATCCATCAAATCCCACAACATTTGCCATCGTTCCTACTACAGAAACGTCCACTGCTTTATCTGTTGGATTTGTCACTTTATATTTAATAATTGCAGTTGGAATTCCAGAATCATCCGCATTAAGTGGAATGAATGGTGTATAAGCCTCCATCTGTACTGTAACCGGTACCGCAGAATCTTTTAGATCTACATACACAAATGGCTGTTTTCCAACCATTTTGCTTTCTTCAAATCGTGGAATTCCTGCTAATTCTCCATTCAAAAATCCATGTGATTTATAAAACGGTGGGCAAATTTTACTTTCAAGAATTCTTGATACAGGTTCTTTTCCCTCTTCTTTTGTCCAAATTGCAAAGAACGAAAATGGAACAAACTGTCCTTTTCCTGGCCAATTGAAAATCTCCCAATCTCTTAACTCACCGCGAGGGCCTACTGAGATATTTCCTGTTCCAAGACCTCCTAAAAGGAATTTTGCGACTGAGGCATCTCCCTTATATGAAATCTCTCCTCCTGTTTTAAATAAATCTGCCTTTGAATGTAATTTTTTTGTATTCATGTTGTTCACCTTTATCCTTTCTACTATAATTTGAATATTTAACCTTTAACTCCAACATGTGTCATACTCTTAACAATCCACTTTTGTCCTATTATGAAAACCAACAAAACCGGTATTACCGACAAGACTACCGCGGCAAATTCCACATTATCTCCGGTTGCAAATGGTTGTCTAATTGATAATATTCCAACCGGAAGTGATAACTTTTTCGTATCATTAATCATGATGAATGTTGTAAAATAATCATTCCATGAAAAGGTAAATACGATAATCGCTAATGAAGTCAACGTGGATTTTGCCATAGGCAACATAATCGACACAAACGTCCTGATTGGACCTGCTCCATCCAATGCTGCCGCTTCGTTTAATTCCTTAGGAACTCCCATAAAAAACTGTCTCATCATAAATACTCCAAAAGCTCCTGCCAGGCCGGGACACATCGCACCTGTTAAAGACGGAAGAGTAACCGCTAATGATGTATTAATAATTCCTAAAATGTTCATAATTTTAAAAAGCGCAACTATTGTAACTTGGACAGGTACCATCATGGCAACCATCATTAATCCAAACATCAAATTTTTACCTTTGAAATTGAACTTTGCATATGCATATCCTGCTATTGCTCCATGGAATACCATTCCTATCGTAATTAATGTACTCATTTTCAAACTATTTTTCATAAATGTGAAAAATGGAATAGAGTCCGAAAATAACTTTTTAAAATATTTCATATCCCATTTGTCAATAGATGGCGGAAGCCATTTCGGTGGCAAAGCAATCGCTTCACTATACGGTCTTAATGATGCTGAAAATACCCAGAGGAACGGAGCAATCATTATACCTGCAATTATCATCATGACAACAAACAAAATGATATGACTGATTCTAATTTTTTTCCCGAATATACTAATTTTTTTATTCATAATGCACCCACCTTTTACTTCCTACAAATTGAATCACGGTAACAAATGCAATCAAAATAAGTAACAATATTGATAATGCTGAAGCTTCACCATAATTAAATGAAGTAAATCCTTTCTCCGCAATTAACATTACGAGACTTCTTGATGAATCCCCTGGTCCTCCACCTGTTAATACATAGATTGACTCATAAATTCTAAGTGCACCTGTAACATTCATGATCAGCACAAAGAATATTTGCGGTGATGCTACCGGAATAATGACTTTCCGAAAACGTTGAAACGCATTTGCTCCATCTATTTCCGCCGCCTCCAATAATCCACGATCCACATTTTGAAGTCCTGCTAAAATCAAAAGCATAGACATACCTGCATTCTTCCACATATCCAGAATCCACACTGCAATCTTCGAAAAGGATTGATCGCTTAACCATCCAATTTTTGAAATACCTATCGTTCCTAGATAATAATTTATAACGCCTGCATCAGTTTGAAAAAATGCCTGCCAGATAATTGCCACAAATGTAAGTCCGACCAGTGACGGGAAAAAATATATAGAACGAAAGAATACGCTTATTTTTTTTGGTAAAATATCATCTACTAGTACTGCTAACACCAATCCCAGTCCTGTGTTTCCTATGGAACACATAATCGTATACCACAATGTGTTTTTTAACGCAGCCACCGATCTATTATCAGATAATATTGTTTTAAAGTTTTCCAATCCTGCAAATGTTGTTTCCCCTGTGAATGCATTATAATTTTGAAATGAAATTACAAGCACCCATATCACTGGAATCAATACAAAAAACAGAAAACCCAAAAATGATGGAACTGTAAATAAATAAGCAGTCATCGTTTCTCGCTTTGAATTTTTTAATTTATTCTGTTTACCGCACATTTATTTCACCTTCTTCTCTGCTATTTTGCCTTCTCTTCTACTTCTTTTTGTGCATCATCAAGTGCCTGCTGTACATCTTTCCCTCCTGAAAATACTTCTTCCATACATCGAAGAGTTGTCTGCTCCAAATCTCCAAAATATGTAGGTGCTGCTACCGGGGAGGCAACTGTAACTGCTTTCCAGATTCCTTCGATATTATCCGGTGTTGTTCCCATTATTTCCGTATCTGTAGCCAATGATTCTGTAGGCGGCACTTGTTGACCTCCTGCTGCAACTGCTTTAAGTGTCTCTTCTGAAACTAAACTTTTCAGTAATTCTATTGACAATTCTTTATTTTCTGTATTTTTGCTAATACACCAAGCTGCTCCACCAAATACAGAACCCTCTTTCTCATTAACCGGCCATTGAACACAATCAAAATCAGCATTTGTAAGTCCTGCATCCTGCCATGTATTAAGTACCCATCTTCCTGCACCAACCATTGCAAGCTGTTTTGAAGAAAACATTGTATATACATCCGAACTGATTGGATCCGGAGTCACTTTTTCTTTAACAAGCTTATCCAAAAATTCAACTGATTCAACCATCTTCTTACTATTAAGTGCTGGGTTTTGATTTTCGTCAACTAACGCTGTATTATTTGTTGACCACCACGGTGTAAGCTGAAAGTATGAACTTGATAATCCAAATCCATAAACCGAACCATCAGATTTCGTTAATTTCTTCGCATCCTCGTAGAATTCATCCCAGGTCCATCCATCTTTTGGATACTCAAGTCCTGCCTCATCGAACATTGTTTTGTTATAATACATAACCATTGTCTGAGTTCCATTCGGCAAACCATACAAATTATCATCTACACTAAATCCATCCAACAATACCGGAGCATACTCCTCTTTTACTTTTGAAAGATCCTGATCCTCAGATACAATTTCATCCAACGGCATAAGCAAATCATTTGAAACTGCCATCTGTACTGCTTCAAGTCCAATATTAATTACATCCGGTGCTTCTCCTGAAGTCGACATTGTTATCCACTTTTGAATAAAATCCGACCATGACGTAACAGGAACACAAGTTTGTTTTACTTCAACGTCTGGATTATTTTCATTGAATCTTGCAATTGCTTCGTTGGCAATCTTTTCTTCCTCCGTATTTCCCCAGTTTAATACTCTTAATACCTTGTTCCCCGTATCTTTTTGTTTTCCGGAAGTTTCTCCGCCTCCGCATGCCGTTGTCGAAACCAAAACTGTTCCGGCTAACAGTAAAGTTGCTAATTTTTTCCATGTTCTTCTCATATAATTGTCCTCCTTACATTCTTTATGGAACCCGTTCCACTTGACCTAAAAAAAAATCAACTACTTGTTGAGGACAACTTACTTCTGTTAACCAGGTTTGTCAACAATTTCTCGTATCTTTTTCAACACTTTGTCACTGTTTCACAGTTTTTATTTTATTTTTTTGTTTACTTTTAACAATCTTTTGTTGTGTCTCCATTTTGAATTGACACATCCAAGACTATCTTTTTATTTTGATATTTTTTTCCATTTATCATTTCATCTATAAGTCTCACACATTCGCTTGCCAACTCGCTAACCGGCTGCACAATACTTGTCATTAGCGGACTTGTCAGTCTTGTTATAACAGTTCCGTCATAAGATACAATTCTTACATCATCCGGAATTTTCATTCCCCTCTTTTTTGCTTCATTCATATATAAAATTGCAGCCACATCAACTCCAAACACTCCATCATATTTATCATTTTCTTGTAGAATATTTCGAATTACAGACTCAAAATATTCCTCTTCAAACCGATTCCAACTCAATTCAAAATTTGTCACTTTGACACCACATTCTCTCATTACTCTTTCAAACTCTTGATGTCTTTCGTGATATGGTGAACCTACTTTCAATGCTCCTCGGAATTGTAGAACATTTTTGCATCCATTCTTTATCAAAATTTCCGCTGCCAGTTGTCCTCCTTTTGTATGATTCGATGTTACTACCGGAATTTCTTCCCCCAAATATCGATCCAATGCAACTATCGGTTTCTTTATTTTCCGATATTCCTCTTCTAAGGTATGTACACCACTTATAACTCCATCCACAATATGTCGATTCAACATGTCCAGATAGTCCAACTCTGCATTTTCCTCTTTTATTGTATTGCACACCATTGTTTTATAGCCTTTTTTATACAATTCTTCTTCTATTTTATCAACAAAATCCGAGAAAAAAGGATGTCCTACTGTTGGAACAAGCACTGCTACAATCCCCGTTTTTTTGTAAAACAACTGTCTCGCCAACTCATTCGGTGTATAATTGAGCTCCTTCATAGCATCTTCTATTTTTTGTCTGGTTTCTTCCGAAACATATCCGCTGTTATTTAGAACTCGCGAAACTGTTGCTGCACCAACATTTGCTTTTTTCGCAACATCTCTGATACTTGCCATTTTCATACTCCCCTCTATTTTTTATGACTTAATTTTTTATTATTTTATCTTATAACACCACTTTACAACTTTTTTCATAAAAAGAAATCGTACAGTTTATTCTGATATATAATGAATTTGCACAAAAACATTACGAAGGAAAGTGACCCTGTACGACAAAGACATTATACAACGAAAACTCATTAATTGGTAGACTTCATAAATATTTTTTAGCATATTTTGAAACTTTTTCTGTTCCTACGGCAAAAACATTATTTTTACTGGTACTTTCAATGCTCGCATTGAAGTCAGCTCATTCAATCAGATTCCTGTACCAGCATTTTCGCAAAATATGAGTCATCTATAAAGTTGTAAAGTGGTGTTTAATAATAATATGCATTAAAATCATAACGAGCATTCAATCAACCTCAAGATACTCTGCGCCCTTTTACTAAATACCTCATTTTCCTCTTCTGCAGCTATCTCTGCAATACGCCTGATTTCATCCTTATACGGCATACAGAACTTAACCGCATCCGTCAAAAGTCGGTCTGACTCCAATGTGCTGTCCAATGCATGATCGAAATCATATAACGGAGCCATACTCACATACTCTCCTGTATCCGTATTTCTAAGCCAGCCAAAATTACCGGCATGCCTGTCGCCATTTCCGATTACCGCGTCTATGATAAGCATCTGTGCTCCGGCTTTTCCAAACAGATCAATAATCGTCTGCTCGTCAAATTCATCGGGATCAAGTCTTCCGGACTGATCAGCCTGCTCAAGCATCAGCATTGGCGAAGTGATATTATAAATTGCGATTCCGCCTTTTGTCTTATCCGCGTTTTCTACAGAAATACCACATTTCCTGCATAGCTCGATACATTGCAATTCCACAGAGATATCGCCATACTTGTACAGCTTTCCATCCTGTTTCCATTCCTTTGACAGCGCACCTCCCACGTAAAGAGTCGGAGCAGCCTGTCCGGCAAATGCCTCACTTCCGTCCCAGAAAGGCTTGTAATACGGACTTATCTCCTCAAAGCGTATAGGATCATCCGTGGCTTTTATCCAATAACAATCGCTGAAACTCAAGGCTCTCGTCTCGCGGTTAATGCGCATACGCGCTCCCTGTCCGAATGTGATTCCCTTTAATTTGCGTGCCATCGTGTTTGTGCCTGATGAATAGCGGTACATCATCCACTTTGTAAAAGTATGATTGTTTGCACCTTTTTGCTTCATAAGTCCGGGCAACAGATTTGTATTTAATATTTTTTCATTATCTATATCGTAAATCGGTGTGTTTTTGCACATTAATAACATAAAATCACCTCGCATTATATAAAATATACTCCATCTGGCGTTCCTTTGTCTTAAGCCCCATCTTCTCATAAAATTTCTCAGCAGATGTGTTTCCGCTCCATACATTGAGCGTGACCTCGTAGCAGCCGAGATGCTTTGCCTCATTCTTGACATATTCAAAAAGCTGCTCTCCGATATGCGCTCCTCTGGTCTTTGCATCTACACACAGATCATCTATGAAAAGTGATGTAAACGGCACCATATTGTTGGAAAACGGCTGCTGTCTTACCTGGCAGAATGCATATCCCATGCATACATCGTCATCATCTGCCGCAACATATATCGGCTTTGTATCGTCCTTTATCATTTCTGCAAGCTCTTCATTTGTATATTTTGTCGTTCCCGGAATAAAAATATCCGGTCTGATATCGGCATGGATCTGAAGCACCTGCTCTAACAATTCTATAAGTCTTGGTATGTCTTTTTCCTTTGCTCTTCTAATATTCATTTTTGAGAATCATCCTTCCTGTTGTCGTTAATGTATAGTTTTTATATTTCAAAATAAATCCAGCATATTATCGAGATAAATGTGCTCTCTGACATGTATCTGATACTGTGGCTTCGTCATATAGTAAAGCAGAAATTCAAGTATCATGGCACTTCCAAGCCCTCTGCCCTCTATTTTAAAATTGCTAAAGCCCATCGGCAGATAAGTGTTCTTTATATCATATACTCCTATAAATCCCGGATTTTCTATCGCCTTCGAAAAAAGATATCCCTGCCCCGAATCAGGCGCCACGCAATAATGCTCCGGGCAATCCACTCCCAGATTTTTGCGGCTAACCGTCTCGTAGCACTTCTTCCTGTCCGCGCAGCCAAACCAGCAGCACTCATTGCATAAAAATTCCACTTTATCCTTTTGATGCTGTGATAATGCTTTCAGTTTATCAAATGATTTGTTCAGCCTGAAATCCGGTACCACATAGCGGAACTCCTCTCTGTTTAGCTCATTTTTAAATTCACTGAAATCCGTCAGAACCTTTGTGGTTGAAGACACAAAATAAAAGTCAGGGTAGTTTTCTTTTATGTAATCAAGCAGAATATCTGAGTAGATGATTATGCCGTTTCCAAAACCCCTGCTTCGCTCATTATCTCTGCCTATATCAAATATCCTGCACAGTTCGTTACATTTTTTGTCAGGAAGATGCTCCTTAGTAAGCAATGAATTACTAAAGGTAAGTCTCGCGGATATCCCATATTCCTGCATCAGCTTAAGCACTTCCTTCAAATCGTGCTCACCAAAACCGACGCGGCCTCCGCCCCATATGCAGTCTGCCGGTGCACCGTATATTGAGCCTATGTCGCACCAGTCATAGAAATATTCCCGGTGCTTGCGGTACAGTGGGAGAAATTCTTTGTATAATTCATAAAATTCAAACAATCCCGGTAGATGATAATACGCTTTCATTTTGACTCCTTATTATGATCTGCTGAACCTGTGCTCATTTTAATAATTTTCAATCACATATTCCTCAAAAAGCGGCAGCGTAAAATACACATATCCCCGTATCTCTCCCGATACAATGCCCTTTCTTATAAGGCGCTTACGATACGGATTGAATTCGTTTGTCTCCATCCCAATTGCATCCCTGATTTCTTTTATTTTTCCGCTTTTTATATCTGCAATCCCCTTTGCAACCATGCGATCCTTCTGAGAAAGCTCCGACCAGATTTTGTCATATACAAATTCGCTCAGATACTGTTCATACTCGCCCAAAATGCCATTGTAGTCACCATCATTGTTCCACGTCAGATACCCTAAAACCTGAAATGCAAAAGGATAGCCTTTGGTCAGTCCCGCCATCTGTGCTGCTTTCTCCGGAGATATGTTAAAAATAGTCTTATACTTATTGATTATTGCCGCGTTATTTAATGGTTTGAGCTGGATTTTAGGTGCTCTGTACAAAAATGTAAGGCTCTTCTCATTCTGAAGCTCCTCTATATTTTCATACAATCCTGTTCCTAATAGAAATACAGGCAGCTCCTGTCTTACAAATATCTGAAAGGCTCCGGCAAAAACCTTCATGTACTCACTATTTGTCATCTCATCTATCGTAATAAGCAGTCTCTTACCACTCTTTTTAAGCCTTTCCAAAATCTTTATAATAGCTGTCTCTGCATCTGTAATCGGCTGTGTTCCCTCTATAGATACTCCAAAACCGAAAAATGATAGATCGAGCTTTGCCGATTTTATAAGTCCCGCACATATATTATCACTATTCAATTTTGAAAGCATTGCAGGCAGCAGCTCTGTTGCCGGATTGAGTTCTATAACCACCCAGTCATCATTTTCTCTTAGCCTATGCGAAATTTCTGTCATCATTACTGTTTTTCCTGAACCTCGCACACCGGTAATTATAAACATCTGCTGATTTATTGTATCCGCTGTAAAATTCTCAATTATCTCATTAATCTGTACCGGACGGTCTACCGACTCTAGTGGACTTCTTCCAAATGTAAGCGTGAATGGATTTTGCATATCAGCCTCCCATTTTTACTGTTGTTTACTGTTTTGAATTTGTTTTACTGTCTTTTACTGTTGTTTACTGTTTTGGTTTCATTTTACTGTTGTTTACTGTTTATGTCAAGATTACAGTTAATGATAATTCGTATCATATAAACCATTTATGCTAATTCGCATCGTATAAACCATTTATGCTGATTTGCATTTTTGTAGTAATCGGTTGCCGTTGTAAAATAGTTACTGGTCACACTGTCAGGCATGAACAGTAACATAAAATAAACCCCAGAGCGTATTGTATGCTTTGATAGCATATCAATATCTCGCTCCGGGGTTTCTATTTACGCCTGATTTAGTTTAAGAAATTCTGTATGATAACTTCCTCTGCCTCTTCCTCTGTAAGTCCGAGTGTACGGAGCTTGAGAAGCTGCTCGTCGTTTATCCTGCCAATTGCTGCCTCATGTATGATAGCCGCATCGATATTTTTTGCCCTGATTTCAGGGATTGAACCGACCTCTGCATGATCCATGATGATAGAATCACACTGGATATGAGCCTGGCATTTGCTGTTACCGATAGCATTCGGATGGAAGGTCTGAACTGAGTTTCCTTTTCCTACGGATCTGGAAACAATCTGTGCAGAGCTGTCCTCTCCATTTAACTGTACCTCGATATTTGACTCCGCCTTCTGCTCTCCATCTGTCATGAGACGCTCTGTGACATAGAGCTTTGCGTCCTTTCCAAGCTCCACATTGGTCTCACGGACTGTAGAATCAACACCCTTTATCTGTGCTGTATCGAGAGTGAAAACAGAATTCTCACCCACAAATATATTTGTTACAGGGTTGAGCACTCTCGCACCTGTTCCGTTTCCCTCGCCATAGTGCTTTTCCTCATATCTGACATTCGCATTTTTGCCCACATGGAAGGTATGGATGCCGTCGTGTCTGCTCTCGTTGCAGCCGCTGTTGTGGATTCCGCAGCCTGCCACAATCCTTACATCTGCACCATCTTCCACATAGAAATCGTTGTATACAAGGTCTGTCATGCCTGATTTGCTGAGTACTACTGGGATATAGACAGCCTCTCCGTCGGTCTTTCCATCAATATAAATATCAATGCCGGGCTTGTCCGTCTTTTTCTTTATCTTGATATGCTCGCTGTCTCCGTGGCAGATTGATGTGCCGTTTTCACGCAGATTAAAGGCACCGGTCTGACTGAATTTATTATCATTTATGACGTCCAATACGCCCTCTGTTACGTTGTCAAGCTTTACCATATTATGCTCTTCCCTCCAGTCTCTCTACGCATTTGTGACATTTCTGTACACCATTGAGATAAGGCAGCACCTCGTCCTTTGTGCCGATTTTCTTGATTTCTCCGCCATCAATTATCATGATGCGGTCTGCCATATTTATTATTTTCTCCTGATGTGAAATCACTATGAGGCTCTGCTTTTTCTCAGTATGGATTTCCTCGAATTTCTGTATGAGCATTGAAAAGCTCCACAGATCGATTCCAGCCTCCGGCTCGTCAAATATACAAAGCGAATGCTCCTTGGCAAGCACTGATGCAATCTCAATTCTCTTCATCTCTCCACCTGAGAGTGTGCCGTCAATCTGGCGGTAAATGTAATCCTTTGCACAGAGTCCTACCGCGGTGAGAAGGTCGCAGCACTCCTTGTCTGAAAGCTCATCCTTTGCAGCAAGCTTGAGCAGCTTCATGACTGTCATTCCCTTAAATCTCGGTGGCTGCTGGAATGCAAAGCCTATTCCCGCATTTGCCCTGTGATTGATGTCAAGCTCTGTGATATCCTGTCCGTCAAGTATAATCTTTCCGCTGTCCGGTGTCTGAATACCTATCAGGGTCTTTGCCAGAGTGGATTTTCCACCTCCGTTTGGTCCGGTGATGACAAGCATTTCTCCGTCATCTACCTGAAATGATATATTGTTCAGAAGGCATTTCTTTCCGCCCTCATCATCTACGTTTAAAGTTAAGTTTTCTGCTTTAAGCACGATTTTCACCTCATTTTTATTTATGATACAGCATAAAATCCTTCTCCTGCTGTTCTTATTACTTTTTCCGTTTACCGTTCACATTCACACATTAGTATGCCCGGCAATGATTACAGTATAACATAATAGTAAACGTTTACAAGGTATAAACTCTCTGGTACTCGCTAAAATACATATTGTGGCTTTTTATAAAAAGTTTGCTTATCTACTAATTTTCCTTATCATTGAATACTCATTGCACAAGGTTCCGTCATTTTGTCTGATAGAATTAAATTTGATGCCGGTTATCCTGAAGCCCATCTTCTCATAAAGTGCTCTCGCCCTGCTATTGCCCTCAATAAAATCCAATTCCATCTGCAATATATTCGGATTGCTTTCTGCTATTTTTATCATTTCCCGGAACATTCTCGTTCCGATCCCCTGATTCCAGAATTCGCTCAGCAAACCGATTGCCACATTTGCCCTGTGTCCGGTTTTCGTGCGTTTATTCCACCAGACCATGCAATTTCCGGCAATTTTTCCATCTGCTTCACAAACCAGCAGCGTATGTGTATCCGACAAATTGCTGCTATTTATGAAATCAATCTCCTGCTCAATGGTCTGTGTCTCACATTCTTCCGGTGTCCTCAGTAAGAAATCCGTTTCACCGGTTGACTTTTTCATGTACTCTATAAGAGCTTCGGCATCCTTTTCATTTGCACTTCGCAAAATGGCAGTTCTGCCGTCTTTTAATTTAAATTCGATATCTTTTATTATCATATTTTCTATAGTACCAACTTCCTATTGATTTATCTTTGGAAAAATCTTCCGAGAGAACTAATTTAAATGTAAAAAATGTAAAACCGGGCACGATATCCTGCCCGGTTTACACTATCCATAATAACTGTTAAGAATCACACCATGCATATTCACACAAAAGCTCATTGCAGGTATCTTCTCGCTTCTTAGAAAGCTTCATAAAACGCTTTGTCTTAGAAAACTCCGTCTATAAAGCCCTTCATATCGTCCTTAGACACAAGACCAATCTGCTGACCGGCAACCTGACCGCCCTTGATTGCAATAACTGCCGGAATATTCATTATACGATACTCTCTTGCCAGATCAGGATTCTCGTCCACATCAATATTGTAAAACTCCACATCTGTGATTTCATCAGAAAGCTGCTCCATTACAGGCGCAAGCATCTTGCATGGACCGCACCACTCTGCCGAAAAATCAACAATGATAGCCTTATTATTTTTAACCTGTTCAAATTCACTGCTATTAATCTTCTTTACCATAGTTGTTCTCCTTCCATCTGTCGAACGAATTATTTTCGTTGCACCTATACAGCAATAAAAAATAACTGCTATACTATAGTACACCAAATAAGAAATAACAATGCATCAGAAACTTATTATTCGATGTACTAGCACTACTATAATACATAAATCAGATTATGTCACATAAAAATATTATAAACCGTAAAATTTATCATTTATCACGATTAATTCTTTTTGTGCTCTGCCATGTAGGCCTCTATATCCTCTGTGGTTCTGATGATATCCTCCGACAGACACACTGCACCGTCCTCGGTGATAAGCACATCATCCTCAATCCTGATACCGATTTCCCATTCATCTATATACAGTCCCGGCTCGTCACTGATGATTGCTCCCGGACGAAGCCTGCTGTTTGAGTCAACTGTCACGTCATGCACATCAATTCCCAGATGGTGTGACACGCCATGCATGTAATACTTAGAAATTTCTACAGAATTCTTTATCAGTCCAAGTTTCATAAGCCCGTCTGCAAGCACATCCTTACATACTTCATTTAATTCCTTTGTAGTCATTCCCGGCTTTGCAACCTCGACAATCTTTCGGTTTGCGGCAAGCACGATATCATATACCTGTTTCTGGCGCTCGGTAAACCTGCCATTTACCGGATATGTTCTGGTAATATCCGAATTGTAGCCATCTATTCTGGCTCCAAGGTCAAGAAGCACCAGTGTTCCATCCTCCATCGTCTCACGATTTGTGTCATAATGAAGCATTGTTCCATTAATTCCGCTTCCGGCAATTGTAGGAAAAGCTGTCCACTCTGCCCCACCGCGTCTTATGATATATTCAAAGTCTGCCTGTGCCTGATATTCTTTCATGCCCGGCTTTAAATTAGCCATCACATTGCAGAGTCCGTCCTTTGTGAGAGCGATTGCCTTTTTGGTCAGCTCAATCTCATCCTCATCCTTCTGCATACGCTCCTCTGCCACAAGCGGGAAAAGATTCTTCACAGCAACTCCCGGATAATCACTCTTAAATTCATTGGCTTTTACCACATTGTAATCCGGCAAATCCACTTTCTGATGACGATACGTGTCGAAATATGCTGTGTATACATCCTCACGCGTCATTATCCTGTCCAGTGTGCTCTCAAGCTCATAAATATATTCTATCTCATCAATTCCTGATATTTCCTCGGCTTCCTCCATAGTCACCTTTCTGCCGTACCAGCGCTCCATCGTAGGGTCTGCCTCCTCTATGAAGAGCATCGTCTTAGCAGGCTCTACACATTTATCCAGGACAAGGACCATGTTGTCACGTCTAAGTCCGGTCAGATAGAAGAAATTTCGGTTAGCCTGTGCTGTGAATAAATCATACTCATCTGCACTCACATGGTGCTCGATGCCTGAGTACAATATTGCTATAGAATTATCCTCCATCTTGTCTAAAATTCTTTGTCTTCTGCTTTCAAAATCCATTTTGCTGCCTCTTATTCATTATTTGTAATTCCTGTCTTCAAAAATCGCTGACATTCATACGCCCTTACGTTATCACAATATGTGTATTTTTACAAGCGATTTGAACCCGCTAATGCAGGAATCAAAGGTTTTCTATATTTATATATTTTCTTTCTCCAAATTCAGACATAAAGAAAACCCTTGAAAATACTGGATTTCCAAGGGTTTTGATGTTCTTTTGATATTCGGTTGAATTATCTCTTTGAGAACTGAGGAGCTCTACGAGCTGCTTTGAGACCGTATTTCTTACGCTCTTTCATACGTGGATCACGTGTTAAGAATCCAGCAGACTTAAGAACCGGTCTGTACTCTGAATCTACCTGAAGGAGTGCACGAGCGATTCCGTGACGGATTGCTCCAGCCTGTCCTGTGTATCCACCACCACGAACGTTAACTAAAACGTCGAACTTGTCAACTGTCTCAGTTGCAACTAATGGCTGGCGAACAACTACCTTTAATGTCTCAAGACCAAGGTACTCATCGATATCTCTTTTATTGATTGTAATCTTTCCTGTTCCAGGTACTAAATATACTCTAGCAACAGATGATTTTCTTCTTCCTGTTCCGTAATACTTTGTAGTAGCCAATTTACTTTACCTCCTATTAAAACTCTAATGTCTCAGGCTTCTGAGCTGCATGTTTGTGATCTGGTCCAGCGTATACGAATAACTTTGTATACATCTGACGTCCAAGAGGTCCCTTTGGAAGCATTCCCTTTACAGCGTACTCGATAACGCGCTCTGGGTGCTTGTTCATCATCTCTCTTAATGTTGTCTCTTTCATACCACCGATATAATCTGAGTGATGATAGTAAATCTTCTGGTCTAATTTCTTACCAGTAACCTTAACCTTGTCAGCATTGACAACGATTACATAATCACCTGTGTCAATGTGTGGTGTAAAGATTGCTTTATTCTTTCCTCTTAATACTTTAGCAACTTCTGATGCTAAACGTCCTAATGTCTTACCTTCAGCGTCTACTACGTACCATTTTCTGTCGATTGTAGCAGGACTAGCCATAAATGTTTTCATCGGTTTTCCTCCTTAAATGATTCGATTACTTTTAATGCCGATGCCTCTTGAAATCGCGTATGTCCGGACGCCACTTCCTTTTTGACATCTTATAGTCCTCTGTTCCATCTCAGATGACTATCATTATCTATACTAAATGGTTGCCGGGGCTTTGGCTTCCATTTATCTACTTTTACAGACCTAGATATTATACTTGCGTAACCGACTGTTGTCAAGTGTTTTTCACCCTTATTTTCGGCTTTTTCTTTAAGCTTTTTCTTTAAGCTATTTCTTGAAACTTTTTCTTCAAGTTTTTTCTTTATGTTTATACTTTTTCTTTAAACTTTTATTTTAAAACTGCATATATACAAAATCAGCCGGATTCACTCCCGGTCCGTAGTAACCGAATATTATTACTATAAAGATGCCAAGATATATTATCGCCCAGCGAAGCGGCAGCTTTCTTGAAAGTATGAAATCGCGCATGTCGAGCTTTTTATTTTCCTCAACGAAGCTGATAAAGAACCACAGCAGAGTACATATTATAAGTAAAAGTATATCGTACTCATCCAATCCGCATGCTCCTAGATTCAAAATGATGTTGTTTATTCCAAGCTCGCCAATATGGAAATCCGTGACTGATTTAAAAAGCATGTGAAATGCAGTCGACGCATTTGCAGCTATATCAAAATAGTAGCCTACCAGTATGAGCATAAAGGTCCAAAGCACTGATACAATCGTTGCAAATATGCCCTTTTCCCTGAGACCGGTCAGCTTAAAAAAGCCTCCTGCCACCTTTTTGTTTACCGGAGCAAAAAGCTCTGCAAGCATGATGACAATGCCATTCCAGAGTCCGAAATACAGGTATTTCATATTGGCACCGTGCCATACTCCGATGACGATAAATGTGATGACACTCGCGATGCAGCCCGGCAGCACCTTACTGATATGCGCACCAAATCTCGGCTTTAGCCATTTGCCAAAGTTCAGGAAACGCTTTGAGATTGAAAGCGGGTAGAAGATATAGTTTCTGCACCAGTCTCCAAGAGTCATATGCCAGCGGTGCCAGTACTCTGTGAGCGAGCGCGAAAAATACGGATGATTGAAGTTTGTTGACATCGTTATGCCAAACATCTCCGCAATACCGCGCACTATATCGATTCCTCCCGAGAAATCCGCATATAGCTGCAGCGCATACACTACTGCCGCAAAAAATACATAAGTGCCCGAAAAATCCATCGGCTTATCCATTACAAAATTGATGATATTTACCGCACGGTCTGCTATCACAAGCTTTTTCATGACTCCCCAGAGTACCAGAAGCGCGCCCTTTTGCAGATTTTCAAGTCTCAGTGAATGTCCCTCGTAAAGCTGTCCCGCAAGCTTATCATATATCGCAATCGGTCCCTGTATGATCTGTGGGAAAAATGACACGAACAGCGCTACCTTAAGGAAATTCTTTTCAGGCTCGACAATTTCCCTGTATACATCCATCACATAGCCCATGGACTGGAAGGTGTAGAAGGATATGCCAAGCGGAAGCAAAAGTCCAAGCTCGCCCGCATATGGTATATATTTAAGGAATGCCAATATGCCGAAATTGCAAAGCAGCGCAAAAAGCATGACTGCCACTCTCTTTTTTCTGCCCTTTTCCTTATATTCCTTTCTGGTCTGCCTGTCCCAGTCCTCCTTGTGGCTTTTTACGATGGCATTCTGCTCCTTTAGCAGCTTGTCAATCCATATTGTTGAGCCATAGGTAGTGCATATTGTGAAAATGATAAAAAGCACATACCACTTACATATAATCACATAGTATGCCATGCTTCCCGCCAGAAGCACATACCAGCGGTATTTCTTCGGAAAGCAATAATATAGTACAAGCAATACGATTACAAATATCGCATATTTTAATGAAATGAGTTCCATTTTATTTACTCCAAATCTATTTTCTAATGTAATACTGCCAGACATACTTTAATTAACAGGCAGTATTTATTTTAAATTCTATACACTATCATGCTATTTTTTAACCGGGGTATTTAACTCTTTTGCAGGCTTTGCATCGTTGTTCGTATCTGCTACCTTATTTGTCGCAAGGCTTGACGAAAAATTATAAGGCAGATAAACGGACATCTCAAAATAATGATTGCCCAGACTCAGATCCGTATCCTTTGCGCAGGCACTTATCACCTTGTCAGCGCGCCTTGTGCACTCGCCCCATGCACTCTGAAGCTCCGGTGAGTGGTCTGCATTTAGCCTGTAATTATCAGACAAATATTTTCCCATATATGCAGTGAATTTGAGGCTTCCATTTATATTCAGGTGCTCTGAATTGTAGAAATCATCCCTCTCATTGATTCCGATAAGTTCCTTATCGCCTTCAAAGCTCGCAAAATCATAGCCATAAGACTCCACCAGCTCCTTCACGTCGCAAAGCACCTGCGGATTCTTTACCTTCTTTTCATGAGGGAACCTCGCAAAAAGCACCTTTTCCACCCCCTGTGCTTTACAATACTCAAGCAGATCAGTCATATACGCTCTGCTCTTGTCGGTAAAGTAGAGCTTTTTCTGCTTGCCTGATGGACAATCGGAATATTTTGCAATAGATGAAAATCCCTTCATGCATGATGTTTTTGCAAAATACATTCCAACTCTTGTGGCAAAGGTGTGTGCACATTTGTCAATATCCTTCCAATTGCTGTGATATAGCTTTAAAGGGTTTCTAAAGTTATCCTGCTCATCCTTTGGCACAATCTCTTTTATTGTATCAAGCCTGTTTTCCTCATTATGGATATTGTCTATCCAGCTATGCAGCTTTACCGTTCTGTCGTAATAGCTGTCATTTTGTAAAAAGCCATTCACTTCAAACACCACAACCTTTGGATGCTGTCTGGTGAGAGCTTCTCTGAGCATTGATTTGTACAGGCTGCCGGGCACTCCAGATACCCCAAGTGAGTATGATGTGTATCCATAATTCTTCCAGGCCTCGGTTGCACTGTAATCAGCGTATACCTCGCTGGCTCCTATCATCATCACATCAATTGTGTTCTTCGGCTCCTTGTAAAAACCCTCTATAGTCGCAATATTGACAGCATCCGTCATCTTAAAAAATGTCGAGACAAACGAAAACAGCACGACAAATACCAAAGCAAACGCTCCTATACGGATTACCTTACGGTGTCTGCCTTTTCCTTCGTCTGTGCTGTTTATGGCTTTGTTTTTTATAATTTTCTCTTTTCCTTTTGTAAATCTCATAACCGTCTTCATCTCCAAGCTTCTTTTTGCCGTACCGTGTATTAACAGTAACGACATTATAACCTATTATTGAAGCTAAAAACGGATATTCCAAAAATCTTAATATAATATTAAAAATCTAAAACTGTTACTCATACTTAAGTCCTATCATTGTAAGCCCTTGGGCCGGGGCTGTAGGACCTGCTGCTGCCCTGTCTGTTGCGGCTATTATGCCCTTCATCGCATCGGCCGGCATATCGCTTCCACCTATCTTCACAAGTGTTCCTGCGATTATGCGCACCATATTGTACAAAAAGCCGTTTCCTGTCACACGTATTGTGATGATGTCACCGGCCTTTGACACCGTACAGTCATATATCGTGCGGACTGTGGTCTGTGCCTGCGAGTTTGCCGAGCAGAAGCTTGCAAAATCATGCTCTCCTATAAGATATTTTGCAGCCTCACTCATCTTTTCTGTGTCAAGCGGATAATGATAGAAATATGTGTCAAGCCTGCGTGTCGGATTTCTGAACCTCGCATTTAATATGCGGTATTCATAGGTTTTACGGCTCTTTGAGAAGCGTGGATGAAAATCATCGCTTACCTCACAGGAATCGACCACCACTATATCCTCCGGCAGCTTCTGATTCAGTGCATACGATATCTTTTCCGCCGGCATGCGGGTATTGGTATCAAACATACACACATTTCCAAGTGAATGCACTCCCGCATCGGTGCGGCTTGCTCCTGTCACCTTTATATTCTCCTTTAACAGGCGGCTCAGGTGCTCGTTTAATACCTGCTCAATTGTTATGCCGTTTGGCTGTATCTGCCAGCCGCAATAATTTGTGCCATCGTAGGCTACAATCATTTTTACACGCATATATCTCTCCTGTTTTACCTGCACTATCTATTTCACTATCTGAAAATAAGATTGCCCAGATTCACCGGCAGAAGGATTCTAAGCACTATCACAACCGCTAAAAACGCAAATATGAAAAGATATGCTATTTTATCGTCCTTTTCATATACAAGCGGCTTCATCTTTGTCCTGCCCTCTCCACCATTGTAGCATCTGGCCTCCATGGCCATTGCGAGGTCATCCGCACGCCTGAAGGCCGATACGAAAAGCGGTACTAAAAGAGGCACCATGCTCTTTGCTCTTTTTATGATATTTCCATGCTCAAAATCAGCTCCTCTTGCCATCTGTGCTTTCATTATTTTGTCCGTCTCCTCAATAAGGATTGGAATAAAACGAAGCGCTATCGACATCATCATGGCTATCGCATGCACCGGAACATGTATTTTGTTTAAAAAGCCCAGTGATTTCTCAAGACCGTCCGTGAGCTGGTTTGGTGTGGTGGTGAGTGTCATGAGCGAGGTTCCTATAATGAGCAGCACAAGTCGTATCATCATGGTTGCTGCATTTATCAGTCCGGTGTCAGAAATGTGCAGTATACCGTACTCCCAGATTGTATACTCTCCCTGTGTGAAAAACACGCTGAAGCATGCTGTAAAAAGCAGCAGTATTATAATGGATTTGAGTCCCTTTACCATGAACTTAAAGGGCACCTTTGATATCTTTATAACTGCGGCAAGCGCGGCAACTATAAACAGCACACCGGCTATTCCCTTGTAGGAAAACAGCGCAATAATATATATAAGTGTTGCGAAAAGCTTTACTCTTGGGTCCAGTTTATGTATTGGCGACTGAGCCGGATAATACTGGCCTATGGTAATATCACGAATCATTTTTGTATTCCTTCCTCATAATTTGTATCAAAATGTCGGCATTGGTGAGCTATTTAAAGGCTTTTAGTATTGAGTCCCTCGCCTCCGCAACTGTCGTTGCCGAAAGGTCAACCGGTATACCCTTTTCCGCCAGATCATGCATCAGATATGTGACCTGCGGTGCTGCAAGTCCGACTGCCTCGAGCTCCTTGTAGTGTGAGAATACCTCCTTCGGCACTCCGTCAAACATCACCTCTCCTGAATTCATAACAATGATGCGATCCACATACTCCGCAACATCCTCCATGCTGTGTGATACGAGTATGATTGTAATACCCAGATCCTTTTTCATCTGTAAAAGCAGTCCCAGTATCTCATCTCTGCCTGCAGGATCCAGTCCCGCTGTCGGCTCATCGAGTATAAGTACGTCAGGGTGCATTGCAAGTACTCCAGCTATGGCTACACGCCTTTTTTGTCCTCCGGACAAATCAAACGGCGGCTGATAGTAGAGGTCCTCCGGAAAATGTACATTCTGCAGTGCCTCATAGGCTCTTAGCTCCACTGTTTTCCTATCGAGCCCCTGATTTTTCGGTCCAAAGCATACATCCTCAAAGTTGGTTGTCTCAAAAAGCTGATGCTCCGGATACTGGAACACCATCCCCACCTTGTGACGCAGCTTGCTTAAATCATAATCATTGTCATATATATCCTGTCCATTGTAGTATATATGACCGCTTGTCGCCTTCAAAAGGCCGTTCATATGCTGGATAAGTGTGGATTTTCCAGAACCGGTGTGACCGATTATTCCAATAAACTCTCCATCATTTATCTCAAGGCTTACATCCTTAAGTGCCTGCACCTTGTAGGCTGAGTCGGCACTGTAGCAATAGTTTATGTGATCTAGAATTATTGACATATTTTCTCCCGCCTATCTGTTTTTCAGCGCAACAAGCGCATTTACAAGTTCTTCTCTCGTCAGGATTCCATCAGGGATATCAAGCCCTGCCTTTTTGAGCTCATCGGCTACCAGTGTCACCTGCGGCACATCAAGCCTGTGCTCCTTCAGCTCGTCCACCCTTGAAAAAATCTCACGCGGTGTGCCGTCCATGACCACCTTGCCCTTTTCCATGACATAGACATGGTCTGCGCCGACCACCTCCTCCATGTAATGGGTGATGAGAATGATGGTCACGCCTTTTTTCTTATTGAGCTCATGGGCTGTGGCTATAACCTCCTTGCGGCCGTTTGGGTCAAGCATGGCTGTAGGCTCGTCAAATACTATGCATTTTGGCTCCATTGCCACAACTCCCGCGATTGCCACACGCTGCTTCTGTCCTCCGGAGAGCTTGTTCGGTGAATGTGTGCGGTACTTTGTCATACCGACAGCCCTTAGCGCATAGTCCACGCGCTGCCAGATTTCATCTGTCGGCACACCGATATTCTCAGGTCCAAAGCCCACATCCTCCTCCACGACATTGGCAATGATCTGATTGTCAGGATTCTGGAAAACCATACCTGCACTTTTCCTGACAGGTATGACATTCTCTTCCTTTGACACATCCATGCCATCCACCCATATGGTGCCGTCGCTCGGCGCAAGAAGTGCATTGATATGCTTTGCAAGAGTTGATTTTCCTGAACCATTGTGACCGAGGATTGCAATAAACTGTCCCTCTTTTATGTCGAGGTTTACGTTGTCGAGTGCTGTAGTGATTGACTCTACATTGCCTTCCTCGTCTCTTCGTATAAATTCATGTACTAATTTGCTTGTTTTAATTATGCCCATTTCTTTTTCCTAAAAATCTACCGTATTTACAATTATCATAGCTGTTAAAGCCCAAATAGCTGCCAAAAATATGCGCTTTGCCGCTTGATTTAGTCATCCCAGCTCAGGTGATGAAGCTCTCCCTCAAGCCTCATATGATCAAAATTATTCTGTCTCAATGCCTCGTAGAGCACGATAGCTACTGAATTTGACAGATTAAGTGACCTTGTCTCACCTATCATCGGTATCCTGATGCACTCATCCGGATGCTCCTTTAGTATCTCCTCCGGAATGCCTGCGCTTTCCTTGCCAAACATAATATAGCAGTCGGGCTCAAAATGAGCATCAGAGTACACATGTCTGCCCTTTGTTGTCGCATAATATATCTTTGCGCCCGGATTTCTCTCAAGGAAATCCTCCCAGTCCACATATGTGGTAACGTCAAGGTCCTTCCAGTAATCCATTCCGGCTCTCTTTAGTGCCTTCTCTGAAAGTGAGAATCCAAGCGGCTCTATAAGATGAAGCCTCGTGCCTGTCGCGACGCAGGTTCTTCCGATATTTCCTGTATTTGCCGGAATTTCCGGCTCATGTAACACTATGTTCAGCTTTGCCATTTTGTCTCCTGTCAATTTAAACTATTTATTATCCATCCCGGCGCGAAGCTCTGTGACAAACTCCTCAATGCGGCCGAGCGCCTCCTTTAAATCATCAAGCGAATATGCATATGATATACGTAAAAAGCCCTCACCGCACTCTCCGAATGCAGTTCCCGGAACCACGGCAATCTTCTTGCTGTTTAGAAGCTTTGTGGCAAACTCATCGGATGTCATGCCAAACTCCTTGATGCTTGGGAACGCATAAAAGGCCCCGAAAGGCTCAAAGCACTTAAGCCCCATCTCCTTAAAGCGGTGAAGCACATAGCGTCTGCGGCCGTTGTATTCATCCCTCATCTGTGCAACATCCTCATCGCCGTTTTTCATAGCCTCGACAGCCGCATACTGGCTCGTGGTCGGCGCACACATGATTGCAAACTGATGAATCTTTAGCATCTGCTTTAAAATGGTCTCAGGTGCACATGCATATCCAAGCCTCCAGCCTGTCATGGCATAAGCCTTGGAAAAACCGTTTATAAGCACTGTGCGCTCCTTCATTCCCGGAAACGATGCTATAGACACATGCTTATCCACATATGTAAGCTCCGAATAAATCTCGTCACTTATCACAAACAGATCATGCTCCTTAACCACCTGAACAATTGCTTCAAGGTCTGCTTTTTCCATGATAGCGCCTGTTGGGTTATTAGGGAAAGGCATGATAAGTATCTTTGTCTTTGGAGTGATAACAGCCTCAAGCTCCTCGGCTGTCAGTCTGAAATCATTTTCCTCCTTTAGCTCCACAATCACAGGTGTGCCACCTGCCAGCACAGTACATGGCACATATGAAACATAGCTTGGCTGTGGGATAATCACCTCATCTCCCACATCGAGCATGGCGCGCAGTGCGATATCTATAGCCTCGCTGCCGCCGACAGTTACCATGATCTCTTTGTTGTAATCATATGTCATGCCGTATCTTCTGTCGAGATATCTTGCAATCTCAACCTTTAACTCCTTGAGTCCGGCATTTGAGGTGTAGAAGGTGCGTCCCTTTTCAAGGGAATATATGCCCTCATCCCTGATATGCCACGGTGTGTCAAAATCCGGCTCACCTACTCCGAGCGATATCGCATCCTTCATCTCGCTCACTATATCAAAAAACTTACGGATGCCCGATGGCTGGATAGTCTTTATTGTACTGGATAAAGGGTCTCTCATTATGACATAATTCCCCTTTCATCGGATTTGACAGGTGCCGCCATGATAGTTCCATGATCCTTGTATTTCTTCAGAATAAAGTTTGTCTTTGTCGAAAGCACCTGATCCAGTGTAGAAAGCTTATCTGTCACAAACTGTGATACCTCGCGCAGAGTCTTGCCCTCGAGTGTGACCATGAGGTCGAAACCGCCTGAGATAAGGTATACAGACTTCACCTCAGGATAGTTGTATATACGCTCGGCAATCTTGTCGAAGCCCATGCCGCGCTGTGGTGTCACTCTGACCTCTATCATGGCTGTGACTTTCTCAAGGCCTGCCTTGTCCCAGTCAATCAGTGTGTGATATCCGCAGATGACATTCTCCTGCTCCATAGCAGCAATCTCGTTTGCCACACTTGCCTCATCCACACCAAGCATGATTGCAAGCTCCTTCAGGTTTATCCTGCTGTTTTTCTCTATAAATGTTAATATCTTTTCTCTCATGATATATATTCTCCTGATTCAAATATATTAGTTGAAAACCTTGTATATCTCGTCAGTCTGGGCAGTCTCCAAAAATCGTCTCTCCTCGCCGGAAATCAGAACTCTGTCGTTTGAATCGGTTGTGGCACCAACTATAACAGCATTTTTTCCTGTTTTCTCAAGCTCTCTGAGCACGCGGGTACCATCTGCAGCTATGATTATCAGACTTCCTCCTGACAAAAGCTTATACGGGTTTATGTCAAAAAATTCACTTATTTCAATCGTATCCTGCCTGATAGGGAGCTTCTTTAAATCGATGTCAAGACCAATTTCCGAAGCCTCTGCCATATCCCAGAGTGCTCCAAAGATGCCTCCCTGCGAAGCGTCATGGATTGCCGCCACACCGGCGCCAATCGCGGATGCAGCCTCCATTGCGGTGGAAATATGATTTATATATGCTGCTGATTTATCTATAAATGCCTTGGAAAATCTCGTTTCAAGCTCGGCTCTTTTCTCATTTGCAAGAATTGCGGTGCCCTCAAGCCCCACATAGCCTGTCACTATTACGTCCATGCCCGGTGCTGCTGCCGATGATGGTGTAAGCGCCTGCTCATAGGCCTCACCTATTGCTGTAACTGTCACCACGATATTCTTCACCGCACGGCTCACCTGTGTATGCCCGCCAAGCACCACAATGCCTGCTTCCTCACATACAGCATCAATCGCTCTCACCGTCTCACGAAGCACGGCTTCGTTTTCTGTGGTAGGTACAAGCAGTGCCATCTCTATCCCAACAGGACCTGCCCCCATGGCATAAATATTGTTCAATGCATCATAAACTGCGCAGTTAGCACACACATGCTTATCCGATACATCAAGTGTGAACGTCTGAGTAGCTGTAACTAACTTAGTTTGGCCGCCTGCCTGCATGGAAATCACCGCACAGTCCTCACCTACTGCCGGTTTAAAAAGTATTCTGTCGCTTTTGGTATGAAGTTGTTTTAAGACAGAGCGCTTTAAAACCGACTCTGATATTTTACCGTTTTTCATGTGTTTTCCTGTTCCTAATAATAATATGCTGTGTATACTGTTGCAGCCCGGTGCATTGATTGCAAATAACTACATCAGAAACAACTACCTGCGGGCATTTACTGCGTCTGTCCTGCCGGCTGCTGTGTCTGGGTGCCCTGTGCCTGCCCTGCTGCATTCTGGTCTGTCGGCTGCGTCTGCGTGCCCTGTGTCTGCCCTGCCGCATTCGGGTCTGTAGTCTGGGGCTGCGCGCCCGGTGTCTGCCCTGCCGCATTTGGGTCCTGTGTCTGAGTCTGTGCTGCCTGAACCGCTGCTGCCGCAGACGCAGCAATGGATTTAACCGAGCCCTCATCATTAGCCGCTGCCGCCGCCTGAAGCTGCGCAACAACCTCCGCTGATGCTCCTGCCGTACCAACCGTCACGATTTTTGGTGATGACTTGTACTTGCTGTTGTTGAATACCTCATCGCTCTGCACTGTTCCATCAACTGTGACCGTCTTCCATAGCCTTGCGGTCACTCCCTTGTGCGCAGACTGCTCGGTGTTGAAATAACCGACCGGCTGACCTGCATCAAACTTAAACTGCGTGACCGGATCCTCCTCGGAAAGTGTCTCACTCCTGAAGGAAATTTCCCTGTTTGCCGGTCTCGTCTCCACTCCGTACACATTGAAGGTGATGACTCCACCACTGCAATAGCCCTCTATATACACCGGATTGTCCAGATTATTTTTAAACTTAAGATCCTTGTAGGTTCCTGCAATTGCCGCATCGTCAGATGGCTTTACATAGCTTACTATCATGGAATGATTGTAGCGCTGCACTATGTCAAGCTCAGCCCTTATAACCGCATTGTAGAGAGTGGTCGCAACCTGACACACACCTCCGCCTACCGAGTCCACTACCTGACCGTTCTCGTATGCGCCTGCTATCTGATAGCCGTTGTCAGTTGTGATAGGGCTGATAGCCTCGTAAACCGAGAACTGCTCACCCGGATATATGACACTGCCGTTTATCAGGCTGCACGCGTTCTTTACATTGGCTGCACGCCCTGCTGCCGAGCTGCTGAAATCTGTAGAAAAGCCTCCCAGATTATCCTTAATCTTTGAGAGCTCCTCCTTTGAGCCCCTCGGCTGAACCGTATTTGTGACCAGCTCTATCTCATTCGCCGAACCATCCCAGCTATTCTGCAAAAAATCATTTATTGCATAGACAGATTTTACCACATCAACCTCTTTGCCTTCCTGTCCCGGGACAAAATCGAAGCTGTCACCGTTTCTCTGCAGCGAATTGTCAACTGCCTTTATATTGAGCTCGTCGCTCTTGTCATAAATCATATTTGCGGTCTTTTGTTTATCAACCGACAGATACATATTGACGGCAACATTGCCCTTTTTGAGCTCCTCTGACTCCACAAATCTGTCAATCAGGCTACCCTCATGGCACACTGAAAGAGCATCGTCCGCCGCTGCATCAGTGTCCGCCGAAACAGACATTTCCTGTGCTGTTGCATCAAATGAACTATTTGCACCCTTTAATGAAAAGGATGTATCCTTTATGCTGTCAACATAGGCATCAACTGCTTTTTTTGCTTCTTCCTTTGTCATACCGCCTACATCCACACTGCCAATGCACACACCCTCTGTAATTGTCTGTACCTTTGCCTTCTTTGTGCCTGACGAACCGCTTGCATATGCACTTACCATGCCTGATGCTGCCACAAGCACAAATGCCATTGTACCCAGTAATAATGCTTTTTTATTAATCTTCATTTCCGCTTCCTTTTCCTGAGGCTGTTAAAAGCGCCCCTGTCATCGCTTAACTGAACTGCATTTTATATCATATTATCATATTTTTTCCATATTTCAAGAAAAGCTATACAAGACTTGACACAAATGTTGTCACAAGCATCGCCGCTATAACCACTATTATCACTATAGCAACCACCTTCTGATTTCTTTTTTTATTAAAATCGTACATACTATTCACCTCTGTTCAAAAATGAGTTATACTATTTTCATATATGAGAAAGGATTTTCCAACATATGATTCCAATTTGTCTAATTTTATTCATTTTATTTATTGCAGTGATTACTTTTGCCATAAAGAGAGCTGATTCTGCCCAGGCAAAGGTCACCGAGGAGTTCTGGGAAAAGGAGCGTAAGGCCAACTCAACCCTCCGCGGAGATACCACTGACCTGTGTTATATTACCATACCGGAAAAGTTTTTTCCATTAAATAATGATAAAATAAATGATTTAAGGGATAAAACCCTTGTCAATCTCACCGGAATGACAAACACTGATTTAAAGCTTAAATATGGCATTCTCAATTTTAAAAAGCTGTCTGAATATGATGATAATTTCACGAAATTTGTTTCAATGCTGCCGGACTATTACAATAGGCTTAAGGAAGCAGGCTATGAATCGCTAGGCAATGAACTGCTTGAGCTTGCAGTGGAGCAGGGTGCCGATTCAAAGAACGTATACAGTCTGTTAGCCAACGCCTTCATCAGCATGTCAAAAACCGACCGGCTTGCAGAGCTTATTGAGAAAGCAAAACAGCTCAATTCTCTTTCAAGGGATGGAATCGTTTCTATGCTTGAGAGCCTACAGGCTGATCCCGCCTCGGCCGGTAATTAATTTGCGTTATGGCTTATTTAGTTGTAGCTTATTTTCGTTATAGCTTATTGTATTATAACTTATTGTATTGAAACTTATTCCGAGCCATCCACACACCTATTAATATATGTGCTTCGATATTCATCGTACAGCCTTGAGGCCTGACTTCTGGTCAGGTTGTCCCACGATATGATATCTGCTATCCCATACTCAGCCATCAGCTCCTTTAGCTGTCTGACCTGATGTGCCGTGGCAGGTGTCTGTTTTTTTGCCTTGTATACAAGCGGCTTTGACTCCACCGGCTCACCCTTTTCATTCATCAGTGCAAGCAGCTTTTCAAATATCTGCTTTGTCTCTATCGCATCATCGAGCGCCCTGTGGGCATTTTCCCTGCTCACACCAAAATACTCACACAAATCCTCCAGCTTCTTTGACTGCTCAGCAGGCAGACATTTTCTGGCTATTTTCAGAGTATCATATGCATTCAGCGAGAGGGTTCTCTTGTGATTTACCGCCCACTGCTTTAAAAAGCTGTAATCAAATGTCACATTCTGCCCGAGTATGATATCATCCCCGATAAAATTAAGCAGGTTATCCACAGCCTCGTCCATATCTGCCGCGTTTTCCACATCACTGTCGGTAATTCCCGTTAATTCCTGCACACGCTGTGGAATATGCTGCTTCGGATTTACCAGTGTGGATATCGTATCCACTATCTCGCCGTCCCTCACACGTGCCGCACCTATCTCTATTATCTTGTCATTTTTAGCTGAAAGACCTGTCATTTCAAGGTCAATCACCGTGTAATTTTTTATATTATCTATGTTGCTCATTTTTCTTAGTCCGTAAACCTTTCTGGCTTTTACCGCTATAGTCGTATTGCGTTACTGTTATTTTATACACTCCGCTATAGCCATATCGCGTTACTGTTATTCTATATACTCCACCAGCGCCTGGTGGTCAAGCGGGTCTCTCATGTCGTAGTGGAAAAGCGCCCACACCGGCTCCTTATGATACTTTGGCAGCTCATCCAGTTTGCGCGTGTGCTTGTCCGGAAAAATATAGTGGAACGGCTCCACATGCGACAACTTTCCATTCTTACAGTATGCATGTGTCATGTGCTTGAAGCTTCCTATATCTGTGGCCCACCTCGGGCGGCTCTTGCAGTTCTCACGATAGTACAAATCAAAGATGAGTGACTCCTGAATCATGCTGTAAATCTGCGCATTTTCATCAAAATCGGTATTATCTCTATCTATGGTATTTTCGTCAAAATCAGTATTATCTCTATCTCCGGCATTTTCGGATAATACCACAGAAGTTATAGCATTGCTGTCACAGCCATGCAGGTATAAAGCCAGAAATTCAAGCAGTATCTCACACCTTCTGATGCGCGAATGGCTCATTCCAAAATAGCCGTTTGCCTCATAAAAATCTCCAAGCTCCTGAAAAAACTCAAACGCACTGTCAAAGATACACTCCATGAGCTTCATCGTAATCTCAAACTGTCCGCTGTTGTAATACACCTCAAGCATATCCTCGACACGCTTAATCTTTATCACATCATCAAACGAAAGCCATTTTGTGGACATAACCTCATATGGTGGCTTGTCATGGTACACAATACCATATTCCGCGGCATGCTCAAACATGTACGAGCCCTTGAGTACCTTTAAGAATCCAAGCTGCAGCTGGTTTGGCTTAAGCTCATAAATCTCATCAAAGGAACGCCCAAAGCTGTCATAGTCCTCGTATGGCAGCCCTGCAATCAGATCCAGATGCTCATGGATATTGTTTCCGCTTTGAATGAGCCTCACAACCTCCTTAAGCCTCTCAAGCTTCATAGTCCTGTGAATCTCCTTAATCGTGACCTCATTGGTGGACTGCACACCGATTTCGAGCTGTATCAGCCCCGGCCTCATATCAGAAATCAGCTCAAGCTCCTCCTGATTCAGCAGATCCGCCGATATCTCAAAGTGAAAGTTTGTCACACCATTGTCATTCGCCTTTATAAAGCGCCACAGCTCCATGGCATGAGCATGATTGCAATTGAAGGTTCTGTCCACAAACTTAATCTGCGGCACCTTCTGGTCTATAAAAAACTTAAGCTCCCTTTTGACAATCTCAGTATCCCTGAAACGCAGTGTCTTATCCACCGATGACAGACAGTAGCTGCACGAAAACGGGCATCCCCTGCTGCTCTCGTAGTAGATGATGCGGTTTGAAAAATCATCAAGCGTATCATAGCAGAATGGGATTTCACTCATGTCTTTGATTGGACGGGGACTTGTGAATACTATTTCACCGGCTTTATTGCCTCCTATGTTGTTCACACTTGTACTATTACCTGTGCTGTTTTTTCTGAAGGCAATGCCTGCAATATCACTCAGCTTTCTTTTATGCGCATAGTAACCGCACAGCTCTCTAAAGGTATCCTCTCCCTCGCCTATCATCACACCGTCTATGTATGGATTTTCCCGCAGAAATACCTCCACCTCGTAAGACACCTCAGGGCCTCCAACCCATATCGGCACTGACGGACAAAGCTTTTTATACTCGCGTGCAATATCAGTCACATAATCAATATTCCATATATAGCACGAAAAACAAAGTACGTCGGGCTTTCTCTTATAAAGCTCCTCAAGAATGTAATCCTTCTGATTGTTTATCGTGTATTCCGCAAGCTCCACAGCATCCCTGTACTCCCCGGCACAGGCGCGCAGTGAGTAAACTGCGAGGTTTGAATGTATGTATTTTGCATTGATTGCTGTCAGTAAAATATTCATGGTTTCTCCTCAAAAAATGACCCTTGAATGTAGACTTTTTACCACATTCAAAGGTCTGCTCCGTATTATTGCAGCATCCGTTCAATTTTATTTTTTTAACGGCTGCATTGGTACAAATTCAATTTTCAACTGCATCCCCATTCCATGCGCAAGCCTCTTTAAAAGTTTCAAAGATGGATTTCTCGTTCCATTCTCAAGCTTACTAATATCCGCCTGATCAATGCCTGTACGTGCTGCAAGCTCCTTTTGAGTCAAATTATTTTTAATGCGCGCATCTATCATAGCCCTTATGACATCCATCTCAGGCTGGAGATCGTCCCACTCTTTTTTTACGTCAGGATTTTTAAGCTGCTCCTGTAAATAATCGTCATATCTCATATTATTTACCATGCCTTTCTATATAATCTCTTCTATATTTCTTAGCCTTTTCAATTTCACCAGCCGGTGTCCTCTGAGTTTTTTTAATGAATCCATGTGTCAATACTATTCTTCCTTCATAATAGAAAAAATATAATACTCTCGAAATATCTGTTCCTACCTTAGCTCGCAATTCAAAAATCCCATAACTCTTCTCCATTGTTCTTACAAAATATTATATGGTATTTTTACCATATTGTCAAATCAGTTACTTTAATTTACATAGTCATATTAACAAGTCTGTCATAAATGCCACTTGCAAACAGCACCATCATGCCAATCGTGCAGATTACCGACAGCACAAATCCAATTATCGATGTAATCATACCGGCAGTTGCTATTGCATTATTATACTGCTTTGCCTTTTTTGACATTTTGGAAGCAAGCATGCCGACAATTCCAAGTCCCATCAGATATCCAAAAAACGAGAAAATAATACTGCAAATACCAAGCACCAGTGAAACCACTGCCAGCTTAGCGCCCTCCCTCTCGTCATCTATGATGGTCACATTGTTGTAAAGCATCTCAAGACGGATACGCCTTGACTTACGCAGCATAACAAGCATAGGAATACCGAGCACGATAAACGCGATACAGTTCATTGCCGAAAACTCATTAATCCTGTCGGCCACTCCTCCTCCCTCAAATATTCCCGATGATAAAAGTCCTCCCATATCTACAACAGTATGGAAAATGGCAAGCATCCAGAAATTGCGTGTAGACGCGTATATCATACAAAACAGCACGCCCATGAGTCCTGCTGAAATAACCTGTATCAGACAACTGCTGAACTTAACCCCTGCGCCCATATTGGAAAAATGCATCAATCCAAACAGTACGCCTCCCAAAACTACGGCTCCTGTGATTCCACCTTTCGTCTTTGGAAAAGCTCTCAGCAGCAGATTAAACACCACGCCTCTGAACACCAGCTCCTCAACGAGTCCTACAAGGCAGACCGCGATAACGAAAAAGATGATGTTGTAAAATGCCTTCACATCACCATGCTCACCCAAAAAGCACAAATAAATGCCTGAAACAACAGCATACAGACAGTACACTATGAAAAAACCGCCTGTGTATAAGCTTCTTGTCCATCCTGCTGCATTTTCCTTAAAGATATCCCACAGCCCAAATATATATGTGATGCCAAGAAAAATAACTAAAACAACTGTCTCCACAATAGCCTGCAGCAGATAATCATCCGCCTTTTCCATGCCCGGAATCATCCCCAAAACTTTTCCGCTCCACTGCAAGGGTGCAATGAAAATAAAAACTGCAAGAATGGCAAATATTATATTTGCCGGTGCCGAAAGGTTTCTCAATTTCTGTTTCATAACTTTAAATCTCCTCATTTGTGTTTAATTTGATATGAAAATATTCTATAGCATTTACTTTGACATTACAAGCTCCGGATAAGCAAAATTTCTGTCTATTGTTTTACTTGAATTGAGCACTCCGTCAATATCTAAAAAAATCAGCCATTTACGGTCTTTCCATAATGGTTAATGACACACCGATTTCTGCCACAAATGAGGAAATTGAGGATATAAAATGGACTTTCATAAGGACAAGAAAACCAAAGAAAAATATAAAAGCAAAAAGAAAGAGAGGGCTCATCATCCCTCTCTTTCTCGCCTATCAGTATGTCATCCACCGAAGTGTGCAACAGCCTGCTCAAGGCATACAGGTTGTCAACCGTCGGAAGGCTCTCACCACGCTGCCACTTGTAAACGGCCTGCGTTGATTCGAAGCCCATATACTCCGCAACATCAATCACCCTGAGGTTATTGTCCTTGCGGAGCTGATTGATTCGTTCTCCGGTAGCTTTAAGATCTAATACTGGATAATTCATATGAATGCCTCCTTGCTTTTTACATACTATTTACTGTGATGCATTACAAAAACATATCAACAGGTTCCGAGGCTTTAACTTTGGTCAGTAACCCAGTCGCTGTCACCTGCCACGCAGCTTGCAACACCGCATATGGCGAGCCAGGTCAGATCCTCGGCCTCTATAAAGTATCCTGTGCTGTTAACATCATGATTAATCATCATAACCAATGCCTCCTTGAGTGTGCTTGTTTATAGTTGTTTGTTTCATTCCCTTAACTTGATTTAAGTATACTCTCACAGCCAGTAACACACAAGAGAATAGTTATTTAATTTCAATGTTACTATTTTTTATATAGATTTTGCATATTTTTAGCTATTGTGTTACCACTAAAGTAACATTTTTAATATTTGTTTATTGTAATGGAGAATTTATATATGGGATTTAACGAGACTAACACCTCACAAAAAATCAGAATATCACTCAGCCAGAAGGCTATGTTGACCATTGAAGATGATATGACAGCTTTTGAAGTACCAAAGCTCACAACATTTATCAATCAGGTTATCAGCAATTTCTGGGACATTGCCGAATCATCTATAGATAATTACATTAGCAACAAAGAATTAGAGCTTAAAGAGAAACTGTCTGCTTCATCAATTGACTCGCATACTATCAAACAAGCCATACAAATTCTGCTTAAAGATGAAAAGAAACGGCTTATCAATAAAACAGCTTCTTATGATAACGGCAATACTGTAAACAAGCAGTATAATATTAACAACAACAATTACATTTTCCTTACAGAAGAATGCACGGAAGACAAATACTATGCAACAGCAGCCAAATACCTAAGATGTCTAATCGAGGAATACTGTCAGCTTCCTTTCATCAAAAGGGAACGAATATATAAACGTTCTTCATACACCACTGTTGAAAATGCCTGCAAGAACCATAATATATTAAAGGTCAAAGCCTTGATTGACGGAACACAAAAACTGCTTTATGTATACCCATACATGATAATGCCTGATCCACTAGCTACTCAGGAATACCTTGTCTGCTATGTCAAAAATGAAAACAGCTCAACCGGAAAACATATTGCTTCATTTTCAATGGCGCGCTTACAATTACAAGGTTCTGCCCTGAAACAGACCTTCCGTCTTACTAAAGATGACATAATTGCAATAGAAAAAAAGCTAGCTGACAGCTCACCGGCATATTTATTGGGCACAAATGAAAAAGTTGTTGTCAAACTGACAGAACGAGGTCAGAAATCATATAAAACAAAACTATATTCCAGACCGGCTAAAGAGCCAGAATCATCCGGTGACACTTATGTGTTCTACTGCTCTCCCCTGCAAGCTTATAATTATTTTTTTCCTTTCGGCAAAGAAGCAGAGATTATCAAACCAACAAGCCTTCGCGAGAGATTTAAAAATAGCTATAACGACGGTGCTGATAGATACCGGTCGTAAAATATATCAGGACATATTCTGATGCATTTATTGCTACAGATTATGTCCTGATTGCTATTTTAGATGATATTGAACATTCCAAAACCCTGGGAGTTCTTGGAGCCAAGGCCTGTCTGATATAGGAAATCGAGATATTTACGTTTACCGGACAAAATAAAATTTCCATACCATGCTTCAATATAACTGCCCTGATATTTCGTAACAAGCTTTTTTGCAGTCATATCACCAGCTTCTTTGATTTCAACATACGAATCCGGTTCTACTCCAAAGTAAGCCTGATATTTTCTATAAGCATTGTTTTGAATTTCTTCATAGAATTCTATATCTTCTGGAGAATAATAAACCGTATATTTTGTTGTGGAATCTGTTGAATACACAACAATTGGTGTTACTGTTTTTACTATAAGTTCTTCTTTTTCCACTGTAAAATCATTTATCTTTGTACGAATATTTTTATATTTCTTTTGTCCAAAAGTTATTCCGCCATATCGAAATCCTCCATCCAGGAGCTGAATTAAAAGTGGCTCCGGGCTTCTAATTTCCAGTTCAATAAATGAATAGAATATTATACTTTTCTCCTTAATTCTATACTTACCCTTGAGCTGACTAAATTGAAACATCTTATATTGTCTGTGCCCACTTGAATAACCTCTGTTATGCAAAAAATCAGTGTAATCAGGCATGACTGATAAAGTTCTGTAAATAACAGCCTGAATAATATGATTATAATTTATCGGTAAGACTAATGGCTCATCTAATTCGATGTGTACATATAACTGCATTATCTAATTTTCCTCTGCTCTACATTTATTGGCTACAAGCTTTCCATTTTTTAGCTCATAAGGTTCAAAGCTGACTTTAGCGTTTTTTCTTAGTTGTTGTGCCTTTAAATTAGGGTTAAATTTTTCATCACATTTTATTGAATATTCCTGCTTATTTTGCCCAATTATTATGCCAAAATTCTTATTAGAATCATAATATTTAACTTTACCTTCAAGTCTTTCGTTCCAATTTCCCAATAAAGTAACATATTTATCATCAGGTTCTGGTAAAGTCTTAACATATTTGGGATTCTTTCTATTGTTTGCAAACCATGTGTAGATATTATCCTCATCTTTTCTTTTTTCTCGAGGATACATAACTGGTATATCTTCAGGGATATAATTAAAATCCGCCAAATTCAACAAGCACTTTTCTGCTTTTGAACCAGCATTTAATCTAGATGGTATATTCAATTCATCATGAGATTTGTGTTCCAGCTCTACTTCTATATTTCCATTTTCCTTATTAAACATCGGCTTTCTCACATTCTGAGAAACAACCTGAAGCTTTACACTTCCATATCCTAACGGTCTGGCATGACCTAACTTATGCAGTTTTGTGCCATCTTTCTTATTCTCACCCAGTGATATTATCCATATAAGAGTATTTAGTTGTTGCTGTGTGATTTCTTCAAAGTATATTTTAAAATTAAAACAGCCATTAACAGCCTCAACTGTATTATTCATATTGTTTGGTGTAGAATCTTTCGCAGGCTTACTATGCCAATACATTTTTCTTCCTCTAGGAGTAGCCTCTGGCAAATCATAGTATTCGATTCGATTTATTTCTTTTCCATTAGCTAATGTGTATTTCTTCATTTCGCCATAAAAATCAAAATTCCAAAATGTCGCATTATCCGTAGGTTTTCTAAGATAAAACTCAAATGCGCTTGTCCTTGGAGTAGACAGGATATCTAATGTATGTTTTTCATATGTTAGCTTTTCAACATTATCCGGGGTTGCATCAGTCACCTGGACTCTTCCTTTTAATCCTTTCCCATTTGTTGTACCAAATAAAAGACATGCTGGACATAATTCATCTGTACTGCTACACGGTACGTAATCCCCCATTATATCATTCCATTTTCTTTTTTGTGCAATACGACCGATAGATGAATTACTTAAATAAACAAGTACTTCATCATCACCATTTTCTTTTATACGTGTTACGCTCATATAATAAACCGGAACCAGATTTTTATCACCTGATTTTGCTTTTTCAAGAGCATCACATAGATTTTTGTTTGGGATCTTATTAGAGTTTCCCCCACTTCCTGCTCCATCTCGATTAAGCGCTGATAGTAATGCTCTATACGGCTCATTATTCCTTATTTCCCACTTTTTAACAATCTCATTTTCTTTTTTTAAGAAGCGAATACTATATTCAGATTTATTTACCGGAATATTGTATTGTACCCACCCTAACTCTTCAACATATTCACCATTTTTATAAGGTAGCTTTTTGCCGTTTGCATAAACACAACCATCTTTTTCATTCACATATATTCCATTAGCAGCTTCTTTTTTCACTATAGTTGCCTTATATAAAACCCAATGATCATTTTCATATGCAAGCAATCCATGATGGCACAATGCACCATACACTGGGACACGTCTGCTGATTGGTTTCTCATCTAGTAAAAATGGAACGCAGCTATTAGTTACTATTTCATAAACACTTCTAAGCATTCCTCTTAGCTCGCTTCCGGGTATGGTTGGGATTCCATCCGGACTTCTAAAAAAATCATATTCTCTATGAAATGAATCTTCTCTTTCTTCCATATTTTTATCTTCAACATATTTATTTTTTTTCGTATCCCAGTACCTTGGATGTGCCCCATCTGGAATGATTAGTGGAGTCCTTGTTGTTAATTCAACATTCAACCAGCCACTTAATAGCTCACTCTTCTTCGCATAGGCTGTTTCTCTGGAAATACGTTTATCTATATTACCTTCAAATGGTATAAAATTATACGGATTAACAAATCTCTTTTTCTCAGCCATTTCACATCACCTTTTCCTTTTTAGGTTTCTTTACAAACCCACATACTCTATAATCTGTGATTTTTGCCATCCCATTTTCATCATAATTAATGTAAGTAATAATCTTAGAACTGTCTTCGTTTCCACTAATAGGAAGACTATATTCACCTCCAACAGTTGTATAGAGCACTTTATTACCAAACGTATCTGTCTGATTATTATTCTCATTAATTCTATTCTGATTTAAATCAAGAGTCTGATATTGCACCATATATTCTGATTTATCAAGTTTGTCTTCTGAAGCTATTCTCCACTGAAAATCCGTTCCTACAGTACTTCTTATAAAATGTATTTCCTCTGTTTCCGAGAATAATCTTATCTCCAATACATTATCTTTCTTTAATTGGTTAAACTGCTCCAGTTCAGCTCTCCCGGCATAAAATCTATCGGTACAATATGCCAGAAAATATCTATTATCTCCGGCATATTTTTTAATCTCATTGATGAGTTCATTTTCTGGAGTTATTCCAGAATCTTTTATCCATTTATCTTTTGTATTATTATATTCAATACTCATGTAATCCCTCCAAAAAACCCATACTTCCTGATTTCAGATTTTCAGTATAGTCCATGCCATTTACATTTAATTTCATCACCTCGACTCGCCCATGCCCTGTTCCTGTTGATCCACCAAATGTAAGCATTCCATTATCTAAATCCAATAACGACACTTCCAGGAGCTGTCTTTGAAGTTTGCTCATTTTTCCCTTATCAATCATTATTTCGAGAGTTCCGACACCACCTTGCCAGAATTCATCTGTAAATAATGCAGAGTTTTTAGGTGCCTGTGTAAAACGTTCCACTGCATTTCTTGTCAGGACGTATGGTTTGCCACCTTCAATAATAGTTTCTCCAAAGCGTATTCTAGATAGGGTATTATCCGCCCTGCCCCTTCCAAATAAACAGTCCAAAGCTGTTCTTTCATCATTATTATCGCTCATAATATGACTCAATATTTCCTGCATATGATGTCTAAACACACCGGCCCAGGTTGTTCCAGGTACCACTGGTTTACTATCTTTGTTCACCATAACAACAGAATCAGGTGCCTTCTCTATTCGTTCCATATTTACTCGTATAGAAAAACTACCAATTACTTTAAATTGAACTTCTATTCTATCAAACTGTCCATCTTCAGACTTATCTTCGTTATCTAAATATACTTTTTCTCCGCCAAAATCAGATTCAGACCATGGATTAAAATCGAGCCATTCATCAATGCAGTTTGGAAAATCAAATTGATGCTTTCTAACCTCAACCTTCATCTTGCCATATCCGCGAGTAGTTCTTGCTCCAAGTTGAATTCCATGCTTAACAATATCTTTGACAAGGATATCAAGGCCTTCTATTACTTCGTTTTCATACTCCTCATCGTCTCCACTCCATTCCAAAATACAATAGTATGGAACATCTGTTTCAACTACCTGAAAATCATATTTATGACCATCTTTAGCAACACCCCATTTATCTATGGCCACTCCATCACGAATTGATATTTTATAGTCGCTTATTGATACATTTCGAAATTCTGATTTGACATTATCACATATTTTCTGTGGACAGATGGCATCACTAATAATAATGTGACTTGCAGTTGCTTCATCATTTTTAATAATTCCAAATAACTTTTCTGTATCTTTACCACCAAGTTTTTCATATTTTTCTCTTAATACTCCGGCCATACTACTTCCCGGAATAAATGGAATCCCGCGGCTGTCACACATAAGATCATTATCTGAAATATCATTTTCTCCATTTCCTATTCGAAGTGGAGAAATCTGACTCAATTTTAACTGATAATATACTTTTTTCAATTTAGTCACCCTCTCTCTTTCTGATAATGATATTTATGCAAAGCTATATTCAATGGTTCTTTCCAATTTGCTTCAATTTGATTAATCAAATTATGATCTAAATCATATAATTTTAACTGTGCATTCCACTCAGTCTTGATTATCTCTACAAACTTGGTTGCCTCTGCTTTTCTACTAAGCTTCTTCTCACTACTTAAATCACTTTCTTTAATCTTTGAAATCATTTTATTTAAATCAGAATAGTCATTAGCTTTTGAAACCATATTCCTAAGTCTTGCCTCAGGAATATTTTTAGTAACTTCAGCTTCTGCAATTTTTAAAGCAAAGCTACGCATATGCTCCATTATTGCTTCCATCTTTAATCGGGTAAGTAGCTGCTCTATTCGATTATTATCAACTGTAAAATGTGCCTGTTCAATTCTTGACATCTCAATAGATGACACTTTTTCAAAATCAGAAACGGTCATAATGCCGCATATTCCCATACCTTCCTGAGCAAATTCACCGATGCGAATTGTCTGTGGAATATCACATTCTTCTTTAACTTTAAAGCAATACACACTTCCGGCTCTTACAACAGGAATCTGTGGCTTCTGCAACTGCCATGTTGACTGAAAGCCTCCAATAACATGATATCTGCAATAATCGAGACTATTCTCAGCAATATCTGACGATAAATTCAATTTTTTCCCAATAGCCTCACGAATACAAGCAGAATCTGTTCTATATACACCATTATCTAACAATGCAAGATCAGACTGCAATACAACATACAGCTTTTCTCCGGCCTTAACATGGCGAATATTATTCTTATACTCTTCCACTTCAGGTTTAGCATACAATGAACATGTCGCATACTGAGCACTTTTACTTCGTCCAAACTGAATACGAGCTTCATATAAGCACTTTAATACCTTATCTTTCATATTAACCGGACATATAATTGTTCCTCCATAAACTGCTCCAGCATCTATTGATTCCTGCATGTATAGCATTTTAGTATTATTTTCATCATTATTACCATCTTGCTGAGTTCCATTTATTGCATAATGATAATAAGTGTGAATTGACGGTTCTGCAATTTTATATCCATTCTGTGTCTGTACAGTAAAAGAACCATCTAAAGTTTTTGGCTTTTTCTTTTTCCAATCATCCTTTTCCTCAATTAAGTTGTTAATCAGCTTATTACCGCCATTCTTTAGTCTGACTATCATCATAGGCACAGGTACTGAAATTTCACCCTCAATCACCGGAGTCAGGCCAGACCAGCTTACGGTACCATCTAGAAACAACTTTCTAAAATCCTCATCTTCTGCACTTCCGGAATGAAGATAATATCCGGCCATGCAACCAATTACACTTCTAGCCGGTACCGATGTATTTAATTCATCACATCCCGGCAGTGTAAGAGGTGAATTAAGTACAACCTTATATGATATCTTTACCAGCTTATCAGCTTCTGAACAATCTATATCAGCTTTATTGTCATTCTCCGTAAATAGAATGCTGACCTGTTTTGCGCTATCTTCACACAATTTAATCGATACATTTCCAAGGCCTCTGTTCCTTGAATGACCAATATGTCTTGTAGCTTTGCAACAAGCATCAAATAGTTCTCTTAATTCCTTTTTATCATCATCACAAAAATTAAAGTAAATAGGTGCATAAAAAGATAATTTTTCATCTTTATCTAGGCTAAGAGGATCATATTGATTAACAACCCTTGTAAACCTCAAGCTATTGTCTACCTTACACCCATCATCCAGCATAGTCTGACCACGCACAGATGTAAATAGATTGACAATCTTTGATGCATGTGCCATATCCTTAATTTCATCTGAATTATCAGAGTTTTTAATTCCAGTATTCAAATACTGTCTAATACCATTTGCATCTTTTATCATGGCATCGCAAATTGAAAAAGCTCCCTCATTTCCATACGCGTCACCAAATAAAGCTATAATATTGCTATCTGATGCCAATGTGTATCCCATCTTTTTTAAATCAAAAGCCGCCTGTTTTAAACATCCCTTTATTCTCCTCGACGGGATATACGGAATTCCTGCATCGTCAATACACACATCACTATCAATCGAATTTCCGGCGCTCTCTCCATTTCCAGCGCATAAATCTGAATTTAAAATAATTTCTAATTCCTGCATATTATTTCCTCACAAACCATAAATCATACACTTCTGAAAGATCATATATAATTGGAAGTAAATCCTCTTCTTTATCTATTTTCAGCTTCTCCTTTATTTCATTTTGAAGATTTCTGTGATGTCCATACACTCTATTAAGCTCAAATTTTCCATAAGAGTAACTATCTTCTAGTTCTGAGCCTATTGTTTTTATATCACTTCTTGAAACACCATTTTCTTTCATAATATCAGCAAGTATTTGCAAAGTACTATAGTCTTTACGATCTGTATTCGCTTTTGTACCAATTCTCCATGGGCGAGCCATACATCCGGACACGCTCTGATGCTCCCTGATTTGGTCAAGGTCACCGCCAACTCCATTATGTATATAATGAAAATCAACCCAAGACTCTTCCTTTATACATTCACCGTGCACATTTTTCTTAGCACTTTCACATGCCTGCTCAGCAAGAGAATATGCCCTCGCAAAAGGATAATGACTATGGAATATGCAGATACCCGCACACGAACTATATCTCCATTCTTTTTCTCCTTTATTGTTATAATTCTGAACCGCTTCAAGATAAGCTCTAACGTAATCCATAACAAAACGAGCATTGCACACAAAAGTCATATCATCGCCATCCGCTATTATTTTGCGAAAGAAGAAAGCTTTTTCATCATACTTATCCTTATAATCTTCCTTTAATTGTTGCTGACACTTTTGCATTGCATCAAGCCCTGATTTTCCAAACGCTTTAGCTGTATCTGCTGTAAACTCACGCATTATATTCACGCAACTGTCGTAATCTTTCTTGTCCGTAAGCATTTCAGATATCTTGCTTCCCATATTATTTCCATCTGCATGAACAACAGCCAGTAAACTTTCTTCGCCTTTTTTAGTAATCAGATCATCTAATAACTTGACTGTTTCATCTTGTTCTCTGATTTTCAATCCCGCTTTCCGTTTAGCCTTTGCTTCATCAGTAACCCGGACACTACTTTCTGCAATACTGATTATATCTGAATAAGGTTGAAAAGTTGTCCTGTCCATCATTGAAAAAGGAAGTATAAAATCGCTTTGTCCTGAAATCATCTTATTTTTCTCTATGTCTGACTGTTTCATCAAATTGGCATAGTCTTTATCATAATCTCCACTATATTCGCATGCAACTGCCATCGGAATCATTCCAGGATAATTTTCAAGCAAGAATCGCGAAAACGCCTTATTAACTTCCAAATATGTCTCTATTGAGTCATACAATACTGTATCATTACCACCACCACAAAATAGTTCAATACCATTTAGTTTTCGTTCATCAAATAATCTTTTTACTTCTTCCATGCAGAATGGTATATTTTTAGAAACTCTTCTAAGTTTTTTGCCCATTTTATCAGCCTGAGTAAATAAAATATTCCAGCTCTGCGAAATATTCTCCGATGCACCGGCAATTTCCACCATTCTATTCGTTCTAAAAATATATTCCTGTTTAGAACGAATTGTATATTGAGCTAATACCATTTTCATATTCTTTGCCTTTCCGTTAACTTATATCTTCCTACTAACATAATTTCTCGCATGTATCTACATAACTATCTATTAAAGTATCTAATTTGTCTATTTGCATTCTTTGTTTATTTTTACATTCGTCATTATTTTGCACATTCCCATTATCCATATGATTAAAAAGATTTCTTTCGAGTTTAATTAATTTATATAAAGCAATCAGTTTATATAATTGATTTTCATCAACATCATTTTTTTCGGATTCTACCTTGTATTCATATATAGTCTCTGTCTTTTTCTTCCCATTTTCCGTTTTTCTATTTATCGCATTAAAACTGTCTTTTAATAGTTTTCTCTTTTTACCATTTTTGTTTGTTTTCCAATATTTTAGTCCGTCATTCCCCTCTTTTAACAAGGTGTCCAATGCTTCTGTATGGCTTTCATTCATCTTTTCGTATATTCCTTGAATTGCATACCCTATATAACGATTAACCATATCGGTTTGCGATGGCTCTTTATCATTTTTTATGCCCTTTATCCATGAAAATTTTAATACCCCACTGCTATCCCAATCTTTAGGACCATTAGACTCAATATAAGTCAATGTTTGCTGATAAAGTTTCTTCTTATGAAACCACTTAATCTTATCTACAGCGGAAGCATTTTCTTTGCATATCTCCTCATAATCATCTTTTATTTGTTCAACAAAAATATTTAATAATACATCATTTGATTCATTATTTTCATTCCATTCATCAAGTGTTTTCCTAATTGCCTTTAATCCATTATCAAACCTATTCAAATCACAAAGCATTATGGAATCAGCTAATTCTTTCATCTGAGTAACTAAAGCTGGAATATTGGCATTAGTGGATTTATTATTTAATCCATAATATTTTACTAATTGATCTGCTCGTCCATATTGAATAAATTCGTTCATCCCCGATACAAAATCGAAAATATGATATGTATCATTCTGCTCTATAACATTACCGATTCCATCTGTATAATTAATAGAATAAATACCCTCAATTTTGATGTCACTTGTTTTAAGTAATGACACAACTGCATTCATAAGTAATGACACATCTCTCATTCCACCCTGTGTATCAATCCAAAGATGTAATTTTTCATTATTCTTTAAACTATTTTTCTTTGATAATAAATATAAAGCAATTTCTGCAACTGCCATATTTTTACTTTTGATATCATTAGGATCTAAATATGCATCCTCACCCTGCGGGAATTTTGTATATATAATTTTATTGTTTTTACCTGCGACTTCGTTTATTCTACTAATATAGAAACCTAATGGTGATTTTGTATCAATTTTATCATCGTCCAACCTGTATTCGCCTTCAGTCGTAGATTCCTTTGTACATAATGCTATAACCTCATCAGGTTTATTACCATTTTCTATTAACACCCTCGTTATTGGCTCAAGCTGACTATAATATTCTTCTACTTTATTATTCATATAAGTAAATCTACTTTTTCGCAATCTACGCGGTTTATCTTTTTCGTCTTCCTTGTTTCCCAAATAGGGAAATGTACTCATTGATAGTAATAATATATTCATATTTCTTCCTCTCTATCATTATTCTAGTATTCTCTAAACTGCACAAACACAAATCTAGAAATCTTCTTTGTCTCATCAGCAGTATAAATTTCTTCCACTTCCCGCCTGCTGCACGCTGCTACTACTTTTATTCCACTTGATTTCAATCTATCAACAACAGCATATGATAAGCAGAACTCGCCCTGACACAAAACGAAATCAGGTGATTTGTAAAATTAATAAACATTTCATCCCCTCTTTATCATTTTTGTGACCTTAGCCCTAATTTATATTATACTTCTAACACTTTGTACAGTCAACATGTGAAAATCAAGTAATTTTTATGTACTTTACACAAATATATCATGTTTTTGACATACTTCACATAAACTACAGGTACACAATCGCATAGAAATACCTTCTAAACCATTATATTTTCTGGTCTTGGAGGTCAACAGACTTTTTATAGAATATTATCATTCGCCATAATCAGCCCTATAACTTCCTTCGTAGAATATTTGAGGGAATCGAATTTATATATCATCACACTATCTTCGTCCTCATGACATATCTTTTTTATCTCTTTCTTCAATTTTTCCAATTTAGCCTCTGTGATTATTAATAAACTCAAAGAAATTTCCTGATAAAATCACATTTGAATACACATAAATAGAATCGGTTGTTTCAACCGGAATATATTTCTTTCCCTCGTCATTTTCAAAAAGTATATTAAAATCTCGTCTGGTCAAAATTCCTTCATTCACCAAATGATAGCTACTGTCAATCCGCTGTATCCCAGTGGTATACCAGTCTCTATAAACAGTTCTATAAGCCTTTTTCTTTCTTTTGGCTATTATCTTTGAACCCTTTTTCTCGAATCTGAAACCAAGATATTTTCTGTTTGTTCCTTTATATACGCCTGTTTTCTTATGATTCAAAGGCAACATATCAGCATTTTCTATATGCTCACGCACATCACCAAGTATCTTTATCGCATCATCATATGTCTTGCAATATATATTTATATCATCTCCAAAACGGCAAAAATGATAATCGTTTTCATCCATATAATGATCAAGCTCATTCATATAGATATTGCTGAAAAGAGGACTTAACTGTCCACCCTGCAATATTCCTTCATCCTTCTTATATGTGGTATGATCATCAATCACTGTACATTTCAAATATGTAATTATCAAATTGAGAATTTTATCATCTGAAATATGATTTTGAATTTTGTTAATTAGAAAATCTTGATTTATATTGTCAAAATAAATATGAATAGCAAATTCTACAGAACATATGTATCCATTTTCCATATACGTTGTTTCCTACTTTATAGCCTCTGTAACGCCTTTGTTTTCCCTATATGCACTCCTTGTTGGTAGAGTTACTAATCTTCTGTTAACATTTCTATATAATTAATCCTATCAAATTCTATAAATCCTCACACTCCTTGCAATTACTGTATTTCGCGTGGAAATGTACAAGGAAATGACAACTAAGATATTGTCTCAATTCCTTATAGGTAATGTATATCAATTAGCAGTCGAAGGCGGATATACAGATCTAGTAAGTGTCAATTCCTTATAGGTAATGTATCTCTGTATCAAAATAAAAATAAATGAACTTTTTGATGTTATTGCTCGTGTCAATTCCTCATAGGTAATGTATCTCAACTGATTTAATCAGTATCTATAAATGATACTACTCCATTTTCAGCCCAAAATCAATATAAATTGGTAAAAAAGTCCGTCGACCTCAAGCATCATAATATCAGCAAATCCTTGATTTTCGAGGGTTTAGCAATATGTCACTATTCCTCCCTGACATCGACGGATTTTTCAGCCCAAAATCAGGTAAAATACGTAATAAAAGCTGTTTTTTTACAAAACTGTCACCAAAAACACCCTTTAAACCCTTATATTCACTGGATTTTTAGGTCGACGGACTTTTTCATTCAGTTTTCTGCCTCCCAGTTTCTTTTCCTGCTATAATAAACACAGCCATATATTTCCAAACAATTAAGGGTATAGCTATTATCTATACCCTTAAAATATACCAATCGTTTCTCCAGTTCGTCCGACTAAAATAAATCCTCATACCGATAAAATCTAACCGCATCGGTCTCATCCGGTCCTTTTTTATTATTCTTTTTACTTTTTGTTGTTGATATGATTTTATTTATGATTAAGTCAATAATGAAGGCCACAACTAGAAATGGCAATAACCCACTTCCATTATAAATCAGGAATATAACCGCCGGTCCCCATAATAAGCCTTTGCATAGTACTAACCAAAAACAACCAATCATTACTGTAAGTGCAAATATATCTTCTTTTGCATAATGGGTAATGTTTTCAAAGACCTGCAATATTTGTTTCAATACATTATCTTCTATTGTTAACACCTGCATATACACTTCATTTATTCCATGTCTTTTCAAAAAGAAATCCCTTAAACTCATTATTTTCGCTCCTTACAATGCTTTCCGCTCTTCCATACAATGTAAACTCATTTATTCCTGAAACAAAATCTATTATTTGATAAGTAGAGGTTTGATTTATAACAGTACCTTCTTTATTATAAAAATTTACTGCATAAATCCCCTTTGAATTAATTCCTAATAACCGCAACGTCGAAATAATTGCATTTAAAAGCATATTAACATCACGTGTCCCCCTTGAGAATCAATCCAAATATTCAAATTAGCATCCGGATCCAATTTCTTTATATCATTTTTTTTGTTCAAAATATATCTCGCAACCTCAACAATTGCATTCTCTTTTTCAATTTCATTCTTTTCATCAAATGCATTAGATGGACATTGAGTAAACTTTATCCCATTATTAGGAAAAGCACCATTAATTCTCTTTACATAATAATCATATGCCGACATAACCAGATTACTTTCCCCATCCTCTTCCGAAAACTCTGTCTTCTCAATTGCTTTAGTTGTACAGATAGCTAAAACTTCATCAATATTTCCTTTTTCTTCTATAAGCATCCTTGAAACAGGTTCCAACTGACTATAATATGTGATTTTTTTGTCTCCCCATCTACCTACACACTTATCTACCTGTTTTCTCAGTGTACTAATTGATAAAATAATAATATTATAGTCCATAATACTCTCCCTACGCTATATACGACCTAAATCTTACAAAATTAAACTCAACTATTTTCTTATTTCCATCCTCTTTTACATTCCTATTACTACACGCAGCTAACACGATAATTCCATTTCTCATTAATGCGGAAATTATATAATACGCCAACGTAAACTCTCCCTGACACAATACTGCCTTAGGATGATAACTCATAATTCTTTCGATCATTTTATTACCAGTTTCTTTAATGTAAGATTCATCGCCGTTTGAATCCACAGACGGGAATGGAATATCTATAATTTCTCCATAATTTAATGCTGCCTTTTTTTGTTCATTAGACCATCTATCTGATGGATGATTTGAAAAGTTAATAAAAATATTTTCGCTCATTATAATCCTCTTATATTTTTCTAACAATGTTTAAATTGGTTTATAAAATTAAACGAATCCGTTGAACATTCTCAATTTCTTATAGCTAAGATATAACAATGTTTTCCAATAGTATCTAATAATTATACTACCCCTTTTTATCCCCAAAATCAATAACGTACACCTTAAAATCCGTTGACTTCCACCAATCCATTCACTGCAAACATTTGATGTCGACAGACTTTTTTAGGCTATTGTCATTTGCCATAATCAGCCCTATAGATTCCTTTGTAGAATATTTGAGTGAATCAGATACTTTTTACTGGTTTTCATCACTTTATTGGTTCTTTTGCGTTTACGTCATATGTGATATGAACATCAATCACAGTCCATTTTAAATATGTAATTATCAAATTGGGAATTTTATCATCTGAAATATGATTTTGAATTTTGTTAATTAGAAAATCTTGATTTATATTGTCAAAATAAATATGAATAGCAAATTCTACAGAACATATGTATCCATTTTCCATATACGTTGTTTCCTACTTTATAGCCTCTGTAACGCCTTTGTTTTCCCTATATGCACTCCTTGTTGGTAGAGTTACTAATCTTCTGTTAACATTTCTATATAATTAATCCTATCAAATTCTATAAATCCTCACACTCCTTGCAATTACTGTATTTCGCGTGGAAATGTACAAGGAAATGACAACTAAGATATTGTCTCAATTCCTTATAGGTAATGTATATCATGCAACAATTAAGTTATCAAAAGATTACAAAATTTTGAAAGTGTCAATTCCTTATAGGTAATGTATATCCTATCCATATTATAGGCGATTATGATGTGGATGGCATGTGTCAATTCCTTATAGGTAATGTATATCTTTATGTATATTATCTTACTCGTATTTGTATTGAGTGTCAATTCCTTATAGGTAATGTATATCGGATATTAGCCTTGACTCAATAGGCTGGTTTGGAGAGTGTCAATTCCTTATAGGTAATGTATATCTGTAGCATTCATGATATGTATTATTACTCAAAATAGTGTCAATTCCTTATAGGTAATGTATATCAACTGGTTTTATCAGTATCTAATTATGATACTACTCCATTTTCATCTCAAAATCAATCTAAAATCTTTAAAAAGTCCGTCGACCTACAACAACTCCGTCTCTGTAAACCTTTGATTTTACAGCATTCTATACTATTCCTCAATTATCCTTTGACATCGACGGGTTTTCTAAGCAAAAATTACGCAAATTAATATAAAATAGTACTATTCAGCTCAATATAACACCTTCTAACCCCTTATATTTACTGGCATTCGAGGTCGACGGATTTTTTTATTCATTTCACCAAATTCAATCCACCTCCTACTCTTTTCTCCCCTGGCTAGCTGATATCTGTGTTTAGGTTTTCTTTTTTATAAAACACTTGCTCTAGCATCTTTGCATTCATTTTTTTGCCCTAATCAAGTATATGACCATATACCTCCGTCACCATATCTTCCTGATCATGACACGAAGCTCCCTGTACTGCCTTGATATTATTATGATGTGTGATATCAAAAATGGATATTAGTAAAACTGCCGAACAATTCAAGAAAGCACGAAACCTATTGCATAGAATCAACTATATTTGTATCATACAATTATATAAAATTACAAGGAGTATATATTATGTATGATTATTGTAATGGTGAAGCCAATCTGTTTGGCTCACATGATTTTGTGTGTTCTGACAAAGGTACTAATGATGTTAAGTCCATGATGAATGTGGTCGGAAACTTTAGGACAAAATCTATGAATATACTACAAAAAGAGCTCTTTCGAGCAATGTCATTAAGTTAAGAATTTTGATATAATTATAAAACACATCATATTTGCAATTGTTTGATAAATATGATGTTTTTTTTCTTTTGTCTATTTTGCAGTACAACAAAAAGACAGATTGTTTATCTGTCAAAAAAACCTTATAATTATCTATGATTAAGCCACTCTATATAGAAAGCTTACAGATGCCTGGG
>ENA-OPXB01000031-OPXB01000031.1-human-gut-metagenome-genome-assembly--contig:-NODE-31-length-109384-cov-22.002872_pt1 | contig 109384 bp, 87 predicted proteins | sample MGYA00241516_ERZ502024 | MGnify/ENA primary metagenome ERZ502024 (study PRJEB25962, sample SAMEA2041926) | human gut metagenome | biome: human gut; feature: human-associated habitat; material: faeces...
TTCGTCTGTACCGTTTTTCTTTTCATAAACCTATAAAATCACGACTTGCGAGAGGGCGCTTATATCTGCCCTTCACAACCCATAAAAGCACCACAAAATCTGCGACACTACGTAAGTTAAACTCCGGTTGACATCAAATCCGCTTTTTTAGGAAGGCGATAAATTTCTCAAAGTTCATCGGCGTTCCCTGTATTTTCTGTACTTCCAGCCGGTTTTTCTCATTGAATCCGACCAGAATGTTATGATTTGCCTCCGCAAGGTAATCCATGATACCATCAATATCGGATTTTATATTCTTCGGGCACTGGATATACAAATGCCTGTTGGCACTGATATGCAGTGTGTAGGAAATACTGAAATGATACCAGAAAAACTTATGGAGTGTGGAGTACTTATAAATCCATATGATCTGGTCGATCGGGATGATCGCATTTCCGTAAACGGATGTCTCAATAAAAAAGTGTTCTGTGATAAACATATCTTCCGTTGCAAGCTGGGGCAGCGTTGCAAGTTCCTCCTCCGCCTGATCTAACAGCTTTTTCGGATTGCCGAACAAGGCGAGATCCTGGCAGCAGGGAGAGAGTACCGGGAAGAAAATAAACAGGATATAGAGTACGATACAGAGGATCGCATAAATACTGGTGCCAAATATGACTGTAAAAAGGATCGTATTTATGGTACGATTATAATCCGGTTCACTGATGTAATATCCGGAAACTTTGCTTGTGATTCCACTTTCTGTCCAGCCGAGATCGTCCGACATATTTTTTAAAAGTGACTGGAAAGAAACAGTGGACTTTTTGATCTTCCCGGTAAATGTTACCTCGTCAATGAAAGGAAGTCCCTCTTCACAGGTGGAAGGAGAAAGCAGTACGATGATACATTCATCATTCCGGATCGTGTAATAATAATAACCGGAAGTCCCGGAAAAGTTATTTCGGGTGTATCCTGTGAATTTTAAATCTGTCAGTGTGGTATGCATGTTGGCAGCGTCATTCCGGTAGGCAGATTCCAGCGTAACATCATCCGTCAGCTGCACCGGAAATAAAAGATCCGTCAGTGAAAATACATGCCATAGTACGATCACGATGATCAGATATACAATTGGTGAAAAAAGTCGCCGTTTATATAATGCTTTTATATTTTTTGTGATATAATGGTCGTAATTCTCGGGCATAAAAAACCTCGCTTTATACTATCGGGATATCAAAAGGAAAAAACCTTAAGAATATTGGATCTTGCTTCTCTAGTAGTATAAAGGTTCGTGAAAAAATAATCAAGGAGAGAAAACATTGGAAGCATACAGCAGTTTTGCACAGGTATATGATCTTTTTATGGATAATGTACCTTATGAGGAGTGGAGCAGATATCTTATCAGTCTGTTAAAGGAGTATCAGGTGACAGATGGCACCGTGGTGGAACTCGGCTGTGGTACCGGAAAAATGACAAGGCTTTTGGCAGATGCAGGCTATGATATGGTGGGAGTGGACAATTCTGCCGAAATGTTAGAGATCGCAGGAGAGCGCCAGGAGGAAGAAGAGCGGAATGATATTTTATATCTTCTTCAGGATATGCGGGAGCTGGAATTGTTTGGAAATATCCGGGCAATTGTAAGTGTCTGCGATTCGATGAACTATATTTTGGAACCGGAAGATCTGAAAAAAGTATTTGAACTGGTAAAAGAATATCTCGCAGAGGACGGTGTGTTTATTTTTGATTTGAACACCGTGCATAAATATCGGGATCTGATGGGAGAATGCACCATCAGTGAAAACCGGGAGGAGAGCAGTTTCATCTGGGAAAACTATTTTTATGAGGATGAGATGGTCAATGAGTATGACCTGACGCTTTTTATCCGGGAGGAAAGTGACCTCTATCGGAAATACGAGGAACTTCATTATCAGAAAGCCTACGAATTAGAGCAGGTGAAAGAGCTGCTTTTGCAGGCAGGCATGGAGTTTGTGGCAGCGTATGACGCGTTTACCCATGATCCGGTGACGGCAGAGAGTGAGCGCATGTATATCATTGCAAGACCGAAGCGGATTTAAGGAATATGATATAACAGAACAGGCACTTGCCTAATATAAAATAACAGGAAAAGAGGAAAAACATGAACGATTATATTGTAAGAGCAACTGCGGCAGATCATTCCATCCGCGCATTTGCGATCACATCCAAAAACATTGTGGAAGAGGCAAGAAAAGACCATAACACAAGTCCGGTGATCACAGCAGCTCTGGGTAGATTATTATCTGGTGCGGCCATGATGGGAACCATGATGAAGGGTGAGAAGGATCTTCTCACAGTACAGATCCAGTGTCAGGGACCGGCGCAGGGACTGACCGTGACAGCAGATTCCGCAGGACATGTCAAGGGATTTCCGAGAGTGGCAGATGTGGAACTGCCGCCAAATGCATTGGGAAAATTAGACGTAGGCGGGGCACTTGGACTTGGCGTCATGAGTGTGATCAAGGATATGGGCTTAAAAGAGCCTTATGTGGGACAGATCGCACTTCAGACCGGAGAGATCGCAGAGGATTTAACCTATTATTTTGCAACTTCGGAACAGGTTCCTTCCGCAGTGGGACTGGGCGTTTTAGTAGATGTGGACGGTTCTGTAAAGCAGGCAGGCGGATTTATCATTCAGCTGATGCCGTTTACCCCGGATGAAGTTGTGGATGCACTGGAGAAAAAAATCAGCGAGATCGCGTCTGTGACTGAGATGTTGGAAGAGGGGAACACACCGGAGCAGATTTTAGAGATCATTCTGGGCGATTTTGGACTTGAGATCACGGATACACTTCCGGCAGCATTCCAGTGTGACTGCTCCAAAGAGCGCGTTTCCCGTGCAATCTCAACCTTGAGTAAAAAAGATTTAGACGATATTATCAACGATGGTGAAGCGATTGAAGTAAAATGCCAGTTCTGTAACAAGGCATATCATTTTGAAGTGGACGAACTGAAGGAGATGAGAAAGTAGTGAAACAGGGATTTGTCAAGGTGGCAGCCGTCACCCCGAAGATTGTAGTTGCGGATACAAAAGAGAACACCGCATTAATCTGCGCAGAGATTAAAAAGGCAGAGAAGGAAGGGGCAAAGATTATTGTGCTCCCGGAACTCTGCATTACGGGTTATACGTGCAGTGACCTTTTTTTACAGGAAAAAATGCTGCGTGAGGCAAGACAGTCGCTCCTTGAGATCGCTGCGTTTACCTTTGCATTGGACTGCATCGTGTTTGTGGGACTTCCACTCGAATACAACGGAAAGCTTTATAATGTGGCTGCCGCTGTGAGCAATGGAAAAGTGCTTGGTTTTGTGCCGAAAACATATCTGCCAAATTACAATGAATTTTATGAGGCAAGACATTTTACAAGAGGAATGGAAGAAACGGTGCAGGTAAGCCTCGGAGAAGAAGTGGTTCCAATGGGCAAAAAGTTATTATTTACCTGCCAGACCATGCCGGAACTGAAAATCGGTGTGGAACTCTGCGAGGATCTCTGGACGCCGGAACCACCGAGTATCCGTCATGCGTTAAACGGTGCGAATGTCATTGTCAATCTGTCAGCATCGGATGAGACGACCGGAAAAGACATTTATCGCGAGGAGCTGGTTGGCGGACAGTCTGCAAGGCTACTGTGCGGCTATATTTATGCGAGTGCCGGAGATGGGGAATCCACGCAGGATGTCGTCTATTCCGCGCATAATATCATTGCGGAAAATGGAAGGATTTTAAAGAAAGCGAAACGTTTTGCGAATGAAACAGTTTATTCGGAGATTGATGTTCTGCGTCTGAATGCAGAGCGCCGCAGAATGACTACATTTGAAACCAGAATGGACGGTTACACGGAAATTCCATTTGCATTGAAAATAGAAGAGACGGAACTGACCAGATACATTGATCCAATGCCGTTTGTTCCGGGCAGTAAGACAGACAGAGAGCGCCGTTGTGATGAGATTTTATCCATTCAGGCGATGGGACTGAAAAAACGTTTGGAGCACACACACTGCAAATCTGCCGTGATCGGTATCTCCGGTGGATTGGATTCTACACTGGCATTGCTTGTGACGGTGCGTGCATTTGATCTGCTCGGCATGGATCATAAAAATATTAAGGCTGTGACAATGCCGGGATTCGGAACAACGGATCGTACTTACGATAATGCGGTGAGCCTCATCAAATGTCTCAATGCGGATTTTATGGAAGTCAGTATCAAGGATGCGGTCAATATCCATTTCCGGGATATCGGACAGGATCCGAAAGTGCATGATGTGACTTACGAGAATGGACAGGCACGTGAGAGAACCCAGATTCTTATGGACATTGCAAATAAGACCGGTGGTATGGTCATCGGCACAGGCGATCTGTCGGAGCTGGCACTCGGCTGGGCGACTTACAACGGAGATCATATGTCCATGTATGCGGTGAATGCGTCTGTGCCAAAGACACTGGTCCGCCATCTTGTCCGGTATTACGCAGATACCTGTGGCGATGAAGCGTTAGAAGCGGTTCTTCTCGATGTTTTGGATACACCGGTTTCACCGGAACTTTTACCGCCGGAGGATGGGAAGATTTCCCAGAAGACCGAAGATTTGGTCGGACCTTACGAATTACATGATTTTTATCTGTATCATATGCTTCGTCTTGGCTATGCGCCGGCAAAGATTTACCGTCTGGCGAAAGTTGCTTTTGTGGGAACTTATGATGATGAAACCATTTTGAAATGGTTAAAAACTTTTTACCGCAGATTTTTTGCACAGCAGTTCAAACGTTCCTGCCTGCCGGATGGACCAAAAGTCGGAAGCGTTGCTGTCTCTCCGCGTGGAGATCTGCGTATGCCTTCGGATGCGTCTGCACGGATCTGGATGGAAGAACTGGAGGCATTAAACACCGAGAGGAGATAGCAGCATGCAATATCGGAAAGATAAATATGGAAACGATATTTCTGCGCTTGGCTACGGCTGTATGCGTTTTACGAAAAAGGGGAACAGCGCAGACCTTGACAAAGCAGAAAAAGAAGTGATGGCGGCAATTGAGGCGGGGGTCAATTATTTTGACACTGCCTACGTGTATGCTGGAAATGAAGTGGCAGTGGGAGAAATTTTACACCGGAATCATTGCAGGGAGAAAATCAACCTTGCCACAAAGCTTCCGCATTATCTGATCAAGTCGATCGATGGCGTGGAAAAAATGTTTCAGGAGGAACTGCGCCGCCTGCAGACCGATTACATTGATTATTACCTCATGCATATGCTGACGGACATTCCAACCTGGGAGAAATTGAAAAAACTGGGGATGGAAGAGTGGATCAGGGAGAAGAAAGCGTCCGGGCAGATTCGGCAGATCGGATTTTCCTATCACGGTAATTCCGCGATGTTCTGTCAGTTAGTAGATGCTTACGACTGGGATTTCTGTCAGATCCAGTACAATTATATGGATGAACATTCTCAGGCTGGTGTGGAAGGACTGCGTTATGCGAACCGGAAAGGACTTCCGGTTATTATCATGGAGCCGCTTCGTGGCGGACGTCTGGTGAACCTTCTCCCGGAATCCGCGAAAGAGTTATTCCGCAGGGATGAAAAACATCGCACTCCGGCAGAAGTTGCGTTGAAATGGCTTTACGACCAGCCGGAAGTGACCTGTGTGCTCTCCGGCATGAATTCCATGGAGATGGTGGAACAGAATGTAAAAACTGCCAGCGAGTCACTGGTGGGATGTCTCACACAATCCGATCAGGAGCTGATCGAAAAGGTAAAAGATGAGATTAAGAAAAATGTAAAAGTGGGATGTACAGGATGTGGTTACTGCATGCCATGCCCAAAAGGAGTGGATATTCCGGGTACATTCCGCTGTTATAATGCGATGTATTCCGAAGGAAAAAAATCGGGAAGAAGAGATTACCTGCAGTGTACTGCATTTCGAAAAGATACGAGCAGTGCATCCCAGTGTATTTCCTGTGGAAAGTGTGAGACGCATTGCCCGCAGCATATTGAAATCCGCAAGGAGCTGAAAAATGCCGCAGCAGAACTTGAGGATGTGAAGTATAAAGTTATGAAAACAGGAATCCAGCTACTGAAATTGTGGTAAAAACATAGTTAGATCTGTCCTGGCTTGCGCACCGGTTTTGCAACGGTGGCAGCAGCCCAGTTGGTTGTGTATACAACGGAGTACATAAATACGGCAAGTACCATACCGGTGACAACGTCGAAAACGGAGTGCTGTTTCAAAAACATTGTGGATAAGATAATGAGTACCATCAAAACAGCGGAACCATAGCGTACAGCTTTGTTCTTTTTGAAATTGTCACTGTGCCATACGGCAATATTCACGGCGATGGAGTTAAAGACATGTACGCTTGGAAACAGGTTTGTCGGTGTATCCGTTGCATACAGCCATTTTACCATCTGGATAAAAATATTATTATGTTCAAAATAAGTTGGTCTCAGATAGTGACCATTCGGATAGATCGTTGAGATCACAAGGAAAACGGTCATTCCGGTAAAAAGCATTGCACAGAGTTTAAAATATTCATCTTTATTTTTGAGATAAAAATATCCGACTGCCCATGCGACATATCCAAACCATAAAAGATAAGGAACAATAAAGTATTCACAGAATGGGATCATGTCATCCAATGCGGTATGGATCACATGAAAATGTGTGGTCACAGTTCGTTCCAGATGATGAAACCATGGAAAATAGATACAAAAATAAAGAAGCAAAAAACCATGTCTGTTTTTCTCGATAAAAGCATTGAGTCTGCTTTTCATATCTGTCTTCAAAATATCACCTTCCTAACACATTTTTATAAAAAATAAATTCTTTTTCCTTACATTGTGCGATTATAGCATAGTGATTTTTAGGAAACAATTCCCTTTCTCTTTTTTTAAGAAAGATTATTGAATATTTAAAGATTTCTTAAGGTAAATGTCTGGTTTTTGTGCAACCTTACAAACAATTTCAGAAGAAAAATTTTACCATCATTGTTACGAATTGAAACAAATTCATTACGCAAATATTACGATTGCCGCAAATTGTTGACAAAGCCCTTTTTCTACCTATAATAGAGTATGGTTTTGCTGAAAATAGGCGCATATTGATACGTCTTTTTGAATAAGCTACAAAAGAGTGAGAGGAAAAATTATGAAAAAAGAAAAAAAGGATCTGACACAGGCAAATACGGCAGTAAAATCCAGAGACAAAAAGAAGATTTTTATGACGATTGGAATTGTCGTGGCATGTCTGGCTGTTGTTTATGTTGGATTTGGAATCTTTTTCCAGAGCCATTTCTGCTTTGGTACGACCATCGATGGAATAAAAGCCGGAGGTAAGTCGGTAGAAAAGATGGAGCAGCTCATCACAGAGGAGATTGACAGCTATGTGCTGAATCTCGTGGAACGTGAGGAGGGACAGGAAAGCATTGCAGGAGATGCTATTCAAATTGCACCGGTGTTCAATGGCGAAGTGGAAGAATTATTGAATGGACAGAATGGTTTCGCATGGGTGGTTACACTGTTTAAACATGAGAATCTGGAACTGGCTAAGGTTGTGACATTTGATGAGAATGCATTGGACAGCGAGCTTCAGGCGTTAAACTGTATGCAGGCTGGTGCACAGCGTGAACCCGTGGATGCAACGGTTTCAGCGTACACAGCAGATGGATATTCTTTAGTTCCGGCAGATTATGGTACGACCATTGATAAAAGTGCATTCAAAAAAGCGGTGGAGGATTCCATTTTAGTTCTCGCAGATGAACTTGATCTGGATGAGGCAGAATGTTATGTGAAGCCGGAGGTCGAAGATGACAATGAAAAATTGCTGGCAGTCATTGATGAGATGAACAGCTATGTGGGAACTACGATCACTTATGATTTTGACGTTGCGAAAGAAGTGATGGATGGAGAGCGTATTTCCGAGTGGCTTTCTGTGGATGATGACTTAAATCTTGTGGTGGACGAGGAAGGAGTTCTTTCCTTTGTAAAAGAGCTTGCAAGTAAATATAATACCTGTTATAAACCGAAAGAGCTGAAAACATCTTATGGTTCCACTGTGACGATCTCCAATGGACCTTATGGATGGAAAATCAACAATTCCGAGGAAGTGGCACAGATTTTAGATGATCTGAAAGCCGGAAAAAAAGTGGAACGTGAACCGGTTTATTCCCAGACTGCGAACAGTCATGGCGAAAATGATTATGGTAATTCCTATGTGGAGATTAACCTTACTGCACAGCATTTGTTCCTTTATAAAGATGGTGTGCTTGTGACAGAGTCTGATTTTGTATCCGGAAATGTCGCAAAAGGGCACGCAACACCAGGCGGAGCATTTATGCTTACCTATAAAACATTGAATGCTGTTTTACGTGGACCGGATTATGAAACTCCTGTTACATATTGGATGCCATTTAACGGCGACATCGGAATGCATGACCTGACTTCCAGAAAAGCTTTTGGAGGAGATATTTATAAGACAAGAGGTTCTCATGGATGTATCAACCTTCCATATTCGGCAGCCAAGAAAATCTATGAGACAATCGACAAGGGATACTGCGTCCTTGTTTATAACCTTCCGGGAACGGAAAGCGACAGTGTGAAACAGAAAGAGGCAGCTGCGGTTGTAAATACGATCAACAGTATCGGAACTGTTACATTAGAAAGCGAACCTGTTATCGTGGCTGCAAGAACAGCATACGATGCGTTATCGGATACAGCAAAAAGTTATGTTACCAATTATCAGACACTTGTGGATGATGAGGCAGCGCTGGCAGCCTTAAAGAGTGGCGCTGCAGCGGCTGCACAGCAGCCTGCGGCAGACCAAACAGCCCCTGCAGATGGCTCAACAGTTGCTCCTGCAGATCCTGCAGCGCAGACAACGGATGGAACTGTGGCACAGTAAGCGGAGTTTGGAGCATTTTGGCATATGCCGATTGTGATGTTATAGGATATCTATAAATTTTAAAATGAAATTTTCACAAAAAAGAGAAGCAAAAATCAGAGGAAAAATGATTTTTGCTTCTCTTTTTTGTGACAGAACAAATGTTCTTGATATTGTGGTACATTTATATTATAATAAGAAAATACATTTGGAGGTCACAAAATGAAGAACACAAGTTATAAAAATAAACAATTCGTACTTTTAGGAATGACTTTTTTAAGCGTAGCTGGTATTGCCGGATGTTCCAAGGTGGAACTGGCACAGAGCACAGTGACACTGGAGCTTGGCGATGAGCTGTCGGAAAATGTTGCAGATTATCTGCAGGATCCGGATGAGAAAATCTTAAAGGGTGCAAGCCTTGATCTGTCAGCAGTAGATGAAACAAAAGTTGGTTCGTACAATGCTGCCGTTGCATATGATGGGAAAAATTATCCATTTACGGTAGAAGTGAAGGATACGACTTCACCGCAATGCAAAGCAAAAGATTATATCTACATGCAGCCGGGAACTCTGATCGTGGATGATCTGGTAACGGAGATCAAAGATGCATCGGAAACTTCCAGTGGGATCGTTTCTTGTGAGAGGAAGGATGATCTTGCAGCCTGTGATTATGATGATATGCTGCAGAAAAAAGCGGTGGTAGATACTACTGATTCGTATGATGAAGCAGACTATCAAGAAAGTGTTCAGTTGGATGAAGAAGGCTGCTATGAAGTGACAGCCCAGGTAAAAGATAGTGAAGGCAATTTTACAGATATAACATTAAATGTTTACGTGGATGGCACAGCTCCAGAGCTGGCACAGAATGTGATCGATCTGGATGTGGATGCATCCGTGATCAGTATTGACGACATCAACACGGATGATGCGGAAAAGATTGCAGACATGCTGCATGAGCTTCCGGATTTTTCAAATGCGGAGTGGGCGGCATCCAGTGATGCATTTTGCGGAGACAATGCGATCAGCTACGAATATGAGCAGAAATCTTTTAATCTGCAGAAAGAAAACCCGGTTGAAGTATTAAACGTACACTGCACAGTGCAGGATCAGGCTGGAAACGAAAAAAAGGCAGATTATGAAGTGACGGTAACATATACAGGTTTGGATGCAGCCGCTCTGATCGAAAAGACAGGTTTGATCTTACAGACAAGTGATAATAATGAGAATGAAAAAAATTCTAGCAATAGTGATAGTAAATCTGGAACAATAAATAACCAGAAAGTTGCAAAAACTGGTGAAAATCAGGATGTAGATGATTTTGGAATGACAGATGATGAATGGGTAGCTATGTTTGAAGCAATGACACCAGATGAAAAAGATGCTTATTTACATTCGCTATGGAATTATGATCAAGATAATGGCACTAATCAATCAGGATATTATAATAGCGATTATGCTCAGCAGGTATTTGCAATGGTCAATCAGGAAAGAGCAGATAATGGTGTGGCTGCTTTAACATGGGATAGCAGTATGGCGTCATACTCTGATCGGAGGGTAATGGAAATCACTACGGATTTTAGCCATAATTCTGCAGGTGGAGAAATGAACGTAGGAGAGAACATTGCAAAAGGTGCAGTATCTCCGGAAATGGCAATGGATGGATGGATGCGAAGTGATGGACACCGTGCCAATATTTTAAATGCAAGTTACACAAAAATCTCTGTTTCTTGCTATTATGATGGATACACTTATTACTGGGTACAGAATTTTGCTTATTAAAAGCATTCCTTTAAAAATTTAATAAATTGCACTGATTTTATTGGTTTGATATAATAATTGTAGGTGCTACGAGAAAACGGTAGGCGGTTAGCCCTCAACAGAGGGACTGAACCCTCTGATTACATAGAGATCTTCGAAAGAGGAAATTTGTTGACGGAGGGATGCAAGATGGTTACATATTCAGACTTGTTTGAATTTGTTATAATGCTGATTGCGTTTGCTACTTTTATTTATAAAATTAGCAAAAAAAAATAACCGCCAACCTGGGAATTGGCGATTATTTAAGATAATTAATCAATAACCGGGCTAACCGTCTATCGGTAGCACCTTTACTATTATAATAGCAACGAGACATCTAAAAGTCAAGTTGAGAAAAATAAAAACATATAATCATTAACAGTCCGGTTATTCGCATTTTTTAGTGCGATGCCGGATTCTTTTTTTATGTTCAAAATAAGAAAATGAGCATTTTTATACTTTAATTGGTTAAAATTCACAAAAATTTGGACGAGATTTCGGGATTTATTACGTATAGAATAATACAATATTTTAGAATACAATAGAAATGCGAAAAAAAACGAAAACATGTGAAGAGGGGGATTGTTATAGAATCACATGTAAGTAGGGGAGAAAAAGGAGAAGGAAGAATGAGAAAGTTAACGAAAAGCTTTCAAAAGAGGCAAAGCATTGCAAGCAGAGTACTGTGTTTTCTGCTAGTGCTTGCAATGGTAGTAACAATGGTTCCGGCGCTTGGCAGCGGAAGCAGTACGGTGCAGGCAGCGGAGAACGAGAAGAATCTGACGATCCACTTTATGATGCCGTCAAATTGGGGTTGGACAACGCCGGCAATACAGTTCTGGGGAGGAACAGCAGCAGTGACGGGCAATACGAATACGGAAAGCCCGGATGGTACAGAGATACCGGAATGGGGCGGAGCGAAAGGCTTTTTTATGACACAGACAGGTGATACAACAGAGTATACACTGAGTGTCAAAGGCACATTTACAGGTTTTCAGTTTTTGGATTTTGATAATCCTGGAAATAACAAAAATCCCGGATATGATTCAAAATTATCACAGTATACGGAAGATACTCCGACAGATGTATATTATATTCAGAAAGATGGAGCATGGGCATATTATCTGGATGCAGATGGAACAACAGCAGTTCCGGATTTACCGAAGACGGAAACAACTTTTCTTTTAGTAGGAAATATTCCGGGAATGGCATGGGATCCAAGTGCAAAGCCAAATTTTGTGAAATCAATTGAAAATGAAAATGTTTATAGTATTACATTGAATGCCGTTCCGGCAGGAAAGTATCAATATAAAATTTTAGAGGATGCGGCAACCGAAGGATGGAATAAACCTTGGGCGCAAAATAGTGACAATTTGAGTTTGAACCTTAATGCACCGGCAGATGTCACATTATCTTTGGATAAAACAGATAAGGCAAAGGAAACTAAGGTAAATATCGCATATATAAAAGATCTTGTGGTAGAAGTACCTGCGCAGATTCAAAAAGGTGTTACGATGGAACTTCCGGTAACAGGAACTTATTATGGTGACGATGGAAATGTTCAGAATGGAGTGAGTGTTACATATACAGCAAAAACAGAGGGAATTACTTTAAATGGTAACGAAATTTTAGTTCCTTTATCTTATGAGGGAACGGAAGTGACAGTTGTAGCTGCTTATAATGGAATTGAAAAAGAGATAATAATTCCAGTGGTAGAGGTAGTTTATCATTACACCATTTACTATTACGATTTCGATGCAACACATATGTCAGAAAATGCATCTGATTTATGGATATGGCAGAAATCCGGTGCGGGTGCAACAGCAGGAACTCTTTTCACTGCAAAGGAAAAACTTTCCGATGGAAATGAGTGGCTGCGTGCAGATGTGACACTCCCATATACCGACGTCCAGATAATTCCAAGATCTAAAGACGAGTGGAAATGGCAGGGAGATACGGTTTTATACAATAACAGCGCAACAGCCGAAAACGTCACACTCTACATTGTATCCAACAGCAATCAGGCGTACACAACACTTCCAGAATTGGTTAAGCCAAAATCACGCAGCATCATGATCGAGTACGACAGACCGGCAAAGGATTATGAGGGCTGGAACATTTACACCTGGAACAGTGGATTTGGCTCTGATGTATCTGTAGCATTTGCAGACATCAATGGCAAAATGGTTGCAAAAATACCGGTAAAAGATTCAAAAGCAGATCTTAAATTGTCTTTCTGTATGAGGCACAGCACGGCAGCTGATGAATGGGAGAGCAAAGACGGCGGAGATCATTATGTGACGATCCCGGCAGACCAGTCAGTGGTCAAAGCAGTGTTTACGCAGGGAGAGGGAATCACAGAGGTACTGCCATACAACGCAGGTTACGAGATGGATGGAGCGAATGACACGATCCATTTTTATTACAGAAACGATACGCTGGCAGCAGAAAACAATCTTGCTTCTTTAGATGGCAAAGTCAGTGTTGTTGTCAACGGACAGACCTGTCCGATGACTTATGATGCAGCAAACGACCGCTTTGGATACGATCTCACTGGCGTTTCCACTGGTGATTACTATTACTATTATGTGGTAGACGGCACCGGGGAATTAGATGCGTTTAACAGTGAAAAAGCTGATTACAGCGGAAAAGAATGCAGCGTATGCCATTTCAAAAAAGCCAATATGAGCGTAGCGGCTTCTTTATCACAGTATGCAATGGACTACAATGACAACAATGTGTTATCCGTAAAATTGACTGCAAAAGACGGAGAAGGTCTTGAAACATCTGAAATTGCTGCAATCACAGCCGATTTGAGTGAATTAGGATTAAACAGGGAATTTGCGATTGATCCGACACTCATGGAAGGAACAATCTCCTGCCTGAATACGGTAGCCGCAGGAGAAAAAACGATTCCTGTCACAGTGAAAGATATTTATGGAAATGTATATACAACAGCGACAAATGTTACCGTCACAGAGCGCAAAAAAAGTGCCGGAGATTTTGACTGGGATGAAGCAGTGATTTATTTTGCAGTGACAGACCGTTTCTTTGACGGAGATGCAGAAAATAATGACGCATATGGAGTGGGCGATTACAATATTGGCGAAAAAGGCGGTTCCAGCTATCACGGTGGAGATTTTGCCGGATTAAACCAGAAACTGGATTATTTAAAAGATCTGGGTGTGAACACAATCTGGATCACTCCAATCGTAGAAAATATCACAGAAGATCAGCATGATAATAAGACAGATACCGCTACCTATGGCTATCATGGTTACTGGGCAAGCGATTTCACAAAGTTAAACAAACATCTTGGAACAGAGCAGCAGTTCAAAGCATTACTGGATGCCGCTCACAGCAAGGGAATGAAAATCATGGTGGACGTTGTGTTAAACCATGCAGGTTACGGTACAGAAAAATACTTCAACAGTATTTTAACAGATGCAGATGGAAACAGTATTTCCATGATCCGTGACTCCAACAACACGATCAGCGGTGATGATAAATATGATTCATTGTCAGATCTGCCTGATTTTGTGACAGAAAACAAAGCAGTGACAGACCAGCTTGTTACATGGCAGACCGAGTGGATGTCAAAATACAATATTGACTATTATCGTGTGGATACTGTAAAACATGTAGAGACAACGACATGGGCAGCATTTAAAAATTCCCTGACCAAAGTAAATCCTGATTTTAAAATGATAGGAGAGTATTCCGGTGCAGGATATGCCAATAATGCAGGAGAATTGGGAACCGGAACGATGGATGCACTTCTTGATTTTGATTTCAATGATTTTGCACAGAACTTTGTGACAGGAAATATTTCCAGCGTGGAAAATTCACTGCAGAAGAGAAACAGTGCAATCAACAACACCGCTGTCATGGGAAGCTTTTTGAGCAGCCATGATGAGGACACTCTGCAGTATAAACTTGTAAGCGAGAGCAAAATCAGCGAAGAAGAAGCTTACAACCTGATGAAAGTGGCAGCAACACTTCAGATTACCGCAAAAGGCCAGCCGGTACTCTATTATGGAGATGAGATCGGACAGGGTGGAGCCAACAACTGGCCGCTCCAGACAAACCGCCGAGACTTTGACTGGACAGAGTTGGAAAAACAGAAAGCAGACAGCAACAGTATTTACAACCACTACAAGACAATGCTTGCAATCCGCAATGCGTACACAGATGTATTTGCAAGAGGAAACAGAAGTACAGTTGTAGTTTCCGACGCAGATGGCTATGAAGTGATCAGCAGAAGTTATGGAAACAGCACTTTATATGTAGGAATGAATGTGAAAGAGGCAGAGAAAGAAGTAGTGATCCCGGTAGCAGAGAGTGCCGGAACAGTTCTTAAAAACCTTTATGATGGAAAAACTTACACTGTTTCTGCTGACCAGAACGTTTCTGTTACCATTCCGACAGCAAAAGATGGTGGAACAATTGTTTTGACTGCAGAGACAAAAGCAGAACCGGCTCCGGATAATACAACAGATGATAAAAAGCCAGATGGAAAAACAACAGAGGATCATAACGGAAATCAGCAGACATCAGGAAACAATTCCAGTCAGGTCAATTCTGCAGTCCAGACAACTCCAAAACAGGAAGAACAGGCTGTAGCAGAAGTAACCGTGCAGGAGGAGAGTTTTGCAAATGTGATCGAGGCAGTGAATAAGGCAAAAACCGGAAGTAAAATCCGTGTAAACCTGTTAAAGACAACCAAAATCCCAGCAAATGTGTTCGAGAGTATCAAAGGAAAAGATATGAACGTAACCTTCAAGGTAAGTGATCAGGCCAGCTGGATCATCAATGGAAAAGATATCATCGGTAATGTGACAGCACCAATCGATCTTGGTCTGGTTGTGGGAACAAGTGATATTCCAAAACAGAAAGTGACAGCGCTGGCAGACGGAAATGAAACCATCCAGCTCTCCTTAAATTATGACGGAGTATTTGGTTTTGAGGGAATATTGAGACTTTCCGTTGGCACGGACCACAGTGGAAAAATAGCAAATCTTTATTACTATAACGAGACAACCGGTAAGTTTGAGTATTATCAGGCAGTACAGGTAAAAGAAGATGGTACTGTAGACTTTAAGTTCTCACATGCATCCGATTATGTCATCGTCTTAAATGACACAGATATGAGCCAGACAACAGGCAGTGTGATCGCAAGTCCGAAGACTTCGGATAACACACCGATCGCAGCAGCAGTGATATTATTACTGTTTGGCTGTGCGCTGATGGGAACCGCATACAGAAAAAATAAACACTTCTAAATGAAATTCATAAGATGTCACTAAAAAAATATGCCGCACGAAAAATTACCTTCTCGTGCGGCATATTTTGTGTATGTGAAGGAAAAATTAATTTTCTTCCACGATCACCACGCCCCATGGTTCCAGCGAAAACGTTTCCTGTTCCATTATTTTTCTGCCGGACAATAATTCCGTGCCGGAAAATCCTTTGCAGATGGCGGTCTGTTTTTCACCGGAATAATTGAAGTAAAATCTTACCCGTTTTCCAAAATCATTGACACCTTCCCGGATGATCAATGGAAAGTGGCATTCCGGATGTGCTAAAAGTGTTTCCGGAAGCGAGGCAAAGTAATGGACCAGAACTTTTTCCAGAAGAGCGCCATCAAACATGCTGGAGAGATACAGTGCCGAACCTTTTCCAAACTGGTTGACTGTGGCAGCTGCATATTTTTTCCAGACCGGGTGATCGTAGAAAAAGAGCGGTGTGGCGGTATCGCAGGTCACAAGATCCATCCAGTGCAGACATTTGCTGCTGTTTGTGCAGGATTCATCGGAACATGACGAGCCGGCATCGGAAGCCGCATTTTCATGACCGGAGCAGGATGGATGAGCCATAAAATCAGGCAGTGTTACCGAAACATCCACCGGGTAGGTATATTGGTCATAGTGGATACCAAGACATTCCTGTAAAATGTGAGGCTGTGTATCCGCATAAATTTTTAACTGTTCATCTGAAAAACCGGAACGGAACGTCGTGATCAGATGTCCGCCGTTTTTTACATAATCAGAAATTGCGGTGAGCAGATCTTCGGAAGCACTGTAAAGTGCAGGGACGATCAGGCACTCGTAGGAAGAAAAATCACGTTCCGCAGAGGAGATCATGTCGTACTCGATATTTAAATGGTACAGAGCATCGCCAAGCCAGCGGGCAACGGTGTTATAGCTGTAATTGCCGAGGTCTTTCAATGGGAAAAGACGCAGTCCGGTCAGGGAGTTATTGTCAAGCAGGATGGCAGCACGGTTTTTCTTTTGCAGGTTACTAAGGTGGGTGCCGATCCGCTTCCAGTCTGCACCGATGGATGCAGCTTCCCGGTAAGTCTCATTTTCGGAAAAATCGTGTGACAACACACCTTTCCAATAGCTCTCAATCGCATTGTGGATCGAGTGCCAGTGCCAGTACATGACACTGTTGGAGCCGTTTGCAATGTGGCTGTAGGCCTGAAGCCTGAGCTGCCCCGGATATGGAAGCCATGCGATATTTCCCTGAGCCTGTGTCTCTAAAACAAGATAATTGTCTTTCTTTAAGCTGCGCGAGATGTTGCCGCAGAAGGTGATCTCCTCTCCGGTAAGAAGTGACTGGGAAGGATGATAAATGTCACATCCGGCAACGGTCATGCATCTGGCAGCTTCGTACTGGTTGACCTCCGGCTGATAGCCGATGGAATGGTCTGTCCAGTCGTAGTCGAAGTTCTGTGTGATGAACTGATCCGGGCGCTTGTATCCGGAAACGATCGCAGCCTGCCATGCTAAAAATCTGGTCACAAGCAGACGCTGGAATTTGGCAAATTCAGCGGCAAGGCTTTCATTGATCGTGCCACGGATATCCGGGAAATCTTCCCATGTGTTGACGCAGTTGCTCCAGTAGTCCAGCCCGAACTCGCGATTGAATTCATTGATATCCGGGTATTTTTTTGCCAGCCATGCCGGGATGGCGTAGGTCGGTGTCCCGACAATGACAGAAATATGGTGGCGTGCAGCCGCCTCAAGCATTTTATCGAGATGTGTGAAATCAAAGATACCGTCTTTTGGCTCGATGGTGCTCCAGGTCGATTCTGCGATACGGATCGTGTTCATGCCTGCTTTTTCCATCATTTCCATGTCTTTTTCCACGCGGTCATATGGAAGGTATTCCGAGTAATAAGCTGCCCCGAAAAGTAAATGGTCTGTTTTCATATTGTCCCCCAAAAAATATTTTCATATTGACAATCAGTGTGATTTTATATATCATCATCTGATAACGCAACCGATTGCGCAAACATATTATAACATCAGGAAAAACAAATGTAAATCCGATGTTGATGTGAAATATAGAATTGTTACCGGAACAGGGCATAAGTGAACAGAAACAAAAAGATTGTTTGGAAAATATATAAAAATGTCATTGCTTTTTTTCGAAAATAGGATGATAATAATATTGTTGCGCAAAGGATGCGCAGCAACATCAGGGCAGGACAAAGTAACATTGTGGCAGGATCGCAAGCGATACAGGAAGCCACAGCACAATTCAGGGGAAGTAACTGCTTTGAGGAAAGAAGGGGTTTTATGGGGAACGAAGAGAAGAAAAATATAACGATCGCAGATGTGGCAGAAGCACTTGGTGTTTCAAAAACCACTGTCTCAAGAGCCATTTCAGGGAAGGGACGGATCGGGCAGGAGACGAGAGACCGTGTATTAAAATATATTGAGGAGCATGATTATAAGCCAAACGTTATCGCCAAAGGGCTGGCGCAGTCAAAAACATATAATCTTTGTGTGGTCATGCCGGGAGATTATGATGTTGTGGATCTCACATTCTTTCAGGAATGCTTATTTGGGATTCAGGAGATCGCCGGAATTATGGAGTATGATATTCTGCTTTCCATCTGTAAAAATAACGATATCTCATCGTTAGAGCGCATTATCTCAAACCGTAAAGTAGATGGTGTGATCCTGATGAGGACGTTTGTGGAGGACCGGCAGATAGAGTATCTTCAGGAAAAAAAAGTACCGTTTGTGACGATCGGTTCCTCCAATTATACAGGTGTGATCCAGATCGACCACAATCACAAAAGTGCGTGTAAAGAACTTACGTCCATTATTTTAATGAAAGGAATGAGGCGTATTGCACTGATCGGTGGAGATGAGAACCATGTGGTCACACAGAGCCGTCTGCGGGGATTCCGGGAAGCTTATGAAAAAATGGGTGAGGTCATTGATCCGACAATGCTTTTTTTAAATCTTGATAATCATGTGGTGATCGACAAGATCGTGGAAGAGGTACTCGAGCGAAAGGCAGAATGTATTTTGTGTATGGACGATGCGGTGTGCAGCCGGGTATTGAAAAAGCTGCGTGAAAAGAATGTCAAGGTTCCAAAAGATATCCGTGTGGCATCTTTTTATAACAGCTCCGTACTGGAAAATAATGTGCCGTCCATTACATCACTTTCTTTTGATGCGAAAGAGCTTGGCATGGTTGCATGTAAAACGGTATTGGATGTGATCGAGGGTGCGGAAGTGGAGACAAGAACATTGCTTCCATACGAAGTTGTCCTTAAGGAGTCTACAAAATAAAATAGGATGAGAGAAAGCAGGTTTATTTTGCGTGAAAGAAAGTGCAGATTCTGTAGTGTTTTTACAGGTTGCGAAGGGCAGATATCAGCGCCCTCTCACAAGTCGTGATTTTATAGGTTTATGAAAAGAAAAACGGTACAGACGAAATATGATGTTCCTGTTCGCCGGGCATTCCGATAAGCCTCTGAAGAGTCTTGTCTCCATGGCTCACAAAGGAAATCATATTTGTCTGTACCGTTTTTCTTTCATTTACGTTACGAATGACTTGTGAGAGGACGCTTATATTTGCCCAATTTACGCTGTGAATTGCACCACAGAATCTGCAATTTATGTTATGGAACTCACGGTTATTTCCACCTCTATGCGATAAAACATTTCATCTGACAACTTATGAACATGGACGGTTTTAATCACAATTACACATCTTCAATTCCAATTCTTCTGTTTCTAAGCTCTCCATCAATTTGAAAGCCCAGCTTTTTCAATAAATTTCCAGAAGCCATATTACTTATATTATATTTTGCTTCAAGCATATAAGTGAAACTCTGGTTAAAGCTGTTTTAGTTTTGCGAGTTCTTTCCGAAGACGAAGTAATTCTGCATCCTTTTCAGCTAGCAGTTTTTGATTTTCAGCGATTGTATTATCCTGTTCAATAATCGTATCTTCCAGCTGTTTAATTTTAGCATTTTTATTTCGCTCCCAAAACTCCGCATCTGCACGTGCTCTCGCCTGCTGCCGGATGATTTCATCAGCATTGACAGTGTAAAGATCATTGGAAGCCTGCAATAAATCTGGGTTGTTCTTTGCAATCATTCTGAGTTCCTCCCATGTCTTAGCTTTAAAAAGTTTCGCCCAGCGGTCAATCTCATAGTTTTGATCCTCGGCTGTGGCAAGGTCTATCCGAGTTAAGTCTAACACATGGATGGAAAATTTACTACTGTAAAGATGCCCTGTTTTTTTATTTCGAAGTTCATAAGTAGCGAAAAATTCGGGCTGATCTTCAAATAATGTAAAGTTTAAGAATCCAATACTGTGAACCGGAAGCACTTCTTTGTATTCTTCCCCGGAATTGAGCTGGTCAAAGCTTCTTGCTGCGTAGCTGATGGAACGTTCTGACCAGTTGTATTCGTTAGACATCTGCATTTCAAGGTCGATAAGCTGTTCATTATTCAGATTGACGCGGATATCCAGAATAAAATCTTTGTCTGAAATCGCAGCACCAAGCTCGATTGGGTTTGTGATGGCTACATCGTGAATACTTTCTTTTTTTAGGTGTAGCAAAGCTGCAATCAATGCTTTCAGCACCTGCTTGTCCTTCTGTAAAATAGCACGAAACATATAGTCATTTGTAAATGGATAGTCAATACTGCCGGTTGCAGTTTCAAAAGATAGATTTGTGTGTAAGGTCATGTGTCCTCCTTCGTAGATATGTGGTTATGATGGTTGAAAAATGAGGCGATATGCCAGATTTTTTCGAATGTATAAACACAGATAAGATAAAAGATGCAGTCATTGAATGACTGCAATACATCTGCGATGGATTAAGAATAGCATTTATAAAGTAAAATGTATATGAGATCTGCTGATATTTTATAAAACTTTTAGAAAGAGAGTATAACCGGAGTTTAACTACCAATAGTATTTTTCTGTCTCATCTGTCAAACTTCTATATGTTCAGTGATTAGTCTGTATAATTCTGGTCTTCTATTTTTTAGTCCACCTATTTCACAACTTCTATACTTTCGTAGCATATCTACATCTAGTTCAGCCAAAAACACACCTTCTTCATCTCCAGCTTCACTCACAAGCATATCACGAGGCGCACCTGTCTCTGTGTTATATATAACGCCATCAAACAATGTTGAGTGTCCATTACAACCACGATACAGAGCAGGATAGTTACAAGTAGCAATCGCTAACATATTCTCATAAGCCCGGCCGCGCAATTGAGATAATCTATTTATTTCCATAGGACAGGCATTTGGAACAAGAATGAGTTCTGCGCCTTTGATCATCAGGATTCTGGCAGACTCAGGAAACTCTCTGTCATAACAAATCATTGAACCGACTTTGATCAGACCTTCTTTGGTATCAAGTTCCTCAACATAAAAGTTTTCTCCGGCATCAAGTACCCCTTCATCATCGTCCTCTCCGAAGTCACAGATATGTACCTTTGAGTAACAATATACCAGCTTTCCATGTCTATCAAATAGGCAAACTGTATTTCTAGGCTTAGGCTCATGCTTTTCCAACAGTGTTATCGCTATTGCCATATTCAGTTTTAAAGAAATCTCCGAAAATTGCTTTACATACTTACTGTTTAATGAAATGGAGTTTTGCTCCAACCATTCTTTATTGTGAGGAAAAGTATATCCGCTACTCCACATTTCTGGAAATAACGCTATATCTGCGCCATTTGCTTTTGCTTCACGACACGCTTTCATTCCATTAAAAATGTTCATAAATGCTTGAAATTTCAAGGTTTATCGGTTGCACAATGATTGAATATGAAAAGAATATGACAAGAAAACAACAAATTGATTTGGTAAAAATAGATAAAAAACAAACATATTTATTATAAATCATGCACATTGACACAAAAACAACTGCGTACTATACTTAAACCATCGAACAACCGATTGCGCAAAAAGCGAAACGCAACAAAACACAAAAGCGAAACGCAACAAAACGCAAAACAGATTGCAATACAAAATGCGAAACAAAAGAAGTATTGCGCAAATGCACAAAAGTCGGTAAAATGGTTCGGAAACGCAAAAATGCGGGAAGAAAAAGGGAGGAAATTTTCAATGAAGAAAAAAGTATTAAGCGTATTACTTGCAACAAGCATGGTTGTTTCCTTAGCAGCATGCGGAAGCAAAGAAGAGACAACAGACAATGCAGCAGGCGGCAGCACAGCAGCTGCTACAGAGACAGCAGATGCAGCTGATACAACATCAGCAGATGATGCGATCGCAAACCTGATCGCTGCAACAGAAGGAACTGTAGACATTCAGCTCTGGTGCTCAGAACTTGAGTCTTACCAGACAGTTATGAAAGAACTGACAGATAAATTCCAGGAGCAGTACTCAGATGTAGATTTCAATATTACGATCGGTGCAGTATCTGAGCAGGAGGCGAAGGATAAGGTCTTAGAAGATATCGATGCAGCAGCAGATGTATTCGTGTTCGCAGATGATCAGGTAAATGATCTTGTAAATGCAGGAGCACTTCAGGAAGTGGCAGCTACTTATACATATGATCCGGCAGAGACAAACTCTGAGGCAACTGTAGCAGCAGCTACAAAAGACGGAAAACTTTATGCTTATCCATTAACAGCTTCCAACGGATACTTCCTGTACTATGATTCAAACATTTTCTCAGAGGAAGATGTAGCTTCCTGGGAAGCTCTTGAAGCAAAAGCTGAAGAAGCCGGAACAAAAGTCGGTATGAACATCGCAGACGGCTGGTATGTATATGGATTCTTCGCAGGAGCAGGATGTACCCTTTCCATGAATGAAGACAACTCCAATGAGTGTGACTGGAACAATGAGACAGGTCTTGCAGTAGCAGAGAGCATTGAGAATATTGCTTCTTCCCCAGCATTTGTAAACGTAGCAGATCAGGATGCGATCACAATGCTGACAGATGGAACACTTGGAGCATACGTTTCCGGTACATGGAATGCAACTTCTTTCCAGGATCAGTATGGTGATGGATATGCTGCCTGCAAACTTCCTACCTTTGATGTAAATGGAACAGCTACACAGATGGGATCTTATGCAGGATACAAATTCGTAGGTGTTAACTCTCATGCAAAAAATGTTGGCTGGTCAATGCTTCTTGCTGAGTACTTAACAAACGAAGAGAGTCAGTTAGAGATCGGCCTTGCAACAGCTGAAGGTCCTGCTAACCTGGCAGCAGCTTCCCAGATTGATTCCCCGGCACTTGCAGCACAGTCAGCATACGCTGATCAGCAGCTTGTAGGAAGCAACTACTGGGATCCGGCAAAAGCACTTGGACAGAACCTTGTTGACGGAGCTGCTGATCTTCAGAAAGTACTTGACGATGCAGTAGCTGGTATTACACAGCCGGTAGCTGAATAATCCACATTCGGTCATACGTATAGCATAGAATGTCCGCTGGGCGTACTTTCTATCTATCATGAATCTGAATTCCACATGCTCTGCATTGGGCAGGGTATGTGGAATTTTTAAAAAGAGAAACATTTTTGTCCTGTGACAAAAGTACTCATTCACGCAAGGGAGTGAATCTATGAAAACATTTTTAAATGCAGTCAAAAAGTACTTTGCCGACTTTGGAAGAGCTGTGGCAAAGGGGGATATCTGGTGTAAACTCTCGCTGATCATTCTGGGAGCCGGATATTTTGGACGGAAACAGATTATAAAGGGTATTTTAATGACAGCTCTCGAAGTGATTTTTTTCCTGTTTACCGGTCTTTTTTCTATCAATTATATTAAGGATCTGAATACGCTTGGTACGGTACAGTATGAGGCAGTGTTTGATCCGCTGACTATGAAAAATACTGTTAATGATTACGACAACTCATTGCTCATCCTTCTTTACGGAATCGTGGGAATCCTCGTGATCTTAGCATTCATACTTTTATATATAAGCAACATGAAGGCTGTTTACCGCCTTCAGCTTATGAAGGAAGAGGGAGAGCACATCAATACATTTGGTGAGGATGTCAAATCTCTTTTCAACGGTAAGTTTTATATCACATTGCTTACCCTGCCAAGTATCGGCGTTATCATGATGAATATCATACCGATCATTTTCATGTCCTGTGTGGCATTTACCAATTATGATATGGATCATATGCCGCCAAACTATCTGTTTACATGGGTGGGACTCAGGAATTTTAAAAATATGTTTACAGGCGGAACGACCATCACATTCTCCTATGCATTCGTGAGGATTCTTGCATGGACGATGATCTGGGCAGTAACAGCAACTTTTACAACCTTTATCGGTGGTATTCTTCTTGCAAAACTGATCAATCATGAGAATACATATTTCAAAAAAATGTGGCGTTCACTTTTTGTAGTGACCATCGCGATCCCACAGTTCGTAACCTTGCTGTTAGTCAGCAAAATGTTTGCAGATCACGGTATTGTGAACACCTGGTGTTCCAACATTGGTCTGACCGGATTTTTGAAGGATATTGGTCTTGTTTCAGGAAATTTTATTCCGTTCCTCTCAAAACCGGGCTGGTCTCACGTGATGATCATCCTTATCAACATCTGGGTCGGTGTTCCATATCAGATGCTTTCTGCAACCGGTATCCTGATGAATATTCCGACGGATCAGCTGGAGAGTGCACGAATCGATGGAGCCAATAAATGGCAGATTTTCTGGAAGATCACCATGCCGTATGTATTGTTTATCTGCGGACCGTCTCTGATACAGAGTGTGATCGCCAACATCAACAACTTCAACGTTATTTATCTGCTGACAAGTTCTACAGCTACGGCAAATATGGCGTTTGCAAACTCCAATGCCAAGGAGACAGACCTTCTTATCACATGGCTGTTTACTTTGACAAATGATAACTCAAACTACAAGATGGCATCGGTGATCGGTATTATTTCGTTTGTAATCTGCGCACTTCTGACACTGCTTAGCTACACCAGAATGATCAGTGGTGACAAAGAGGAGGTGTACCAATAATGAAAAAGAAAACATGGAATATCATAATCAGACATGTGGTACTTGCACTGCTCGCATTCATCTGGCTCATCCCGATCGTCTGGCTGGTTGTGACATCGTTGTCCGCAACAAAGGGCGTAAGTTATCAGCATTTCTTTCCGACAAACTGGACGCTGGCAAATTTCCACCAGCTGTTCTTTGAGACGGATACTGCTGCAAACTTCCCGGCATGGTTTAAAAATACCTTTATCGTGGCACTGTTTACCTGCATTATCTCTTCCTGCTTTGTATTGATGGTTTCTTATGCATTCAGTTGTATGAGATTTAAAGGAAGAAAACAGTTGATGAGCTTTTCCATCATCCTTGGAATGTTCCCTGGTGTACTTTCCATGATCGCAGTTTACTTTGTGTTGAAAATGATCGGACTCACCGATTCCCTGGCTGGTTTGATCATCGTTTACTCCGCTGGTTCCGGACTCGGATTCCTTGTGTTAAAAGGATTCTTTGATACAATTCCGGTTTCCTTAAGGGAGGCAGCGCGTCTCGAGGGTGCATCCGAGGCAACTATTTTTACGAAAATTATTATTCCTTTGTCAAAACCAATGATCGTGTATACCATCATTAACGCTTTCTTAAGTCCATGGATGGATTTCGTAATGGCACGTATCATGATCAAGTCCAAGGAGTCTGCTGACTGGACGGTAGCGATCGGACTTTACAACCTCTTACAGAAGACATTGATCGGGGATTACTTCGCAATCTTCTGTGCAGGCGGTGTGATGATCGCAATTCCTATTTCGATTCTTTTCGTAGTAATGCAGAAGTTCTACGTTGAAGGTGTGACAGGTGGAGCAGTTAAGGGCTAAATCATAAGACAATTGCGAAACTCGTAAAAACTAAATTGAAAGAACAGATAATTCTGAAACTCACAACATTCAGAATATAAATTGGAGTTTCAAAATTATCTGCAATTCAAAGAATCTTATGAAAGTTTCGCAATCGTCTAATCATATAAAATTTTGAGGAGACATGAAAAAATGGATAAATTTGTATTGAATCTTATTCATCGTCCGGAGATGGTTCCAGAGTATTCTGCAACCGTGACAGGACAGGGCAAAGAGGAGGATATCGGAGATAAAGCACTGCTGACAGAGTCTCTGGATATTTTCAAAACACAGCAGAGACTGGCACATGAGAATGGATTAAAAGTAACCATTCAGATGACATATGCATCTCTTTTCAATGATGAAGCTGTAGAAATCGCAAAACATGACCATGAAGTATATGGTGATGAGATCGCATTATCACTGCTTGGTTTACCATGTGAGGAGTTCCGTGAGAAATACAAGACAAAAGATTTCTGTATTTGGATGTTCTCTATGGAAGATAAAAAAGCGATCGTAAACGACGTATTTGAAAAATTCCATGACAGATTCGGTTTCTATCCGGAATCAACAGGTTCCTACTATATGGATGCTGATCTGACAAACTATATCAAAGCAGCTTATCCAACGGTAAAATGTGCAGTTGCAACCTGCTGGGAGGAAGGACCAAAAGCATATCATACCTGCAACAACTCCTGGTATACATTATTCGATGGCGGTCCATGGGCACCATGGATTCCTTCCAAACAGAACACACATGCACCGGCAGCAAACAAAGAAGAGGATAGCGGAATCGTAGCAATCCCACATCTTTCCCGCGACCTGATCGCATGTTACGACGGAAATGGTTCCAACTTCGGAACACATCCACAGAACGTACTCCGTGGAATGATCTATGATACAAAGACATGGGAGTATCCATATCTTTATAACTTAATTGACCAGTATCGTTCTCTGGAAAAATACAACAACGGATATTCCTACAACATGATGTTCGTTGGACCGGGCTGGATGAACAAGATGGGACGCTGGGAGCAGCCATATGAACTTCTTTACAAATCTTACAGCGATGGATGTGCTTACTATGGCAAGCTGAAAAAAGAAGGACAGCTTATCGATATGACGATGTCTGAGTTTGCAGACTACTATCGTGAGAAAAAAGGTGTCAACGATAACAATTACAACGAACCGGAATGTGCGCTCTGGAGAGATATTTTATATGGTTCTGACAAACAGTTATTCTGGTATTGCGATCCATATATGAGAGCATGTGTGAACATGGATCAGGGCGGTGCGATCGTAGATCTTCGTCCTTACGCAGCAAAATTGGAGTGGCCGGTTGGTATCGGTACAAAACATGTGCAGGATGCCTCTTATCCATTCTTAATCCAGGAGAAATACCGTGCAGGATACTTCACACATTATGCCGGAGAAGGAACCGTAAGAAGTGCAAAACTTTCTTACAAAGGAGAGGAAGTGGATCTCTGCCTCTGCCCGACACACGCACATTTCTCACAGGAAGGAAAGACAAGAATTCTTACCTTAGATCCTGTGACAATCGAGTTTAGGGATTTAACCGTAAAACTTCAGACAAAAGAGTACTTCGAAGAAGGATCCTCAAACATTAAGATTGAGAGAAATATCTTAGAGATGAGTGATCCAACTGCAGAAGTGACATTAAATGAGTACATGGTTGCATGCTATGGTACAACAGAGTATTCCGAGGATATGTCAAACATCACCTTAAAGATTGACGGACCGGAAGAAAAAGAAATCCACTATGCATACAAATGCCGCGAGGAAGGTGTTGTCGGAGCAAAAGAAGTTTCCGCAGTCATTCCTGAAATCGAGACACGTGTATCCATGACAGCTTCTGATGAAACAGCAGAAGGATATGTAAAAGAAGGATATGCATTCTCACCAATGTTTACATTGGGATACAGAAAAACAATCTCAGATAAGGAGGTATTTGCAACATGGCTCAACTTGGCAAAGGCAAATTAAATTATAGATGCCCATCCTGCTTTTTAAGAGATCTGGACATTGATATGTTTTATAACAAAGAAACAGGGATTTACAGCTGCATCCGCTGTCAGTACAGAGGGACAGAGGAGGACGTTTTGGAGAAAAACGAGATGATCCGTTTCCGTTATAAAGCAATGCACGATAGAATTACAAAATTTGATTTTGATTAAACCGAAGGAGGCTGTCTTGAATTTTTGAGGTAGCCTTTTTCAAAAAGAGGTAACAGCCATGGGGAAAAAGAAAAAAGACACGATGGAGCTTCGGTTTTACGAAGTACCGCAAAATGAATATGTTCTTGCACTTTTAGGAGACAGCTGGATCCGTGACTATGGTCATGATGAGAGCAATCTTCATTTTCATAATCTCATGGAGATCGGTTATTGCAAACATGGCACAGGGGAATTGATCTTAAACGATGAGTCAAAACGCTATGAACCGGCAATGGTAAGCATTATCCCACAGAATTACCCACATGTGACCATCAGTGATACGGACAGTGGGCCAAGCTTTTGGGAGTATCTGTTTTTTGATCCGATGGTCATGATCCAGGAATTGTATCCGGATAATCCGGTCATACAGAAAAAGATTCTGCAGATGGTCAACCAGAAAGCATTATTTTTTCATGAGTGGGAAAATCCGGGGGTTTCCGTGCTGGTCAAAATGATCATGGATGAGATGCGGCAGAAGAAAAAACGTTTTCATGAATGTGTCCGGGGACTTATGATTGCACTGTTTGCAGAACTTTTACGAATGTGCGAAAATGATATTGCGGAGGATGAGGTCCGGAAAAAGACAGGTGTTTCACAGATCACACCGGCATTGGAATATGTCAGAAATGAATATGCGAACAATATCCGGGTGGAGGAGTTAGCGAAGGCGAGCCACATGAGCGAGACACATTTCCGCAGGGTGTTTGAGTCCTACATGAATATGTCTCCGATGGATTACATCAATCTGATGCGGGTACAGAAAGCCTGTGACATTATGAAAAAGACGAATGACTCCATGGATGTTGTTGCACAGAAGGTTGGATTTACCACGACTTCCACGTTCAACCGGAATTTCAAAAAATATTTAAATACATCGCCGTATCAGTGGAAGATCAGCCCGGAAAATTACGAGCGGAAGCTGTTGAATTATAATATTTCTGCGTTGAAAGGCTGGTAAGGTATAAGGGAGACATTTCTATGGAATTTGATGTGAAAAAAATTCATGATCCAAAGTTTTTCAAAGAAAACTGCATGGCGGCACATTCCGACCATGTTACATATAAAAATGAAGCGGAGGCAATGGAACAAAACAGTAGTTTCAGACTTTCCTTAGATGGAATCTGGAAGTTTCATTATGCAAAAAATGATGCACAGACGATTCCCGGTTTTGAGGCGGAGAACTACAATTGCAGACCGTGGGATGACATCCGTGTGCCGGCGCATATCCAGATGGAGGGGTACGATATTCCACAGTATGCCAATATCCAGTATCCGTGGGATGGAAGAGAGGATGTGTGGCGTGATGCGGTACCGACAGACTTTAACCCGGTGGCAAGTTATGTGAAATATTTCACATTGCCGGAAGGATTTATAAAAAATGGACTTTACATCTCATTTCAGGGTGTGGAGAGCGGTTTTGCATTGTGGCTTAATGGAAGTTATGTCGGTTACAGTGAGGACAGCTTTACACCGTCGGAGTTTGATCTGACACCATATGTGAAAGAGGGCGAGAACAAACTGGCGGTGAAGGTGTTCAAATGGTCCTCATCAAGCTGGTGTGAGGATCAGGATTTCTATCGATTCTCCGGTATTTTCCGCTCGGTTTATTTATATACCATGCCGAAGGTGCATGTGTATGACCTGAAAGTGCAGCCGGTTGTTGAGGAATCGTTGGAGAATGCGAAGCTAGTGCTTGATATGGAGATTTGTGGAAAAGTAGAAACTGTTGAAAAATCCGCAGATGATGCCAAAATGCAGAATGTATCTGCCAAAATCACGCTCACAGGAAGCAGGGATGATTCAAAAGAGGGAGCTGCCGGAAGTGTTTCAGAAAACACAATTTTTTTCGAGACAATCAGCTTTCAGCCCAATAATACTTCAGATACGATCCGTTTCACAGATACAGGTGCAGCGACAGTTCACTTTGAACAGCAAGTGAGCCATCCAGCGCTCTGGAGTGCTGAACATCCGGATCTTTATACGCTTACGGTCGAGCTTTTTGATGAGAGTGGAAACTGTGTTGAATATATTTCACAGAACATCGGATTCCGCCGTTTTGAGATGAAAGATGGCATCATGACTTTAAACGGAAAACGTATTGTCTTTAAGGGCGTGAACCGCCATGAATTCAGTTCGAAAACAGGACGTGCCGTTTCTAAAGAAGAAGTTTTGCAGGATATTATCACGATGAAGCAGAACAATATCAATGCGATCCGCACCTGTCATTACCCGGATGCCTCCGGCATCTATGAGCTGTGCGACCGGTATGGACTTTACATGATCGCGGAGAACAATCTGGAATCCCACGGTTCGTGGGATGCGGCAAGTCACGGACTTGTGCCGAAGGATACCATCGTTCCGGGCGATAATATGGACTGGGAGCCGATGATGTTAGACCGCGTGAACTCCTGCTATCAGAGGGATAAAAACCATCCGGCGATCCTGATCTGGTCGGTGGGAAATGAATCCTACGGCGGAAAAGTCATTTTTGACATGTCCGAAAAATTCCGTGCAGTAGATCCGCACCGTCTTGTACATTATGAGGGAATTTTCAATGACCGCAGATATGAAGGCACGAGCGACATGGAAAGCCAGATGTACACCAGCGTGGAAAATATTAAGAAGTTTTTGGCAGAGCATAAGGAAAAACCTTTTATCTGCTGTGAGTACACCCATGCGATGGGAAATTCCTGCGGGGCAATGCACAAATACACAGACCTTACCGATACTGAACCAAGATATCAGGGTGGTTTTATCTGGGATTATATCGACCAGTCTATTTTGAAAAAAGACCGCTATGGACAGGAATTTCAGGCATATGGTGGAGACTGCGGCGAGCGTCCGACTGATTATAATTTCAGTGGAAACGGCATCTGTTATGGCGGCGGGCGTGAGGCTTCCCCGAAAATGCAGGAGGTGAAATTCAACTATCAGAATATCAGCGTTGCATTTGAGGAAGAAGGAAAATTTACCGTTATCAATAAGAATTTATTTGCGGATACAGGCGAATACCAGTGTGTTGCAATTTTACAGAAAAACGGAATTGTTGTAAAAAAACAGAAAATAGATACAAATATTGCGCCGCTTTCATCCGGCACTTATGAGATCCCATTTGAGATCCCGGATGATGCAGAGTACGCAGTGACGGTTTCATTTGTACTGAGAGAAGACACACTCTGGGCAGAAGCCGGACATGAGGTGGCTTTTGGCCAGAAGGTTTACAAAAAAGAAGTGAAGTCTGCCGTACCGGAAAAACCATTAAAGGTAGTCCGCGGAAAAGTCAATATTGGTGTGAAAGGTGATGATTTTGACTGCCTGTTTTCCCTGTTGAACGGCGGTCTGGTTTCCTACCGCTATGCGGGAAAAGAGATGATCGGAAAAATTCCGATGCCGAACTTCTGGAGAGCGCCGGTGGACAATGACAACGGCAGCATGGCACCGGGACGTTATGCACAGTGGAAGATCGCCAGCATGTACATCAGTCACAGAAATGGCGGCATGTTCGACAATGTGCCGACAACCGTGGAGGAGACAGAGCACAGTGTGACCATCACATACACCTATTATATGCCGACCACTCCGGCATCAAAATGCCAGGCCGCATATACCGTATATGGTGACGGAACCGTTGAGACAAAACTTACCTACGATCCGGTGGAAGGACTGCCGGATATGCCGGAATTTGGCATGATGTTCAAATTAAACGCCGATTATGACAATGTTGAGTGGTATGGTTATGGTCCGGAGGAAACTTATGCAGACCGCAGACATGGGGCAAAACTTGGCATTTACAAAAATAAGGCAGCAGACAATATGGCAAAATACTTAGTTCCGCAGGAGTGCGGCAATAAAGTCGGTGTGCGATATGCAAAAGTGACCGACGACAGAGGAAGAGGGCTGTTATTCTCCGGGGACGAGCTGAGTTTCTCTGCACTTCCATATACGCCGCATGAACTGGAAAATGCAGCACATCCGTATGAACTGCCACAGGTACATTATACTGTCGTGCGTGTCGCACTGGCGCAGATGGGTGTCGGCGGTGACGACAGCTGGGGTGCATGGGTACACCCGGAATACCATATCGATGTGACAAAACCACTGGAATTTACATTCCGTTTCCGTGGAATATAAGGCAGACAATTGAAAGAAAAGTATGAGGAGTTTCGCAATTATCCAGGAATATAAGGATACAAGAGGAGAGACATAATGAAATTTGTAAAAGGAATGGATTTATCCACTTTATTGGAATTAGAGAAATGTGGCGCAAGATACTACGTTGACGGAACAGAAATGGATATTCTGGACATTATGAAAAAGTATGATGTTGATACGATCCGCATCCGTCTCTGGAACGATCCGTGGTCTGAGAGCGGAGAATCCTATGGCGCAGGAGAAAATGATCTTAAAACAACACTTGCAATTGCAAAAAAAGTGACAGACGCAGGACTGGGCGTTTTATTGAATTTCCATTACAGTGATTTCTGGGCTGATCCGGGCAAACAGATCAAACCAAAAGCATGGAAAGACTATAGCGTGGAACAGTTAGAGCAGGCAGTGTATGATTTTACCGTGGATACCATGAAAGTTTTTAAAGAGAATGGAATTAATACCACGATGGTGCAGGTCGGAAACGAGCTTTCTAACGGTCTGTTATGGCCGGAGGGAAAAGTGCCAAATTACGATAACATTGCAAAATTTGTCAATGCAGGGATCCGAGGTGTCCGTGCAGTGGACAAAGATGTACCGGTCATGCTTCATCTTGACAATGGCGGTAACAATGCGCTTTACCGTGAATGGTTTGACGAGTTTACAAAGCGCGGTGAGGATTTCCAGATCATCGGTTTATCCTACTATCCGTTCTGGCATGGCACATTAGATATGCTCACAGACAATATGAACGATATCGCAGAGCGTTATGGAAAAGACCTGATCGTAGCGGAGGTTTCCATGGGGTATACGATGGAAGATTATAAGGATTACGAAAAACTCTCTGACGAAGAACGCAAAGGCTATGCAACGAAACAGGAACTGGTAGAAAAAATCGAATACCCGATGACGGTTCAGGGACAGTATGATTTTATGGAAGATTTCTTAAACCGTATCAGTCACGTCAAAGGAAACAGGGGAAAAGGATTTTTCTACTGGGAGCCTGCATGGATCCCGGTTCCGGGTTCCGGCTGGGCAACGGAAGCATCCTTAAAATATATGAACGATAAAGGACCTTGCGGAAATGAATGGGCGAATCAGGCACTCTTTGATTATCAGGGGAATGCACTGCCAACATGGAATCTGATCCGCGATTTTAAACCGGAAGAATAAAAAAAGCCACACTGGGAAAAGAAAATCCCGGTGTGGTTTTTTGGTGTAAATTTCCATTCAGACAAAATTAAGAATTTCATAAACTTTTGTATCTTGCTTTTCCATAAGGACTTCTATATTCTGAAATTATAGAAAAAACGTCCGCAGAAAGCGGCATTTTATGGGAGGAATGCATATGAACCGAAGTTTATGGAGAAAGGCGGTGGCACTGACACTTACAGCCGCAATGACAGCAGGGCTTACTGCCTGTGGCGGTGGCGGCAACAGCACATCCGCAGACGGAAAGAAGAGATATTTCAAAGCAGATTATCTGAGTGATCTGCCGGACAGTTTTAATGATACGACAAGTAATATACAGTTTAAGGGAGATGTGATGTATTACACTTCCAGCAATGAGGACTACACAAAATCCGGACTGTATTCCTATAATCTGATCACCGGAGAAAATGCACAGCTTTATGAGCAGGCGCAGAGTGACGGCAGCGGAAACAGCAGCTGGGTGTCAGGATATACCGTGGCAGACAGCGGAGAGGTTTACCTGTTTGTGACGAAGAACCAGATGGATGAGTCGAGTGTCACCGAGGATTATTCTGACGCAACACTGGATGATGTGTTAAGTTATATGGCAGACCAGTGGGGATACAGTGCCGAGGATGCAGAAAAGGACTGGAATGATTATTATGCAAAAGATTATACGGATGAGAACGGCAATGTAAACTATGGCAGATTTCTGCTGGCTCAGAATGCGAGATTCATTCAGACCTCTTCCATTCTCAAAGTGGACACATCCGGAAATATTGCGTTTGAACAGGACATGGATCTCGGAGCAAATGCAGAGAATGTAAGCTGTAACGGGATAGCAGTGGATAAGGAGGGAAACCTTTATCTTGCCCTGAATACCTGGTCCAATAATGACAGTGGCAACAGCGTCAGCTCAGATGAATATTTTACACTCGTAATAGGAGAGGACGGCAGCCAGAAGGGCAGGATCCCATCGGATGGATATACATCCAGACTGGTCGGGCTTGCGGACGGAACGGTTGCCTCCATCGGATATGGGGATGCCGGATGTGAGCTGCGGCCGTTAGATGTCGGCGCAATGAAAGAACAGACAGACAAGGCAATTGAAGTCCCTTCCGATACAGTCTCTGTGTTAGATGAGAAGAATCTGCTGGTCACAGAGGGCAGCAGTGTTTATAAGTACAATCTGGATACGAAGGAAAAAGAGGAATTTTTCAGCTGGATGGACTGTAATATTTCCAGCTCCAGCGTGAGCAGCTACGGAGTCCTGTCCGATGGAAGAATCGCAGCTTATCTTCAGAACTGGAACTCCAACGGAAACCAGACGGAGATCGCACTGATCAAAGAAGTGGATGCCAGTGAAGTGGCAGATACCGTAAATCTCACACTCGCCTGCATGTGGACAGGTTCAGACGTGGAGGAGAAGGTGATCGCATTTAACAAGAGTCAGGATAAGTATCATATCACAATGAAGTCTTATGGAGACGGCGCAGAGGAGTACGAGGATGCAGTGAACAGCTTCAACACGGCAGTGACATCGGATTCCAACATTGATCTGGTGCTTTTTAACGATTATTCCCAGGCGATCAATTTTGCATCCAAAGGATTAAATGTGGATCTGTATGGACTGCTGGACAAAGACACGGAACTTTCGAGAGATGATTTCCTTCCAAATGTACTCACTGCATGCGAGTATGATGGAAAACTGGCGATCCTGCCGCAGACCTTTACGTTACAGACGGTGATCGGAAAAGCGGATGATGTCGGAACGACACCGGGATGGACCGTGTCGGATATGAAGGCGCTGCTCGCATCCAAACCGGAAGGAACACAGCTTTTCTGGGGTATGGACCGGACGTCTGCATTGACAGCACTGATGAGTCTCGGCTATAATGATTTTATCAACTGGGAGGATGCAAGCTGTAATTTTGACAGTCAGGAATTTATAGATGTACTGGATTTTGCAAATATGTTCCCGGAAGAGTTTGAATATAGAGATGATATGGAAGACAGCACGGTTCTGCTGAGTCAGGGAAAACAGCTTTTAGATACTTATTATCTCAGTGATTTTGAGCAGGTACAGATGTACCGTGCGATTTTTGGAGGTCCGACAACATTTATTGGTTATCCGACCAGCGAGGGAAACGGAGCAATGCTGAGTCTGAACAATATTATTGGAATTTCCAATAGCTGTAAGGATGTCGATGGTGCATGGCAGTTTTTAAGGACATTTTATCTGCCAAAGAAGAGCAGCGACGGCGACAGTGATTACACTTATGGATTTTCCATTAGAAAAGACGATTTTGAAAAATATTGTCAGAACGCAATGAAAGCAGACTCTGACGGCGGAAGTACCTGGGGCTGGGGGGAATTCGAAGTTGAGATCCAGCCGGCGACACAGGAGGATGTAGATCAGGTAAAAGATCTTGTATACAATACAACCGCTGTTTCCGGTGCCGTTTCCGATGATATCACCAATATCATCAATGAGGAGGCAGCAGCCTATTTCTCAGGACAGAAGTCCGCAGAGGATGTGGCAAAAATTATCCAGAGCAGAATGCAGGTATATTTAAGTGAGACGAAGTAAGAAAAAGGATTTTAGTAAGGTTATAAAAAAACAGAATAAATCATGGTTTCATAGGCTGGTGTCAGGAGCGTTCCTGGCACCGAGCGTTCTGGGAGTACTGTTGTTTTTTGTACTCCCATTTCTTGTAGTGATCTATTTTTCCTTTGTGAATAATCCGGTGGCAAAAAAGTTTGTGGGACTGACAAATTACATCAATGTCATTCAAAATGGGGCATTCCGGACAGCAGTTGGAAATACACTATTTTTTTCGGTAGTGGCAGTGCCGCTTGCCGTGATCCTTGGCATGGCACTCGCATTTCTGCTGGATGCAGGCATTCCGTTAAAAAGTGAACTGCGGAGTTGTTTTCTGACACCGCTTATGGTGCCGACAGCGTCTATCGTGCTGATCTGGCAGGTGCTTTTTGATTACAATGGTGTTGTGAATGTGGCAGTGCAGAAGTTCGGCGGAGGACAGGTGGACTGGCTGAAATCTTCAGCAGGTCTTTTGGTCATTATTCTGCTGTTTTTATGGAAAAACTTAGGTTACAATATGATCCTCTTTTTGTCTGCGATGGGAAATATCCCAAAGGATATTATCGAGGTGGCAGAGTTGGACGGGGCAAACCGCTGGCAGATATTCCTGCATGTTAAATTGCGGTATCTGTCACCGACGATCATGTTTGTGACGATACTTTCCATGATCAATTCGTTTAAGGTTTTCCGTGAGATTTATCTTCTGACAGGCGAGTATCCGTACGGTGCACTTTATATGCTGCAGCATTATATGAACAATACGTTTGCTTCGGCAGATTACCAGAAACTTTCCACGGCAGCAATTTATATGTCCTTTGTGATGATCGTCATTATGGGAATTTTATTTTGGGTGGAACATCATTTTGGAAAGGATTTGGAGGAAGAATGAAAAAGAGATCAGAACGAAAAAAATTATGTATCCGCATCTGCCTGACGGTGATCGCAGTGGTTACGGCGCTGATTTTTATCATGCCGATCGTTCTTACCATCAGCAATTCGTTTATGTCGGCAGCGGAGATCACCTCCAACTATGGTTCCATTTTCCAGAAAACGGATACCGGGGGCAAGCAGTACATCTCTCAGACGGTAAACCTCAAATTTATACCGGATATGGTAACTTTCTCACAGTATGCGACCGTGTTATTTAAGAGTCCGGACTATCTGTTGAAGTTTTGGAATTCCGTGATCTTAGTGGTGCCGATCGTGGTATTCCAGCTGGTGGTGGCAGTGCTCGCCGCATATGGCTTCACAAGGACCAGAGGAAAACTTTCCGCAATCGTCTTTTTTGCATATGTGATCTTAATGATGATGCCATATCAGGTTACACTGGTGCCAAATTATCTGGTCTTAAACTGGATGAAGCTACTGGATACGAACTGGAGTATATGGCTTCCGGGTATTTTTTCACCGTTTAGTGTGTACCTGATCACGAAGTATATGAGACGAATACCAGTGCCGCTCATCGAGGCGGCGAAGATTGACGGAGCCAACGAGTTTCAGGTCTTTACAAAGATATGTATTCCAATCTGTAAGGGCGTGATCACAACCTGTGCGATCCTGGTATTTATGGATTACTGGAATATGGTGGAACAGCCACTGCTGTTTTTTAACGATACAGATAAATACCCGCTGTCGATCTTTTTGTCAAAGATCAATGCGCAGGAAGTGGGACTGGCATTTGCAGTGGCGACTTTTTACATGATCCCAAGCCTTTTGATTTTCTTATACGGTGAGGATCAGCTGGTAGAAGGTATCGCTTATCAGGGCGGTGTCAAAGGATAGAAAATGGAGAGTTAAAAAGATGACAGATAGAAAAGATAAAATAAAGAATATCACAATTATATTTTTACTGGTGATGCTGATACTTACCTTTTTTTCCAATACGATCATGAATTATTCGCTTGTGGAAGTCAGCACACAGCAGGTGACAAGCGGTCAGATCACTTCCAAGGTGCGCGGAAGCGGTTCTGTGGAGGCGAGTGAGAGCTATTCCGTCACGATCGAGGAGACAAGGAAGATTGCAACGGTCAACGTGAAAAAGGATGCGGAAGTAGCAACCGGAGATTTACTGTTTACCTTAGAGGATACAGACAGTGATGAGTTAGATGCTGCAAAGAAGAGTCTAAACGAGGCACAGGCAGCCTATGAATCCGCAGTGCTTACCGCAGGGATCACAGTGGCAGAGCGTCAGAGCATTGAGGCTGGAAAGGGATCTAGCCTCACCCAGAAACAAAATGAGATCGCAGCAGCAAATCAGAGAGTGAAGGATGCGCAGGCTGCAGTGGATGCTGCACAGGCAAGTGTCGATAAGATCAAAGCACAGATCGATGCGGTCAGCAACTCAACAGCAGACACGACTGCAGAGGAAAAGGCAGTGTTAGATGCAGAAAAAAAGAACAGTGAGGCGCAGGACAGCCTGACGAGTGCGGAGAGTGCTTATACACCGGTGAAGAGTGCGTATGATACGGCGCTGAGTGAATATAATGATGCTGTAATAGCTTTTAATGCAGCAAAGGCAACATATGAGAAAGATACCAGCGACTTGAATAATAAAAAAGCCATGGACGCAGCAGAAATAGCAATGAAATCTGCCAATGAAAAATTAAAAAACTGCAAAGGAAACCTAGATAAAGTCCAGGGACCTTACGATTCTGCAAAGTCCGCAGCAACCGACAGCAAGAATGCTCTGAGCAATGCAAACTACAATCTCTCCGTGAAAAAACTGACTGGCACGAACACAGCAGAAGCAAACAATCTGCAGGCGCAGCTGAACACGGCAACGGTGGCACTGACCGATGCAAACACAGCATTGACCAGCGCAACCAATGATCAGAAAAAAGTGACCGATAAGATCAGTGGAGAGGTGACGATCGCATCTGCCTATAAAACAATGACAGATCTGCAGGAAGAAGTAGCAAAATTACAGGCGAAATCCATCGGAACAGAGATCACATCACCAATATCAGGAACTGTTACTGATATTGCAGTAACAGCAGGAACTACAGTCAACGCCAATGATGTCATGATGACCATTCAGCCGGAAAACAAAGCGTATGTGTTACAGTTCTCTGTGACTGAAAATCAGGCAAAGAAGGTCAGAGTCGGAGATACAGCTGAAATACTGAATAACTGGTACGGAAATGATGTTTCCGCAGTCGTGTCAGCCATCCGCAAAGATTCACAGAACCGCTCCAACAGTATTATCATCTGTGAGATGAAAGGGGATGTGTCAGTCGGAGACAGCTATACACTGTCTATCGGGGAGCAGAGCTCCAACTATGACACGATCGTACCGACGAGTGCTATCCGGGAAGATTCCAATGGAAAATTCATTCTGATCATAGAGTCAAAGAGCACACCGCTTGGAAACCGTTACTATGCGAGACGTGTGGATGTGGATGTTATCACATCAGATGATACAAAATCAGCAGTGACCGGAGCTTTGGAAGGTTATGAGTATGTGATCACAACGACTACAAAACCGATCAAGGAAAACGAACAGGTACGTCTTGCATCAGAATAAGCAGAAAGGAATGACACATGAAGGTAAAGCAGTACAGAAAAATACTTCTATTAGTGCTGATGATATGTGCTGCCGTTCTTTTTGGCTGTGTGGAACGGGCACTCGGCAGACAGCTTTCCACACAGCAGATCGCATCAGAGTGGTCAGCAGAAGACAGTTATGCACAGATTTCCTGCTTTTTTTCCAAAGATGCAGCAGTGACGAAGGACTATGTGATACAGCTGGAACAGAAATTAAAAACTGCATTGCAGGAGGCGTCAGAGGATACGTCGGATGTAAACGGAAGAACGCTGGTGGACTGTTACAGCACAAAAGGGGAACTTACCCTTTATTCTGACCGGGCATCCATTACGGCGAGAGCATTCGGTGTTGGAGGAGATTTTTTCACATTTCATCCGCTGAAACTGTTGTCCGGCAGCTATTTTGATGGAGAAGATTTAAACAAAGACGGTGTGGTCATTGATGAAAATGTTGCATGGCAGTTATTTGGTTCCAACAATGTCGCAGGAATGTATGTGGAGATCAACGGAGTACAGTATCCGGTGCGCGGTGTGGTAAAAAGCGATAAGGGATATTTCAGTGATGCGGCGGACGAGGAAGCAGCAACCGTTTATGTCTCTTATGAGATTTTAGAAGGCAGATCAGACAGCAGTACTGGCGGCATGGACAGCGCAGCAGCCAGCACACCGGCAGCAGGCACAACGGGTTCAAAGGGGGGAAGTTACGGACAGTCAGCAGGAACGACGCTTGACAGCTATGAGCTTCTCATCAAAAATCCGGTGCAGAAGTTCGGATTCAATGCATTAAAAGAAGCATTGGGATTGGATAAAAGCAGTTATGAGATCGTTGAAAATTCTTCCCGTTTTGGATTGATGAATCGTTTTACGGTATTAAGAAATTTTGGGATCCGTTCGATGAATACAAAGAATATTGTTTTTCCATATTGGGAAAACCGGGCGAGAGCTTATGAGGATCTTGCAGCGTTGCTGTTGATTCTGGAATTGTTATGTCTGGTCTATCCGGTCATTTTTGCAGCCGGGAAAATACACTGGCTGTGGAAACACAAGACTGAAATCCGACAGAAGCTGGTGCAGTGGATCAAGGTGTTCGTGAAAGAGCTGCGGATCTGGATGAAGCATGTGAAAGCACAAGAACGTCCGGTGAAAAAACAGTGACATTGGAAAAAATAAAGGAGTGGCGGTATTCAGGACAGAATACCGCCTTGATGTATTTATGAAAAGAATTGTTTTGTTGGTTGGCGGCGTGGAAACGCTTGCCTACTTTTCCATACAGATGGGAAATGAATGGAAGCGCATGGGCTATAAGGTGTTTTATTTTGACTTGGAGGATGAGATGAACAGCGCCAAAAAGCTGCGCAGATTTATCAAACCGGGGGAGACAGTGCTTGTCACGTTTAACTTTGAAGGTCTGGAAAAAGAGGCAGGCGTTTACCGTGAAGGCATTGGCTATGTATGGGATGAATATGCAGTTCCGTGTTACAACATCGCCGTCGATCATCCGTATTATTACCATGAGAGACTTGCTGATCTTCCGAAAAAATATTACCACATCAGCATCGACCGGCTGCATGAGGATTATTTTAAACATTTCTATCCGGAGTTTACGCACCGTGGATTTCTTCCGCTTGCAGGAAGTAGTTTAGAAGAGTTATGTAAACCGAATAGCGGTGAGGAAGATGGAAAACAATCGGTTGAATATCCGGCAGAAGCAAATAGGAAGACTGTTGAGAAAAAATACAATGTCATTATGACAGGAAACTTTACCCCGACGTCTTTCTGTGAACCGTATATCCACTGGATCAACGATGAATATGCAGCCTTTTATCAGGGGATCATCGATGACGTCATTGCGCATCCGCATCGCACGGTCGAGGAAGTGGCATTGGAACACTGCGAGCGTGAGATGGGGGAGAATACTTATAAGGATCTCCGCATGGCGCTGCACCGCATGATATTTATTGATATCTATGTGCGCAATTACTGGCGCAGGGAGGCGGTAAAAGTGCTGGTGGACGCAGGAATACAGGTGGATGTATTCGGCAAGGGCTGGGATGAACTCACCTGCGGTCACCCGGAAAACATGATCCTGCATCCGCAGACAACTTCAGAGGAGTGCTTAAAAGCAATTGCGGCGTCCAAAATATCATTAAACGTCATGCCATGGTTTAAGGACGGAGCACATGACCGTGTCTTTAATTCAATTTTAAATGGTACTGTCAGCGTGACCGATACGAGCAAATATCTTTGCGGGGAATTAAAAGAAGGACAGGGCGTATGTTATTACGATCTTGCCCATATGGAAAAACTGCCGGAGCTGGTGAGAGATCTGCTGGCGGACGATGCACGCCGGGAGGAGATCGTAAGAGCCGGTATCCCTGTGGTGGAAGAAAAACATACGTGGATCAGGCGAGCACATCAGCTGCTGGAATGGATCGAGGAAGATGCACGCGGGACAGACAGAAAAGATTGAGAGAGAAACGGGAGTAATCGGAGAAAAGCGAAGAATTCCGCATAAAACAGTTGCATTTTGCAGATAATGAGGGTATAATGTCGGAAGAAATTGGCAGTGACGAAAGCTACGACCGCAAAGCTGTTTCAGAGAGCCGGTGGCAGGTGTAAACCGGTGCAGTGAGTAAGGTCTTTCCACTTTCAGAGCCGGTGATGAAAGTCACAAGGTTCGTACCCTGTATCGTACGTTTGAGAGGTCGGAAGAAGATCTGTTCTTTAACATAGAGAAAGAGAGGCAGAGTATTCCGGCAATATGGGTGGCAACGCGGAAGAGAATACAGCCTTTCGTCCCATGTGTTTTGGCACAGGGGCGGAAGGCTTTTGTGTTATAAAAAAGAAAAAGGAGCTTAGAAAAAATGATCGATTTAAAATTTTTAAGAGAAAATCCGGAAATCGTAAAACAGAACATTAAGAACAAATTCCAGGATCAGAAATTACCGTTAGTAGACGAAGTGATCGAGTTAGATGCGAAGGCAAGAGCAACACAGAAAGAGGCAGATGAGCTTCGTGCAAGCCGCAACACCTTATCCAAACAGATCGGACAGTTAATGGGACAGGGCAAGAAGGAGGAGGCTGAGGCAGTAAAGGCACAGGTAAGTGCCAATGCAGCACGCCTTGCTGAGTTAGAGGAAACAGAGAAAGAGTTGCAGGAAAAAGTAACAAAGATCATGATGGTAATCCCAAACATCATCGATCCGTCTGTTCCAATCGGAAAAGATGACAGCTGCAACGTGGAGATCGAAAAATTCGGCGAACCTGTCGTTCCTGATTTTGAAATCCCATATCACACAGATATCATGGATCGTTTTGATGGTATCGACCTTGACGCAGCAGGAAAAGTTGCAGGAAACGGTTTCTATTATTTAATGGGTGATATCGCAAGAATCCATTCCGCAGTGATCTCCTACGCAAGAGATTTCATGATCGACCGTGGATTTACTTACTGTGTACCACCATTCATGATCCGAAGCAACGTTGTAACAGGTGTTATGAGTTTTGACGAGATGGATGCTATGATGTACAAGATCGAGGGAGAGGATCTTTACCTGATCGGAACTTCCGAACATTCCATGATCGGTAAATTCATTGACACGATCAACGATGAAGAAAAATTACCATACACACTGACTTCTTACTCTCCATGTTTCCGTAAGGAAAAAGGAGCACACGGTATCGAGGAACGTGGTGTATACCGTATCCACCAGTTCGAGAAACAGGAAATGATCGTTGTCTGCAAACCGGAAGAATCCAAAATCTGGTATGATAAATTATGGCAGAACACCGTTGACCTGTTCCGCAGCTTAGATATCCCAGTCCGTACATTAGAGTGCTGCTCCGGTGATCTCGCTGACTTAAAAGTAAAATCCTGCGACGTAGAGGCATGGTCTCCAAGACAGAAGAAATACTTCGAAGTTGGAAGCTGCTCAAACTTAGGAGATGCACAGGCAAGACGTTTAAAGATCAGGGTAAAAGGAAAAGACGGAAACAAATATTTTGCACATACCTTAAACAACACAGTTGTTGCTCCACCACGTATGCTGATCGCATTCTTAGAGAACAACTTAAATGAGGACGGAAGCGTCAACATTCCAAAAGCACTTCAGCCATATATGGGTGGAATTGAGAAGATCGTTCCAAAACACTAAGAAGAAACAGAAAAGTAAGAACAAATAAAAAAGAATGTATCCGGAGGAAATTGATCCGGATACATTCTTTTTTTCATACGGAATTATTTTTCATAAATGCAGTGGGTTCCCTGATGCTGCATCAGTCCGCCAAGACATTTTTTGTTGCAGCGGACGCAGCGGTGGATCTGGTCTGCATGACCATTTTTCAGCTTGTTCACCCAGTCAGGATCAGCCAGTAACTGGCGGCTCATGGCAGCACACTGGATACGGCCATCGGCAAGCTGTTTTTCCACAAAATCAGGATCGGTAAGTCCGCCGACACCACAGATTGGAAGATTGGTGTACTGTCTTACCTCATCACAGAATTTCAGGAAACATCCCGGTTCACCAAAATACGGATGGTTTTTTGGTGGGATGGTATTCTCAAGATCAGAATGGTTTGCGAGTGTGACATGGAAGCTTGTAACGCCTGCTTTTTCAAGCATTGGAACAAATACCTTCAGCTCATCCTCGATAACACCTGCATTTCCGTAGTGTGGATTCTCCTGACGGACGGCAAGCTTGTAATCGATTGGCATATCCGGCAGTTTTTCGCGGACGGCAGAAACAGCCTCCACTGCAAAACGGGCACGGTTTTCGGCAGTTCCGCCGTATTCATCGGTGCGGTGGTTGTAAATGGAAGAACTGAAACTTCCACACATACGGTCACCGTGGATCTGGATCATATCAAATCCTGCTTTTTTTGCGAGAACAGCGGCAGTGCCGAAAGCAGAGGTGATCTCTTTTACTTTTTTGTGAGGCATATTCGTAATATATGGAGCAACCTCATTATTTAAAAGAGGGCGGAGTTCCTGCATGCTGATCCGTTTTGTGAGCACACCCGGAACATATTTTAACATGGCTTTGATATTGGAATCGGACTGATGAAGCTGGGAGCATACCTTACAGTCATTGTCATGGGCGATCCCGATCACTTTTTCATAGAATGCAAAGCCTTTTTTGTCAAAAAGTGATTTTCCGAAATGACTTTTTCCAACCGGAACGTCTCCGACAATGATCATAGCGCAGCCGCCAGCTGCGATCCGGCGTATTTTTTCAAAGTAATCTTCATCCGATAAACCGAATGTTGTAGGGGCAAAAATAATGCGGTTTTTTAAGGTTAATCCTCCATAATTGAAGGGAGTCTGAATTGTTTCGTACATAATCTCACACTTTCTGAATTGATATTTTACACAGCAGATTTAAAAGGAGCTGCTGCTCCTCATTGGTAAGACCGGTCAATTTGGTGGCATCCCAGTCGAAAAGTACCTGATGGCAGACATCAAAAGCCTGTTTCCCAAGAGAGGTTAAAGTTAACCGGTAACTGCGGCCGGATTTCTTTTCTTTGATCAGAAAACCATTTTCTGCAAGTTTCGCAACGGAGCGCTGCGAATGTCCCCAGTCCAGTTTTAAGGCGCTGGTCAGTTCTGATGGGGTACACTCAGGATGTTTGCCCACATAAATGATAAAGTACATCTGACCAAAGTTAAGACCTAACTCATGGAGCTTTTCTGTTGTGTAAGCAGCAAATTCTTTATATAGTTCAGTTGTATAGTAGGAAAGAGTTGATATTAGCATAAATCCTCCTTACATCGCAAAGCGAAATCCAATTTTCATATCGAAAACTGAGTATTTACGTTTCCAACTGCACACAGTATAAAACCAATACTTGACTTTGTCAAGTAAGAAAATAAAAAAAGTTGTATGAGTTTTTGACCGGATGACTTGTGATCTTTTATCATTCGGGTGAAAACCCATACAACCGTTCCTGCTTATTCAGAAATATGATTTTCGCGCATATATTCACCAATTTTTTTATCACAGGCAAGAATGTGGTTTGCAAGCCAGTTCAGTAAAAACTGGATCAGATCAAGAAGATATACCTGCTGGTTGTCATCCAGATCCTCCATTTCATCCAGATCGATATTTACAAGACGGTCTACAAATGCAGCGTGTGCCCGTTTCTGTGAAGGAAGTTCAGGATAATGGATGCGCTCCATCAGAGCCTCTTCCTCGCTGAAATGTAATTCCGTATAATCTCTCAGTTCTGCCAGCAGACGCATGATCTCATCGTATTTATCATGTAAAAGCTGGTCGTGGATGAGGTCATTGGTATCACTGATGATCTCAAACAGCTTGCGGTGCTCATCATCGACAAATGTGATGCCGGTTTTGTATTTGTCCGTGAATGCAAATGGATCCTCTGTAGATTCTTCCGTAGGGATCATTTTCCCGATCATCATATCGCTGCTTAAAATATGATGATAAAGCCAGTGCACGAGGTAAGTAAGAAGTTCATTTAACGATCTCTTGGCATTGCGTGGTGATGTGGTATCCAGTTTAAATTCGTTGATCGTCTTTGCAAATGCAGCATGTTCTGTCTTCTGGAGAGGAAGCTCAGGATCATGGATACTCTCCATATAAGCCTCCTCATGAGCAAGGTGCGTAGCTGCGTAATCTTTCAGGTTTGCGATCAGGCTTTGACCGATGGCTGTCACATCCTCTGTTTTCTCAACTAATTCGAATGCTTCATTTATCATCTGGAACAGACGCTTGTGTTCTTCATCGATTGCATCAATATGAAGCATACAGTCTTCTGTAAATTCGTACATAAAATCCTCCTTCTGTGTGTCATAAATCCGCAGCGCTTACGGAAAAGTGCAGTGGAATGTCTTTCGTGTTGCTACATTTATGTCATCATCATAGCACATGCTGGAAGAAAATTACAGTTGTTTTCGTGGAAATTATGCCATACTTTTATAGGTACTGCGGATGAAATTTGCAATAATCCTTTTCATCGATTCAAATTAATGATATAATTTTTCTGAAATGTTGACAGATATACATTTTATCTTCCTAAAATGTTGATGATTTACATTAAAAAGTGTTATTTATGTTGATCAGAGGTGCCTTATGTTAAAAAGAAAAGCAACAAATTTTATGAAAAACTGGATAAACACAAAGGATAAGAAGTGCCTTGTCGTTCAGGGTGCCAGACAAACAGGAAAGACATATACCGTTGAACGTTTTGCCGAAGAAAATTATGAAGAACTGGTTGAAATTAATTTTAAACAGATGCCTTCTGCGATGGAGATATTTTCTGGAGATCTTACCGTAGATGCTATGGTTATGGGTATGCGGTTCCGCTTCCCTGAAAAGAAAATTATTCCTGGAAAAACATTGATTTTTCTGGATGAAATTCAGGAATGTCAGGAAGCGGTCACATCACTTAAATTTTGGGCGATAGATAATAAATATGATGTAATTGTATCTGGCTCACTTCTTGGAATCGACTACAAACGTGCCTCTTCTTATCCGGTTGGATATGTTGATTATTTGAAAATGTATGGGATTGATTTTGAAGAGTTTCTGTGGGGAATGGGAATATCCGGGGATATGATAGAAAATCTCTGTGGTTATCTGCGTTCTAAAATGATTGTGCCTGAAGCAATTCATTCGCAAATGATGAATTATTACAGACAGTACATTGCAATAGGTGGTATGCCAGAGGCAGTACAGAAATATATAGACACAAAAGATTTTAGGAAAATTGACAGGATACAGCGCAGCCTCTTACAGGGATACCAGTATGACATAGCACATTATGCAACAGCTGAGGAAAAGGTAAAAGCAGAGAAGTGTTATCTTTCTCTTGCAAAACAGTTACTGGATAAGGAAAACCATAAATTTCAATATAAAGAGGTCGAGCATGGTGGTCGGGCACAAAAATATTTTTCAAGTATTGAGTGGCTGCTTCGTGCGGATATGGTGCATTTATGCAAACTGGTAACAGATGTCAGATTTGATCTGGATGACTATGCAAGAGATGACTTTTTCAGGGCATACACAACGGATTTATCTCTTTTGATGGCGATGAAAGATTTTTCATTAAAGCAACATATCGTAGAAAATACGTTATTCGGAAACTCAAAAGGCGGTATATATGAATGTGCCATAGCAGATGCACTTTACAAGAAAGGATATCCGTTATATTTCTATAAAAATGAGACAACCAAGAGAGAAATTGATGTTATGATCCAAAAAGATGGTGTGGTAGTTCCGATTGAGGTTAAAAGTGGAAATACGCGGGCTAATTCCTTAAAATCTATTTTGAAAATGAATGCAGATATTCCTTATGGATACAAGTTTGTTGATGGTAATATAGGTGTAAGTGATGATGGTATCATTACATTACCGTTATATATGATCGCGTTTATTTAAAGTATTATTTTTTTCGTAGAAATAAATGTAGAATGCAATAAGATTGAATCATTAAAGGTTGTGAAAAAGCAATTTTTTGAAATCGAAAAAGACGGTTTCTATGGAACTTATTATGAAAATCCGAAAGGCTCAGACTGTGTGGTTATTGGATTATTTGGAGATGATTCCAATGATTTTATGGCAAAGTGTGGTGCAAAATGGTTACATAAAAACGGAGTGGATTTCGCTGCTTTTCCTGTCAATCCAAGACCAGGGGTGTAGTTCTCGGTTATTACTTGGTATGTTATAATCACATAGATTTCGTACTTGTAGGATTTTCAGCTGTAGTTCCCGGTTATTACTTGGTATGTTATAATGGCGGAAGTGGTAAATATCGTGTTGCGACAGCTGTAGTTCCCGGTTATTACTTGGTATGTTATAATTCAAGCGTACAAGACATGGTGAACAGCGTTGCTGTAGTTCCCGGTTATTACTTGGTATGTTATAATAAGGCGGCATAACGTCCGGTGATTTGCACAGCTGTAGTTCCCGGTTATTACTTGGTATGTTATAATCACCACATGAACACTAACGCAATCGCAGAAGCTGTAGTTCCCGGTTATTACTTGGTATGTTATAATGCTATTGCAATAAAATTAAAAGATACAGACGCTGTAGTTCCCGGTTATTACTTGGTATGTTATAATAAAGAAGAGGAATAAAAAATGAAAGATTACGCTGTAGTTCCCGGTTATTACTTGGTATGTTATAATTCCAATGTTTTAACCGCATTTTCGAACGTGGCTGTAGTTCCCGGTTATTACTTGGTATGTTATAATTATATTAGCACGTTCATCTTTCAACTCTAAGCTGTAGTTCCCGGTTATTACTTGGTATGTTATAATAATAATAAGTAACAGTATCCTCGAATATTTGCTGTAGTTCCCGGTTATTACTTGGTATGTTATAATACCTTAGGGTGGGGGTTGATACAATGGACAGCTGTAGTTCCCGGTTATTACTTGGTATGTTATAATCGCAAAGGGTGCATTTAGACCGCACACAGCGGCTGTAGTTCCCGGTTATTACTTGGTATGTTATAATCAGACCTGCAGGATGATATTACAACAAAATGCTGTAGTTCCCGGTTATTACTTGGTATGTTATAATGAGGATTTTGCGAGAATTGTAGTGATAAGGGCTGTAGTTCCCGGTTATTACTTGGTATGTTATAATCTGTAAGACTGCATTCCAGATGCAACTCTAGCTGTAGTTCCCGGTTATTACTTGGTATGTTATAATGAAGTAGCCGTAATTGTAATCTGTGTGCCTGCTGTAGTTCCCGGTTATTACTTGGTATGTTATAATAGATAAAATAATGATAGGATATTCAGTAGGCTGTAGTTCCCGGTTATTACTTGGTATGTTATAATCTTAAAAGCTTAGGTGGATTAAAGAACTTGGCTGTAGTTCCCGGTTATTACTTGGTATGTTATAATTTCTTTGCTCTGTTAACTGCTTGTAGTAAGCTGTAGTTCCCGGTTATTACTTGGTATGTTATAATCTATGAAATATATTTACATCTTCGGTAAACGCTGTAGTTCCCGGTTATTACTTGGTATGTTATAATATGGAAAAAGCAGTGGTGGTAAGGTTGGGGGCTGTAGTTCCCGGTTATTACTTGGTATGTTATAATCAGCGAAGTGCAAATCTGCGCAAGGGTTTTGCTGTAGTTCCCGGTTATTACTTGGTATGTTATAATCCAATAGCTTCTGCGCATAACAATGGGTTAGCTGTAGTTCCCGGTTATTACTTGGTATGTTATAATGTTTCATACCAAGTTAAAACTCTGCTTTGAGCTGTAGTTCCCGGTTATTACTTGGTATGTTATAATGCGCAAGGGTTTTCACACAACAGTGTGTAAGCTGTAGTTCCCGGTTATTACTTGGTATGTTATAATTTGTTCCATTGATAAAGATGTATCATTAAGGCTGTAGTTCCCGGTTATTACTTGGTATGTTATAATGGTTTTGGAACTGATGAAGATGGAGAAACAGCTGTAGTTCCCGGTTATTACTTGGTATGTTATAATCTGACAAAACATGGAAAAGGTGGTACACGTGCTGTAGTTCCCGGTTATTACTTGGTATGTTATAATTGCTCAACAGCCGGAGCTTGTACGAAGAAGGCTGTAGTTCCCGGTTATTACTTGGTATGTTATAATTCCCAGCGGTTCTCCACATCCATGATAACAGCTGTAGTTCCCGGTTATTACTTGGTATGTTATAATTCAGATGTATTTTGCGGTACAGCAGATGGGGCTGTAGTTCCCGGTTATTACTTGGTATGTTATAATCAGATATGTGTGTCTGATACCGTCTGACCTGCTGTAGTTCCCGGTTATTACTTGGTATGTTATAATGAAACACCGTCCATTTTTTTAAGAACCCATGCTGTAGTTCCCGGTTATTACTTGGTATGTTATAATTGGCGGCGTGTGTATTCCGTGGACGGAATAGCTGTAGTTCCCGGTTATTACTTGGTATGTTATAATACAATCGGAATAAGCGTCTTTACCATGTTAGCTGTAGTTCCCGGTTATTACTTGGTATGTTATAATCATAAGAGTTATGGTATAAAGCTAGGGAATGCTGTAGTTCCCGGTTATTACTTGGTATGTTATAATCCGTTGTGGTGGAAAGTGCCGCCATAGGTGCTGTAGTTCCCGGTTATTACTTGGTATGTTATAATTTGTTCCATTGATAAAGATGTAACGTTAAGGCTGTAGTTCCCGGTTATTACTTGGTATGTTATAATTCGTATAAAGATTAAAATTCTTTATACCAGCTGTAGTTCCCGGTTATTACTTGGTATGTTATAATTAAGAGTTATGGTATAAAAGCTAGGGAATGCTGTAGTTCCCGGTTATTACTTGGTATGTTATAATATTTATGCCATTTTTTGATTGTCCCCTTTTGCTGTAGTTCCCGGTTATTACTTGGTATGTTATAATGACGCTATGGACTATGTGTTCAAGGCGTCAGCTGTAGTTCCCGGTTATTACTTGGTATGTTATAATGGAACTTTGTCTTCTTCGTTGCCTTCTTCAGCTGTAGTTCCCGGTTATTACTTGGTATGTTATAATATTTCGGCCACAACGTACACATTCCAGTCTGCTGTAGTTCCCGGTTATTACTTGGTATGTTATAATAGGGAACGGTAAACCCTGCATAATCCCAGTGATTATGCAGGGTTTTATCTTTCAAAAAACAAGTAAAAAGTGATTATAATAGATGAAAAAAATCATTTTAAGTTTTTGCATCGTAAAAGAAGCCTGCTCATTCGTGAATCACTTCTTTACGCTGCAAAGCAGCAAGTGTTTTACTGCCGAATGAACAATAACTTACTTTACGTAATATCTATAAAAATATCTGCCCAATAAAGTTATTTATATCATATCATGGATACTATAAATAAATCCTATTTGATGCATATTCATAGTTTTCAGTCAAATGAAGTAATTAATACAGGTGGTATATATTTGCACATAAGAAAGATGAGCAAATAGCATAAAAAATTCTGATCGGACAGAAGAAGATTTAAGTGAAGCAGGACAATGGATCAAAGCATACTTCAAAAATAATAGTTACATTAAGGAAAACAACAAAAGAAGTTGCCAACGATTACTTGAACAATCAAAAACCTTTATTTTTCAAAGCAGATCACGGATGCAAAAAACGTCTGATCCTTCCAGTCAAAGCGGCAGGTACCATGATATTTTGAAGCAATTGTCCGGACGGAAACAGTACCTAATCCCTTGCCGGCATGCTTGGAGGATAAGAAAGTTCCATCCGGATCCTGCATAATTTTACCATCAAAAGTATTGTCGATCGCAATACAAAGAGAACCTTTTTCATAAACTGCCCGGACAAAGATGCTTCGGGCAGTTGTCTTAGAAGCCACACAGGCATCCATTGCATTTTCAAGCAGATTTCCAAAAAGAACAGAAAGATCATGGTCCTCAACCGGACAGGATGCCGGAATATTTGCGACCACAGAATAAGCAATGCCAAGACGCTCTGCTTCCTGTGCATAATGGGACAGAACGATATTTGCATCGATATTTTCACAGAACGTGATCAGGGAATGATCCGGTAACTGCTTACAATACTGTTCCAGATAGGAAGCTAAGGATTCATAATCTTTTTTCTCCAGATAAGCCTGCATAACAGACAGATGATGATGCAGATCATGTTTTGCACGGCGGGCATCCTCAATTCTTTCCTGAAGCTTTTCATACTGGACAGTCTGCAATTCCAGTTGATGATTTTGCTGCTGCAGCTTTAAGATCTGTTCCTGATTTACGATCAATCTGGCAACAATGGAGTAGATAAGAAGTGCTCCGGCATTGACAAAGACAGATACAATGATGTTTTTGGGGTTCAGTGCGATCTCAAGCCCGGATAAAGTCGAATTGCCATAGACCATATAATACCAGATCAGATAAAAGGTTGCAGGGATCAGCCAGAGATAACGCCACTCATGAAAAGACTGTGAGCAGGAAATCGCAGGAGTGATCACTTTTTTCAGAAAAATAAAGACCGGTATTAAAATAAAAATTTCAACGATCACCATAAACAAAGACATTGAATAGCGGTAAGGCAAAAGAGCAAAATCCGGGAAGAACTGCCCTTCCAGACACTTTGCGGTAATGACGACCAGATTGGCAATATTAGAAATCATAAGCAGTACGAATAAAAGCTGGCCTGGGGATTTCCTGATGACAGTAAAGTAAAAAAATGCATAAGAAAGCGTACTGATCAAAGACAATACGGCAGAGATATTCCCGGTTGAAAAACAGGCGAGAAGTCCGAACAGAATCTGAAGAAACGTGAGGACGACAATCAACAGTCCGGTTTTCGTGCGTGAAAAACGGAGATCATCCAGGAACGGATATAATGCAAATATCAAAAATGGAAAAAAGTTCAGCAGGGAATACAGGCAGATTTCAAAAACGCGGGAAAGCGGTGGAAGCATTATGACATCTCCTTTCTGATCTTATCAAAGCAAAACGATGAGTAAGCACACAGTACATCAGCGGACTTCCGGCGGCTGATCGGGATCAGTGAGCCATCAGACATGGAAAATACCGTACCGGACTGACCGCACACTTCATAAAAATTAACGATGATCCCTTTGCATGGACTATAGAAATAGGAATAGTGGCACAGAAGCTGTTCAATCTCCTGAAAGGGTACACGCAGAGTGATCGTTTCATCCTTTTTACAATGCAAAGTTACCCGGTGAGAGGCGTAATCTGCGTAAATAATGCTGCGTAAAAGTACTTTTTCCCCATTCGGAAGAAGGACGGTACGTGAAACTTCAAGATTTTGCTGACCGATCCGGTCAAGCATTGCAAGAACCTGTTGCTTCAAAAAAGGTTTGCAAAGATAATAACAGGCATTCACCTCATAACTTTCACTTGCGAATTCATTGCTTGTAGTGGCAAATACAAGGCAGACATTCGGATCCGTTTCCCGTATGACCCGTGCGATCTCGATCCCTGTTAACTGTTCCATATAAATATCAAGAACGATCAGATCGAAAGTATCTGCACTCCAGTGCTGTAAAAAATCTTCTCCGTTATGAAATTCTGTAATGACAGAGTCCGTATCTAATGCCTCTGCAAGAAACTGATGCATAATACTTAAATCATTAGGACAGTCGTCAACCAATGCAATCCTCATGGCAAATTCCTCTTTCGTAAAAATAATCTGACTTCATAATAGATGAATTCCGGATAAAAAACAAGAAACAGCAGCAAAAAAAACCACTTGAGCCAAAAATCAACCGCTTGAGCCGGACGGATTGAAGAAAGCTGTTTTTGCAGATAAAATAGGATTACATGAATATTTTTACGAATATATTCAAATAAATTACAGTAAAGGAAAGGATTGGGTATGAAAGAGAAAATCAAGTATGCTGGAGCAATGCTCATCTGTTTTATCGCAGTGTTATTCATACGGATGCCGGTTATGGCAGATGACGGAGTTCCGGCGACAGCATGGCGGGATTATGCGGCAGCAGATTTTGCAGGAGGAAGCGGTACGGAAACAGATCCATATCGGATCACAGACGGAGCACAGCTTGCTAAAATTGCAAAAGATGTGGAAAATAGAAATGTATATGAGAATGCGTATTTCAGATTGGAAAATGATATCGATCTGTCTGCACACAGATGGAATCCAATCGGCGTATATAAGTGTTATGCGGACACAACCGATAATAGAATGTTTTCAGGTTTTCTGGATGGAAACGGAAAGACGATCACAGGTCTTATTGTAGATGAACGTACAGAAAAAAACAGAGCGGGACTTTTTGGGAAAATAACATGTATTGGAACTGCAACGAATGTTGGAGTGAAAGATCTCAACATTGTGGATGCCAGAATTTATGCAACGAATGAAGGAATGAAAAGTAGTAGTTCTGCTATTTTAGCCGGAATGGTAATGACAAATCCTGGTGATACGGTCCGTTTTGATGATATTTCCGTATCCGGAACAATTGTAAATACAAGAGTAGGAGATAATTCAATGATCTCAGGCGGACTGTTCGGAGAGGCATATCGTGTGACGGCAGATAACTGCAGGGCAGACGTTATGATCGAAGGCGGTGATAATACAGGTGGCTTTGTGGGACTGGATGGCAGTTCCACTTATAGGAATTGCAAAGTTACCGGAAAAGTCACAGGATTATGGTCAATCGGAGGCTTTGTAGGATATGCAGGGGAAGCTGAATCAACTACAATGAGTACTTTCGATAATTGCATTGCAAAAGTTGCTGTTATTGCAAGTAACTGGCGTGCCGGAGGATTTGCGGGATACATGGAGAAGGGAAAGTCTTCATCCTGTGCCGCACTCGGTGATGTGACAAGTTCAGTAACCGGATTCGATCCGATAGTGGGAGGATTTGCAGGAGAAATCGGAAACACAGGTGTGACAGGTGGTGCGATACTGGATAAATGCTATGCTGCCGGAAAAGTGACAGCAGCCAGTCCTGACTATAAAGCCGGAGGATTTGTTGGAACACATACAGAAGGCACTTATACAGACTGTTCCTTTGACAGCGAGAAAAATCCTGGCCTGGCAGCATACGGTGAGGGTGACGAAGCTGCTGTTCCGGTAGTAGCAGGAACAACGATTGAAGTTTCTGGAAATCTGTGTAAGAATATTTACGGTGGTCATACACTGTCTAAGGTTGATGCGAAAGAGGCAACTCAGACGACAGATGGAAATATAGAGTATTGGATTTGTACAAAGTGTGGCAGTTATTTCAGTGATGCAGGTGGAACGACTGCGATTAAAGCGGCAGATGTTGTGATACCAAAAAAAGCAGCAGAGACTCCGGAGGGAGAAATCAAAACTCCTTATGCCATCACGGAAGGAACAGGAAGCAGCTATGCCCTGCAGAGCGGTAACAGCCTCACAGTCCGGGGAAATGGCGACTTTTCTAAATTTACCGGAATTAAGGTAGATGGTGTGCAGATTGGAGCAGAGAATTATGAAGCTAAGTCCGGATCCACAATTGTTACGTTGAAGTCCTCTTATCTGGACACTCTGACAGCAGGAACACACAGTCTGGAAATTCTGTGGACAGATGGTTCGGCAAGTACTGCGTTTGCAATTCAGCAGAGTGAAAGCCAGAAGCCGGATGATGATGTTAAGGAATTGAATACAAATCAAAATCCTGCAAATCAAAATCCTGCAAATCAAAATCCGCAGTCCGTGCCTCAAAATAATACGGAACAGACAGATTCAATGAAAAATGAATCTCCTAAGACAGGCGAAGACGATAATCTTTTGGTATTGGCAGCATGGTTGTTTTTATTAGGATCCGGTTTTGCCGGTGTTACATACTATCGAAAAAGGAAACATTTATATTAAATTTTATGTAGATGTCAAAAGTAACCCTACATAAAATTCAGATTTTTAACTCCCTTGCCCCTTATTCATGAGGGGCAAGGGAGTTTATCTTTAAAAAACAAGTAAAAAGTGATTCTAATAGATGAAAAAAATTCATTTTAAGTTTTTGCATTGTAAAAGGAGCCTGTTCATTCGTGAATCACTTCATTCAGCAGCAAAGCAGCAAGTGTTTTACTGCTGAATGAAAATAACTTACTTTCTGTAATATCTATAAAAAATATCTGCCCAATAAAGTTATTTATATGATATCATGGATACTATAAAGAAAACCTATTTGATACTTTTTCATAGTTTTCAGTCAAATGAAGTAATTAATTAGAGGCGGTACATATTTGCAAATAAGAAAGACGAGCAAATAGCACAAAAATTTCATAAAAACACAATACAAAAAGGAGTCCCTCCATGCAATCATACAACGACCTACAATCACAATTAAAAACAATAGACCATAAAAGTTACCCATTATACAAATCCCTGCGCGGAAGTTACCAGTTCCCCAAATACATATTGTCAATTGACCATGTGCAGGGCGATCCGTTTGCGGCGCCATCGGATGTGAGGGTGACAGTGGATGCGAAGGCAGCCGGATTCCCGGCATTTGCGATGAAAGATAAGCTGACAAGAACTGCGTTGGCGGATGAACTGCTTCGCAATTTTGCGGCAAAAGTGAATCAGTTTAACTTTAAAGCGAAGGGTTCCGGGAAAAGTGGGCTGATCTCAGTGACACACTGCGGACAGGAAGTGCTGCAGAGGACAGCATGTGAAATCAGTGAAAAAGAGATTACCGCCAGATTTGCAGTCGGGTTTCCTGCAAATGGAAGAACGATCAATGCAAAAGAACTCGAAAAAATCTTATTTGAATATCTGCCACAGTGCGTGGAGCAGTCTTTTTATTATAAAAATCTGAATGCGCAAAAAGTAAAAGAGGCTGTGGAACTGGCAGAAGATCAGCTGGCAATCCGTGAGAAGCTGCCAGAACTTGGGCTGGCTGCGTTTGTGGCGGATGACTCTGTGCTGCCAAGGGAGAGCGGTATCTCTTCCAAGCCAATGAAGCAGTCTGTGAAATTTGTTTCTCCGGAAACAATGCGCGTGACATTAGAACTGCCGCACCGGGGTAAGATTACAGGAATGGGAGTTCCCAAAGGAATCACCCTGATCGTAGGCGGCGGTTATCATGGAAAATCTACGCTTTTAAACGCGTTGGAATTAGGCGTATACAATCATATTGCCGGAGATGGCAGGGAATATGTGATCGCAGATGAAACGGCACAAAAGCTCCGCTCTGAGGACGGAAGATTTATCAAAAATGTAGATATTTCCATGTTTATCAATGATCTTCCAAACGGCAGGGATACGAAGGATTTTTCGACTGCTGATGCGAGTGGAAGCACGTCCCAGGCGGCTGGCATCGTGGAAGCGGTTGAGGCTGGCAGCAGACTGCTTTTGCTGGATGAGGATACTTCTGCAACCAATTTTATGGTGCGGGATGCGTTTATGCAGAAAGTGGTAAGCCCGGACAAAGAGCCGATCACACCGTTTTTATCCAGAGCAGAGGATCTGTATGAAAAAGCAGGAATTTCTACCATTCTGGTTGCGGGAAGTTCGGGAGCATTTTTCCACATTGCAGACACTGTGATCCAGATGGATCAGTATGAACCTGTGGATATCACAGAGAAAGCAAAGAACCTGTGTGGACAATTTCCAATCATGCAGGAGACAGCAAAACCATTTGTTTTACCGGATAGCCACCGTGTCATGGAAAAAGACAGGAATGGAGCGGTAAAATGCAGGGACTACCGGAGCGGAGAAGTGAAAAAAGGCGAGCCGGAGCGCTTGAAGGTAAAGACGCTTGGTGTGGATGGCTTTATGCTTGGAAAACAGAATGTCGACCTGCGCTATATCGAGCAGTTGATCGACAGCGAGCAGACGGCGGCACTGGGACTGCTTTTGAAATATACTGTGGAACATCTGGTGGATGGAAAGCGTACCATTTCAGAAACGGCACAGTGGTTAGAACAAAAGTTAGAGCAGGAAGGAATGGTATTTGCCGCAGAGCATGGCGTTATCTCCGGTGGATACGCAATCCCAAGAATTCAGGAGATTTATTCCTGCCTGAACCGCTATCGGGTGTAAATTATTGTAAAAATGAAACAGAGTATATTTTTATAAAAGTCCTGAATATAGAATAATGTAAAGTATTGTGTAAAGGAGTTTCGCAATCATCGGTTAAGGAAGGAAGTTTATTATGCGTCCCAAAATCACAAAACAGAATATAAAAACGCTGTTGGAAACAAAGTTTATCAAAGTATTTGATCTTCAGTATGCCGAGGGCAGACATTACTATAATGCAACAAGACGGAGCGCAGATGATCTTGTGGCAGTGAAGTCTACGGAAGAATTTCAAAATATGCTTCCAGATGCGGTGAGCTGCATCACGATCTGGAATCCATCCAACGGTGAGCCCAAGCTCCTGCTGAATCGTGAATTCCGGTATCCGGCAGGACAATTTTTGCTGAGTGTCCCGGCGGGACTGATCAATCCGGCAGATAAGGTGGAAGACGAACCATTGCTTGTGACTGCGAAAAGAGAACTGAAAGAAGAAACCGGAATTGAGGTTTTGGATACAGATGAACTGGAAGTGATCAATCCATGTCTTTTCAGCACACCGGGAATGACGGATGAGAGCAACGCACTTGTGAAAATCGTGTTGAACCGGGATACTCTGACAGGTATGTCACAGGACGGTGCAGAGGGAAGCGAGTGTTTTGACGGCTTTTCTTTTCTGACAAAAGAGCAGGCACAGAAAATTTTAAAGGACGGCGTTGATGAGTACGGCATTTTCTATTCCGTGTATACATGGACAGCATTGACCTATTTTGTGGCAGATATGTGGAATCGAAACCCTATTTACAAATGCATAAAAAAATAGGATAATAGCTGTGAAAATAACAACATATTCTTTATAAGAAGAAACAGCATTCCAAGAATGCAAAGCCATTCGAAAGGTATAAAGTATTTTTGGATTGCAAAGCATCGGAAAGATGTTTTAGAAGGTAATACATATGGAAATTGAGAGATTAGGTGAAAATAAGATCAGATGTGCACTGTCTGAAGAAGAAATCCGTGAAATGGGATACAATATTGATGAGATTATTGGAAATACCGAGGTGACGCAGGAGTTTATGCGTGCGGTGGTGGAACTGGTAGAGGAGCAGGGCAATATCAGTATGCAGAATATTTCACCGGTAGTGAAGGCAGAACTTTTGCAGGATCACAGCATGGCGATCACGTTTGGCGGAGATTCCGAGATGAGTTTTAAGAATCTTGTGGATACGGTCGGACAGCTGATGAACCAGCTCGCACCGGAAAAATTATCAGAATTTCGGCAGATGAATAAAGAGGAAAAACAGAGTGCTATCGATGATTTCCTCGAAAAATATAAGGCAAAGCACAGCCAGGATGCAAAAAAGACAGAGACAGAAGATGCAAATGGTACTGAGCAGAAAGAGGACAATGAAATTTTTGAGACATCGGTTCCGTTTAGTCTGGAGTTTTCCAGTCTGGATGAAATGCTGCGATTGATCCGTCTGGCACCATTTACAGAAAAAATGCCTACAAGCAGTCTTTATAAATTCCAGCAAAAATACTATCTTGTGATGGATCTGATCCATTTTTCAAGGGAAGAATTACGGCCATTTGCGTTTACAATTGTAGAATATAACAATTGCCGTTATGCTGAGGTCGGACAAATTGCATTTATAAAAGAACACGGAAAATGTATTGTAGAAAATGAGGCACTGCAAACGCTGATGCAATTGTAAAAAGTGATGAAAATTTTTCAGGCAATAGACAAATGTGCCAAATGTCAGAAAAAATATTGTTACTTTTGCCGATGAATTTCATGCGCTAAAATCTACCATATATGCTATTATAGTTGAGGCGCACGTACGAGATATAGTGCACTGCAAATGAAAATATGTTATGTGGGAGATTGGTTATGAGCAGAGAGCAGCTTTTAGAACTTGAAGATGTGAAGAGAAGTTTACTGGTACAGGCATACCGTATGAAACAGGAGCATCCGCATATGTCGCCGGTTGGAATTGAGATGGAGATGTATTCTGCTTTGATGGCTGAAGTAAAAGAGATCACAACGAGAATCCAGATGAGCGCAGAGGCATAGGTGACAACCAATAAGTTTTTCGGGCAGGCTTTTTCAGAGATGAAAGAACCTGCCTTTATTATGACAGAAAATACGATTTGAGTTTCTGTCAATAGATGATTGAAAAAAGAGGAGAACAACCATGAATTTTGCAGAGAGAAGAAAACAGGTTTTTGAGAAAATGGAGAGACAGTCAGCGTTGATCTTATTTTCCGGGATTGAGAGCCATGTGAGTGCAGATGAATATGCACCATTTGAGGCAGACAGAAACTTTTTTTATCTGACAGGATTAAGAAGAGACCATATGATTCTTTTGATGAAAAAGACATTGAAAGAGGAGCAGGTGATTCTATTTATCGAAGAAGCAGACCCGACACAGGAGCGCTGGTACGGAAGAAAAGTGACAGTGGATGAGGCAAAAGAGATTTCCGGTATCGATAATGTGATGTTTTTAGATTCTTTTGAGGGCGCTGTTGACCGCATGATGGCAAGGGAAGATATCGACAGCCTGTATTTTGACTGTTACAGATATCAGTTTGAGGACATGCCGGATTACAATATGATCAAAGCAAAAGAATTTGCAGAAAAATATCCGGGACATGCAGTGAAAAATATTTCGCAGGTGATCGCAGAACTGCGTATGCAAAAAGACGGGGATGAAGTAGCACTTGTGCGGGAGGCAATCGGCATTACCGATAAAGCATTGCAGTATGTGATGAAACATTTAGAGCCGGGAATGGCAGAATATCAGGCACAGGCTGATTTTGAATACATGATCCGCTATAACGGAGCGGAGGGAACTGCATTCCCTACCATCGCAGGAAGCGGTGCGAACGGAACCATGCTTCACTACGACACAAACCTTGACATTTGTGAGGATGGTTCTTTACTGCTGATGGATCTCGGGGCAAAATACCGCGGATACTGCGCAGATATCACAAGAACTTATCCGGTAAACGGTACATACACAGAGCGCCAGAGACAGGTTTACGACATTGTTTTAGCTGCAAACCGTGAGGTCGCAAAGACTGCAAAACCGGGCATGACGCTAAAAGAGTTAAATGAGATTGCCAAGAAAGTGCTTGCAGCAGGCTGCATGAACCTCGGTCTGATCGAAAAAGAGGACGAGATCGATACTTATTACATGCATGGCGTATCCCATCATCTTGGAATCGATGTGCATGATGTCACAGCGGCTTGCAATGACACATTACAACCGGGTGCCATCATTACCGATGAACCGGGACTTTACATTGACGAATGGGAGATCGGAATCCGTATCGAGGATGATCTTCTGATCACAGAGAACGGCTGTGAGTGTCTCTCAGAGGCAATTATCCGTGATCCGGACGAGATCGAAGCATTTATGAAAGACAGATAGAAATGAGGCAGAAATGAGTTGACCATTTCCGGTCACGATTATATAATAGCAATGGAAATTTTTTAGGAGGTGACATTCATGGACAGTTGTGATAGTGCGGGGCGAAAGAACAAAACCGATGGATTTTCTGAATGCTTTGGCACAGGGCAGATGTCTGTGGGCGTCTGACCTGTGTGATAATAGAATATGCCTTCTGAAACCACCGGTTTACATGCCTATACAATAGAGTGCACGCTTCGCGGACAATCTATTGTCATGAACTATAACAGCAGAAACTTACACATGCTGCTTGGAAGTAAAGCGGTGGTTTTTTATGCCCTTTTTTCAGGGAGAACAGGAGGCAGAAATGCAAAAAGAAGTATTAAAAGAACCGACTTATGTAGAAGAATTATTAACATTATTCCGAAGCAATCTTGGAAAAGAAGAATTGCTCGAAAAAATCTCCGATTATCATGAGAGCGACATTGCGGATGCAATGGAGCAGATGACACCGGAGGAAAGAAAAAAACTCTATCCGTTGCTTGGAGAGGAGTATATTGCGGAAATCCTTTCCTATACCGAGGATGCGGCAGAGTATTTGCAGGAGATCAACCTGGAAAATGCTGCCAGAGTCATTTCGGAGATGGATTCCGATGATGCGGTCGATGTTCTGGAGAATCTGGATGCGGATACCAAGACCAGGATTGTCGATCTGTTGGATGATGATGCGGAAAAAGATGTAAAACTGATTTTATCTTATGAAGATGATGAGATCGGCAGCAAAATGACAACGAATTTTATCGTCATAGGAAAGAATCTGAACATCCGTCAGGCAACGCATGAGCTGATCCGTCAGGCGGGAGAGAACGATAATATCTCAACGATCTATGTAGTAGATGAAAATGAGCAGTATTATGGAGCGATCGACTTAAAAGACCTGATCGTGGCAAGAGATTATCAGGATCTGGACAATCTGATCTCGACTTCCTATCCGTATGTGGGAGCACATGAGAAAATCAGTGAGTGTATCGAACGGTTAAAAGACTACGCAGAGGATTCCATTCCGGTATTGTCAGAGGAAGGAAAAATCTTAGGAGTCATCACAGCTTACGACATCGTGGAAGCCGTGGATGAAGAGATGGGAGAGGACTATGCGAAGTTAGCCGGTCTTACTGCAGAAGAAGATTTGGAGGAGACAACGTTTCAGAGTATGAAAAAACGTCTCCCGTGGCTGATCATCCTGCTGTTTTTGGGAATGGTGGTATCTTCGGTTGTCGGAATTTTTGAGACGGTCGTTGCAGTGATCCCGATTGTGATGTGTTTCCAGTCATTGATTTTAGATATGGCAGGAAATGTCGGAACCCAGTCGCTGGCGGTGACGATCCGTGTGCTGATGGATGAGAATTTAAACCGGAAAGATAAGTTTGGACTGATTTTGAAAGAGATGCGCATTGGTTTTGCAAATGGACTGTTTCTTGGAATTATGGCATTTGTATTTATCGGGCTTTATGTGTGTTTCATAAAAGGAAATGCGCTTTCCTATTCGTTTTTGATCTCAGGTTGTGTGGGAGTTTCCTTAATGCTTGCGATGGTGATCTCGAGCCTTGTCGGAACAACGATCCCACTGCTTTTCCATAAGATCAAAGTCGATCCGGCAGTCGCGTCAGGACCACTTATCACAACCGTGAATGATCTGGTAGCAGTGGTTACTTATTATGGACTGGTCTGGCTGTTTATGATCGAATTATTGAAGATTTAACATTTTGTATAGGTAATCTTTACCTTTTCTTTAGAATAATCCATGTGTATTTTAAGAATGAACCGTTATACTCGTTAACAGTAAAAATGTTACAGAGTATAGCGGAGGTCATTCCAAATGAAATATATCACATTTACAATCCCATGTTACAATTCAGAAAATTATATGCGAAGATGTGTGGATTCACTTTTGGTGGGCGGCGAGGATGTCGAGATCCTCATTATTGACGATGGTTCTTCCGACCGGACAGGTGCGATCGCAGATGAATACGAAATGCTTTATCCAAACATTGTAAAAGCGGTGCATAAGCCAAACGGCGGTCATGGTTCCGGTGTGAACAAAGGGTTGGAGCTGGCGCATGGACTTTATTATAAAGTCGTGGATTCCGACGACTGGTTCGACCGTGATGCTTATCTGAAAATGTTAGATAAAATTAAGAGCTTTGAAATTGCCAGCGAGGATGCACAGATCAGGGAAGCAATCTGTGAAAATCGTAACAGAGAAGAAAGTCTGTCAGGAAGCTGTGTTGAGATTCAGCAAAAGGAACAGGAAAAATTCCCGGATCTGATCATCTGTAATTATGTGTACGATCATCTGGATGAGGGAATCCAGAAACCGATGAATTACAGAAATGTATTTCCAACTGAAAAAATGTGCAACTGGAACACAATCGGACATTTTCATCCATCGCAGTATTTGATTATGCATGCACTTATGTTTCAGACGAAAGTATTGAGACAGTCGGGGGTAAAACTGCCGGAGCACACGTTTTATGTGGATAACCTGTTTTCCTATCAGCCGCTTCCGTATGCGAAGAATCTCTACTACATGGATATTGACCTGTATCATTACTACCTTGGAAGGGAAGATCAGTCGGTCAACGAGAAAGTCCTGATGAAGCGTATCGACCAGCAGATCCGCGTGACAGAGCTTGTTGCAAAAAGTGTGGATTTAAGAGAAGTGAAAAAAATGTATCCAAAACTGGCCGTTTACATGATGCGCAATATTTCAATCATGTTGTCCATTTCTTCAATCCATCTTCTTCTGATCAAAACAGAGGAGGCGTTCCAGAAACGTAAAAGGATGTGGGAGCAGGTGAAGGATTATGACAGGATACTTTATTACCGGTTAAGATGTTCTACTTTAAGCGGTCTTACTTATCTGCCGGGAAGATTAGGTGGAAAAATCACAGTCGGCGGCTACCGCATGGCAAGAAAAATTTATCAGTTCCAGTGATAAGAAAAAAGTACAGAGGAATAAAGATATGGCACAGATTTATATTGCATTTGTAGATACACCGGGATTTTTTGCCGGAATGATACGGCAGGTCATCAAACAGAAGTACATTCATGTGGTTCTTTCGATGGATGCGGAACTTGAGGAGGCATACAGTGTGGGACGCAGAAATCCTGCGGTTCCGCTGTTTGCCGGATTTGAAAAAGAGGATAAAAGAAAAATCTTAACGGTGTTTCCAACGGCTGATTATATGGTGTGTAGTATTGAGTGTTCGCTTGCACAAAAGGAGGCAATCCGTCAGGAACTGCGTCTGGCTATGCAGGAAAGATTTCATTATCATTATGCAGTTGCAGGATTACCATTTATTTTGTGGAACATTCCATTTTACCAGGAAAACCATTACACCTGTTCTTCCTACGTGGCACGGGTATTAGAGGAGTACGGCGTCTGTCATTGGGAAAAACATTTTTCCCTTGTGACACCAAAGGATTTCATGGAAAAATTTGGACGGAAACGGATTTTTGAAGGAAGTTTGAGAGAATTAGTGGAAATGTCTGTGCAGGAAGAAACGGTTTGTGCTGTTGAAAAAATTGCGTAACAGTTCTGTCCAAAAAAGAGGAAAGGTGGCTACGTGGATATGAAAAAGAAAATCTTGCAGACAGTCTTGTTTCTTGGGATTATGTTTTTGACTTTTTATACGTTACTCCATGGACAGAATCTGTCAGAAATTTATCAGGCAGTAAAAAATATGTCAGTTCCGTACCTGATTGCAGCGGCAGGACTGGCGTTATTTTTTGTCTGCGCAGAGGGCAGCATGATCTGGTATCTGCTCACATCCATGCGAAAAAAAACAGACAGTCAGACAACCGTTCTCTGTGTTGTTGGAAAAGAAAAGGTATGTTCTCTGTGGCGCTGTATCCAATATTCGTTTATTGGATTTTTTTATTCGGGCATCACACCATCCGCAACAGGTGGGCAGCCGGTGCAGCTTTATTATATGAACAAAGATGGAAACAAAGGTTCTGACAGTACCATAGTGCTTATGACGGTGGCAGTAATTTATAAAATTGTGTTGGTAGTTTTAGGTGTCGGAATGTTACTTTTTTGCGGCGGCGCATTGAAAACAGAGCTGCAGTCCTTTTTTCCATTATATTTGCTGGGGCTTGCGCTGAACACGGTTGTCGTTGCAGTTGTACTTGCCGCAATGCTTTTTCCACAGTGGATGATTGTCGTTTGGGCGTGGGTGGAAAAGCAGTTTATCCGGCTCGACATCTGGAAAGCAAATCCACAGCGCATGGATAAGGTGCAGACATTTACGGGAAACTATAGAAATGCCGTGGATTGGCTGAAGCAGCATCCGGGAAAATTAATAGTGGTCATCGCCGTGACGTTTTTGCAGAGATGTAGTGTATTTCTGCTTACTTATATGGTATATCTCGGACTTGGACAGGCGGGGACTTCCATACAGGAGGTAGTTCTATTACAGGCATCGGTCTACATTGCGGTGGATATGCTTCCGCTGCCGGGAGCGCAGGGAATCACCGAACTGATGTATCGGTCAGTCTTTGCACCGGTATTTTCTAAGGGCAGTCTGATCCCATCTATGCTGATCAGCAGGGGACTGAACTTCTATTTTCTTTTGTTGGCAGGAGCCGGGGTTACGGCTGCAAACCATTTTCTTGTAAAAAAGAAGATTTAAACTCTATTTGTAGGACACGGAGCAGCTCTTATAGCGGAAAAATAAAGATTTGGTAAAGAAAGTATAAAAGATTCGGGAATATATTTTTTTCAAAAAAAGAATGTGTTAAAATAGAAAGCAATTTATGGAAAATAATCTATGGAAAAGATTTTTTGATCGAGAGGAAAAAGAGAAGTTATGAGCAATTTCAGGACAAAATATTTAAAAATTGCATGCAATCTGCTTTGGGCAGTGTTTTTGTTGATTTTTGTGTTCGCATTTCTTCCAAAATTGCTGATCTATTTTATGCCGTTTGTGGTGGGAATGATTTTTGCGATGATTGCAAATCCGATGGTGAAGTTTCTGGAGAAACGGATCAAAATTAAACGGAAATATGGTTCGGTCATCATGATCGTGCTGGTCATCGGACTGGTAGTGCTGGTCTGCTATGGCGCAGGGGCAGTCCTTGCGAAAGGAATCGGAGCATTTATGGCGTATCTGCCAACGATGTCTGCCAATGCCGGAACCGAATTTTCCGAGGCAATCAATCAGCTGCAGCAGCTGCTGGAAAAACTGCCATTTACGCAGAATGTGGATTTAAGTGCCATCGGAACTGCGATTCAGGATTTTTTGACAAATTTTGTGTCCAGCTCAGATTCTGCAACGCTTGGGGCAATCGGAGAATTTGCCAAAAGCCTGCCGGATATGATCGTTGGCATAGTCGTAGGACTGCTTGCAGCATATTTTTTTATTGCAGATAAAGACAAACTGATCACCGGGGTGGAGAAACATTTATCTGCCGGATTCCTTGCAAAAACAGAACGTATCTATAAACAGCTTGTGCATGCGGTAGGAGGCTATTTTAAAGCACAGTTTAAGATCATGGGCGTTATTTATGTCATTCTTCTGATCGGTCTTTTGATCCTCCGGGTAGATTTTGCATGGCTGATCGCCTTTGGCATTGCGTTTCTGGATATGCTTCCGGTGTTTGGAACGGGAACAGTGCTCTGTCCGTGGGCGGTTATCAAACTTTTTACCGGAGATTACAAGATGGCGGTCGGCATGATCGTTTTATATGTGGTCTCTCTTGTCGTGCACCAGATCGTACAGCCGAAGCTGATCGGCGATTCCGTAGGACTTGATCCGTTTGCATCGCTGTTATTCATGTTCATCGGTTACAGGGTTGGCAGTGTTGTGGGGATGATCCTTGCAATCCCGGTCGGTATGATCCTGATCAATCTGTATGAGGCGGGCGCATTCGATACACTGGTCTGGTGTGTCCGGGAAGTCGTGAATGATTTCAATAACTTCCGCAAGGTTGGCGGAGAGAAGAAATAAGAGCAGTGCGATTGGATTTTTTCAATCGCACTGCTCCTATTTTCGATTGAGGTTAAATCTGAAGCCAATACATCCGGTAAAAGTCTCAAAAAGTTTAAAGAACTGTTCTCGGATAAAAGGATAGATTTATTGATACCAGAATTATATATGATACGGTAGAAATGGCACATAAGCACAAAAATTATGAACTTCTTTATATGCTTGATGGTTCCTTTAATTTATTTATGGAAGGTACACATTCCGGCGGTACTTGGAAATGATGTATTTGTACATTTTTCGTCCTTAAAAGTGCTACGTAAATACATATTTACGTCCTTAATAATGTTGACACCAGCAGGGTACAATTTTATAATGCAGATATATGGAAATAATTTAATGGATGCTTATAGAATATAGGAGTTGGAGGAAGGCTCATGGAACGATTTGCATTATCACGAATGAAAGAATGGAAAGAAAATGAAAATAGAAAACCATTGATTATCCGCGGGGCAAGACAGGTCGGAAAAACATGGATTATGAAGACATTTGGTCAACAGTATTTTGAGAAGACAGCCTATGTTAATTTTGATAATAACGCCCGTATGAAACAGGTATTCGAAGGAGATTTAGACATTGAAAGACTGGTTTTATCGATCAGTGCTGAGACAGGAGTTTCTATTGAGGCAGAGAATACGCTGATCATTTTCGACGAAGTTCAGGAAGTACCAAAAGCACTTACATCATTAAAGTATTTTTATGAAAATGCACCTCAGTATGCAATTGTTGCAGCAGGATCACTTCTTGGAGTTGCATTACACCAAGGTACGTCATTTCCAGTTGGGAAGGTAGATTTTCTTGATTTGTATCCGCTTAATTTCAGGGAATTTTTGTGCGCAATGGGAGAGAAACAATTTGTTTCCATGTTAGACAGTTGTGATACGCAGATGGTAACAGTGTTCAAAACAAAATATATAGAACGTTTAAGGGAATACTATTTTGTAGGTGGGATGCCAGAGGTGGTAAAAGATTTTTCGGAAAAAAAGGATTATAATCGTGTTCGTGCGATTCAGAAAAATCTTATTAACTATTATCAGCAGGATTTTTCAAAACATGCTGAAATAAAGCTTGTTCCAAGACTGAATCTTGTGTGGAATTCGATTCCGATGCAGCTTGCAAAAGAGAATAAAAAATATATTTATGGACAGGTACGCGAGGGGAGCAGGGCAAAGGATTTTGAGCTGGCTATTCAATGGTTATTGGATTGTGGATTGATTCATAAAGTACAGCGGATTCAAAAACCGGATCTTCCATTGAAAGCATATATTGATTTTGATGCTTTTAAGCTTTTTTTAGTGGATATTGGATTGCTCATAGCGATGACAGATCTGGATGCAAAAGTGATTATAGAAGGAAATAAGATTTTTACTGAATTTAAGGGAGCACTGACAGAGCAGTATATATTGCAGCAGTTAATATCAGATGTCGGAGTGATACCTTACTATTATTCAACGCAAAATTCCAAGGGAGAGATTGATTTTTTAGTTCAGGGAAAAACATCTGTTATTCCAATTGAAGTAAAGGCGGAAGAAAATCTGAAAGCAAAGAGTTTGAAAGCTTTTTGTGAAAAGTATCAACCATCTTATGCAGTCCGAACATCAATGTCGGATTATAGAGAGCAGGATTGGATGACGAATATTCCTCTTTATGCAGTAAAGTGGATTAAAAATTATGTCAACCAATAAAATAAAAAGAAGATAAAAACCAGGACACATACCAGATAATGCGTAATAGCATCAGAGGTATGTGTCCTTTTTTAGGTAAATATAGTTTTTACAGTAATTCCATATTAATGGATTTTTCCGTAAATCCGTAATTACAGTACATCTCGTAAGCGGCTTGATTTTTAGCATTTACTTGAAGTTCAATGCCATCCAGCCTTTTTTTTGCTTTTATCTCTTTTACTTTTTCAAAGAAAAGATGTCCGACACCCATGCCGCGGTAAGGTTCGTCAACCGCCATTGTGTCGATAAAAACAATGTCCCGTGTCACCTGTGCAGGAGATTCAATATGCCGGAAGATAAGTTCTAAAATTCCGGTCACATTTCCTTCATTTTCTGCAATATAGAAAGTATCGCCTTTTACGATTTCCTCAAATACTGCCTTTGGCAGAAGCGCATCATTGGGTTTGTAAATATCGGGACGCCAGTTTATATGAAGCGCCTGCCCCTGATTTAAGATGCGGACGACGGAGTCATAGTCGCTCATTTGTGCATTTCTTATGATACAGTTCATTATTTTACGATTACTTTCACGAATTTCTTTTTACCACGTTTTACAACAAGTCCATCTGCGCCGAAGGAATCTGCATTGTAAGCGGTCCTGATATCGGTTACTTTCTCGTCTGCAACTGAGACACCGCCCTGTTCTACGGCACGTCTTGCGTCGGAACGGGATGGAGCGAGCTCTGTTTTTACGAGAAGAGACAGGATATCCATATCTCCGTCTGCAAAATCAGCAGAGGATAACTCTACCGTTGGCATATGTGCGGAATCTCCGCCACCGGCAAAAAGTGCGTGGGAAGCTTCTCTTGCTTTGTTTGCCTCCTCTTCCCCGTGAACTAATTTGGTCAGCTCGAATGCAAGGATTTCTTTTGCCTGATTGAGCTGTGCACCTTCCCAGCTTTCCATTGCATCGATCTCCTCTAATGGAAGGAAAGTCAGCATACGGATGCATTTTAATACGTCAGAGTCTGCAACGTTTCTCCAGTACTGGAAGAAGTCGAATGGAGAAGTTTTCTCAGGATCAAGCCATACTGCGCCGGACTGGGTTTTTCCCATTTTTTTGCCTTCAGAATTTAAAAGAAGGTTGATCGTCATAGCGTAAGCGTCTTTTCCGAGTTTACGGCGGATCAGCTCAGTACCTCCTAACATGTTGCTCCACTGGTCATCGCCGCCGAACTCCATGTTGCAGCCGTATTTCTGGTATAAGGTGTAGAAATCGTAGCTCTGCATGATCATGTAGTTGAACTCCAGGAAGCTTAAGCCTTTCTCCATACGCTGTTTGTAGCATTCAGCAGTGAGCATACGGTTTACAGAGAAATGAGCGCCAACTTCACGGAGAACATCAATGTAATTTAAGTCCATCAGCCAGTCAGCGTTATTTACCATCAATGCTTTTCCTTCGGAAAAATCGATAAAACGGCTCATCTGTTTCTTGAAGCAGTCACAGTTGTGCTGGATCGTTTCCGGTGTCATCATCTGACGCATGTCGGTACGTCCGGACGGGTCACCGATCATTGCGGTACCGCCACCGATTAAAGCGATTGGTTTGTTTCCTGCCATCTGGAGACGTTTCATCAGGCAGAGTGCCATGAAATGTCCTACGTGAAGGCTGTCTGCTGTCGGATCAAATCCGATATAAAAAGTTGCTTTTCCGTTGTTGATCAAATCTTTGATCTCTTCTTCGTCTGTTACCTGCGCAATCAGTCCGCGGGCAACTAATTCGTCGTATAATGTCATTTTGGTTTTCCTTTCTTCTAAAAAAATACCCCCGTCCTAATAAAAGGACGAGGGTTAAACTCGTGTTACCACCTTAATTCATAAGCAGCTCACACTGCTTACCTTCGTGAGTGTCCGACAACACTCCGGCGCGGTTAACGTGCGCCACTACGTCACAGCCTACTATTGCAAGATTATCAAATATCAAAAACAAATTCGGTGTGAAGCTCGGGGATGTATTCGAATTAAGATTCCGATGCGCCTCTCATCAGCCGGCAGCTTTCTGTATCTTCCGCTTAACTGTACTTCTTCCCGTCAAAGCCTGTGTTCTGCTTCAATTAACGCTATTATAAGCACGAAAAAAATGATTTGTCAAGTGAAATAATCTCTGTCCAGCGATGAGGAATAATAATATTTATTCCTCATCGCTGACAACAGAATAAAGCACTTGAGAATATTGAAAAGTTCGCTTGAAATCAAGGTTTACAGACATTTTTCTTCAAAGAAAAGGTATCGCAGAATACCGCAAAATATCGTAACAGATTTTTAGAATGGAGTAAATTTGGAGTAAAAGTTGAAAGAAAATGGAGTAAATATTTCAAAGATGTAATGAGAAATGGCGTAGGTAGTGGTAACATTATCTACGTCATTTTTAAAAATTAAAAAAATGTGTAACGAAAAATATATGTAAAGTACATATAGATAAAGGAGGGTAGAGTATGGAAGAAATGGTAGAAATCTATCGAAAATATATGCCACAAGTATATAATTTTTTATTTAGCCTTTGTCATGATGCTCATTTAAGCGAAGAACTCACACAAGAAACTTTTTTTCAAGCGCTAAAATCTATTGATAGTTTTCGTGGTGACTGTAAGATATATGTATGGTTATGTTCGATTGCAAAACATTTATGGTATAAAGAGCTAAAGAAAAAAAATAGAGAAGTAGTGGCAGAATATGTAGAAGAAACTACTTGTCAGAAAATTACAGAAAATTCGGCAATACAGAAAATGGAAGTAATAGAGTTGTATAAAAAACTTCATTTGTTGGAGGAGCCGGTGCGAGAAGTTATGTATTTGAGATTAAATGGCGATTTTACATTTAAAGAAATTGGAGAAATTATGGGTAAAGATGAAAATTGGGCAAGAGTGACTTTTTATCGTGGAAAGCAAAGAATAAGAAAGGAGAGTAACCATGAAATGTGAAATAATTAGAGATTTGTTACCTTTATATATTGATGGGTTGACAAGTAAAGAAAGTAATCAAGAAATCGAAAAACACTTGAAAAATTGTGAAGAATGTCAAAAATACTATCAAGAAATGACAGGGGACATTGATAATTTTTCAGTGATAACAAATGAAGAAATTGAAGATGTAAATTTAATTAAGAAAATCAAGAAAAAAAATAGAAAAAAAGCATTAGGCATATTCGTTGGAGCGTTTGTTTTGTCGGGAGTTCTTATGGGAGTTGGTTTTCATTGGACACATGGCGTAGCAATGTATGAAAATGTTATTTTAAATTATGGGGTTCAAGGAGATACGGCTTATCTTACACTGCAAGGGAAACCAGGATATGAGTTGAATTTTTCGGGGGCAACGGATCAGAACAAATCTAGTTTGAAAGTTATGTATGCTCGAAATATATGGGGACATGATGAAAATGTAGTTCGCTTAGAAGGGGAGAGTAATAGAAGTGGAGAACCACCTCAGTGGATACTAGAATTTAAAGACAGAATCGTTGTGATTGAAAATGGAGAATTGGTAGATGAGAAAATAAAATAAGGTGTGTAGTGAGGTCAAGGAACAAGGCGTAGCCGATACGCCTTGTTCCATGACAGAACGGAAATTCTCACATTTGAAACTTCATCTCTATAATAATAAAACAACACAGTCGCAGCTTCCCAATACAAGAGAAGCACTTTCTCTGTTTCTGGTTAAAATTACATCCACAGCTTTTCCATTGGTAAGAAGTACACGGTCAGCCTGTTTTTCAAGCGGCAGTGTCACGGTGTCTGTGCCGAAATTTCCGGCAATCAGAATGCGTTGCCCGGTTTCTTCGTTGGTGCGGTAGTATGCAAACATATGGTCCACATCTTCATAAGCAGCGGCAAACGTTCCGTAAGTGAAGGTTTCCACGTATTCCGGTGCTTTGCGGAGTGCGATCAGTTCTTTGTAAAAAGAGAGAACGGAATCTGACCGGTTCATCTGGTCTGTTACATTGATCTTTGTATAGTTTGGATTCTCCGCAAGCCAGGGGGTTCCGGTGGTGAAACCGCCGTGCAGGGAATTGTCCCACTGCATAGGGGTTCTTGCATTGTCACGGCTGTTTTCATAGCAGGCGTGAAGTGCTGCCTCTTTCGAACATCCGGCATTTAAAGCAGCCTGATACTGATCTTTGGTGCTGATGTCATCGTATTCGGAAATATCGTTTCGGACACAGTTTGTCATGCCGATTTCCTGTCCCTGATAGATAAAAGGAATTCCGCGCAGTAAAAAGTAAGTAGCTGCAAGCATTTTCACACCGGCTTCATTTCTGGCGTGTGCAGGCAGATAATGTGTAGCACCTCGTGGCTCATCATGGTTTTCGATAATATTTGCCTCAAAGCCAACGGTAAGGTCAGCTTTCTGGGTGTCAAAAAGCGCAGTGCGCCACCGGTTGAAATCAAGGGCAGGAGCATCATACCAGCCGTGTTCCCCATAGGAGAGCACATGGGCGGAAAAGTCAAATTTTGTGGAAAAATGACCGTCCTCACCGATAAATTCACGCAGTTCATCCTCTTTTAAATGAAATACTTCGCCGACAGTAAAAGCGTCGTATTTGTCAAACGTTTCATGCTTCATTTCCTCTAAAAAAGTGCCGATTCCATGCGCGGAAGCTAACATTTTATCGCAGGAGACAAGTCCGTCGCCGCCGTCCGCCGGGAAGGATGGAAAATCAAGATTTTTCTTGATATTGATAATGGCATCAATACGGAAACCGGAAATGCCTTTTTCGAACCACCAGTTGATCATCTCATAGATTTTTTTGCGGACGATTGGGTTCTCCCAGTTTAAATCAGGCTGTTCCTTCGCAAAGGTGTGGAGATAATATTTATTTGTGCCGGGAATTTTTGTCCATGCAGATCCGCCAAAATTGGAGCGGTAATTGCTTGGTGCTTTGCCGTCTTTTCCCTCACGGAAATAGAAGTAGCCGGCGTAAGGACCGTCTGGGTCGGCGAGTGCTTTTTGAAACCATTCGTGTTTGTCGGAACAGTGGTTTACCACAAGATCCATGATCAGGTGCATACCGCGTTTTTTCATTTCGGCGACAAGGGTGTCAAAATCATCCATTGTGCCAAACTGTTCTGCAATTTTATAGTAATCGGAAATGTCATATCCCTGATCGACAAAAGGGGATTCGTAAACCGGGGAGAGCCAGATGATGTCGATTCCGAGTTCTTTTAAATAGTCCAGCTTTGAGATGATTCCCTTTAAGTCGCCAATCCCATCTCCGTTTGTATCCAAAAAACTTTTTGGGTAAATCTGATAAGCTACTTTATCATGCCACCATTTTCTTTTCATAAATGCTCCTTTTCTTTCATTCGATTCTGGGGTGCGAAACTCATTTTTTGGTTTATTAAAATTGTTCAAAATTAACAAAATTTTCGAAAACACGCTTTCGCTACGTGTCGCTGGTAACGGTACTAAGAAGCCAGTCACGACTAATGTCGTGCCTACCTTCTAAGTGCCGACCGCTCCCCAGTGTTTTCTCAAGCTTTTGTTAATTTTTCACAATTAAATTTACACAACTTTGAGTTTCACAATCTCTGCACTTGATTGTATGATACTGTTATAATAGAATAGAAGAAACGAAAAATCTTGCATAAATATAAGATATTATTGCACAAAACTGCTATACAAATGTGGATTAAGACAGCCTGGAAGGCGTTTTGCCATCTATTTCAATGATGTTAAAGAGGAATCAATACAATGAAAGAAAAAATAACCCTATCCTTAGACCAGCATGAGAATGCCAGACACGGCGAAGAAATTTTTCCGCTGCAAAAATATGTGACGCCGTTATGGAAGGAGTATCCTTATGTCACTGCGCACTGGCATGAGGAGGCAGAATTTACACGGATTGAGAAGGGAAGCTGCACATATCAGATCCATCTTGAAACTTATGATGTGGAAGAGGGAGATCTGATTTTTATTCCGCCTACGGTGCTGCATGCGATTTCCAATGAAAAAGAGGAGCGCATGCAGTCGGAAACGTATGTGTTTCATATGGATTTTCTTGGTGCAAAGGCTGCGGATATCTGTGCCATCCGGTATTTGAATCCACTGATGAACCAGAAATTGATCCCGCCGTTTGTAATCAAAAAAGGACATCCGCTTTACGAAAAGGCAGCAGATCTGTTTGAGGATATAAACACGGAGTATGACAAAAAAACACCCGGATACGAGATTGCTATCAAGTCATATCTGTTGCAGCTTGTGGCGGCTTTGATTCCATATTGTACCCGGAATACAGAGGCAGATGCGATTTTGACAGAACATGCGAAAAAGTTAAAAGAAGTTTTAAGTTATATCGATGCACACTATATGGAGGAACTGACGATTTCAGGACTTGCCGGAATCTGTTTTTTCAGTGAGTATTATTTTATGCGCTTTTTCAAAAAATACATGGGAATGTCATGCGTGCAGTACATCAAAAATGTGCGTCTGGAGCGCGCGGCAGACCAGTTTGAAAATGGGGAGACAAATACGCTCGAGGTGGCGCTCGCCTGTGGATTTTCGAATTTGTCTTATTTCCATCGGGAATTTAAAAAGAAATATGGAATGACGCCAAAAAGATTTATCAGTCTGTCTGCCCGGGCGGCAGATTTTCATGAAGGAAGTGAATAATTACCATTTTTATGACTCATAATATCATCGTGAAAAAAATGTGCGGGTTTTAAAATCCGCCGGAAAGAGGTAGAAAGATGATATTGAGCGAAAAAGAGACAACCGTGATCAAAGACTTACAGACACAGGAGCAGTGCTGCGTGGAAAAATACGAGAGATACAGTAAACTTGCCAAAGATCAGGTGCTCATTGACCTGTTCACAGATCTGCATGGAAAAGAGCAGAAACATTTAGAATCCCTGACACAGGTGCTGTCTGGAAAAGTTCCTTCCTGCGACTGCAACGACAGTGATGGAAAAGATTATAACCCGGCTGCTACCTACAGCATGGCACCTTCCGAGGATAAGAAAACGGACTGTTTCCTTGCAACAGACTGTATCGGAACAGAAAAGCTTGTTTCCTCCACCTATAATACGGAAGTGTTTGCATTCGGTGATCCGGGTGTCAGAAAACTTTTGGCTGACATTCAGATCGAAGAACAGAACCATGCGGAGATGCTTTATAAATATAAAACAGTCAACAGCATGGCGTAGCCCGGAGTTTAGGTTATGAGCCTGCTGTCAATCCATGTTACGAGCGGCAGAACCCAGAGGTTAAACTGTGGGATGGATGACTAAAAGACTATGAAGCAATATAGGTTTTATTATAATACGGCATGAATTTGATATTTAGTGCAAGAATTTGATTTTTGCCTTCCTTTTCATTTGTTAGGATAAATACACAAAATGAAAAGGGAGGTTTTTTATATTGGATAAAAAAATGAGGGAAAAGTGGAAAAGAGCAGTGCTGCTATTGGGCTGCATGGCGCTTGTCTTTTCGGGTTGCGGAAAAACAGGTGATGTGAAAGAGTCAGGTGCAGTGGAACCTGTAAATGAGGATGCGCAGAAATTCTGGTATATGTACTGATCACTTCACTGATCGAGGCAGCGCGGATCGCATTCTCCATTTTCCCGGTTATCATTGTTTATTTGTTTCTGTCGCGCTATATCGTGCAGGGAATTGCACTTGGAAGTGTGAAGGGGTAGGAAAAATTATATTTGGTTCAGATAAGAGGCGGGAAGCTTTTGAGGAATCTCAAAGGTTTCCTGTTTTTTTTGTATAAAAACGTTTTTAATGAAAAAAATATGTGCTACAATGGGTGCAGGAGAGAGGAAGAAGGGAGCCTGCGGCATGGTCTATTTAGCAATCACTGCAGCGATTTTTACGCTTGATTTTTTTCTGAAAAAATATATTGATAAAAAATACGCCAGAAAAGTAAAAAATCCACGTCTCGGTGGAATAATCTGCATAGAGAAGTTCTACAACAAAGGTGCAACGTTAAATCTTCTCGCAAAACATCCGAAAGCCATGACTGCGATACACAGTGTCATCATGGCTTTTGTGGCAGTCGTTTATTATTTTGCAATGCGGATGACTGGAAAAAAACTCACAAAAACGGGACTTGCCATGTTAGCCGGCGGCGGACTGAGCAATTTATATGACCGCTATACAAAGCACCATGTTGTGGATTATGTGCGGTTTCAGACCGGACCGAAATGGTTTCGGAGGATTATTTTTAATGTGTCTGATTTCTTTATTTTTATAGGGGCAGTGCTTGCAGTCATCGGAAGCGAAGTGTAATATTAAGATAATCTCAAACCATAGATTGATAAAACAATTACCGGGAAGGAAATGATTTTTTGCTATGACAAAAGAACAGTATATCAAAATTACAGAACCGCTTCGGAGCAATCAGGAACGGGCGAAGCGTGTGACGAGTTTGAATCATATGCTGACAGCACTGGTATTCTGCGTGTATCCGCTCTATCTTTTCATGCTGTTTACGGACAAAAATCCGTGGCTCTGGCGGGCGATACTCGTTCCGGCAGTGTCCTTCGTGGGACTTTCCGTTGTCCGGAAAATCATCAATGCGCCCAGACCGTATGAAAAATTTGACATGTCGCCGGTACTGGAAAAAGACACAAAAGGAAAATCATTTCCAAGCCGGCATGTATTTTCTGTTTTTATTATTGCGATGACGATTTTTTATGAGCATTCGGGAGCAGGGGTACTGCTCGGAATCATTGGTTTGCTTCTGGGCATTGTGCGCGTGCTGGTCGGAGTGCATGAGCCAAAGGATATCATTGTGGGCGCGCTGGCAGGGATCGTCTGCGGTATTGTAGGATATTATGTTATATGATAATCTTAGTTACGGCTGTGCATAACGCTTCCGGTATTCCCTCGGGGTCTGCTGGAAGCGTTTTTTGAACGACCGGTTAAAATAGGAAAGATTATCAAATCCCACTTCCGCTGCGATATCTAAAATCGAAGAATCGGAGGAAATCAAAAGTCTGGAAGCCATCGTCAGCCGGTATTCATTCAGATAGTCGATAAAGGAGGTTCCCATCGTATTTTTAAAATATTTCATAAAATGTGACTGGCTTAAATTAACTTCTTTTGCTACATCTTCAATCGTGATTTTTTCCATGTAATTATTTTCCACAAATTTTAAGATCAACTTCATTTTTTCCAGAGACTTATAATCTTTTTTCTGGGCATTTCTGGAACTGCACTTATTGAAGAGAATATAAAACAGCATAAAAAGCTGGCTTTTGATGAAAAGCTGGTAAGCTGGCGGATTGGTTTTGCTGATTTCATCGTTTGCATCGACACAGGCGGAAATCTCTTTGTAATAGGGATCACCGGGCTGATAGAGTACCGGAATTGTGAGCGTTCCGTCCATCAGCGGGGAAAAATAGTCAGTGCTGCAGGTGTCGGTCTGCTTGGATAAAAGAATCTGCGGATGAAAAATAATATTTTCATATTCCATACTTTCGTTTTCGTATTGTTCAATCGAATGTAATTGTCCCGGAATGATAAGTGCGAGCGTTCCGGCACTGACCTGGTATTGTGTGAAGTCCACGGTGATAATGCCGTGTCCCTTCTTTATATAGATAATCTCCATTTCGTCATGCCAGTGGATTGGCACATAAGAAAAATCCAGTGGGATAGAACACAGATAAGTGATATATGGAAATAAAGGGTTTCCATGGGAGATTTTTTCCTGATAATTTTCGTATTCCAGTATATTCATAAGGTACATACTCCTTTGTGATGATTTTATTGTGCCGAAAACATGCACTTTGCGCTGCAATCCGGAAAATAAAACAACATGATTGAAAAGTGCACAAAAACAAGGTGCTCATTTTGTTATGTTTACACAATTTTAAAGAGGCTAAAATAATACATCATTTATAACATGATAGGATTGTACCACTTTTGTATGGAATATTACAAGAATAAAATGGTGTACCTGAATATAATATTAATCATAAAACATCGGTTTTACGAAAAAACACGAAAACAACTGCGGCAGAAAATGCGGCGGACAATACAATAAGCTTTCGCCAACAGGCGCAAGGAAAGGAGTAAATCATGAATTTACAGGAAATCGTAACAAAAAGAACAGGAAAAGCAATTTCCCAGTGCAGTAACGAAGAATTATATTTCTCTTTACTTGAAATGACAAAAGGAATGGCAGAGGAGAAAGTCAGCAACGAGGGAAAAAGAAAATTATATTATATTTCAGCAGAATTCCTGATCGGAAAATTATTATCCAACAACCTGATCAATCTTGGAATTTATGAGGATGTAAAAAAATTACTGGCAGACAATGGCAAGAGCCTTGCAGAGATCGAGGAGGTTGAGCCGGAACCATCTTTGGGAAATGGTGGACTTGGACGTCTTGCAGCATGTTTCCTTGACTCTATCGCTACACTTGGTTTAAACGGCGACGGTGTTGGTTTAAATTACCACTACGGATTATTCAAACAGGTATTTGAGAACAATCTCCAGCATGAGACTCCAAACCCATGGATCGAGAAAGAGAGCTGGCTGACAAAGACAGATAGAGCATACACCATTCAGTTCGGCGGATTCAATCTGCAGTCCAGAATGTACGATATTGATGTATTAGGATATAACAACCGTACCACAAAGCTTCATTTATTCGATGTGGAGACCGTAGATGAGAGCCTGGTTGGTGAGGGAATTGATTTCGATAAAGAGGACATCAAAAAGAACCTTACATTATTCTTATATCCGGATGATTCTGATGATAAGGGACGTATCCTCCGTGTTTACCAGCAGTACTTCATGGTAAGCAATGCAGCAAGACTGATCATCGATGAGACACTTGCAAGAGGCGGCGATTTACACAAATTAAATGAGTACGCAGTAGTTCAGATCAACGATACACATCCAAGTATGGTGATTCCTGAACTGATCCGTTTATTGATGGAACGTGGAATCTTAATGGATGAGGCAATTGATATTGTATCCAAAACATGTGCTTACACAAACCATACCATTTTAGCAGAGGCTCTGGAAAAATGGCCGATCCATTTCTTAGAGAAGGCTGTTCCACAGTTAATGCCGATCATTTACGAATTAAACAGCCGTGTTGTGAAAAAATTTGACGATAAATCCGTAGCGATCATCGATGATGAGAGACGTGTCCATATGGCACACATGGATATCCATTACGGTTACAGCATCAACGGTGTTGCATACCTTCACACAGAGATCTTAAAGAACTCTGAGCTTAACAACTTCTACAAGATTTATCCTGAGAAGTTCAACAACAAGACAAACGGTATCACATTCCGCCGCTGGTTATTACATTGTGATCCGGAACTCACCGCATTATTTGAATCTCTGATCGGTGACGGCTTCAAGAAAGATGCAACCGAACTTGAAAAATTAGGTGCATTTGTAAATGATGAAACAGTATTGCAGAAGATTCTTGATGTTAAAAATGCAAAGAAAGCAGAATTAAAAGATTATCTTGCAAAAACACAGGGTATCGAGTTAAATGAGAACTCTATTTACGATATCCAGATCAAGAGATTACACGAGTATAAGAGACAGCAGATGAACGCACTTTATGTGATCCACAAATACTTTGAGATCAAAGCAGGCAAAAAACCGGCTCGCCCGATCACTGTTATTTTCGGTGCAAAGGCAGCCCCGGCTTATATCATTGCAAAAGATATCATTCATCTGATCCTTTGCTTACAGGAGCTGATCAGCAAAGATCCTGAGGTTTCTCCATACTTAAAAGTTGTTATGGTAGAAAACTACAATGTAACATTAGCTGAAAAATTAATCCCGGCAGCAGATATTCATGAGCAGATTTCTCTTGCATCCAAAGAGGCATCCGGAACATCCAACATGAAATTCATGTTAAACGGTGCAGTGGCAATCGGTACTATGGACGGTGCAAACGTTGAGATGCATCAGTTCGTTGGAGATGACAATATTTACATCTTCGGTGAGTCTTCTGAGCAGGTTATTGAGCACTATGCAAAAGCGGATTATGTTTCCAGAAGCTACTATGACAATGATGAGAATATCAAACGTGCAATCGATTTCATCGTAAGCGATGAGATGATGGCAGTCGGATGCAGAGAAAACTTAGAGCGTCTCTACAATGAATTATTAAACAAAGACTGGTTCATGACATTACCGGATTTCGAGGAATATGTTGCTGCAAAAGAGCGCATCTTTGCAGATTACGAAGACCGTATGGCATGGGCGAAAAAAATGCTCGTAAACATGAGCCAGGCAGGCTTCTTCTCATCTGACAGAACCATTGCACAGTATAACGAGGATATCTGGCATCTGTAAAATTCAGCATCAGTAAAATTAGGGGAGTATATGATCTATATACAAAGTGGCGTGCGCCGTATGTAAAGTGCGGTGTGCGCCTCTTTTTTGTGTGTTGTAAAATCTGCCAACAACACATATAATGGGAGTAGGCAGTGAAACAGTGCCAGATACTGCGGAAGGAGAAAACTATGCACAGTAACGCTGGCAGGGGAATGAAGGAATCTGTTTTATAAATTGCTTGGAATATTTGGGCGTATGATTTATAATGTGCATAAAGCAATGAGCAGTGTCAGGAGGAAAAAATATCAAATGCAGTGCTTGCACGATGTATTTGATATTTTTGATGACTGATAGGGCGAATGCCCGTGAGCCCATGAAATCTTTGATTTCATGGGCGTGCACTGTGGACAAAATTAACAGAGGACTTAATTTCATGAATAAAAAGAAATTTACATATATCACAGCGCTTACCCTGTTAAGCTTCACGCTTATGACAGGCTGTACCAATGAGCGCAAAGAAAACCAGACTGCTTACCGTCAGATTGGAATCAATGCGATGGAAAACGGCGATTACGCAGGAGCCGTGGATGCGTTTAACAGTGCTCTGGGACAGTGCATTGGGAAAATCACAGAGAACGAATTAGATATCTGCTACTATAAGGCAGCGGCACAGTATGCCGGTGGTGATCCGGCAGGGGCAGTGGACACTTACACAGCGATCATTGATTATGACAAAAAGGCAGCAGACGCTTATTATCTGCGCGGCTGTGTTTATCTGAAACAGGGGAATACCGAGGGTGCCGTTTCGGATTTTGATGAGGCAGTAAAAAATAACAGCAGCGATTACGAACTTTATGTCAACATTTACGAGAATCTTTCTGCTTATGATATGACGGAAAAAGGGGAAGAATACTTAAATAAAGCATTTGATATCAAAGGCAACAGTGCCGAGGATTATGCATGGCGCGGAAGAATTTACTATGATCTTGGACAGTACGATAATGCCCAGACAGAGTTGAAGTCGGCTTTAGATAAGGAGAGCGTCATCGCAAATCTTTACATTGCGCAGGTGTATGAGGCGCAGGGCGATTCCGAAAACGCAGAGACCTATTATCAGAATTATGTAAACTCAGGAAGCGCAGATTCCCAGGCGATGAATGCACTCGGGGAAATTGAGATGGCAAAAGGAAACTATTCCGGTGCACTCACCTATTTAGAGCAGGGTATTGCTATGGAAAATGTGACAAACAGAAGAGAACTAATGCAGAATCTCATCATTTGTTATGAATATACATCCGATTTTAATTCTGCATGGAACGTGGTACAGGAGTATGTACAGGTTTATCCGGATGATGCGAGTGCGCAGCGTGAATATATTTTCCTGAAAAACCGTATGGAACAGACAGCGCCTGTGGAGAATACAGAGGAAGCCGTGACGGAGGATACGCAGACAGTGGAAGATACACAGACACCGGAAGAGGCGCAGACACCGGCACAATAAAAGAGACCACAGGAAACAATAACGGAGAATAGAATGGCAGAAGCATTTAAAATAGAAGAGATAGAAGAAAAAGTAATTCTTGTAGGCGTGAGTGAGCAGGATGGAGGTGACGCAGAGGATTCTGTTGCAGAACTTGCGGAACTGGTGAAAACAGCAGGAGCAACGGTAGTCGGAACCATGATCCAGAAGCGGGAACTCATTCATCCGGGGACTTATATCGGTTCTGGAAAGGTGGCGGAGTTAAAGCTGCTTGTGGAGGAACTGGGCGCAACCGGCATTGTGTGTGATGATGAACTTTCACCGGCGCAGCTCCGTAATCTGGAAGATATGCTGGATACAAAAGTGATGGACCGCACACTGATCATTCTGGATATTTTTGCGGCAAGAGCAACTACCAGCGAGGGAAAGATCCAGGTGGAACTGGCACAGTTAAAGTACCGTCTGAGCAGGCTGACCGGACTTGGACGTTCCATGTCAAGACTTGGAGGCGGAATCGGTACGAGAGGTCCGGGTGAGAAAAAGCTGGAAATTGACAGACGTCTTATCAAAGACCGGATCGCACAGCTGAACCGGGAATTGAAAGAAGTACGGCAGCACCGTGATATCACCCGTGCACAGCGGGAAAAAAATCAGATGCCGGTGGCTGCGATCGTGGGATACACAAATGCAGGAAAATCAACACTTATCAATACACTGACCAATGCCGGAGTCCTGGAGGAGGACAAGCTGTTTGCAACGCTTGATCCTACCACAAGAGTGTTGGAACTGTCGGGACGGCAGCAGATATTGGTGACAGATACCGTCGGATTTATCCGCAAACTGCCGCATCATCTGATCGAGGCATTTAAAAGCACGCTGGAGGAGGCAAAATACGCAGACTATATTTTACATGTGGTAGATGCTTCCAATCCGCAGCACGAGAAGCAGATGCTGATCGTATATGAGACACTGGCAAATCTGGATGTGAAAGACAAGACGGTGATCACGCTGTTCAACAAGCAGGATGCAAGGATGGACAGCGAGCCGCTGCATGATTTTAAAGCAGATCATACGCTGCAGATCTCAGCGAAAAATGGAACCGGGTTAGAGGAATTAAAGAATCTTTTATCCGAGCTCCTGCGTGAAAATAAAATCCTCGTGGAGCGGACAGTGCCGTATGCAAATGCAGGCGTGATCCAGCTTGTCCGCAAATCCGGTGAACTGTTGGAAGAAGAATACCGTGAGGATGGAATCTATATCCGTGCTTACGTGCCAATGGAAATTTATGCAAAATTATAAAAATGACAAATATAGTTAATTCGAGAAGAAAGGAACAATAAAAATGATATTATTGATTAAAAACGGACATGTCATCAATCCGGCGACAGAGACAGACGAAGTGGCAGACATTCTCGCTGAGGATGGAAAAGTCGTAAAAATGGAAAAAAACATCAGGGATAAGGCAGACTATGTGATCGACGCAAAAGGCTGCTATGTCATGCCGGGATTTATTGATATGCATGTGCATTTAAGGGATCCGGGGCAGGAGCAGAAAGAGACGATCGAGACAGGCTGCAATGCGGCGGCACACGGCGGATACACAACCATCCTTGCAATGCCGAACACAAAGCCGGTGGTAGATAATCCGGATGTTGTAAAATACGTGCAAAACAAGGCAAAAACAGTTGGTGTCGTGAATGTTTTACAGGTGGGAGCCATCACAAAAGGACAACAGGGAAAAGAATTAGCAGATATCCGGGGCATGTACGAAGCGGGAATTCCGGCGATCAGTGAAGATGGCAGATCCGTTATGAATTCCGAACTTTACCGGGAGGCGATGGAGATCGCAGCAGAACTCGATATCCCGGTACTTGCCCACTGTGAGGACATTAACCTTGTAAATGGCGGCGTTATGAATGAGGATGCGCATTCCAAAGAGCTTGGTTTAAGGGGAATCACCAATTCGGTAGAAGATATCATTGTGGCAAGAGATATCATGTTAAGTGGGGACACCGGAGCAAAATTACATTTGTGTCACTGTTCAACAAGAGATTCTGTAAAAATGGTACGGTATGCAAAAATGGAGCAAATGAAAGTAACTGCAGAGGTATGCCCACATCATTTCACACTGACCTCGGATGATATCCATAAAATCGAGCCGTCCATCGATCAGGAGAAAAAACTTGCGATTGATGCAGATGCGGATACAAACTTTAAAATGAATCCTCCGCTTCGTTCCAGAGAAGACGTGCAGGCATTAAAAGAAGGACTGCGTGACAATATTATGGATGTGATCTCCACAGACCATGCACCTCATACATTTGAGGAGAAAAATACATCCATGAAAAAAGCGCCGTTTGGGATCGTTGGACTTGAGACAGCCGCATGCCTCACTTACACGGAACTTGTGTTGCAGGGCTACCTTACACCGATGCAGATGGCAGAGAAGATGAGCTATAACCCGGCAAAGATTGTTGGAATTGACAAGGGCGATATCCAGCCGGGCAAAATTGCTGACATCGTGATTTTTGATCCGGAAAAAACATATAAGATTGACAAAACGAAATTTGCAAGTAAAGGACGCAACACACCATTTGACGGAAGAGAAGTAACCGGAAAAGTGATGGCAACCATCGTGGATGGACGTGTGGTTTACGAGGCAGAAGCATAGGAACACACCATATTAAGAGCTACAGAGGCAAACATTTGAAGTAAGAATGTAAAGTAGTTGAGAGAGTGAAAAAGCGAGGAAGTACAAAGATGGCAGAAAAATTTGAAGAGACAGCGATCATCATCCGTCAGGAAGAAATCGCAGATGATATTTACAGTATGTGGCTGCACACTGACCAGATTGCAGCACATGCGAAAGCAGGACAGTTTGTTTCTGTTTATTGTAATGATGGAAGCAGACTGCTTCCAAGACCGATCAGTATTTGTGAGATTGATAAAAAGGATGGCGCAATCCGTCTGGTGTATCGTGTAGCAGGGAAAGGAACAGCAGAATTTTCCGGTATGCATACAGGCGCACAGCTTCGCATTGTAGGGCCTCTTGGAAATGGATTCCCAAAGAAAGAGAAAAAAGCCTTTTTGATCGGAGGCGGAATAGGAATACCTCCAATGTTACAGCTTGCAAAAGAGTTAAACTGTGAGAAACAGATTGTGTTAGGATTCCGCGATGAGCTGTTTTTGATGGATGAGTTTAAAAAGCAGGGCAAAGTTTACGTGGCAACCGAGGATGGAAGCGCAGGAACTGAGGGAAATGTTCTGGATGCGATCCGTGAAAATGGACTGGACGCAGAGATTATTTATGCCTGCGGACCAATGCCGATGCTTCGTGCCTTAAAAGAATATGCAGAGAAAAATCACATCGAGTGCTGGATCTCCATGGAGGAGCGTATGGCATGCGGTATTGGTGCGTGCCTTGCCTGTGTATGTCAGTCAAAAGAAAAAGACGCACACAGCAACGTGAAGAACAAACGAATCTGTAAAGAAGGACCTGTATTCCGTGCAGAGGAGGTAGAATTCTAATGAACATGAAAGTAGATTTATGTGGAGTAACCTTAAACAATCCTGTCATGACTGCTTCCGGTACATTTGGTTCCGGCGCAGAGTATGCAGAGTTTGTGGATCTGAATAAATTGGGAGCTGTTGTGACAAAAGGTGTTGCAAATGTTCCGTGGCCGGGAAATCCGACGCCGCGTGTCGCAGAAGTATATGGCGGTATGTTAAATGCAGTAGGACTTCAGAACCCTGGAATTGATCTTTTTGTGGAGCGTGACATTCCTTTTTTAAAACAGTTTGATACAAAAATCATGGTGAATGTATGTGGACATTCCACAGAGGAATATATTGAAGTAGTGGAACGGTTGAGAGACCAGCCGGTAGACCTTTTAGAAATCAACATTTCCTGCCCGAATGTCAAAGAGGGTGGAATTGCATTTGGTCAGGATCCAAAAGCAGTAGAAGCTATCACAAAGGAAATGAAAAAACATGCTGCACAGCCGGTCATCATGAAGCTTTCCCCGAATGTGACAGATATTACAGAGATGGCGAGGGCGGCAGAGGCAGGAGGCGCAGACGGACTGTCGCTGATCAACACCATCACAGGCATGAAGATCGATATCAACCGCCAGAAGTTTGTGCTTGCCAATAAGACAGGCGGCATGTCAGGTCCGGCCATTCACCCGGTCGCTGTCCGCATGGTTTATCAGACTGCCCAGGCAGTCAGACTGCCGATCGTCGGAATGGGTGGAATCATGAATGCAGAGGATGCGATTGAAATGATCCTTGCGGGAGCCACCGCAGTATCAGTAGGTACCGCAAATTTCACAAATCCGCATGTGACAGAGGAGATCGTCGCAGGAATCAGAGATTATATGGAGCGTTATCAGGTTGCCGATATCAAAGATCTGGTTGGCGCAGTGCATGAATAAGAAACAAATGCCAAAGAGAAAATAATGGATCACAGGAAATAAAGATCAGGAGGAAATGACAAGATGGAGAGTTATAAGAGCGAATTTATCGATTTTATGGTAGAGAGTGATGTTTTAAAATTTGGAGATTTTACGTTGAAAAGTGGACGTAAATCCCCATTTTTCATGAATGCAGGAGCCTATGTGACAGGTTCCCAGTTAAAGAGACTTGGAGAGTACTATGCAAAGGCAATCCATGACAACTATGGAGATGATTTCGACGTGCTCTTCGGACCGGCATATAAGGGAATCCCACTTGCGGTTGTCACAGCGATCGCATACAGTGAATTATATGGAAAAGAAGTCCGTTACTGCTCAGACAGAAAGGAAGCAAAAGACCACGGAGCTGACAAGGGCGGTTTCCTCGGAAGCAGCTTGAAAGACGGTGACAGAGTTGTCATGATCGAGGACGTGACCACTTCCGGAAAATCCATGGAAGAGACTGTTCCAAAAGTAAGAGGAGCAGCAGACGTTGAGATCGTTGGTCTTATGGTAAGTTTAAACCGTATGGAAGTCGGACAGGGCGGAAAAGTAAGTGCGCTGGATGAGATCAAAGAAAAATACGGTTTTGAAGGAAAAGCAATTGTCACAATGGCAGAGGTGACAGAGTACCTTTACAACAGAGAACACAATGGCAGAGTCGTGATCAACGATGAGATCAAAGCCGCTATTGACAAATACTACGAAGAATATGGATGCAAATAAGAAAGGCAGCGAGCGCTGCCCGTTGATACGGAAAGGTAAGCACCGGGTACTGGCATTCGTGTTTTTTCTGATTTATTTTGCTATGCTGTTCTATTTCCTCTTTTTTTCCGAGGAGATGGGGCGGACTTATTCAGAGAGAGCGTATCATTACAATCTGATTCCGTTTCATGAGATCATGCGGTTTGTCAAATACCGGCATGTGCTTGGATGGCAGGCTGTAGTGCTCAATATCTGGGGAAATATCATTGCATTTATGCCTTTTGGTTCATTTTTGCCGATCTATTCAAAAAGATGCAGAAATGTGTGGATGACGGTGCTATACAGTTTTGAACTGAGTCTGCTTGTGGAACTGCTTCAGCTTGTGTTTAAGGTGGGTAGTTTTGATGTGGATGATCTGTTTTTGAACACGATCGGCGGACTGCTTGGTTATCTGGTGTACAAAGGGCTGATTGATCTGTGGAAAAGATACGAAAAGGCAAAGAATAATGTGAATAAGTAAGAAGCAGATTTTAATGCATTTGCGGGTTATATCAGGTAATTACTGAAAATATTTTGAGTGGCAGGGTATCATTATGGCACAGAGAAGACGTAGAAAATACGGATATAAGTTTACGGAGAAGACACAGTCAAAAAAGGGAATTGCAGCTTTTATTCTGGCTGTGCTTTCGATTGCAATTTTTATTTATGTAATTGTAAATTCATTTCATCATGGCGGAAATGGAAGCATGTACCTTGGAAGTGCAGGAGTGTCCTCCATGCTGGTAGCACTGGTCGCTGTGGTACTGGCAGTGATGAGCCTTCGGGAGGAGGAGTCTTTTAAGCTGTTTCCATATATGTCGACTGTGCTGTCGTTTCTTGCAGCCGGTATGTGGATTGCAATTTATGTAATTGGATTTTTAATCGTATAGTTAATAAGGGAGATCAGGATGGGATACAGAGATATTTATAAGGAGTCAAATGAGCAGGCAGAGGAGCGTTTTTCGCTTGTGATGGAGCGTATTGCAGAGATCGCAGAAGAAACGGACGTGCCGGAGAAATTTGACGATTATTTTAAAAAGACCGCAGCATTTTTGTTACAGTTAAAGAATGTGTCAGAGAAAGCGGAGAAAGATACATTAAAAGATGCTTCTCTTACAGAGTGCGAAAAACAGAATGCAGGTTTTTATGATGACATCAAAGCGGAAAATTATGGAAAAAGTTATGGAAATCCGACTTATGCAGTAGAAAAACTGGGAGAAGAGTACGGACAGATTTTATCTGCACTGTATGCAGAGTGTCGTAAACGTATTACGGATGTCTATGCTGCAAAAAAAATGAACGTGACGATCACCGCAGAATTATTTGTTGAGATCTATAATTATTTTGAAGACAAAGAGGGGATTGATAAAACTGCAATTGAGCAGGCGATTTACTGGTATTTCCATGATTACAGTGAAATCTTTATCGGAGATTCTGTGCGTGAACTTGTGGATTCCGAAGAAGATTTCTTATATCAGATCGTGATGAACTCAGATTTGAACGACTTGCGTTATCTCTACCAGTATGGTCAGCACATCGGAAAAAATGAGACCGGAATCGCAGCATTTTTAAATGGCATGTCTGACGAAGAGATTCAGGCAATGGCAGATACTTACACAGAAGGATACCGCATTGGTTTTGCGGCAACTGGAAAAGATTTGTCAAAGAAAACAACGGCACAGGTGCGTTACCCGATCGGTTTTGAGCGCATGGTGCGTGCCGCAGTAAAAAATTTGGAAAAATTAAATTTAAAAGTAACAATGCGGGCATGTTCCTCCGCAGCAAATAAACAGTATGATTATGACCACAAAGAGGACAAAGCATTATATTATGATAAGGCATATGTGGAGAGACGCCTGGAAGTAATGAAAACTTCTTTTGAAGAGATGAAAAAACTTGCAAACGGTCAGGCTGGTCCTGCTGTTATCGAAGTGTTTGGCGAGATTCCATTTTCTCCGGAGACCAAAAAAGAGGTATTAAAGCTGGATGAAAAACAGCAGCAGTTAAGTGTTTACGATATGAGCATGTCGGGACAGATCACAAATCAGTATATTATCGGTGAGGAGCGCAGCTTTACGATTATTGCATATCCGGTGCCTGAGATTGGTGAGAGGTTCAAAGAAATTTTTGCGGAGACAGTCAAGATCAATACATTGGATTATACCTTATACCAGAATATGCAGCAGAAGATCATCGATGTGTTAGATCAGGCTGAAAAAGTGCATATCACCGGTAAAAATAACAATAAGACAGACCTCTATGTTTCTATCTGGCCACTAAAAGATGCTACAAAAGAATCCGCATTTGAAAACTGTGTGGCAGACGTCAATATCCCGGTAGGTGAGGTGTTTACTTCCCCGGTATTAAAAGGAACAACCGGAAAATTGTTTGTCAGTCAGGTTTATCTGAATGAACTGAAATACCTCAATCTCGAAATTGATTTTGAGGACGGAGTGATTAAAGATTACACCTGCACAAACTTTGAAAAAGAGGAAGAGTGCAGAAAATATATCAAAGAGAATGTCTTAATGAATCATGAGACACTGCCAATGGGTGAGTTTGCGATCGGAACCAACACCACAGCTTACCGCATGGCAAGAGATTTTGATATTGCAGATAAATTGCCAATCCTGATCGCAGAAAAGACAGGACCTCACTTTGCAGTGGGAGATACCTGCTATTCCCACGAGGAGGACATGGTGACTTATAACCCGGATGGAAAACAGATCGTTGCAAGAGAAAACGATTTTTCAAAACTCCGCAGCGAGGATATGAGCAAGGCATATTTCAACTGTCATACAGATATTACCATTCCTTATGATGAGCTTGACAAGATTACAGTCATCCGTAAGGATGGAACGACAGAAGATATTATTTCCGATGGACGTTTTGTGCTCGCAGGAATCGAAGAACTGAATAAGCCGCTGGACCGCTAAACGGGAAAAATATAAAATTCTGGATACTGCCAAAATAATAGGATTATTTGACGGTGTCCGGAATTTTTGTATTTGATAAACGGTGAAGTGATTGAGTAATAAAATTGCAACAATATATAAATATATTTAATAAAACAAATAACAATTATTAATTGGACTTCTTAATTGAGATATATTATAATGAGCGCAAGAGAGGAAAATACAAATTTATTTGTATTTGACGAACGGCGAAATGATTGAGTGATGAAATCACGATATAATGAGCGCAAGAGAGGAAAATACAAATTTATTTGTATTTGACGAACAACGAACAGAAAAGGAGACGAATATCATGGCAAAAGTTGGTATTGTAATGGGCAGTGACTCAGATATGCCGGTGATGGCAAAAGCAGCAGATATATTAGAAAAATTAGGAATCGATTACGAGATGACGATCATCTCAGCACACCGTGAACCGGATGTTTTCTTTGAGTATGCAAAATCGGCTGAGAGCAAAGGTTTTAAAGTCATCATTGCCGGAGCAGGAATGGCGGCGCATCTTCCAGGTATGTGCGCAGCAATTTTCCCAATGCCAGTCATTGGTATTCCGATGCATACAACTTCCCTCGGCGGAAGAGATTCCTTATATTCCATCGTGCAGATGCCGTCTGGTATTCCGGTAGCAACTGTAGCAATCAACGGTGGAGCAAATGCAGGACTTCTCGCAGCTAAAATCCTTGCAACTTCAGACGAAGCTTTGTTAGAGAGACTGAAAGCTTACTCCAAAGATCTGAAGGAGCAGGTTCAGGCAAAAGATGCAAGATTACAGGAAGTTGGATACAAGAACTATTAAATGTTTACGAAACTCCTGCTAGTCATCCTTAAATTGTTCAAAATTAACAAAATTCTCGAAAACACGCTCTCGCTACGTGTCGCTGGTAACGGTACTAAGAAGCCAGTTGCGACTTGCGTTGCACCTGCCTTCTAAGAACCGACCGCTCCCCAGCGTTTTCTCAAGCTTTTGTTAATTTTTCACAATTCAATTTAGGTTTTCATGAGTTTCGCAATTATTTAAATAAGAACTACTATAAAGGAGAGAAAAAATGGATTACAAGAACGCAGGTGTAGATATTGAAGCTGGATATGAATCAGTGGAATTAATGAAAAAATATGTAAAGGGAACCATGCGTCCGGAAGTGTTAGGCGGACTTGGTGGATTTTCCGGTGCTTTTTCCATGGAAGCAGTCAAGGGAATGGAGGAGCCGGTACTTTTATCCGGTACAGACGGATGTGGAACAAAAGTAAAATTGGCATTTCTTTTGGACAAGCATGATACGATTGGTATTGACTGTGTTGCAATGTGTGTCAATGATGTTGCCTGCGCAGGTGGTGAACCATTATTTTTCTTAGATTATATCGCATGTGGCAAAAACTATCCGGAAAAAATCGCAACGATCGTAAGCGGTGTGGCAGAGGGCTGTAAGCAGTCCGGCTGTGCTCTGATCGGTGGCGAGACAGCAGAACATCCGGGACTGATGCCGGAAGATGAATACGATCTTGCTGGATTTACTGTAGGTGTGGTAGATAAAAAAGACATCATTACAGGAGAGAACTTAAAGGCTGGTGACGTGCTGATCGGTATGGCTTCCACAGGCGTACATTCCAACGGCTTTTCCCTTGTCAGAAAAATCTTTAAAATGGACAAAGAGACATTAAATACATATCACGAGGAACTCGGTAAGACATTGGGCGAAGCATTGCTTGCACCGACAAGAATTTATGTCAAGGCTTTGAAAAACGTGAAAGAAGCAGGTGTTCGGGTCAAGGCGTGCAGCCATATCACAGGTGGCGGTTTCTATGAGAACGTTCCTAGAATGTTACCGGAAGGCAAACATGCAGTCATCAAAAAAGACAGCTATGAAGTACCGGCTATCTTTAAAATGATGGAGAGAGAGGGAAATGTTGAGGAGCACATGATGTACAATACTTACAACATGGGTATTGGAATGATCGTTGCGGTTGATCCTGCGGATGTGGAGAAAACTATGGAAGCAATGCGTGCAGCCGGAGACACCCCATATGTGATCGGTGAGATCAAAGACGGCGAAAAAGGAGTAACTTTATGCTAAAAGTTGCAGTTTTAGTATCCGGCGGTGGTACGAACCTTCAGGCAATTTTAGATGCAATAGACAATGGGACGATCACCAATGCAAAAGTGGAAGTTGTGATCAGCAACAACAAAAATGCATACGCTTTAGAACGTGCGAAAAATCATGGGATCGAGGCTCTTTGCATTTCTCCGAAGGACTACGGGACAAGAGATGCGTTCAACAAAGCATTTCTGGAAAAATTAGATGACTGCCAACCGGATTTAATAGTTCTTGCTGGATTTTTGGTTGTGATCCCGAAGCAGATGATCGAAAAATACAGAAACCGTATCATCAATATCCATCCATCCCTGATCCCATCTTTCTGCGGAACCGGTTATTACGGACTGAAAGTCCATGAGGGTGTGCTATCCCGCGGTGTAAAAGTGACCGGAGCAACGGTACACTTTGTAGATGAGGGAACAGACACAGGTCCTATCATTTTACAGAAGGCAGTGGAAGTAGAGCAGGATGATACACCGGAAATCCTGCAGAGACGTGTCATGGAGCAGGCGGAGTGGATCATCATGCCGAAGGCGATCGACCTGATCGCAAACGGAAAAGTCTCTGTCGTAGATGGCAGAGTCCGAATTGACGAGAATAAGTAATAGCGAAACCGAAAGAAGAGTTTCGCCAATATTTCATAGAGAAGGAGAATCCGCATGAAAGTATTAGTAGTAGGAAGTGGCGGCCGTGAACATGCGATCTGCACCAGCGTTGCAAAAAGTCCACGTGTAGATAAAATCTACTGTGCACCGGGTAATGCCGGAATTGCAGCACTTGCAGAGTGTGTGCCGATCGGTGCGATGGAATTTGATAAATTAGTTGCTTTTGCAAAAGAAAAAGAAATTGATTTTACAATTGTAGGAATGGATGATCCGTTAGTTGGCGGAATTGTGGACGTATTTGAGGCAGAGGGACTTAAAGTATTCGGTCCAAGAAAAAATGCGGCAATCTTAGAGGGCTCCAAGGCATTTTCCAAAGACCTTATGAAAAAATACAACATTCCGACCGCAGCATACGAGAACTTTACTGATCCGCAGGCGGCACTTGCTTATCTGGAGACAGCAAAAATGCCGATCGTTTTAAAAGCGGACGGACTGGCGCTCGGAAAAGGCGTTTTAATTTGCAATACATTAGAGGAAGCAAAAGCCGGTGTCAAAGAGATCATGGAGGATAAGAAGTTCGGAACAGCCGGAAATACCATGGTCATCGAAGAGTTTATGACCGGACGTGAAGTGTCCGTTTTATCTTTTGTGGATGGAAAGACCATTAAGATCATGTCCTCCGCACAGGATCACAAACGTGCAAAAGACGGCGATCAGGGCTTAAATACCGGAGGAATGGGAAACTTTTCTCCAAGCCCATTCTATACAAAAGAAGTGGATGATTTCTGTAAAAAATATATTTATCAGGCAACAGTCGATGCAATGGCGGCAGAGGGCAGACCATTTACAGGTGTTATTTTCTTTGGACTGATGCTGACAGCAGACGGACCGAGAGTGTTAGAGTATAATGCCAGATTTGGTGATCCGGAAGCACAGGTTGTTCTTCCAAGAATGAAAAATGATATCATTGATGTGATGGAAGCCTGCGTGGATGGAAAATTGGATACGATCGATCTCCAGTTTGAAGATAATGCGGCAGTCTGCGTTGTGCTCGCATCTGACGGTTATCCGGTGGCTTATGAAAAAGGATTTGAGATCACCGGACTTGAGAAGTTTGAGGGAAAAGAGGATTACTTCTGTTTCCATGCCGGAACAAAATTCAATGAGGCAGGAAAAATTGTGACCAACGGCGGACGTGTTCTTGGAATCACAGCGACAGGAGCCGATTTAAAAGAAGCGAGAAAAAAAGCCTACGAGGCAACCGAGTGGGTAAACTTCGCCAATAAATACATGCGCCATGATATTGGAAAAGCAATTGACGAGGCGTAATATTTTTTGAATTTAAAATCGTTCAGACCGGATGCATCGGTTTTCGGAAAGTCAGATGGAGTTCTTATGATTCGAAAACGCTGGAAAAGGTCTGAGCGTTTTTTTCTTATAGTAATGGAAATTCCGCGAAGTCTGAATTCTATTAGATTCAGAAAAGAAAGACGTGGAATAATTGCGAAAAAACATTGCATATTTGCCCCAATCGGGTATAATTACAGTTGGTACATTCCAGCTTTGGAATGAATTTCAGGAAAAACGGACTGGAAAAATGATTCCGGAAACAGTTTTTCCAAAAAGCAGGGAGAATTACATGTCACAATCTGTAATGATTAAAAGCAACAAATATGGTATTAATCTGGTGCTGGATCCGAATATACCGTTTGTGGAATTGTTAAAGGATGTTATTGAGAAGTTCAAAGCATCGGAAAAATTCTTTAAAAATGCTGAATTAGCCATTTCTTTTGAGGGAAGGAAGCTTTCGGAAGAGGAAGAAAACCGTATTATCGAGGCAATCACAGAGAATACGACGATTCAGATTTTATGCATCGTACAAAATGGCAGTGAACAGGAAGCAGTCATGAAACAGCAGATTGAGTACTATCAGGCAGTACAGCAGCAGTTTATGAATGCAAACACCGGTTCCGGAGATTTTTACAGAGGAACTTTGCGTTCCGGACAGGTTATCGAAAGTGAATCCAGCGTAACCATTATCGGGGATGTGAATCCCGGTGCGAAGATTATCTCGCAGGGGAATATCGTCATTCTTGGAGCGTTGAAAGGAAATGCGCATGCGGGCAGCGCTGGCGACCGCAATTGTTTTATTTTTGCGCTTGATATGAACCCAATCCAGATTCAGATCGGTGATCTGATCGCCAAGAGCCCGGATAAAGAAAAAACGAGAAAACATCTGTTGAGACGTGAAAAAGTTCAGACCGCAGAGTCCCAGATCGCAGTGGCGAGGGATGGCAATATTTATATTGAGCCGGTCACAAAAGATATTTTAAACAGAATGTAAAATGCGAAATGCACAGGAGGAAATCATGAGCGAAGTTATTGTAATCACATCCGGAAAGGGTGGAGTAGGTAAGACAACTACAACAGCAAATGTAGGAACAGGTCTTGCACAGTTAAATAAAAAGGTAGTAATGATTGATACCGATATCGGTCTTCGTAACTTAGACGTTGTCATGGGATTAGAGAACCGTATTGTATACAATCTGGTTGATGTTATCGAGGGCAAATGTCGTTTGAAACAGGCACTCATCAAGGATAAAAAGTATCCTGAATTATGCCTGCTGCCATCCGCGCAGACAAGAGATAAGGATGCCGTGACACCGGAGCAGATGGTAGAGCTGATCGATGAACTGAGAAAAGAATTTGATTATATTTTACTTGACTGCCCGGCTGGAATCGAGCAGGGATTTAAGAATGCCATTGCAGGCGCAGACAGAGCACTGGTTGTCACAACACCTGAGGTATCTGCAATCCGTGATGCAGACAGAATCGTTGGCTTGCTGGAAGCAAATGAGATGAAACGTATCGACCTTATCGTAAACCGTCTGAGAATGGATATGGTAAAACGTGGAGATATGATGAAAGTAGAAGATGTTACGGATATCCTTGCAGTAAATCTGATCGGTGCAGTACCAGATGATGAACATATCGTTGTTTCTACAAACCAGGGTGAACCATTGGTTGGTTCTGACTGTCTTGCAGGAAAAGCATATGCCAATATCAGCAGACGTATTATAGGAGAAGAGGTTCCATTTTTAGACTTGGAAGTAAAACAGGGTGTATTTGGAAAATTAATGGATTTATTTAAGAAAAACTAAGGGGGGGGGAGAAGCCACATGGGTTTAATGGATTTGTTCAAAAAGAAAAGTTCTGGTGACGTTGCAAAGGATCGTTTGAAACTTTTACTTGTATCTGACCGTGCCAACTGCTCTCCTGAGATGATGGAAATGATCAAACGGGATATTATCCAGGTAATTTCCAAGTACATGGATATTGATGCAGATGCGTTGGATGTGAAGATCACAGAGACAGAATCTGACTCCAATAATGGTATGGTTCCAGCATTATTTGCAAATATCCCGATCAAGGATATGAAGCATAAACCGGATAAACGCTAAGATTTATAACCGGAGTTTGACTTACCGTAGTGTCGCAGATTTTGTGGTGCTTTCTCAGGGGGTGAAGGGGCAGATATAAGCGTCCTCTCACAAGTCTTGATTTTATAGGTTTATGAAAAGAAAAACGGTACAGACAAATATGATGTTCCTGTTCGCCGGGCATTCCGCTGGGCTTCTGAACAACAATCATGTTCAGCTGAAGCTTCCATGATTGTTAGAATCCCAGCTCCATGGCTCACAAAGGAAATCATATTTGTCTGCACCGTTTTTCTTTCAGTTACGTTATGGATGACTTGTGAGAGGACGCTTATACATGCCCAATCAATGCTACGAAGCACACCACAAAATCTGCAAGTTGCGTTATGGAACTCCCGGCTATGGTAAAAATCATGGTATTGATCAATAGGGTAATTCGAAAGGTGTTAATTTTTAAATAATAGCAGGAGAAATAAAATGAGTACAAAAAAAGCAATTGGCATATCTTTTGTTGCCATATTTATTTTAATAATTGCGCAGATTATTGCACAAGTCATTGCAAGTGTGTTTGTTATTATAAGGATTCCATATGGAATTTGTAATATTATCGCTGGAATTATATATGTTGGCTTAACATATCTTATTTTGAAAATGTTTATTAGCAAGATTGTTAAGTTACCTGTTTCGGATTTCGGAATGCCTAAATTTGAAATTAAAATAAGATGGATTTTAATAGCTATATTATTGCCATGCATTATAAAAGGAATTTATGTTTTAATATTCAATGGTGAGTATGTCTCCTCAAATATGAATGGAAATGAGATATTCAATACTTTAAGTGCAGGGGTTGCGTTCACCGGGATAGCGGCTGGATTTGTTGAAGAAATGGTGTTTAGAGGAGTTATACTCAATGCATTGAAGAAAAGATGGAATATGAAGGTGGCTGTAATTGTTCCATCAATGTTATTTGGTATTGTACATGTTCTGGGACAGGATTTTTCGATAGGCAGTTGTTTATTAGTCATTATCGCTGGAACTATGGTAGGCGTTATGTTTTCAATGATTGCAATAGAGAGTGGTTCGGTTTGGAATAGTGGAATAGTGCATGCTATCTGGAACATTGTGATCATTGGTGGCGGATTAGCCATTGGGGAAAAAATGGATCCATATTCTGTAATGACATATGTTCTTGATTCAAAAGTTTTTGCAATTACAGGTGGTGAGTTTGGAATTGAATCGTCTGTTATTTCGTTAATAGGATACATAATAGTTGCCGGCATAGCATTTATTATGATTAAATCGAACAGGAAAAATTGATATGACGGTTTGAAAATGTGAAGCTATAAGGAACTTGTCCATTTTTAGTTTGTAGAAGTTTACTATAAAATAAGAGTTTCATAACGTAAATTGCAGATTTTGTGATGTAATTCACAGTGTTGGCAGGGCATGTATAAGAGGCATTTCACAAGTCATTCACAGTGTAAATGAAAAGAAAAATCGTACAGACAAATATTATTTTCTTTGTGAGCTATGGAGATAAGACTCTTTAGAGGCTTATCGGAATGCCGAGCGAACAGAAACATAATATTTGTCTGTACGATTTTTTTTAATCAACATATATAATAATGACTTGTGAGAGGGCGCTTATATCTGCCCTTTACACCCTAAGAAAGCACCACAGAATCTGCAATTTGCGTTATGGAATTCACGGTTATGGGATGAGTGCCTATAAAGGAGGTGTCGACTAAAGGCAGTCATTTTCAATGTCTTGTGATTCGTCCATTTCACATTCATGTTTTCATAAACATGTCAGACTGCAATATTTTGTTCATAACCTAAATTATAAAATTCAATCTAAAAATCCGCACCACCTGTAAACGGCAGTTCCTAAGTCAAACTCCTGTAAAATCCCAATCTTGAAAAAATGTATTGACAACAAAGTACCATAGTGCTATGGTTAATTACATAAGTAATGAACTGCATAACAAACAAAAAACAAGAGGACAGATAAGCGCATCTGAAAAGCTGTCAGCAACAGAATAATTTCTGGAAAGAAAGGAGTATATCATGCATGAATGAGATTTTGACGCAGGAGAAATCCATATATCTGCAGATCGCAGAGATGATCGAGACAGATATTTTAAGGGATATTCTTCTGGAAGAGGAACGAGTGCCGAGCACGAATGAACTGGCGAAGCTATATGCCATTAATCCGGCGACAGCAGCCAAAGGAGTGAATATTTTGGTGGATGAAGGTGTTCTGTATAAGAAAAGAGGGATTGGAATGTTTGTGTCAGCAGGTGCGAAAGAGGCAATCTTAAGCCGGAGAAAGAATGAATTTTATGATAACTATGTAAAAAAACTGTTAGAGGAAGCAGCGAGCATCGGACTTGGAAAAGAAGAAGTCATTCAGTTGATACAATCCGGCAATGAAGAGTAAGGAGCTATCCGGATGGAAAACAGTGATACCGGAAGCATGGAATCATGCAAATAAGAGGAATGATACAGGAAAATGTATTTTAAAGTTGTGAAAAGAAAGGCAGGAAGATGATTCATGGAATCAATCGTATGTAATGGTATAGATAAAATTTATGGAAAAAAACAGGTGTTAAAAGATATCAATCTCACATTGGAGAAAGGAAAGATTTATGGACTGATCGGAAGAAACGGTGCCGGAAAGACGACATTGTTATCCATTATGTCCGCACAGAATCCGGCATCCGAAGGAACTGTGACATGGAATGGTGAAAATGTATGGGAGAACCGCAAGGCGTTAGATCACATTTGCTTTTCCAGAGAGTTGTCCATCAATCTCTATGGAAGCGGCGTGAGCGGCATGAAAGTAAAAGATTATCTGAAAACTGCGTCCTATTATTATCCAAACTGGGATCAGGCACTTGCGGAGGAACTGATCAAAAAGTTTGAACTGAATACAAAGCAACGTATCAATAAAATGTCCAAAGGTATGCTGTCCATGGTGACGATTATCGTAGCACTTGCAAGCAAAGCCGATTTTACGTTTATGGATGAACCGGTGGCAGGCCTTGATGTTGTAATGCGTGATTATTTTTACCATAAACTGATGGAGGAATATACAGAGACCGGACGTACCTTCGTTATTTCCACACATATTATCGAGGAAGCAACAGACCTGATGGAAGAAGTGGTCATGATCAAAAATGGCGAGGTGCTGCTGAAAGAAAATACGCAGGAACTTCTGGAGAGAAGCTACCATGTAAGTGGTCTTGCAGAAGTTGTGGATCAGGCAACGGAAGGCTATGAGAGACATCATGAAGAGAAGATGGGAAGAAGCAAGAGTGTGACGATCCTTTTGGAGGAAGGACAGAAGCTGCCGGAAGGCTATGATGTGACCATACAGGCACTCAATCTGGAAAAATTGTTTGTATCCCTTTGCGGAATGGAGGAGTAGACATGGCAGAGAGCAGGATTATTAAGAGAAATGTTCGATTCTGGGGAAAATCAGGATTGCAGCTGACCGGCATGATGTTGATTTTTATGGTTGTATATGGATTCTTGTTTAATATGGGAAGCAGCAGGGTATTTGGGGATTTCTGGAAAACAGCCTATTTTTATGGCGGGATCATAAGCGTTTTATTTGCCATGATCGGACCGGTTTCTTATGTGGGATCTTATCTTCCGCTGACATTGTCTTTTGGATCAGGAAGAAGGGAAGCAGTCTTTGGCGCACAGATTTTCTGCATAGCTTATGGAGTGAGTTCCTATATCATTATGGTACTGGCAGGCATTATGAGCAGTGGAAAATTAGATGGAAAGCTGGATGTTTTGATAGCAGTTCTGTTTATATTTATGACAGCGGTCGGACAGCTTGTCTCGGTTGCGCAGATGCATTTCGGGATAAAAGGAATGATCATAGGAATCGTCATTGTGGTATTATGCATGGTCGGCGGATTTGTGACAGGAATTGGATTCATAGATGAGATCATGGTATGGATCAACGGAATGCAGACAAATGTAGTATGGATATTACTTGCGATAGGAGCGATTGCCAGCATTGCGTTGTATGCAGTCAGTGTCACGGTGCTTTTCCGTGAAATGAGATATTACGAAGTGAAAGCATAAGTTGGGAGGCGGAAAGAATGAACAGTTTTTTAATTCAGTGTAAGGTGCGGAAAACAGAGCTTTTGCAGTTTCTTGGAATTACTGCTGTGGGATACTTGATCGGTCTGATCGTTGTATTTATCGTGATGAATGTGGCAAAAGAGAATACCTGTGCCACAGCCGGAACTATGCTGGCGTTCATCGCCTTTGCCTTTATGCATTTATTTGGGATTACTTTTTCTTTCATGGGGGATTTTAACATGGCAATTTCCCTGGGTGCGACCAGAAAAAGCTTTGTCTCAGGCTATGTACTTTTTAATCTGCTGGAGATCGCAGTGCTGGAACTTGAGATCGTTGTGTTTGGTGTAGTTGAGAAGCTTTTGCTGGAAAATGCATTTCCACAGGCGGTTATGGAAATTGACCTGACAAACTTTTTTACATGGAACTATCTGTCAGGTGTCCTGGTCGTATTTACAGCAGTGGAAATGTTTTTCGGCGCAGTTATTTTAAGATATGGCATGAAAGTGTTATGGATTTTATGGGCGGTCTGGATGATAATCTGTCTGGTTCCCATGAATATTGCAAAGAATGAAAAGCTTTCCGGTGAACTTGCGAAATTAGGGCTGTTTCTGGGTGGAAAATTCACGCCACAGGGAATTGTGGCTCTGGTGATTGCCTTAACAATTGTTGTAGCTGCGATCACATGGAACATTCTTCGGAAACAGCGGGTGACAGCATAAATATTATGTGATAAGATAAAACCATGTGGGTGAAAAATACCTGCATGGTTTTTGTTATGACGACCACTAATCAGATAACAGGATTACGGAAAAATATAAGGGGATTATGATGAACGATAAGTTAGAACAGTTACAGAAATATTTAGAGAAAATGGAACAGTTCAACCATGTGAACACATTATTGTATTGGGATATGAGAACCAACACTCCAAAGGAAGGATTTGCAGGACACAGCGATGCACTCACTTATTTTTCGACGGAGCAGTTTTCCATGTCGACCTCGGATGAACTGAAAACGTTATTGGATACACTGGCAGAGCCGGAAGAGTTTGAAAAGCTTGACGATAAGTGGAAGTTTGTTGTAAATAAAATGAAAACAGATATGGACAGAAATCGCAGAATTCCAAAAGAATTTTATGAAAGCTTCGTGAAAGCACAGTCGGAATCGGAGAATGCGTGGGAGGAAGCGAAGGAAAAAGCAGACTTTTCTATTTTTGCCCCACATTTGCAGAAAATGATCGATATGACAGCGGAGATGACCGGTTACACAGATCCGGAAAAAGAAGTTTACGACGCACTGTTAGACCAGTATGAAAAAGGAATGGATTCCGCTACGATGGACAGCCTGTTTGAAGATTTAAAAGCAGAGCTGATTCCTCTGGTGCAGAAAGTGCTTGCAGCGAAACAGCCGGATGACAGCAAGTTTCATGTTTCATTTGATAGGAATGCGCAGAAGGAAGTGGAGAAGCTTTTGCTGAGTTATATCGGATTTGACTGGAACAGAGGAACAACCGGGGAATCTACACATCCGTTTACACTGAATTTTTCGTCAAAGGATGTGCGTGTGACCAATCATTTTTATGAACATGATCCGCTCAGTGCGATGTATTCGGCAATCCATGAGGGTGGTCATGCGATTTTTGAGCAGAATGTGAATCCGGATTATGACGGAACGGTAGCGGGAAGCTGCAGTTATATGGGAATCCATGAGAGCCAGTCCCGTTTTTATGAGAACATTCTTGGAAGAAATAAGAATTTCTGGATTCCGGTTTATGCAAAAGTGCAGGAAAAAATGCCACAGCTTCAGGACGTTTCGTTGGATGAATTTTATAAGGAAGTCAATCATGTGAGAAACAGTTTTATCCGCACAGAGGCAGATGAACTGACTTACTGTTTCCATATTATTTTAAGATATGAGATCGAGAAGGCAATTTTCCGCGACCATGTGAAAGTGGAGGAACTTCCGGCACTCTGGAATCAGAAGATGCAGGAATATTTACAGATTACTCCGGCAGATGATGCGGAAGGAATTTTGCAGGATATGCACTGGTCTGACGGTTCTTTTGGTTACTTTCCATCCTATCTGCTTGGCAGTATTTATGACGGCATGTATTTAGATCGTCTGGAGGAAGAACTTGGCTCTGTGGATGCGCTGCTCGCGGAGGGAAGAATCGGTGAGATTACAAAATGGCTGAATGAGAAGATTCATCAGTATGGTTCTACCAGAAGCCCGAAAGAAGTGATCAGATACGTCTGCGGCAAAGAAGTTTCAGCAGAACCGCTGATTCGTTATTTCAAAGAAAAATATACAAAAGTTTATAATCTTGGTTAAAAAAGAAATTTTTGTGGATAATGGATAGATAAGGAGAAGTATGAAAAAAGGAATTATTTTTGACATGGACGGAACGCTGTGGGACTCGGCAGCGAACGTTGCAGAATCATGGAATCTTGCCATAAAACAGGACAGCTCTGTCGATAAAAAACTGACGGAGCAGGATATTCAGGGAGTTATGGGAAAGACCATGGATGTGATCGCCGACATCCTTTTCCCGGAACTGGAAAAAGAGGCGCGCATGAAATTGTTAGATCAGTGCTGCTCCATGGAAAATGACTACCTGAGAGAGCATGGTGGAGTTTTGTATCCCAAATTGGAGGAGACACTTTCTGCACTGAAAGAAAAGTATCCGCTCTACATCGTGAGCAACTGTCAGAGCGGTTATATCGAGGCATTTTTAGATCATTACGGTTTTGGAAAATACTTTGAAGATATAGAGTGTTATGGAAATAATCTGAAACAGAAGGGCGATAATATCAGACTATTAGCAGACCGGAACGGGTTGACAGAGGCAGTGTATGTCGGCGATATCCAGGGGGATTATGATGCCAGCTGCCACGCAGGTGTCGGGTTCATCCACGCAGCATATGGGTTTGGAACAATTGCAGCGGACGTGCCGGAAATCCATACATTTGAGGAACTTACAGAGACAGCAGACCAATATTTTGCTCTGCGGTAAGAAATTATAAGGATTTATCATATGACAAAATTAGATGAGTTAGTAACACAGATCAACAGAGAACATGTTTATATCCAGACACATAATTTTCCGGATCCGGATGCCATCGCAAGTGCGTTCGGACTGCAGGAACTGTTAAAGCTTCGGGGGATTCATGCAACGATCTGCTATAAGGGGAAAATCGACCGTTACAGTACCGACAAGCTGAGAGAGATTTTGGACATCAGATTGGTAAATATTGAGAATATTGACAGTGAACTCACGGAGGACGACGAGGTTATCCTGGTAGATGCGCAGAAGGGCAATTCCAACATTATCGATATGACCGGGGATGAGATCATCTGCATCGACCATCATCCGGTTTATGAGAAAACGGAGTACCGGTTTACGGATATCCGGCCGGGTGTCGGGGCTTGCGCATCGATCATAGCACAATATTTTTTTGAAAATGAAATACCGATGGATCGAAGAATTGCAACAGCGCTGACGTTTGGAATCCGTATGGATACGCAGAAATTGTCGAGAGGCGTATGCAAAATGGATATGGAAATGATCTGGCGCATGTTTGACCTGTGCGATCAGGATATGATTTATCTCTTAGAGAACAGCACACTCTATTTTGAAGATCTGATGGCGTATTCCAAGGCGATCTCAAGCATTGAGGTGTTTGAGAATATCAGTTTTGCAGATACCGGAAGGGATTGCCCGGAGGCTCTGATCGCCAGTGTGTCAGATTTTATGCTTGCATTGGTGGAAGTCTCTTTTTCAGTGGTCTATTCCAGAAAAAAAGAAGGAATCAAAATTTCTGTGCGGAGTGAGCGTCCCACATTAGATGCCGGAAAAATTATAAGCAAGGCGTTAAAAGGCATCGGAAGCGGTGGCGGGCATGCTACGATGGCAGGCGGTTTTGTGCCGTTTGACGGAAATGACCGGGAGGAAGATCTGATGATCCAGAACATCCGCGAAAGATTTATCGATGTGATCAGCAGGACGAAACGAAAGTCATTAAGATAGGTGGAAAATCTTGACTTTTCGGGGAAATCTCTGTATAATCACAGGAGATTGAAAGCAATGGTTGGTTCATTGTGAAAAAGAAAAGACGATGACGAAGACAGTAGTTGTTAAGAGAAAGGCAAAGAGAGCCGGGAATGGTGTGAACCGGTGCGAGTATCTTAGGAATGAACATCACTTCCCAGTCGCAGTCCAAAATGTTTTTACAGAGTAGGCACTGACGTTTTTCCTACGTTACAGGGAACGGGTATATGATTTTTATAAAATCTGTACATTGTAATTAGGTGGTACAACGAATATAACCCCTTCGTCCTATTTACAGGAAGAAGGGGTTTTTTGCACGTTAGGCATGAGCCGTGCGGCTGCAAAAAAAAGAACAAACTGACGTGCATCAGTAAAATGAAGAAAGAGGAAAGATCACATGTATAACAAAGTTGAAACAAATATGAACTTCGTTGACAGGGAAAAGCAGACAGAGAAGTTCTGGGAAGATCATGACATCTTCAAAAAATCAATGGAACAGCGCAAACAGGGAGAGACCTACACATTCTATGACGGACCTCCGACTGCAAACGGAAAACCACATATCGGACACGTATTGACACGTGTTATCAAAGATATGATCCCAAGATACCAGACTATGAAGGGAAAATATGTTCCGCGTAAAGCCGGATGGGATACACACGGACTCCCGGTTGAGTTAGAGGTAGAGAAGATGCTCGGCTTAAACGGAAAAGAGCAGATCGAAGAGTACGGTATGGAACCTTTCATCAAAAAATGTAAGGAATCTGTATGGAAATACAAAGGAATGTGGGAAGATTTCTCAGGAACCGTTGGTTTCTGGGCAGATATGGAAAACCCATATGTCACCTATGATGACAACTTTATTGAGTCCGAATGGTGGGCATTAAAACAGATCTGGGACAAGGGATTGTTATACAAAGGCTTCAAGATCGTTCCTTACTGCCCTCGCTGTGGTACACCACTTTCTTCGCAGGAAGTTGCGCAGGGTTACAAGACCGTGAAAGAGCGTTCCGCAGTGGTACGTTTCAAAGTTGTCGGAGAGGATGCTTATTTCCTCGCATGGACCACAACTCCGTGGACACTTCCATCCAACGTTGCACTCTGTGTGAACCCGGATGAGACTTACTGCAAAGTAAAAGCTGCAGACGGATACACCTACTACATGGCAGAGGCGCTTCTTGACAAAGTGTTAGGAAAGCTTGGAAATGAAGAGGAAGGTGTCAAAGCATATGAAGTATTAGAGACTTACACCGGAAAAGATTTAGAGTACAAAGAATATGAGCCGTTATATGCATGTGCAGCAGAAGTGGCAGCAAAACAGCACAAAAAAGGACATTTTGTTACCTGTGATACTTATGTAACGATGTCTGATGGTACCGGTATCGTTCATATTGCTCCTGCATTCGGTGAAGATGATGCGAATGTTGGACGTAAGTACGATCTTCCGTTTGTACAGTTTGTAAACGGAAAAGGTGAGATGACAGAAGAGACACCTTATGCCGGATTATTTGTAAAGAAAGCCGACCCTGAAGTATTAAAAGATCTGGATGCGCAGGGCAAATTATTTGACGCACCAAAATTCGAACATGAATATCCACACTGCTGGAGATGTGATACACCGCTTATTTACTATGCAAGAGAGTCATGGTTCATCAAGATGACAGCAGTCAAAGATGACCTGATCCGTAATAATAATACTGTAAACTGGATCCCGGAATCCATTGGTAAAGGACGTTTCGGTGACTGGCTTGAGAACATTCAGGACTGGGGAATCTCCCGTAACCGTTACTGGGGAACTCCTTTAAATGTATGGGAATGTGAAGGCTGCGGACATCAGGAGTCCATCGGAAGCCGCGCTGAATTAGCAGAGAAAAGCGGAAACCCGGATGATGCCAAAGTGGAATTACACAGACCGTATATCGACGCTGTGACCTTCAAATGCCCTGACTGTGGCAAGACCATGCACAGAGTGCCGGAAGTGATCGACTGCTGGTTCGACTCAGGAGCAATGCCGTTTGCACAGCACCATTATCCATTTGAAAATCAGGATTTGTTCAAACAGCAGTTCCCGGCTCAGTTCATTTCCGAGGCGGTAGACCAGACACGCGGATGGTTCTATTCCCTGATGGCAGAGTCCACCTTACTGTTTAATAAAGCTCCTTATGAAAACGTTATCGTTTTAGGACATGTACAGGATGAGAACGGACAGAAAATGTCCAAATCCAAAGGAAATGCAGTCGATCCGTTCGATGCATTAGAGACTTACGGAGCAGATGCGATCCGCTGGTATTTCTACATCAACAGCGCTCCATGGCTTCCAAACCGTTTCCATGGAAAAGCAGTGCAGGAGGGACAGCGTAAGTTCTTAAGCACCTTATGGAACACTTATGCATTCTTTGTACTGTATGCAAACATTGACGGATTTGATGCAACAAAATACAAACTGGAATATGATAAATTATCCGTGATGGATAAATGGTTACTGTCTAAATTAAATACCGTGATCGGCGCTGTGGATGACAACCTTGGCAGTTACAAGATCCCGGAAGCTGCAAGAGCACTCGATGAGTTTGTGGACGATATGAGTAACTGGTACGTAAGACGCTCCCGTGAACGTTTCTGGGCAAAAGGAATGGAGCAGGATAAGATCAATGCCTACATGACACTTTACACTGCGTTAGTAGAGATCTGTAAATGTGCAGCACCAATGATCCCGTTCATGACAGAGGAAATCTATCAGAACCTTGTATGCAGCATTGATAAAAATGCGCCGGAAAGTATTCATTTATGTGACTTCCCAACCGTTAATGAAGCATACATTGACAAAGAGTTAGAGAAAAATATGGATGAGGTATTAAAGATCGTTGTTATGGGCCGTGCATGCCGTAATGCAGCAAACATCAAGAACCGTCAGCCAATCGGAAATATGTTTGTCAAAGCTCCATTTGAACTTTCAGAGTACTTCAAAGAGATCATCGAAGATGAGCTGAATGTGAAGAAAGTTTCCTTTACCGATGACGTAAGCTCCTACACAAGCTATACGTTCAAACCACAGCTGCGTACCGTAGGACCAAAATACGGAAAATATTTAGGTCAGATCCAGAAAGCTTTAGCAGAGCTTGACGGAAACGTTGCCATGGCAGAGTTAAAGAAAAATGGATTTATCACTTTGAAGTCTGTCAGTGATGATGTAAAATTAGCAGAGGAAGATCTGTTAATTACAATGACACAGATGGAAGGTTATGTAACGGAGGGGGACAATACAGTAACCGTTGTCCTTGATACCAACTTAACACCAGAGTTAATTGAAGAAGGATTTGTGCGTGAGATCATCAGCAAGATCCAGACCATGAGAAAAGAAGCAGGATTCGAAGTGATGGATAAGATCATGATCTCTTATCAGGCAGATGACAAAGTGGCTGCCATCTTTGACAAATATGGTGATGCGATCAAAGCAGATGTACTCGGACTTGATGTTGTAGCTGGCAGTGTGGATGGATACGAGAAAGAATGGAATATTAATGGGGAAACCGTTCTTTTAGGTGTAAAAAAAGGAGAGTAAGGAAATGTCTAAATCAGCAGCAGTCTTCAATAAGAAAAAATTTATCAATGATGTAACAGAGACAGTCCGTCATATGTACCGCAAACAGTTAAAAGAAGCAAGCCAGCAGGAGATTTTCCAGGCGGTATCCTACGTCGTAAAAGACGTTGTGATCGATGACTGGCTGGCAACCCAGCAGGCATTTGACGATCAGGATCCAAAGATTGTCTATTATATGTCAATGGAATTTCTGATGGGACGTGCGCTTGGAAATAACCTGATCAATTTAAAAGCTTACAAAGAAGTGAAAGAAGCTCTGGAAGAAATCGGACTGAATCTTGACGTGATCGAAGATCAGGAGCCGGATCCGGCACTCGGAAACGGTGGTCTTGGACGTCTTGCAGCATGTTTTATGGAATCACTGGCAACACTTGGATACGCAGCTTACGGCTGCGGTATCCGTTACCGTTATGGTATGTTCAA
>ENA-OPXB01000040-OPXB01000040.1-human-gut-metagenome-genome-assembly--contig:-NODE-40-length-97818-cov-126.648047_pt1 | contig 97818 bp, 104 predicted proteins | sample MGYA00241516_ERZ502024 | MGnify/ENA primary metagenome ERZ502024 (study PRJEB25962, sample SAMEA2041926) | human gut metagenome | biome: human gut; feature: human-associated habitat; material: faeces...
AGAAAGTTTGTAGGTGAGAAGTATGATATGTCTAAAGCTAAGGAAGTAGCTGAGAGATATAGGGGTATCATACCACAAAGTGCAACTTATGCCGATGTTTATGTAGCACTTAATGCACAGTACCATGACTACTGTGAGCTACTTAAGGCATGGTTTGGTGATAACATTGACACTAAAGTAGTTGAGTCTGCAATCAACTTCTGGTTTAAGGATGATGACTACAAGAGTGGTGGCAGTAAAGTATATAAGTACTTTAGGGAAGCATAATAAGCTCGGAGGGGTGTAGTAGTGATACTACACCTCTCTTTTTGTACCAGTAAATAAGGATTTCATTTATAGTTTAACAACTATCTGTATTAGATACTTGCCTACTTGCGGAATAGTTAATACCTTTGCATAGTTTAATAACCAAAGGAGAAGAAAATATGGATGGTTTGAATGATAGCTTTATACTATCTGGAGAAGAGATTGATACACTGAACCTCTTTGATGATAGTGATGAAACACAAGAGACACCTCCTGCTACTGGAGAAGAGAAGCCAGATGCAGAGGAGGGTGACAAGGACAAAGATAAACCAACTACTGAGGAAGAAGTAAATCCTGATGATTTATTTGAACCAGAGAGCGTAGGTAGTGAGGATAAAGAAGATAAGAAAGACAAGGAAGGAGAGACACCTGACTCTAATAAGGATAATGGTTCTTCTCCCAATTCTAACTTCTACTATTCCATTGCCAGTGCCTTAGTAGAAGATGGTGTCCTCCCTGACCTTGATGAAGAGTTTGTTAAAGGTATTAAGTCTCCAGAGGACTTGGCAGAAGCCATAGACAAGCAGGTTAATGCCAGACTTGATGAGACACAGAAGAGAATTAGTGCTGCACTTAATGCTGAACTAGAGCCTGATGAGATTAGACAGTATGAAGCTGTCTTAGGTAATCTTGAGAAGATTACTGAGGATGCCATCAAGGATGAATCAGATAAAGGTGAGAACCTTAGAAAGCAGCTCATATTCCAAGACCTTATCAACAGAGGCTTCTCAAAGGAAAGAGCAGCTAGAGAAGTGAAGAAGTCATTTGATAGTGGCTCAGACATAGAGGATGCTAAGGATGCCCTAGAGAGTAACAAGTCCTACTTCAAGCAGCAATATGATGACCTTATTAAGGAAGGTCAGGAAGAGGCTGAGAATGAGAAGAAGAGAGTTAAGAAAGAAGCTCAAGACCTCAAGAAGCAGATGCTTGAAGATAAGGAGATATTTGAGGGTATCACTATGGATAAGGCAACAAGGCAAAAGGCTTATGATAACATTGCCAAGCCAGTCTATAAGACTGAGGATGGTGAGTATCTGACAGCTATCCAGAAGTATGAGACAGAGAACCCAGTTGAGTTCAGAAAGAAGCTGGGAGTTATCTTTACTCTTACTGATGGTTTCAAGAACCTTGATATGCTTGTCAAAGGTAAAGTAAAGAAAGAAGTCAAGAACAGCCTCAGAGAGTTGGAACATACACTAAGGAATACCAATAGACCTAAAGGTAATCCCCAATTTGTAGGTGGTGTTCAAGAGGACCCAGAGTCTTATATAGGACAAGGCTGGTCACTTGATGTATGATATAAATTGATTAACTAATAAATTAAGTTTTTATGGCTGGTAAATTAGGTAAATTTCAAATGTTAGGCTTCCAGCACTGGAAGGGTCTGACAAGTGACAATCACCTTGGCTCAATCTTCCAGTTGCAACCTCAGAAGGCAACTAACCTTATGGTTCAGTTGCTTGCATTCTATAGAGGTAAGACTCTGGACACATTCCTTAATCAATTCCCTGTAAGAGAGTTTGAGACTGATGATGAGTACTACTGGGATGTTATTGGCTCATCAAGAAGGAATATACCTCTGGTTGAGGCAAGAGATGAGAATGGTACAGTAGTTACTGAGGAGAGTGGTAATGTAGGTATTGGTACATCACCTTTCTATCTGGTATTCCCAGAGGATTGGTTTGCTGATGGTGAGGTTATCGTAGGTAATCTGAACCAAGTATATCCTATTAGAATCCTTGGTGATGCTAGAATGGAGGGTACAAATGCAGTCTATAAGTGTGAGACTATGGGTGGTCTTACTCAAGGTATTCCTGCTGAGAGACTGCTAGCTGGAGAGAGATTCTCTATTGAGTATGCTCCTGTAGAAAGAGAGGGTTCAAGAAAGGTTGGTGACATCAGATTCAGCACTCCCGTATCTATGAGAAATGAGTGGTCTACTATTAGAATCCACCACAAGGTATGGGGTAATAAGCTGGGTAGAAAGCTTGCCTTTGGTATTCCTATGGTAAGGAATGTAGATGGTAAGCAAGTTAAGGACACAGCTAATATGTGGATGCACTATGTAGACTGGGAGCTTGAGTGCCAATTCTCTGAGTACAAGAACAATGTAATGGCTTTTGGTACTTCTAACAGAAATGCCAATGGTGAGTACATGAACTTCGGTAAGTCTGGTAATGTTATCAAGACTGGTGCTGGTATCTTTGAGCAGACTGAGGTAGCTAATGTAATGTACTACAACAACTTCTCATTGAAGCTTCTTGAGGATGCTCTATATGAGCTGAGTGCTGCTAAGCTTGGTATGAATGACAGACTATTTGTCATCAAGACAGGTGAAAGAGGTGCTATCCTATTCCACAAGGCAGTTCTTCAAACAGTTAGTGGTTGGACTACATTTGTTATGGATAACAACTCAACTAAGGTAGTTGAGAAGACTCAATCCAAGCTCCACAGCAATGCTCTATCTGCTGGTTTCCAATTTGTAGAGTACAAAGCTCCTAATGGAGTAAGGGTAAGACTTGATGTAGACCCATTCTATGATGACCCAGTAAGAAACAAGGTTCTTCACCCAATGGGAGGTGTGGCAATGTCATACAGATTTGACATCTGGTACATTGGTTCTATGGACCAACCTAATATCTTCAAGTGTAAGATTAAGGGTGATAATGAGCTGAGAAGCTATCAGTGGGGTCTAAGAAACCCATTCACAGGACAGATGGGTAATCCACATATGTCTTATGATGAGGATAGTGCTACTATACACAAGATGGCAACACTTGGTGTATGTGTGCTTGACCCAACTAGAACATTGTCATTGATTCCTGCAATACTGCAAGGATAAGGTATTAGGGGGATGAGGTAATCCCTTGTCCCCCTTCTTTCTATAAACTAACTATAAGGAGAAGAGTAATGGCTAAAGAAGTAGAAGTAATGCTGGATGATGATACTATAATGGATGAGACTCCTATGCAGGAGGTAGTTGAGGCACCAGTTAAACAACCAAGAAGAAGACAGGCTAAGCAACCTGCTGCTGTAGATGAACCTATAGTCAACTGCTTGAGAAATGAGAGAGTCATTGTAAAGCATGTACCTAAAGAGACAGGTATAGTAAGAGACCCTAAGCATATCCTATATGGAGGTATGGCAGAGGGTGCAGTAAGATGGCTTACTGTTCCTAGACTTACATCTGGTATGTATGTAAATGTACTTACCAATGCTGAGAAGGCTTGCCTAGAGGAGGTGATGGGACTTGAGTACAATGCACTGTCAATATATAATAAGGTAGACAATTTCTGGGATAATTATCAGGTAAGGCTGACTAAGCAAGACAACTTCCTTAACCTAGCTGACCCAGATGATTATATCAAATATAAGGTGCTTTTAGCCAACAGAGACCTGATAGCACCATCCCTTCAAGACCTTGAGGACCACCCTAAAGCTACCTATCAGTTTGTAATCATCCATGAGAATGAGGAGTCACAGGCTTCTAAGAAGAAGATGAATGCAACTATGCAGGCTTATATGGAGTTTGGTAAGATACAGGAGAATGCAGATATACTTAGAACTATCATTGAGACTATTGATGGTAGACCTACATCTAAGAACTCTAAGATTGAGTTCCTGCAAGAGAAGGTTGGTAAGCTCATTCAAGCTGATGCAAGGCTCTTTGTAAGAGTAGCAACTGACCCTCTATTAAGTACTAAGGTTCTTATCAAGAAGGCTATTGAAGGTGGTCTTATCAGCAACAGAGGTGGTATGTTATACTTAAAGGCTGATGGTACTCCTCTATGTGGGGATAATGAAGAGCCTACTCTTAACATTGCAGCCAAGTATCTGAACATGCCTAAGCATCAGGAACTACTCTTTTCTCTACAGGCTAAACTTAAAGAATGAGGTGGTTAGTATATAAACATACCTCTCCATCAGGAAAAGTTTATATAGGAATTACCAGTCAGAATCCTCAGAGTAGATGGAATAAAGGTAAAGGATATAAAGGGTGTATCAAATTCTTTAATGCTATTCTAAAGTATGGATGGGATAATATAGAACATACTATATTAGCTGATAACCTGACTAAGGAAGAAGCAGAAACTGTTGAGAAATCTCTAATATCTCATTACAAAAGTCTTAACTTGAGTTATAATATAACAGATGGAGGAGAAGGAAGACTAGGGTACCATGTGAAACTAAGTAATTCCTGTAGAGATAAAATATCCAAAGCTCATATAGGTCTAAAACACTCTGATGAGACTAAAGCTAAAATGTCCAAAAGCAGAAAAGGTAGAGGTCAAACTTCGAGCTGGGTAGCTAAAAGAGTCAAATCTCATTATGTGAAGATAGAGGCTTATATAGGTAATAAGTGGGTAAAGTTTAATTCTATCAAAGAAGCTTCTATAGTATTAGGTATAGAACAAAGAAACATATCTGCTGTGTGTAGAGGACTAAGAAAGACTGCTGGTAAAATAAAATTTAGATATTATGAATGTAGTTGAATTTAGCAATAGTTTCGATATACTTTATAATAATATTATGTCCAATGCTGCTCCTGGTATCAATGAGTATGAGAAATCTGTCTTATTGACCAAGGCACAAGATGAGATATTGAAGAACTATTTTAACCCTCAGGGTAATAAGTATCAGGAGGGTTTTGATGGTTCAGCCAAGAGGCAGATAGACTTCTCTGGACTTATATCAGTTGCAGATTGTACATCACAAAGTGGAGCTGGCTTTGACCTTAGAGCCAAGATATATAGGATGCCTGAGGATGTGTTCTTAATAATAAATGAGACACTTACTACTAATACAGGAGTAAAGCAGGTAGTTCCTATTAGCTTTGATGAGTACTCTAGGTTAATGTCCAGGCTCTATAAAGAGCCTTTGAAGTATCAGGCTTGGAGATTAGTTACAGAGGGTTCTGGCAATGAGAATGTAATTGTTGAGGTTATACCTCACTCTGGTGAAACAGTAAGCAAGTACACTGTCAGATATGTCAGAAGACCTAAACCAATAGTATTAGTAGACCTAGCATCAGAGTATGGTGATGTAAGTATCAATGGAGTAAGCACTATAAGTGAGTGTGAACTTAATCCTCTTATACATGAGGAGATACTGCAAAGAGCAGTGGAGCTTGCTAAGATAGTCTATACTGGAGATGCAAATGGTCTTTTACAAGTAGGACAAAGGAGTGAATAATGACAACACAAGAGTTCTCTAATGAATTTGACACTCTGCTGAACAGCTATAGTACTGTTCCTCCTTATGGAGATGAGAACAAGCTGGACATCACTCTTGATGAATATGAGAAGTCAGTGTTTCTCACTAAGGCTCAAGAAGAGATAGTAGTAGAGTCATACACAGGCAAGAATCAGTTTGGAGAGAGTTTTGAAAGAACAGAGGAGATAAGGAGATACTTAAGTGACTTGGTTAAGACAGTAGTACTGTCAGACAAACTGACAGGTCATGTAGGATTGTCAAAGACTTCAATGTTCTTCCAACTTCCTGAGGATGTATGGTTCATTACTTATGAGTCAGCTACATTAAAGGATGAGAGACTAGGATGTCTAGATGGAGAAGAGGCTACTATAGTTCCAGTAACTCAAGATGAGTACTACAGGATAGCTAAGAATCCTTTCAGAGGTCCATCAAAAGGCAGAGCAGTCAGACTTGATATAGGTGATGGAGTTATTGAGATAATCTCAGATTATAACATAGACAAGTATCTGGTAAGATACCTCTCAAGACCTAAACCTATAGTTCTGGTTGACCTTAGTGAGTTATCAGTTAATGGTATAAAGGTCAGAACAGAGTGTGAATTAAATCCTGTCATACATAGAGCTATACTTGAAAGAGCAGTCAGACTAGCTATAATAAGTAAGACTCAAGTGTCAGGTAGCAAATAAGAAATTGTTTAATTAAACTAATTATCAAAATGGCTAATTTTAGTATCAATCAAGTAAGACATTTATATGTCGCTAAAGCTCTTAAGTCAGGTGCTAATCTGCTAGCTACTGATGCAGCAGGTTCTATACTGCCTAAGGGGGACACAGCTAAGACTCAAATGTACTTCCAGTACATGTCTCCTGCTGGCATTGTAAGAAGTGACTTGATAGCTGTTGATAAGATTATGTATGCTAAGGCTACAGGTTCTGGGGACTTGGCTCATAAGCTTACAAGAGTGCTGTTGACTCTGGATGCTAATGTAAATGCTACACCAGTAGCAGGTCAGGAGTATATCACAAGGATTGCTTTCAGACAGTACATTGGTCTAGGAGAAGAGGACACTAACCAGAAGTATGGTTATGTTAAGGCTACTGCCAACATGACAGCATCAGACTTCTACAAGAAGATGGCTATCTCTATAGCTGACAATGTGTCAAGAGACACTACTCCTCTTGTAACAGTTTACCTAAAGACTGCTGATGATGAGGAACTGGTTGCTCCTAAGACTAAGGAGGCTGACCTTACAGGTACTTACACAGGTATCATCTTTGAGGAAGCTGTACAGGCTTGGGAACTTGGAACAATGCCACAAGCATTCATTCCTTTCACAGTTCAACCTACTACAGTGATTGTTGATGGTGATGAGTATATCTGGGGTGTAGTTGAAGCTCAAGAGGCTACTAACCAAGTAGAGGATGGTCATAACATTGCAGACCTTGAGTACTTCTGTATGGGTGCTAGAGGAGACCACTACAGAATGATGGGTTATCCTAATGTTATCAAGACTACTTACCTAGTAGACCCAACAGCTAAGTATGATACTCTTGACATTCACTATGCTTTCACTGATAGCAATGAGGGTGTACAGAAGTCTGAGAAGGACATCACAATAGTATGTGTTGATGATGGTAGTCACACTGACATGAAGGCACTGATTGCTGCTGTCAATGCTCTACTTCCAACAGACAAGCAAATAGCTGCCCTAGCTTAAAGGGGCTTAAGTATAAGGGGCATAGTTATATGCCCCTTTTTTATTATCAACCCTTAATAGATAAGCTATGGTACAGTTTAATGAATTAAGAATAACTCCTGATGGTAAGAAACTTATTATAGATGCTTCTGTGAAAGACCTGCAATACTATAATGGTGTGTATATTGATGCTATCATAATAGATACTCAAGACACTTATGTAGCTAATGGTCCAAGCACTAAGCCTATATTCTACCATGAGGTAGCTACAGATAATGAGACTATCTACTCATTGCCTGAATGTAATGGATGTGGTCCTATAAGGACTAAGGAAGATGATGAGGTCTGCTTCTCTGGTCAAGAAGGTGATGGTGAAAAGAGAGTAAGATTAGAGCTTAACAGTACAGCACTAGGAGTATCTCTGTGTGATACACTGTTCTTTGTATATGTGGTCACTAAAGGAACACCATCAGCAGATACACCTTGTGGCATGGATAATCAGACTACTATGGGAGTAGTAGCTAACCTGTACCCTTTCTATAGGTCTATGGTCAACTATATGAAAGAGGTAGAGGATGAGTGTGAGATACCCAAGAACTTCATAGATGCCTTACTTAGGTTCAAGGCTTTAGAGCTAAGTATAAGGACAGGTCACTATGCACAGGCTATCGAGTACTGGAATAAGTTCTTTAGGGGAGTTAAAGGTAAAACTATAAATACTGGATGCAGATGTCATGGATGGACTTGATAATATGGCTTATACTGGGGTCAGCAATTATTTTCAAGCTTTGTCAACCTTCGGATATAAAGGATATAAAGAAGTAAATAAGCTGCTGGTTCTACTGTTCATAGAGGACTTACTGAGGAGTTCTTTCAGCTTGTATATAGATGAGGAGGATTATAAGACTATAACCAATGTGTTATACTGCTTGTTTGGCTCTACCTGTCTTATACCATACCCAGAGTTTGCAGTGAATACCTCATTAGTCCAAGCACTGAATGATGTCACTCCTAGAATAACTGAGAATGATATACTAAGATTCAGTGAGGATGAACTACTTAGGTTAGTAAATGAGTAATAAATCACTTAACCTCTTGTAGAGATAAGATATAATTCTTACCTTTGCAAGAGGTTTAATTATATAATAAATAAGCTAATTGATATGACATACAGAGAAATTGTATATATGGTTCTTGATGAGCTTAAAGGTATGTCTGATGACTTCACATTCACAGAAGACCATATAGCCTTCCTATGTGGCAAGTATAGGTCATTCCTGTTAAAGCAGAGATACTATACTGATATTAAGAAGGCTATCTCTGAGAGTAACTACCAGACTATATGCTTAGACCTTATAGAGGTTCCAGCTATTAGTGGTGAAGTATGTGAAGGTGGCTCATACTTGAGGAGCAAGGATAAGATACCTGTTACTCTGATGATAGGCAATCCTAGGGTATATCCTATAGATTACTATCAAGGTGAGATAGCTTATATCAGTAGGGACAGGATGAGATATGTAGGCTATAACAAGTGGATGAAGAATATCATCTACTGTTCAATAGCACCTGATGGTTATCTGTATTTCAAGTCATGGAATCCACAGTTCCTATACTTGGAGAAAGTCAAGTTCACCGCTATATTTGAGGATGCAGATGAAGTATCTGGACTTACCTGTGATGGTGATGAAGGTACTGCATGTGACCTTCTGGACAGGACATTCCCTATTGAGGAGGCTCTTGTACCACCTCTGATTGAGCTTGTAGTCAATGAGCTGAGAAAGGCTGAATATGCTCCATCAGATGAGAACAATAATGCAGATGATGACCTTGATGAAGCTAACACTAAGAGATAATGGAGAGTCTTATAGAGTTTAAGAAAAGGGTAAGAAGAGCCAGTATGCCTAGAGAACACAAGATAAGGAATAGTCTTGGTGTGTATGATGGCTATAAATACTATAGAAAGAACAAGCCTGATGATAAGAAGTATGTACTGTCAGAGTCACAGTACTTTGCTATTATCAGACAGATAAACAACCTGCTTGTTGATGATATAGTGATAGGCAATGAGGTTAAGTTACCTCACAGGATGGGTACTATAGAAGTAAGGAAGTATGAGAAGTCAGTCAGAATAGATGAGAATGGTAAGGTTAAGACTAACCTTCCTATAGACTGGGACAATACCCTTAAGCTATGGTATGAGGATGAGGAAGCATATAGAGACAAGACTCTATTAAGACTTGATGAACAGGAGATATATAAGGTACTCTACAATAAGGAGGATGTTAACTTCAATAACAGGTCTTTCTATGAGTTGGTCTTTAATAAAGACCTAAAGCTAAGACTTAAGCATAACATTAAACAGGGCATCATAGATGCTCTTCTTATAGGAAAGAGAAACAAATATGGAACATAAAAGATGGCTATTATATAGACATATCTCTCCATCTGGTAAAGTATATATAGGTATAACCTCTAGAGATGCAGACAAAAGATGGTCTAAGGGCTTTGGATATAAAGCATGTAAACTATTCTTTAGAGCTATTCTCAAGTATGGTTGGGATAATATAAGGCATGAAGTATTATTTACTAACTTAGAAGAGAGTAGAGCTAAAAGATTAGAGATAGAGCTGATAAGACATTATAAAAGTTTGGGGTTATCTTATAATATAACCAATGGAGGTGATGGGATGTCTGGATATACTCCAACAGAAGAAACTCTAATAAAAATAAGAAAATCCTTAAAGGGGAGGACTTCTCCAAATAAAGGAAAGCCAATGAAGAACTCTACTAAGTTGATTTTAAGAAAAAAGAGTCTTGGTAGGAAAGTATCAGAAGATATTAGAAGTAAGATAAGTATTGCAATGTCTGGGACTAATCACCCTTTCTATGGAAAGCACCTAACTATTGAACATAGAACAAAGATAAGTAACTCCCACACAGGAATTAAGCTTGGTAATAATGTTTCCTTTGAAAAGAGGTCTAAAGGGAGAGATAATTACTGCAAAGCAGTAGAGCAGCTAGACCTTGATAATAATATAATAGCTTGCTTTAGGTCTGCCACTGATGCTGCAAGATATTATGGGAAAGGTAAGAGTGCTGCTTCCAAGATAACAGAATGTTGCAGAGGGAGTAGAAGTAAAACATTAAATCATAAATGGAGGTATAAAAATGTGGAGTGAGTATCAATATGTTAAATTGCCTGAGGTATTGTCTAGAGTAATGAGGCATCCATTGCTTACTGACCTCAATCTGGAGAGTGCTATACAATATACTTTAGACTTCATAGCTGTTATGGGATTACCTAATATCTATGCAGATAAGGTAACTACTATATGTATAGACAACTATAGAGGACAACTACCTTGTGACCTGATTGCTATAAACCAGGTAAGATTAGCCAGGAATGGTGTATGTTTGAGAGCTATGACTGATAGCTTCAATGGTACTCACCCAGAAGATAAGGGAGAGCTATCATTCAAAACCCAAGGCTCTGTAATATTCACCTCCTTCAAGACAGGAGACATAGAGCTTAGTTATAAGGCTATCCCTACTGACGATGATGGATTACCTCTACTTCCAGATAATCCAGTGTTCCTAAAGACTCTGGAGCTGTACATAAAGAAGGAGTGGTTTACTATCCTATTTGATATGGGAAAGGTTAGTCCTGCTGTACTACAGAATACCCAGCAGGAGTATGCTTTCAAGGCTGGTCAATGTAACAATGAGTTTATGATACCTAGTGTATCAGAGATGGAGGCATTTACAAGAATGTATAATACCCTTATACCTAGAGTCAATGAGTTCAGCAAGTCATTCAGACACATGGGAGATAGGGAATATATAAAGTTGCAATGATATGATAAAGCAAGAAGCACATGCCATTAAAGGAATCCAGAGAGACCTTACAGTAAGTAAGTTCAACTCTGAGTTTGCCTTTGATGCTCAGAACATCAGAATAACTGCAAGAGACCATAATACTCTCTTGTCTATAACTAATGAGAAGGGTAACAAGGAGATTATCTTAAAGGATAAGAATAACTCTGTAGTTACTCTTCAAGGTACTGTGATTGGATATAATGTGCTTAATAACTACCTCACTCTCTTTACAACTGATAACACAACAGACAGAATATACAGACTTGAGAGAAAGGGTAGTTACTTTGAGTGCATCACTCTATACACAGGCTCACTTAACTTCAATACCTCTTATCCTATTGAGAGTATTGGAGTATATGAGAATGAGAATATCCAGAAGGTATATTGGATTGATGGAAGGAATCAAGCTAGAGTGATTAACATTACTGCATCTGATGAGGTAAAGCTGGATTGGAATGATGGCTCATTTGACTTCGTACAGGAGCTGAATCTTAATGAGACTATTACTGTATCTAGGAATGATGACTCTAATGGAGCATTTGCATCAGGAGTAATCCAGTATGCCTTTACTTACTATAACATGTATGGTCAGGAGAGTAATATATTCTATACTACTCCCTTGCAGTACATATCATTCAGTAGTAGGGGAGCTAGTCCTGAGGAGAAAGTAAGCAATAGCTTTACTATTACTATAAAGAACCCTGACCCTAGGTTTGATTATATAAGGATATACTCTATACATAGAACCAGTATAGATGCTACTCCTACAGTACTTAATGTAGTTGATATAGCTGTTAATGGTACTGATGACTTGATATATGTTGATAATGGCTCTACAGGTACTACAGTAGACCCAACTGAATTACTGTATGTAGGTGGTGAGAGTATAGTACCTCAGACTATGGCTCATAAGGATAATACACTGTTTCTAGGTAACATACTCCTTAATAATAAGGTAGTAGGTGGAGAGCTTAGGGAGAATGTAGCTACTATGTATATAGGCTTTGGTTCTAAGTATATAGACTCTAGCCCAGCAAAAGGATATTACTCCTATAAGAATCACTTGAGTAAAGGCTCTAATATATTATCATTCCACTCTAATGAGTATTATAGGTTTGGATTGCAGTTCCAATATAAGACAGGTAAGTGGTCAGAGCCAGTATTTATAAGAGATGCCAAGGTCAACTACTATCCTTCTGTAAACTGGGGAGTATATGGGTCTGACTCAATACAAGGAGTACAAGCCAGTACATCAATGTCTCAGGAGATAATAAAGCTGGCAGTATCTCAAGGTTTTGTAAGAGTAAGAGGAGTGGTTGTATATCCAAGTGCTACTGATAGAGAAGTAGTTGCACAGGGTATTCTATGCCCTACAGTATATAACCTAAGTGATAGGTTTACCAATTCTCCTTATGCACAGGCATCATGGTTCTCAAGACCCTACTTAGGTGTGGATATTGCCAATGCTGATAGTATGTATTCAGATAGGGATTATGTCCCTGGTAAGGTATTGATAGAGAATGATGAAGGAGAGAATAGAGGAGCTGCTTATGTTACCTACCAAGGTCAGACCCTTGTAAGTAAAGGAGTATGGGCAGAGTTCAGACATAACTATCCTATACCTAGTAACTGGCATAGAAATGCTGAGATACAATGTATTGCTAATGCTCCATCAGAGCCTTATGCCACTGGAGTTGAGAATATGAACTCTTGGATAGCAGACAGAAGTGAGTTCTTCTTTATAGACCAATCCATAGTTACAATGCACTCACCAGAGTTTGAGTTTGATGATGCTGTGGCTAACCTTGATACCTCTTCATTGAAGCTGAGAATAGTAGGTAGAGTACCATTCACTGCAAATGCTTCTGATATAGATATACAAACTAGTACACCCCAGAACAAGACATATAAGAGAGGATTCTATAAGGAGTTTGTGGGTGTTGAGAATGTAAGTGCCTTTGGCTCTAGAAGTCTAATATCAGGGGGCTTCTACTTCGACAAGCCTTATAACTATCAAGTTAAGGATGCAGGTGAAAATGATTGGACATTCCCATTCTACATATACCCTTGGCATAGAAATGGTTCTCTTAACAACCAGAGTACTCTTGTTGACAATGAGATCACAAGGACAGCTATGCTTAGTCAGAAGAAGATGTCAAACTTAAAGTTTGCTGCATATACTGAATACTTCTCTAACCCTTGGAATGCCTATGTAGAGGGAGACAATAACCATACTGGAATATCAGGAGTAGCTATATTCAACTCTGAGGAGCAGAGTCTTGTAAGACTTCCTGCACCTAGTCATTCAGGTCTTGGAGATATAAACTACTATGGTAATATAGATAAAGTAATAGCACCTTCAAGAGTAGATGATAGGTACTGGGTACAAGGAGAGGAGTTAAATAGAAAGAATGGTTATCCTATTATTATAGGAGAGTGGGGAAATGATAGTGAGAATGCCCATGCCATGTCTATAGGTGGTCCTCACCCTCTGCAACTTGCAAGAGATAGTGGAGGAAAGACAGCTTCAAGCACTAACTATGGTGTAGACCCTGTTAGTATGAAGTATAAGTCAACCCCTCATGCAGTCATAGCATTCAACTATACTTCTGATAGAAAGCAGGTTATACTGCCTGCAACAACTTGGGGCTATACAGGTACTATTGTAAACAAGGTAGACAAGGTGCTTGGTGATGCCAAGATGCCTTGGGATGATAGTTGTGTTGGTGTATATCAGGATGTAATCAGATTTACCTCTGGTAATGACTTAAATGGATTTGGCTTCCTATGGCTGGCTGAGCTTTACAATGACAATGTAGAGAACAGGTTTGGTGGTGATACACCAGAAGCTCTGGAGAATAATATATGGCTTCCAGCAGGTGAGCCTATATCACTTATAGATGGTTATGACACTGATGGTAGTCCTATACCAAAGAGTTACTTGAGTGTAACATATACAGAGGGTGATACATACTTCCAGAGATATGACTGCCTTAAGACTTATCCCTATACTATGGAAGACCAGAACAGTGTAGTTGAGATAATGTCATTCTACTGTGAGACTAGGGTTAACATAGATGGAAGATATGATAGGAACAGAGGTCAGACAAGTAACCTTATTATGACTCCTACTAACTTCAATCTTATCAATCCTGTATATAGTCAGAGGAATAACTTCTTTAGCTCTAGAGCATTGAACTATAATAAGTACAGTCTTGATTACTTCCCTAATACTATCACATGGACTAAGGAGAAGCAAGCAGGGGCTATAGTAGATACTTGGACTAATATCACTATGGCATCTACACTTGACTTAGATGGTGATAAGGGAGAAGTAGTATCACTGAATACCTTTAACAATGAAGTATTCTGTTTCCAGAAACAAGGCTTTAGTAATATCCTGTTTAACTCTAGGGTTCAGATACCTACCTCTGATGGTATGCCTATTGAGATTTCCAATGGTCTCAAGGTAGATGGAAAGAGATATATCAGCAACACTATAGGATGCAATAACAAGTGGTCAATAGTAGAATCTCCTTCTGGACTATACTTCATAGACAACATCACTAATAGCATCTATCTGTTCAATGGTCAGATAGGTTCTCTGTCGGATAAGCTAGGCTTTAGACAATGGACTAGTGAGAATAATAGTCTTGAGAAATGGGACCCAGTAGGGTTCAAGAACTTTGTGACTTACTATGACAAGAACAATGGTGATGTGTACTTTGTAAACAATGAGACAGCATTAGTCTACTCAGAGTTGCTAGGTCAATTTACATCATTTATGAGTTATGGTCAAGTACCAGCAATGTTCAATATCAATAGTGACTTCTATGCTATACAATATGGTAAGATGTGGGAACAGTTTGCAGGAGACTACAATATGTTCTTTGGTCACTACTATCCATATAGTGTAACCTTTGTGTCTAATGCAGATGAACCTTATGATAAGATATTCAACACTGTAGAGTTCAGAGCTGACTGTTGGACTAAGGATAACTCAGGTAATGAAGTACTTGCAAGTGGTCATACCTTTGATACTCTTGAAGTATGGAATGAATATCAGAAGGGTGTATCTAGCTTAACTAATCTTGCAGCTAGACCATCACCATTAAAGAAGAAGTTCAGGGTATGGAGAGCTAATGTTCCTAGAGCTAATACAGATTGGAATGGTGTTAAAGCCAACAAGATGGATAGAATAAGGAACACTTGGGCTTATGTCAAGCTATCCATGAACAAGGAGAATACTGATAGAATGGAGTTCCATGATATGATAGTACACTACTTTGTCTAACATATAAGGTCAGCCTAACTAATTCAATTAGGCTGACCTTTCTTTTTTAATTATAAGCTTGTCTATATTAAGTAGATTAGCTACCTTTGCAACAAATATAGAATTTATACTATGGCTAAGAAAAGAATTAAGAGAAATGATAGATACTTCAACACCTATGATGATGGTGGGCTTATAGGTAAGTTTGCCAACTGGAATGAGGCAGCTACCAATAAGTTCATGGGTTCTGGTGTTGGAGGAGCCTTGGGTAAATTAGGAGTATCAGGCTCTGGTCTTGGAGGTATAGCCAATGCTGCTGCTTCTACTGTAAGTGGTCTTATCAACCCTAGTGGTAATAGTACAGGTGTTGGTAATGCTCTACAAGGTATTGGTTCTATAGCTTCAAACATCCCTGGTATTGGTGGAGTTATTGGTGCTGGAGTCAACCTTGTTGGTGGTCTCGTCAATGCAGCCTTTGGTAGTAATCTTAATGAGGAGTTCATTGCTCAGACAGAGGATAAGACCAAGCAACAAGCTGGTTATACATCATCAGCTAAGGATAATGCCTCACTGCTAAGTGATTGGGCTTCATATACTGATATGGCTCATGTTAAGAAGAGTCAAGTAGGTTCTGATGGATGGTTCAGCAATAAAGCCAAGAATAAAACAAAGGCACTCAATAGGGCTATTGATGAGGCTAACCTAAGAGCTTGGCACTCATTAAGTAATACTGCAAGTAATGTAGATACTAACAATGACTTCTTGGCAATGGCTAACTTCTCTGCTTATGGTGGACCAATATTCAGCACTGGTGCTATTGGGTATGACTTGGCTACAAGAGACCTTAATAACAAGCAGATGAAAGCACTGGGTGATATGAGACTGACTAGTCTTCCTAATTCATTCAATGCTATGCCTGATGTCAGTACAATCAATACATTCAGTAAGGGTGGTGGTATTCATATCAAGAAAAAGAATAGAGGTAAGTTTACTGACTACTGTGGTGGCAAGGTAACATCAGAATGTATTCAGAGAGGACTTCACTCTAGTAACCCTACTACAAGGAAGAGAGCTAACTTTGCTAGAAATGCTAGAAAGTGGCACTCATTCGGTGGATGGTTGAACTCACAAGGTGGAGACTTTACCAATGGAGTTACATTCATTGATAATGGTGGCTCACATGAAGCTAATCCATTTGAGGGAGTACAGATGGGTATTGACCCACAAGGAGTACCTAACTTAGTAGAGGAAGGAGAGGTAATCTTCAATGACTATGTATTCAGTGATAGAATGAAGTTACCTAAGAAGCTCAAGGAGAAGTACAGTATTAAAGGTGAGACCTTTGCTGATGCAGCTAAGGAACTAAGCAAAGAAAGTGAGGAAAGACCTAATGACTCAATTAGTCAGAGAGGGCTTGAGGCATTTATGAGTGCTTTGGCTGAGAGTCAGGAAGAGGTAAGAATTAAGAATGAGGATAGGAGAATGAATAGATATGCTAAAGGTGGAAAGCTAGGTAAGAGATTTGAGGGTCCAGGACCAGACCCTAACACACTAATACCGGATTGGTTATGGTATGATAATAGTGCTTTCAGTGCTGATAATAAAGATGACAATCATGCCTTTCCTATCTATGCCCAATCTGGAGTAGCATTTGATACTAGTGACCCATATATAAGTCCATTTACAGCTACTATAAATTGGGATAAAACATATTCACCTGACTCTGAATTTAGTAAGTTAAGGAACTTCTATATACAGAACTGGGATAATCCTAACTTTAGAAAATATAGAGATGCCTATATTAGTGCTTTATCAAAGATTAATGGTGATATGGATTTGTCTAAGTTTACTCTTGATGACTTTAAGAGAATAACTAATGATAGGAAGCTAGGTCAAGGACATATACTAACAAGACCAAGTAATAATGTAAAAGCATTAATGGATAAACTTAGTGTATCTCCAGAAATTCCTAATCTAACCTCGCTCCTCCCTGATGTTGCAGATATTGCTAAAACTCCTTTAACATTAAGAACTCCAGTTATCTCTAATGTTGCTGGGGATAATGTTACTGAGGTTAAAGGAATAAGACAGAATCCTTTAAGGTATGCACCTCTTATAGGTTCAGGTATAGCTGTATTGAATGATATATTTGGTGGTAATGACCCTGACTATTCAAATATAGATATATTTGCTAATGCCGTTAGAGGGGCTAATAGACCAGTAGGTACTAGACCTATAGGAGAATACTTGGCATACAAGCCTTTGGATAGGATGTTCTATATCAACCAGTTGAATAAGAATGCTGCTGCTGGTAGAAGAGCTGTTCAGAATACATCTGGTGGTAATAGAGCAGCAGCTCTAGCTGGCATATTGGCGGCAGACTATAACTATGGTGAGAACTTAGGTCAGATGTCTAGACAGGCTGAGGAGTATAACCAAGCACTCAAAGAAAGAGTTACTGGGTTCAACAGACAGACCAATATGTTCAACTCTGAACAAGGTACTAAAGTTGATATGTTCAACTCAGAGCTACTTGGTAAGCAAGCTAGTCTATATGGTCAGCTAGCTAATATGAGGCAAAGAATACTGGAAGGTAATAGAGCCGAGAAGAGTGCTAACCTTACTAATTTCATTCAGGGATTAGGAGACCTAGGAAGAGAGCTTACTGATAGAGATACCCTAAGATGGCTTGCTGATATAGGGGCATTACCATATAATACTAGGGGTCAATATACTGGGGGTAATAATACTGCTGCTCCTAAGAGAAGCAAAGGTGGTAAGATTAAGAGAAACAAAAGGAAAGGGTACACAATATGAAGATAGTATTAACTAATAATGCAAAATTCAACCCATACACCTTTGATGAGATGCTTAAGCCTCTTGCTATGGCAGCAGATGCTTATAATACTGTACAAAGTGGTATAGAGGAACTAGGAGCTAAGGCTGACTTAATGAAGATGTATGCTAATGAAGTACCTGACAGTAAGACAGCTAATATGTATAACTCCTATGCTAAAGACTTGGAGAAGCAAGCTAGTATGTTAGCTAAGCATGGTCTTACACCTGCAAGTAGGCAAGGGCTTCTTAACATGAAGAGAAGATATAATTCTGAGGTAGTTCCAATAGAGACTGCTGTAGCTAGAAGAGAAGCTCTTACTAAAGAACAGAGAGAGGCTCTGCTAAGAGACCCATCACTCATGTTTGATGTCGATTATTCAAAGACCCAATTAGATTACCTTCTGGACAATCCTAATGCTACCTATAATCCTATAAGTGGTAATGAGTTAACCAAAAGAGCAGCTCAAATGGCAAGTAATCTTGCTAAGGTAGTTCAAGGCAATCCTAAGTACCAATCTATACTTGGAGGTCAATACTTCCAACAGATGACACAAATGGGTTACACTCCTGCTCAGATAATGCAAACCATACTTAATGATGATAATGCTCCTGCTGAATTAAGGCAGATAGCAGAGACAGTATTCAACGAGGCAGGGTTAAGCAAGTACAGCCAAGATATTCAAGACAGAGCTAGAGGATTCATTAACTCTGGTCTATATGAAGGTATAGGTACAGCTAAGTATGATGTTATGAATAACAGAGGCTATATAAGTCCAGCAGAAAGAGAGAGGTTGAATATGGAGAAGGATAGACTTGAAATGGCTAAAGAGCAGCAACAATTGGCTAGAGAACAGAAGGAGGAATCTACAAAGGGTATATTACTTCCTAATGGAAATAGACTAAAGGTTATAGGTGCTGGAAGAGCTGTTGAAATAGCACCTGATGGTACTTATAAGCCTGTAGCATTCCCATCTAGTTCTACTACAGCAGGAGGAGTGTCTAGGAGTACTGCTGAAAAGCAATCTACATTCACAACATTGGAATATACTGGAGGTAGCTTTGATACCCCAGGGTGGAGTGATGATTTCAGTGAAAGTGATGCTAAGTTGATAGACTTTAGTAAGTTAAGTCCTAAAGCCAGAAAGAAGTTACAGGATGACTTGAAGGAGAATGGCTTATCTGTAGCTGATGTAGATATATATGAAGACCAAGATTACTTCTCAAAGAACCACTATAGAGTAGTAAGGAAAGGTACAGGAGTAGCTGGAATAGATGTAACTGCTCCAGAACAACAACAAAATGAGGGATTATAATGTCAGACTTTGTATTTAATGTTAAAGGTCTCACAGCTCAAGATAGGGCACAGTGGGAGAAGGATAATATAGAGGAACTTAATAAGTTAGGGTACACTAACTGGGATGATAACAGAAAGGATAGGTACTTTAGAAATAGCTCCTTTAAGAATAAGTTTGGGAATAGGGAAGACTATAACATCCTAAAAGGTATGTCACCTGAGAAGAGAGATAGTATATATCTCTCTTCCCCAGATGATGACATAGAGAACCTGCAAGTATATCAGAATACTAAGCAGACCTATGAGGAGGAATACAATACTGGTGTTGCTAACAATGGTACTCTTATAGGAAGCACTAGAAGGCAATGGGAAGACTTTGACAAGATGTTGGATGAAGTCTCACCATACTATAAGAGATTCAAAGGTACTGAGTACTTCCCTCTGGATGGTAATAAGAAGGTAGAGCTTATGTCCATTTACCAAACTGAGTCAGAAGCTTTTGGTCCAGAGACAGCAGCTAAGAAGATGGCTGCTAGAATACATGATGAAGTATCTGAGAATCAGCCACTAGCAGATAAGATATGGAATGGTCTAGCTGGTATGAGTGCTAATATAGTTGGAGGTACTATATCATTCGCTGGTAATATCACTGGAGGTCTTAGTGCCTTGACAGGTCTTGATAGATTACTTGGAGAGAACCAGAAAGAGGGTTATCTAGATAACCTGTGGTCTCAGTTCATAGATAATTCTTGGATTAGATATGGAGACCAAGTGATGAAGCAAGGAACTATGTTTACAGAGGGTGACCCAGAGAAGGCATATAACAGACTTGAAGTCATAAGAACTACTGAGGAACAGGAGAACCTATGGGATAATATCTTTAGTGTAAATACTATCCCAGAGCTTATGCAGCAGTCTGGCTTCACAGTTGCTTCAATGCTTGAAGGTTATGGTCTTACTGCTATAGGTAATAGGGTCTTCAATACTATGAAGTATGCTACTATGGGTAGTAAGTTAGCTGCTACAGCAGAGACTGCTAGTAATGTCAATAAAGCTCTACAAGGCATAAATACTTGGCAAAGAAGATATAATGCTTATGTAGTTCCTGCACTGGTAGGTCAGGGTGAAGGTGCTTTGAATGCTCTTAATACAAAGCAGGACTATCTTGAGGATGCTAAGAAGATGATAGGAGAGGAGCAAGTCAAGAGAATGGAGGAAGAGGTTCAGAAGAGATTCCAACACTGGCTGGATGTTACTCCATTATCAAGAACTGGTGAAGGAGTCTACTCAAGAGATGCCAAGGGTGCTTATCAAAGAATAAGACAACAGGTATGGGATGAGTTCCAACCAATGTATGAGGATGCTCTAAAGAGAGCAGAAGAGGATGCAGATAAAGCAGCCTTAACTAACTTTACTATTAACTCCTTTATCAATGGAACTGCTAATATGACTCTAAAGGCTACTATGTTTAATGGTAAGACAAGAGAGGCACTTAGTAGAAGTAAGGTAGGAAAGCTATTTGCAGGAAATAGATATTCTCTTGATGATGCTGGTAATGTAGTAGCTAGAGAACTCACCAAGAAGCAAATGGCTTGGAATATGGCTAAAGAAATGATTGGTGAAGGTCTTGAAGAGTATAGCCAAGATGTATCTGATGCTTTCTCTAGAGGTGCTGCTGAGAATGACTTAGCTAATTATATAGCACAAAGATATGATGGTGTAGCAGATGATGCCATAGTAGATAGTATGTCTGATAACCTAGGTGCAGCCTTTGCAGCAGCAGGTAGGAAAGCTATAAGTAAAGATGCTATTCAATCTGGTATATATGGTGCATTAGGTCAAGCTATGGGTACTCCTAATGTCAATGCTTTGCTATCTAAAGGTGATAGGGTATCATTAGAAGGTAAGAGTACTCTAGGCAAGGTAGGTGCTGTAGCTAGAAACCTTTGGAGAAACCCATTCATAGAGAGTTATTATAATGACAAGCAGGAGAATCAGGATAGAAGAGAGTCAGCTAAGGCACTCAATGAGTGGCTAGCTCAAGGCAATAACAGAGAGAGGCTTACTTCTTTAAGAGGTTCATTAGGATGGGCTAGAAGTATGCAACAGGCTTCTGATGAGGGTGATGAGTTTAGCTATAGAAATAGTAGACTAGGTAAGCAAGTACAGGACTACTTCATGCTTGAGCAATTGAAGGGTACTCCATTATATGATGCTTATATGCAAAGGTATATGGATATACTTAATGCTCAGGAGGGTGATGAGATGGCTCAGCAGATAGCCCAATATGATGATAGACCTCTTGAAGACATCAAGAAAGATGCTCAGAGTATGCTTGATGTTATGCAGAAAGTTCAAGTAGCTACTGCTGACCTTGAGAAGAGCTTAGGTAATAGTATTCCACAAGAGACTAAGGAAGCTCTTATATATGGCAAACTTAGTATGGATGACTGGAGAGAAAGAGCTACTCAGCTTGAAAATGAATTACTCTCTGGCTATGGTGGAGGTATTGCTTCTACATTGACAGATGAGCAGAAGAAGTATATAGCTAGACATGGCTCTATATCAGAACCTACTGCATTTGATAAGGATATTGAGGCTTACCAGACTAAGATAAGTAACTTAGAGAAGAATAAGTCAATACTATCAGATGAACAAAAGAGTAAGCTGTCTGTCCTCAATAAGCAACTAAAGACCCTTCAAGACAGTAAGAAGAAAGCTATGGCAGCTTACAAGAGAGTATCTAAGGGACTTGAAGAAGGAACTACACCTGTATTGAGTGAGTCAGATATTATGTCACTTAGTCCTGTTGATAGATATAGAATGCTTAACCCAAAGAATAGGGGAAAGTATAGTCAAGAGCAGCAGGATGTTATTGCAAGACTAGTAGAGAAAGGTACAGCAGCTACATCTGACTTTATGAATAAAGTAGAGGATGCTGCTAGAATAAATGATGCTCAGATGACATTCTTAGGTCAGTACAATGCAGCTCTTAAGAACCCAAACATACTATCTAATATAGAGAATAGGTTGAGGCTGACTAAGAGGCTTGAGGGTGCTGAGAAGTCCTATAAGAAGCTCAATGAGATACAGGACTACTCTGCATTTGCAGAAGCTGTAGATAATGCTCTGTTTGAAGCTGATGATTATGAGGCAGTAGTGCTTGACCAAACTCTAAAGGATAATCCCCTATATCAGAGATACAAGAAAGATGATGAGGTTACTGAGGGAATATACAATCAGTTACTCAAGAATGATGCTTTCAGTGATATTTCAGAGCAAGATAAGGACTTAGTAGCTGCAATGACTAAGTTCTTAGCTAGAAAGAATGTAGATATAAGCAACTATGATAATGCTGTAGCTGCTTTAACATCAGCAGATGAGAGTGGCAAATCAAACTTAGTAACTTGGATTGAAGCACTCAACCAGAAGCTACCAGACAATATGAAAATCTCTTTGGAGAATATAGGAACTGTGGTAGACTCATATAAGAGAGCTTTGGAAAGTTACAAGAAGAATGAGGAAGTAAGAGAGGAAGTTACAAGAGAAGCTGAGGAGAAACCAGTAGCTGCTGATAAACCAGCACCTCTGACAGGTATATTTGCATCTGATGATGCTACTTCAAATCTTGAAGAGTCTGGTAAGCAGATAGCTGCTGAGAAGGAAGCTGAGAAAGCTCCTGAAACTGTTACTACACCTACTCAACCTAGTGAAACTGAGGGTGAAGGAGTTACTGTACTATCAGATGATTTCATCAATAATAATGATGGAGAAGTACTTACAGCAGCAGAGCAAGCTATAAATGCAGTTAGGAATGCCAGTGCTATATATGATGAGGATGCTAAGCAAGCTGCTATAAGTGCAATAAACAAACTGGGAAGTAAACACTATAACTCTACAGAAGAACTACAGGAGGCTATAGCTAAAGAAGCAGTAAAGTTATTAGGTAGTGCCACTCAGGGGGGTGATATAAATGAGAGGTCTGGTTCTCTACTGCAACAAGCGAGTCATGCTATTAAAGTAGAGAAGAAAGAAGCTGAAAAGGTTACTTCACCTACAGAAGTTCCACAGCAGAAGCCTACCATATCATTAGCTAGAATAAACAGCAATCTTAGTGGTTTCTTAAGTAGGAAGTTCAGGGAGTGGAAAGTTGATGAATATCTTAGAAGTGGTAAGCTTAGTAGAAAGTCAGGAAATAGGTCAGTAGTATTCTATGCTGCTCTTGATGATATAACTACAGGAGTCAAGGAGAGTATGAAGAACAGCTCTACTGCTTATACTGATGAGCAACATCTACCAGTACTAGCTATAGTTGAGGATGGTGATGGTCCTATTGTGATTGGCAATAAGAGATACCAACCTATTGGAGTACTGCCAAGAACTGAACTAGATAGCAGAGCAGGGCAGATAAGACAACTTGCTATTGAGCAACCTAACAAGATTATATCAGCAGGTAACAGAAAAGTAACTTCAAGTGTAATAGTGGCTAGTCCTCCTCTTAATATAAGTACATCAAGAGAAACTGACAGAGACTTTGCTTCACTTATAAGTGAAGACCTCTCTCCAGAAGACAGAGCTATAATTGAGGACACTACTCAAGACCCTATAAGAAGGAATGCAGCATATAACAAGTATGTTAGAAAGGTTGCAAGTAGACTCTTTGCTAAAAAGGATAAGGCTGGTAAACCTACACTATACTATAGGTTGCCTACTATGAAAGGAGATGAGTCTGTATCTGAGATACCAGTCTTGACTAAGACTCTGGATGAGACTACCAGCCCTAGAAATGGAAAGTCACTTGCAGAGGTACTATCAACAGGTAATGCTACTGATATAGTTTACTTTAACAGCAGAACTAGAGACTTCATAAGAGTACTTAACAGTCTTGTTAAGAATAATGACCTAACAGAACTAACTTCTGATGGTACTAACTTCACTGGTGAAAGTAAGGCTCTATCTATAATAGAGGGAATCAACAATATGTTGAGGAGACATATATACTCAACAAGTGCTGAGTACTCTATAAGACCTGCTAATGTAGATGGTAGTCTTGGATTAGACCTATACTTGGGTGATGAGAACTTAGGAAGAATAGTAAATAGTGTAACAGAGAAAGAAGTAACTGCTGAAAATATGGCAGTAATACTATCTAATCTGCTTATGCCTAGTGGTTCTTTCAGACAAGGTGTTAACTGGCAAGTTGATAAAGACCCCAGCTACTATACTCCTAATACTAAGCACTATAAGGAGGAAAATGTAACTAACCTTATATATGACAACATCTTAAGAGTAGGAATTGACAGACTTGAAAGAGTTATTAGTGGGGTTGAGGTATCAAGCCCAGTAGCCCTAAGAGAGCCTGTACCTGCTAATCCTACTCCTACAGTAGTTAATGCAGATAACTCTACTCCTACTAGTAGTCAAGATACAGGAACAGCTACTACTCAATCAGGTGAAAAGGTAGATACTGACACTGGTCTCACTGAGCAAGGTAAAGAAGTTAGGAATGAAATTACTACTGCTATGGAAGAGGCTCAAAAAGTTAGTGAAAGGATAGAAGCAGATTCTAGGGAGATACAACTATCAGAAGATGGTCTTACCTATGTTAATACAAGGACAGGTAAAACATATGCCAGAGTTACTTCAATCATACAAGCTGATGAGCAGGCTGGTGAAAGATTTGACCCTAATAGTCCTTGGGTTACACCATCTACCAACATAGGTACTGGTATTGATGAGTTTGTAAGGGATTTCTTTAATGGACTTATCACTTCTAGTCCAGAAGGTTGGTTAAAAGATGGTAGGTCAGTAGAGATGACTTATCCTAATACTTCTAAAGAGGCTCTTAATAGGTTTGCTGAACAGTTACAGAAGTTCAAGAATTACCTTGATGCTCAGGGATTGACAGTTATACCTAGAGATATAGTAGCTACAGGTACTCTACAGGTTACTGACAGTAATGGTGGAGTACATGAGATAGCAGTTGCTGGAACACTTGACTTACTAGCTTATGATAGGGAGGGTAACTTCTATATCTTTGATATGAAGACCCACAGAGCTAAGAATATAAGTGAGGAAAAAGCAGCTAAATACTCAAGACAGCTATCACTATATAAGCAGTTCTTGGAAGGCAAGTATGGTATTAAGGTTAAGTCATTAAATATCATACCTATACATGTAGAATATCCTGCACCTAACGACAATAATACCTACTCAGTAGCCAAAGGTAATCAACTACTGTTAAATGATAAGGAGTATAAGCAGGCTAACCCTGTTCTAGGAGAAGTAGGACAGATACCTGAATCCCCTATATCAATACAGTATGATAAGTTGTCTGCGTCTGAGAAAGCACTGATAGGAGAGATTACTCCTACAGAGAGTAAGGTTGAAAGTGCAGAAACTAAGCCAGAGCCTCAAGTAAAGAGAGATGGTGAGCTTACTGTAGGTAAGGTTAGAACTAAGAGAAAGCCTATAGTTAGGAAAGCTGGAGCTAAACCTATAAAGGTTGAAAGTAACCCAACAGGTATAAGCTTTAGTAGTTTATCACCTGAACAGCAGGAAGCACTTAGAACTAAGTATAGTGAGACAATAGACATTGAAGAGTTCTTCAATAGTTGGACTAAACAGGAGAAGCAACATGAGCTTGACTGCTTAGGATAAAAAAAAAGGCAAGGGAGGATAACCTCTCTTGCCTTTACTGTTTTATAGGGATTACTTATAAGTAGCTCTACCATATTCATATGACTTAGCTGCTTCATAAGGATGCTCTAATACCCTTGTACTCCTGTAGTAAGGTATATATGAGCCAATCTTATATTCCCACTTCTTATCTCCTTTCTCATGGGTAGCTGAACTAGTCTTATACTCCTCTTGAGTAATCATAAGTCTACTTATATCAAGTATTTGACCTGCTACTGATACACCACTAGGCATCCAGTCTAACACACTCTTTTGCTCCTGCCATATACCCCAAGGAGTATTGTAGGCATTCTGTTCCATGTACAACCTACTTGCAAAGTAATATATGAGTCCTGATGTTGTATCATCGTCATCATCATCGTCATCCTCAGACTTAGCTGTGAGTGCTTTGAGTACCCATAACATACCTATAAGAGCAAAGTCAGCCCAGTTTCTTCTCATATTCCTATACTGCTCCACTGAGAAGCCCATCTCAAGTAATGAGTTCTTTACACTATCACCAAAGGGGCATAGCAATGCTCTGAGGGATGGAATGAAGTTCTTAGTACCTCCAAACATATTGACAAATACCTTTGATGCTGTAACTAAGCTTCCCTCGGACTCTCTACCTAAAGACACACTGTAGTGGTTAGAAGAGAATCTTCTATATAATAGACCAAGTGCATAACCTCTCATGGCTAAAGCAGCTTGACCATACCAAGTGTTATGGAAGGCTGTCTTATCCATTCTGTTATAGATACCGTGCATTCTATTGTTGGTCTCTCTACATAGGTTCTGGAATTTAACCTCATCATCAAGATTCCATTCTCTAGTCTGGTTAGTTTCAGGGTCTATATATAGTACTCCTTCTTTAAGCTCTAATGTCCTACCAGCTTTAGGGTTACTATCATCTATGTTCTTCACTTCTAGGGCATCCCATAGTGATATAGTCTCTCCATTAGTGTCTAAGAACTTATAATGGTTAGCTGCTGCCAAGTAGGACATAGACTGCATATAATGGTCTCCACTCTTATAGGGCAACATTAGGTTATTACCAAATGGGTTAAGCCTAGTGAGTCTGCTTTCTCTAGTACTCCAGTTTCTAGTCTCAGTATCTAGGTTGTTCTGAACATTGAACCTCTTCATAAAGAGTGACACTTTATTGTTCTTCACACCCATACCTGCCTCTAACCAGTTCTCTGGTAAGTACTTAAAGTAAAGGGCATTAGCCTTAGTAAGGTCAGCTAATGTATATACTTCTCCTGCTATAGCTTCCTTAGTGATTTCATTAAAGCCAGTCATAACATTGACCATACCACCAGCGACATTACCACCCAAGAACACCTTAGATGCCAAACCTCCAAAGAAGCCTATCACCTTAGTAAGAGCTATTTGACCAAACTTCAACCTGCTATTTGCATATAGGTTATATACCTGAGCATCAAGAAAGTCACAATATCTTCCAAATACTCTTGACTTCTTATCCCTCTCTACTTCTCTCTTTAGACCTTTCACTCTTCTATTAGCTAATACATCCCTACCTGTCTCCAATATATCTACTACACTGGATGTAGCTACATAAGTATTAGCCATAGCTGCATACTGTAACAAACCATTGAATATATCAGTGCTTAACTCTGACATATCTTTCAGCTTGTTTATACCATATAAAGGAACTCTCTTCACTTTCTCCTTCTCGAAGTCAAGCCTATCTGAGAATACATCCTCATCTATAGTATTATGTGTCATAGCACTACCATAGTCTCTATCTTCACTGGTAATAGTAAAAGTATTGATTAAGTTTTGCCTTATAGCACCACTTACAGCTTTACCTAGAGGGTTAGTCATCTTTAAGTTCTCAATTCTATTCTGAGTACTTCCTCTGAACTGAGGCATTCTATAAAGATGAGTATGAGCTGCTTCAACCATTTCACCATTATAAGACTGATAGATTAGGAGGTCATCAAGACTCCCCTTCAACTCCAATATGTCATCTAGAGCTGCCTTCTCAGTATCTGTCAATCTATCATAGTTATGGTTTCTATAGCCATCATTAGGCATAGGTCTTTGAGTGGTTTGGTCATATGTGGAGTGGGATTTATGCCAGTCCTTAGCTAGAGGTCTAAAGTAGACATCCCATAAGTATTCCCTTTCTATCTGAGTCTTACTCTCAATAGATGGGTCACTGAGGAAATCTTCCTTACACTTGTTCTTAAACTCATACCAGTCATTCTCCCAATCACCCCAATTATACTTGGATATATAGTTACCAGTCAGCTTACCATCTCTAGCAGATACTTCTAACAGCCTCCTTGTATCAACCTTAGCCTTCTTGACTCTCTGTTCCAAAGCTCTTATGTCATTCCACGCTTTAATAGTATTGTCATCAGCAAACTTGTTGGCAGAAGCTTTGGTTTTATAAGCTAACTGGTTGATTATATCACTACTGTTAGCCATAGATGCTATGTATCTATTCATAAAGTTATCATCTCTATCAAGAGATTCCATAGCTTTTGATAGATATTCCCTACTCTCAGCTACTCTTTCAAGCTTTCTCTTGTTAAAGTTAAAGACAACTCTAGCTGCCCTTTCAACATACTCACCCCCATACATATCTTTTAAGAAGGATAGATATAGCTTCCTCTCTTTCTTTAGTAGGTTTACCTCTAGCTTATCTGCTCCCTTAATAAGAGAGCTTAAGTTCTTATATGCTTTATCAAGAGCATCTCTGGCATCCTCCTTCAACTGTACCTCATCACTGGTAAGCATATTATCTATAATACCCATGATAGCAATGGACTCCTGAACAAATAGGCTTACTTGTCTCAGCTTCTTAGCATTAGCAGGAACTTCATCAGGATTATAGTTAACAGAGTCCAACATGTCAATCATTTCAGGAACACTATCTGCTAGCTGTGTTAGTGCTACAGATAAGCCATCTATAGCAGCCATATCAGCAAAGAATGAGGGGTTTTCAAATAACCTGCCTATAGCAGTATTAGCTTCAATATCCTTCCACTTCCTATATAATGTCTTATCTACTGCTGACATTTCAGAAGCTAGTAAGTTTAGCTGCTGAATAACATCCTTGAAGGAACTAACTGGTACAGAATCTACAGATGAATACAGGACTTCCCTATTCTCTAAAGCATTCTCAATACTACCAGCATTATCACCAGACATAAATCCCCTAGCTATATTCTTAGCTATAGCCTTAGCCTCTTCTCTCATTCTACCTACATCATCTAGAGTGAGTCTGTAGAACATTCTCTTAGCTAGATTTACTATTCTTCCTGCAAGTCTGCTAAGTGTAGACTCTTGGTCTACCTCATTCATTATATATTGACCAACTAGGAAACCAGCAGTCTCTCTCCTAGGGTTCTTTCTTCCCTGCACATCTCTGTAATGCTCACCTAGTATTCCCTCTTGTACTTCTGGAGTACAAAGTGCTTCCAATCTCTTTACTAGGGGGTTATTACCTAATGCCCCTACAGCAAAGTGACCTGCCTCTTCTGCCATATCAGCAGTAAGATTGCCTTTCTTTGAGAGGAATATCACATTATATAGACCAGACTCTGCTTTCTTAGCATTGATAGTATCATACTTGCTATAGCTTTCATCTATAAAGTCTATACTTCCTCCTACTCTTTCAACAGCTTGCTTTATTCTATCAAACAAGCTTTTGTTAGTCAATGTCTCTTCAAGAGCTGTCTGATTAGCTGTAGTCTTTCTAACAACCTGTAGATTTGCCTTACCTCCCTCAACTGTACTTATAGTAGCCATATACTCATCGTTATATGGGCTATTATTGTTGAAGCTAGTCATCAGTGATACTGCTTCTCCATACTCATGCTCTCCAGAGCTTATGTCTTTGTTTAACTGGTCAATAATCTTCTCAGAAGATATATCCAGTGATACTAGGTTCTTAAGTGACTTGAATGTAATCTCACCATTCTCATCATACTCTACATGCCTAGCATTGGTTCTTAGGAACTCATCATTAGTACCTATGAAATAATACTTTTTAGCAAACTCCCTGTCATTGGAAGAGAAGTGAAGTAGGTTGTCAAACAACCTACTATTCACTTCCTTACCTTCTTTGTTTCTGACAGTTGGCTTAAATACACAACTCTCTGCCATACTTAACAAATCTTTTCACCATTTAACTTACATGATACACCAAGTTTCTTATACTCCTCAAGTAAAGCTCCAATCAGTTGCTCTCTTGCATCTTCCTTAGTAGTCTGTAAGATGTTACTTCTTATACCTCTAGAAGCCTCTTCTGCTTCCTCAGCCATCAAAGTGCCAGTCTTAACTTGACTCTTAACTAATTCATCCACTAGATTATCAATAGACATAGTGTCAATATCAACAATAGGTTCACCATCAATAGCAGTACTTGATTTGTCATCTTGAACTCCTATATCAGATAAACTTACCTTTTTATTGTCCTTGCCTTTGACAAGCCTATACTCCATAGCTCCAGAAGTGCTTCTGTTGAATGCACTGCCATTGGCAACATATAAGAGTCCATCTACTAGTATGGCAGGTCTGTAATGTACCTCTTCTTTGGTAGACCTCAGTATGAAGGGTTTAACCTTATTCTTGTCAGTAGTAACATCTAATATGAAGCTATCTACTGGCATACCATTCTGGTACACATAACTCTTAATGTAATTATATTGCTTGGACTTAGGCTCATATACTAGCCTATTGTTATCTCTGTGGGTATTAAGAAACATCTGAGCAAACTTGACCTCATCAACTGGTATGTTGTTATCCAACACATTATCCAAGAAACTAGTATAACTAGTCTCACCGTTAAGGTCTAATTGCAGCTTCAACTCTAATGGAGCTAAGTGATTGAATCCTATAACTCCAAATCCAAATCCTGATTGATAGTAGGAGTACATATAAAGGTCTTTAGCCACCTGAGATAACTCAGGGTTAGTTAATAGTACTTCCCAGCTATCCCTTACTTCATCTTTCTGGGTAGGTGTTAAAGCACCACTATCAGCAATCTTCATTTGTACATTACCATCACTACCTTCCTCAAATGTGAGTAGACTAAAGATAGGCAGACTCTTCAACTCCTTATTTGCTCTTAAAAGGTTACTTACCTTCAAAGGAACATACTTGGTATAGTAGTCTTCTGCTCTTACTGTCTCCCCATTATCAAGGTTGATGGGATATTCAGGATTGAACTTACTGTGTTCATCCAGACCAATCATATACCTTAGCATATACTCATGTATCTGGTCTATAGTAGCTTCATCAAGCCCTGATTTAGTCAGGTCAGTCATAAAGCTCCTAATGTTAGTGTATGTTGAATTACCATAAGGATAATACTTGCCAAGTTCCTTTACAGCTTGGACATTAGCATCATACATCACTTGCTCATATCCAAAAGGATTATTGAGTATCTGTGCTATATATTCCTCAACATTACCTATATTAAGACCTAGTGTAATAGGACTATCAACAAAGTCACTCACTATAATACTTAGTCTAGGGTTCTTTGAGGTCTTAAGGTTATTCACATACCTAATCACTCTGTCCTGCTGAGCATACATACCACCAAAGGTAGATTTAACTGCATTTGATGCAGTGAACTTAGTATTAGTAACAAAAGCTCCTACCTCTTTAGCTGTAGCATAGATACTTCTGAATAGTTCCAACACCTGAGCTTGATTGAACACATAGTTACTATTGTTCATAATGTCTGGGTTATCCCTAAAGTCAGTTATATTCTTAGCAAGTACATCTACAGTCAGTCTTGAGGATGGAATATCAGCGTAATCACCTCTAGCACCATAATCCTGTAACAAGTTATCTATTGCAGTATCTATATCAGACATGTTACTATCCATACAGTAATCACATAGTTCTCTTATTATAGGTTGGTTCATTAACAGACCAATCTCCTCAAAGCTATACCCTAATCTACATAACATACCTGCACTATCTGCTGTAATAGTATTCAAGTTCAGGAAGTTAAGCACAGGGTCTTTAACAGCATCCACAGATGCTGCCAACAGCTCCTTAGTCAGAGCATTAGGGTTGAGAAGGTTACTTAGTCCATTAGGATGATTACCAAATGCTATAGGTTGTACCAAGCTGAACTCCTTCATCAAGGAAGCAATGGCATTATTGGTATTCTGATTAGCAAATATACCAATCAGCTTTCCAGCTACTTGGTTTTGCTGGTTATATACTACCATAGTCCAAGGGTCAGAATAATCATAATTCAGATTATCTATACCCATAAGAGTTCTGATATACTTAGCAGCAGCACTTGCATGAGTAAATCCACCAGGAGTAGTCCTATCCTTTATAGTCTGAGGGTCTTCAAGTCTCTTCTGCATAAGAGTGATTAGCATATTGTTTCTAGCCACTCTGCTCTGACTCTTATCCCAAGCAGGCTTAGAATAATCAAACTCCTCGAAGTCATGTATATCAAACACATCAGCTACATCTGTATGTTCAGACTCACCAAACAGTGCTTTGATTATCTGGCTTCCAAGCTCACCATCTTTATCACTCTTCTTGACCTTATATTCCCTTCTCATAAAGTAGAGCTTGTCAATATCAAAGTCAAATCCAGCAATAGTAGTACCTTGAGCAGGAACTTTAATAGTACCACCACCATTGACCTTCTGAGTAAATCTCTTTACTCTTAGGTTCAACATAGAGTACTTATCCTCTGTAGGTATTCTATATGCTATGAAAGAGGTGATTCCTGGGAATTTAGTCTCTAGTAGAGAAACCCCATTCTTACCTATTTTAAGTGTACCATCAGCATTACACCAGTCACTGAATTGTAGCTCAACCTTGTTACCATTACTATCAGTATAGCTTAAGTCCCAAGGAAGCTCACACTCAGCATATAGAATGTTAGCATCATTGTTAGGGTCTTTGATAAACCTAAGATTATTGTCCTCAGTATAGCCAGTTATACCAAATGCTGATACCTGAACTGCACTTCCTCCATTTATCTTCTGTTTGTTGACTTGCTTCTTGAACATACTCAGTAACAATGCTGCTGTATCATGTTCAATACCACCTTCAAATAATGCTAGAAGGAAGTCATGCTCTAAGCCTTTACCATAACCTCTAAGGTTATCCCTAGTCTCCCTGCTGTTATTAACAGTCATCTGAACCAAGGCTTGCCTTACTTTCTCAGGATTCTTTATAGTAGAAGAAAATTCTTCAAAGTCCTCAAGTATGTTAGCTGCTATAAGACTTATATAGAACCTGTTGAGGTTGTAAGCATTGAGTCTGACCATGCCATTACCCAAGTTAACCCTATTGCCATCAGTGTAGTGGTCATAGTACATAGTGTTACCATTAGCATCAACCTGCTGTAAACCAGCAAATATCAGCTTTCTACTCTGAGTGGCAAATAGCTGTGAGCCTTGAATATGCTCAGGAATGTTATTCTGAATAACATAGTCATTATAGCTCAGATTGTGAACAATAGCATTATCTAAAGAGGCATTCAGCTCATCCTTATTAGTAGCATCCTTCACATTCACAGCACCAAATGAGCCTACCTTTACAGCAGTAGTAGCTGCAATCACATCTACATCCTTCTGTTCAGCCCATTCAAGCATATCTCTCAGCTTACTGCCCTTCTGCATCAACTCAGGTATCATAACTGTCTCAGCATACTTCATCTGTACAGGTATCTGGAACACACTATTACCTAATGTCCATCTTTCAAGTGTATAAGTGAATGGCTTGATAGGTTGGAATGTAACCATTAAGCTAGCTATTCTCTGAGCCTGCTCATCAGTTATCTCTCCACCTTGTGACCTAATATCTGCTCTGATGCTTTCAATCTCATTATAAGCATCTTCACATTTCTTATTCCACTTGCCAGCCATTCCCATCACAGCTCTATAAGACTTAAGAGTTCTATAACCTTGACCATCAGTGAAGGATGTCTTATCCCTATAGGTCTTATAGACATCACTATCCTTACCATATACCTTAGCAATGACCTCCATAAACTCAGGATTAGTATCTTCTGGGTTTACTTCAACATCATCAAAATATACAGTAGTCTGATAGTCTCTATTACTGAATCTCTCACCTGTGAAGGGATTTACAGCTTCTACACTTACTCTATTACCTGAGGCATGAATTTCCTTATATCTCTTCTGGGCATCTGTGCTATCCCCATTCTTATAGAATATAGGATTGACAGTCATAAGCTGCATCTGCATTACAGTAGCAAACTTACTATTGTAGAAGTAATCCATAAGGTTAGCTCTAACTGCCTCATCACCAGTCAACTTCTGCTTATCTTTAGTTGTGAACTTAGTTAGCTTACTCAGGTACTTATAGTCACCTTTCTGAGTCTTACCTAAGACACCTGCCCTATTCAACTTGACCATATACTCATTGAAGGCATCTCTTAGATGAGCTTTAATAGCAGCTTTGACAGACTGTTCAATATTTGTCATGTCTATCATATCACTGTACTTCTTCTCATTTAGGAATGGCAGTAGACCAAACTTAGTCTCATCTATCTTAGCAAGACTTCCAAGAGATTTACCATCTCTCTTAAGTCCTTCCTTGAGTTCTTTAATCTCTCTCTGGAATATCTTCTCTTGAAGATATACATTATAGAGACCTGTTACTATCTGGTCTGATGAGTATCTCTTAGCTCTAATCCACTTTGAAGCACCACTATCACCTAATATGAATACTGGATACCAAGCATAATCCTTAGACTCTGCAAAGTACTCATTTATCAGGGTTATAGCTTGCTTCTTACCTGTAAAGTCCTCAAATTTCTGATTGTCATCGCCTAAGAACTTCTTGTAAGTGAACATATTAGCAAAGCTCTTCTGGTCTTGAAGGTTGCTATAGTAAAGGTCTTGGAGCCACTTATTATATATCTTACCATCAGAGCTTCTAAAGAAATCATTTCTCAAGAAATGCTCATCTAAGTAAGACTGTAGCTTTGCCTTATTGCCCTTTCTTGCCAGAGCATCTATAGTATCTCTGAATCTGCCAAGATAGGAGGATTGTATATCACTGTAGTAAGTATTATCTTGAAACCTTACTCTGCTCAATACTTTCTTACTGCTGTCTAAGCTCTCTGTGACTTGGAATATCTTACCTATCTTCTCTTTTAGATAACCCTCACTAGCTCCTTGACCTATCTTTAAGTCAATTAAGTCTTGGAACTTCATACCATCCTTAGCCTTTCTAAGAATAGTAGGAAGGTCTTTAAGAGTTCTGTTGAGAGACATAACCCTCTTATTATCCTTTACAAGGACATCATAGTCAGATTCAGTAAGGTTAATACCAAGTACAGGCAGTACAGCTTTATAGAAGTCTATCCTATCCTGATTAGAGAATCCCTGCTCATTGAACTTATTGAAGATGTCTTGGTCAGTACCTAAGTACTTCTCTATGAAGTCAGCTAACTGCTTTGCTCTAGCTTCATTCACTAGAGTACCTTCATCCTCATATCTAAAGACTGCATTATCAGCCTTAAGAGTTCTAGTTGCCAGTGCTGCTGAATACCTCTTATAGGCACTCTTCCTTGAGAGGATATTGAGTACACTATTCTTATATGTAGTAATACCTCCCTTCCTTGTTTCATTCTGCATTGAGTATAGCTGAAAGACCTTACTAAAGTCTACAAAGAACTGAGTTCTAAGTATAGGGTCTTTAGCAAACTCTTCAAGTATAGAGCTAATATATGGCTTACTATCCATATTCTGTTTTAGGATAGCTACCATGTCGCTCTCGCTCTGCATACCTCTAAGGGTCTCCATGAGTGCTTGATGCACTTGCACAGCAGGTAATCTCCTAAGATGACCAAGGTCATCATAATCTTCCTCATTCTCAGAAGTATAGCCAGATAATCTTCCTAGCAATCTTCTTACTAGTATAGAGGTACTTCCAAAAGGACTTACAGACTCTGACACTTCCTGCCATGACTCTCTAGGTGCTTCCTCAGCTACAAATGACTCTACAGCAGTATTCTCATCATAGTCAGCAATAGTAGAGGAATCAGCAAAAGTCAGCTTAGTACCTATCTTAAGACCTTCTGTATCTCTAAGAGTGGTGTTAGCATAAGTCACTAAAGCTCCCCAGTTTTTGAACACCTGTCTGTACTTCTCTACCTCTTCCTCATAGCCATTCTCAGCATATTCATCCATCTCAGCTTTAAGGGTCTTATAAACCTCACTGTATATGAATGCTGGACCACCCTGAAACTTACCATTCTGGTCTTTATAGCCCATAATAATGTCCTCTCTGCTAAGACTAGGATTACTCTCCTGTATAGCATCAACAACATCTGAGAATGTATTGGCTATCATATTCACCCTGTCTACTCTCTCTTGAGTAGAGAAGGCTTCTTTTAGCTGGTCATATGCTGCTATTGGGTTTGTGATAGCATCTGTAAGAGCTTTGGCATCTTTAGCATTTAAGCTCCTTCTAAATGCCAGTAACTCATTCACATCTGTAGTAGACTTGCCTTTAGCTTCTTCATACATACCTCTAAGGTTAGCTACATAATGACTATTCCATGAAGGTACTTGAGCTGCTATAACATCATCTACTCCTTTGAGTGGAGTATAACAAGTTGTCTTACTCATAATTTCTTTAATTAGTTTGTGCAAAAGTAGTAATTTAATTGTAGTTGTGCAAGGTATTAAGGCTGTTTTTACTCCACCCCTAACACCTTTAATAATATAACAGTAAGGTAGGATGTATTACTACACCCTACCCTATGTCTTACTGTACTATCTTGATAAGGTCTGGGTCTATACCCACACCCTTACCCTCAGATATATCTTTGAGAGTCAGATATACATACTTCTTAGGCTCTTCAATAGCAGTCACATTGATATGACAGCTTGTCTTACCCTTCATAAGGTCTTTGAATGATTCCTCAGTTATTGTAAGATAAGGATTAGGCATCTCAGGAAAATATCCTATAATTACCCTTGACCTTGTATTACTTCCTACCTTAACTCTAATGACATCACCTACCTTATAAGCAGATGATTCCTTAGCTTCTCCAACAACCTCTTCTGGACTCTCATTGACAGGCTCTTCTGGTTTGACAGGCTCAATGGACTTATCAGGAGGAACAATCTCTTTAGGAAATTGCTTACCATTGATTACCTTACTCCAGAAGAACTGACCTTCCGCTGACTTATTCCAACTGAAACCACCTTCAACAAAGGAGGCATCTACCTTTTCTTGGAATACTTTTACATTGGCTGGATTACCTTGTCTCACTTGATTTGCCACCATAGCTTCCACTATCTTCAACGGGAAGTTGGCAATCTGACCAATCAAATCTTCTTTAGTTATACTTACCATAGTTGAGTTACATTAGGATATTTCAAATACATATAGCCTTCCTCCTCATCATAGTATGTTTCACTATTATCAGGAGTTATCTTACATCTGTAGCAGAAATCCATAAATGCAAAAATATTCTTAAATCTCCTTACATGTCTGGACTCCTGCTGCCATTGTTCCTTCAAACTCATTATCTTGCTTCTTTAAGTTTTTGTTCAACTTTGTCAGCTATAAGTCTTAATTCCTCCACAGTAGAGTCATTCTTTATCCTATTGGCTCTAAGAGAGATGACCCATATATTGCCTTTAACATATCCCCTGCTAGAGTCTATTCTATCAAGAGAATATGAGTCATCCCCTTTCATACCCCTATTATATTTAAGTGGTATTCCAAGTATAGGACAGACCTCTGGAACTACAATATCCTCTATATCTATAGTAAAAGTTTCTCCTCTCTGTCTAGCTCTAGCCTTAGCTGATGTATATAGATACTTTTGAATATTATGCTCTTTAGCTATTCTGCTAAGCTCTCTACCTCTTGAATTATAGTAGTTTCTACACTTAGCTTTATTCTCTTCAGTATTTCTAGAAGTGTTTATACACTCCTTGCACCAGCTTCTATAACCAGAAGCTGAAGTATTACTCTTAGAGAAACAATTTACTGGAAGTACTCTACCACAATGAGGACAATTCTTATAGCTGACTCCGTTACATTCTATAATCTCACTCTTTTTCATACTAGTTTTATTTATAATGCAAAAATACATAAAATAAATAAGACCAGCAAATTTATAGTGAAATTGTAGGTCTTATTCCACAATATATTTTATACCATTATAAATAAGCCACTTAATAGTCAGGATGTTAACTGGTCTGATACCAGACTCTTTATCAGTCTTGGTAATATCCATATCAACACAATCATACCTGCCATCTCTAGATTCAAACTGAATCTTATAGCCTCTAAGCACTCTTTCCTCTCCTTCCTCATAAGGCAGGATAGGATTCTCTACAAGTTCAGTAACAAGATTCTTAGCTGCATTTGCAACCCCCTTCTTACTGTTCTTTATAGAGTCAATACTATTAGAGAACTGCTCTATGATAGTATTAATCTCTTCTTGCAGTTTCTTCTTGCTCTTAGGCTTATTCTGCTTCTTAAAGCACACGGTGAATACCTGACCAGAATGGATGCCTTCAAAGATGCTTCGTATCCCTAAAGTACCATCCTTCTTGTCCTCTTTAGTAACCTTCACCTCTTCAACAAAGTTATCACCTGACTTGATGTAGTTCTGTACATAGGTTCTGCCTATATTAACTACATCACCACTTTCTGTATGTACTACTCTGATACTATCATCAGCATTGATTCCAATCACTCTGTAGTGACTGACTTCACTCAGTACATCATTTACTGCAATTCCTGTTTTCATATTGTTTATTCTCTTTTAATTGTTTCATAATTCTTGAATATTCCTCAGCAAGTATTCCAGTTGGGTTTTTTAGTTCCTCAATAGTATCATATAAAGGAACTCTGTGGCATCTCTTTTGGACTTCTAAGTGTAAGTTTGTTTCATCTATGACTTCATCCATATTAAATGAGTTTAGAGATGTTCTCCATGAAAGTTTCAGCTTCCTTCTTAGTTACATTGATAGTTTCAATATCACTCTGAAGTGTAGCTATCTGAGCTTCCTTACTCTTAATTTCCTCCTCCATTTGGGAGTGAAGATTATTTGCATTCTCATGTGCAGTCTTGAAGGCTGACTTAATAGCAGCCTTCTGCTCAGCAAAAGTAGGCTTTGCTACTGTTTCTGTTGTTACTTTAGTTCCAAATATTCCCATATTACCAAATCTTTTTTTGTTAATAAATTCCTGTCTCAATGGTATTGCAAGCTCCTGTGCTTGAGGATGTGCTCCACTAGAACACCTAAGAGGGAAGAAGCCTTTCTCAACTACCCTATACTTATCCCTATCAATATTGTTAAGCTCATCATAGAACTTGCCATGTATTCTCTGGTCAATAAGACCTGTAGCCTTATCAATAACAAGATATTCACCCCACCAGTCATCAACAAAGCCAGTCATTACTAACTCTGTCTTTAAGGCATTAGGTAATACTGCTCTAGCTTGTTGAGGCTTCCATCCTTGATTTAGTAAGTTAAAGTAGTTATATTCAGTCTGTCTTAAAGAATCTACATAACTTGTTTCTACACCATTAGTATTTCCTCTATTAAATACTTTGGGATTAACTCTATCACCATATTCTTGTTCAGGTAAATTAGTCCAACAAGGAATAATAAAGGTAAGTTCATTACCAAACTTATCCTTGGAGTAGTTACAATACCTTGTACTCTCTTGAGCAAAAGACATTACTCTATGCCTTACAAACTCATGGGATACTCCTCTATCACATACAAAGTGTATAGTAACTCTCTTTTCATGATATTCTGTAGGTTCACATAAATATTGCAAATCATCAAGCCAACCATTCTGAAGTAGTACTCTATAGTTAGTCGTAATGCAGTAATGTACTCCGTCAGGATGTAAAGTCCATTCGGAATACTTGTTATTGACATATTTATTTGCAACATCGAGCAGTCTTCCAGAGCAATCAATTATGAGGTATATAGTGCCATGCTCTAACATAGCACCATGTCCCAATTTAATCATTCTATCTACAAAGTCCTTAGCAGAATCTTCTGTTATCTTATCCTCAGATTTATAACATACTCTTCCTGCTCTCTCAATCTGTTTGTAAATTCCTTCAAGACCTTCTTGTTGGTCCCAAATAGAAAAACTTGGTTTAATTAATCTCATATTTTAATCATCTATTACTACAACTTCATCAATATCAAACTCTTTAGGAAACTCAGCATCTTCTACCTTTTTATGAAAGGCTTCATTAATCTGTTCCTCCTCTGCATCTGGAGGTAATTCAACCTCATCATAATATGATATGGTTACACTCACAAACCTCTTATATTTTACATCAAGAGGTGCATTCCAAGGTGCTCTGGGGTCTTCATTAGCCCCTAATGGTACATTATTCATCCTCTTTTCCTTTTTAAGTTTCTTAATATCTATCTCTAAATTATTCTCTTTGATTAATCTTCTTGCAATAACACTTTCAAGTTTTAATGGGATGCTGATATGCCTTCCTTTATCATTGACATATATAGCATGGTCTCCATTATGTCTACTATAATAGAAACCATTAGCTATACATATCTTGATAAACTCTCTCTGTGTATATTGCCTCATACCTACCAAAGTAATGCAACCCTCCTAAAGTCCTCTCCCTCAGGCACTGGGCAGTCTTTAATCCACTGCATATCCTTCACTTGCCATCCTGAGAGGTCTTCATCTTTAAGATACTCCTTAATATCAGGAAACAAGTTAAGCCTGAGTGATTTACTCTCCAATGGATTATTGATTAGGATGGTGCTGGCATTAACCAAGTCATTGAACTTCTTGAATGCTTCTGCACTCTCTTTACTATGAGGAGTGAGTACTATACCATCTACATGGTCAATCACCCTGTTGAGTTTCATCCAGTCACACAAAGCTGTATATACATAGAGCTTTGGTTCTGTACCCATAGCAGAAGTGATAGCTCTTATTGAGTCTGCTAATCCACATAGCTTATCAAGATAGAGCAGAGGCTCACCTCCAGTGAACATTATCTGCTCATAGTCCCATCTCTCAACTACTGGCAGTCGTGAAAAGTCCCATGAGTTATTACAACACATGGGACATTTATTAGGACACCTAGTAGTTAAGAGTAATCTTAACTTCTTGTTCATGTCAATTCAAATCTTTTACATTGGTTGCTAACTGCTCACAGATTAACATAGAGTCAGGTGAAGGTATAATCTCCTCTATACGAGTGATACTATACAGGTGGGGCAAGCCATTGAATGTACCTTGAGTCTTCAATAGTACCTCAGCTTGCTTAGGATTATCAGCCTTTACAACTGCACATCCATTACCTATATCCTTAATACTGAACTCTACAATCCAGAGTCTCATCTCTTTACAAGCAACTACACTTGTATCTACCCTATCTCTGTTAGGGGCAGTCTGACAAGGTGCTGCATAAATTCCTCTCTGTGTCATAACATTCCGCTTATTACTAACCAGTTCAACACTTTCTCCCAATCCACATAGAGCCTGTCACTTAGCTGAGGGTCTCTCTTAAGTGGTACTCCAAGAGCTGCATCATCTATATACAGATGAGCAAATATCTTGGGTGAGGAAGTCCATCTCTTCTGAGTAGGGTTCTCATTGACTCCAAGCAAAGGAATATCATTCTTCTTGAACCAGTCAATAGCATCCTGTAAAGTATCTCTCTCAATAGGATTGCCATTCTTGTCAAAGTTGCCAATCTCCCCATTGCTATGACTTCTCATAGTATGGAGGATGATATGATGACCCTTCTCTACAAGTCTCTTCAATACAGGTACTGCACCTATATCTTTACCCACATTGGGGAACTCATGTGTTACACAAGTTCCATCAAAGTCTACTGCTATTACCATGCTTATTCCTCTTTAGGTTGCTGATTTAACCACATTACAGTCATAATAGCATAGTTAGCAAGGTCCAGAAGAGTATCTTTGATAGACTCATCTTTAACCTCAGCTTTCTTGACAGCTAAAGACTCAATCCTATTCATCTTGTCTCCTAGTCTTACCACTGATGCTATGATGCCAAACTTATTGCAGGACTGCTCAAATGAGTTACCATAGTCATGGTTCTTAGCTGCATAAGTCTTAGCCATATTAGTGGCTATGTCCATAAAGGACTGCACATTATCAGATAGCATAGGTCTTGAGCCTAAGTTCATAAGACCCTGCTCTACTGTCTTGAGCCTAGTACACATTTCAGGACTAAGGCTAGCCATATCCCTCACTGACTTGACAATATCAATCAGTTTCTGATACTCCTTGTTTACTGTTGTTTCCATTCTTATACTTATTTAACTGTTTACTATAGTAATAGCTTGCCACTCCATATAATGTACTAATCACTATGAGTATCAAGCCCATTACTGCCTCTTCCCTTGTCATTTTCCCATTCAGTTAGTTTAACAAACTTGTCAAGGAAGTCCTTCCTATCCCTAACATACAGGTTCTCAGTCTTGCAATCCTGATAGATTAGTGCATCAAACCACTCACCAGATGCAGGACATTTCATCCTGCATCTATAAAGTGGCATATATTGATGACCATTCTTAGGATATACATACATTCTGTCTCTCAGCTCTTTCCACCTTAGCTTTATTGCATACCATGCACCTATAGTACATAATATGAATACTGCTATAGGAATAGCTATTCTCCAAGCTTCCATAGTTTAATGCACCCAATGGTCTGCAATTTCAGGAACTGCCTTAATCTTGACTGACTGACAGAACATAGCTGCTGATGCTTCCATACATTCACTAAGTTTCCTAGCTTCCTGTTCAGCTATATCAGTAGGTGGTTCTATCAGATACTCATCATGGACATCATTAGGTATCAATACCTTGAATATAAGTCCTGACTCTACCAAGTAGTCAAAGTACATTATACCAGCAATCTTAGTCATAGCTGCTGCTGTACCTTGTGCAATATTTATTACCCTACAGGCTCTTTATCCTGTAGTTCTATTGATTTCTCAATAGGTTGGACTATATCATTATCTCCAAAATATTTATAGATGTTATCAGCAAACTTTAATAATTCCTCCCTTGTTGCATTATTCTTCATTGTATTTGCTCTTTTAGTAATTACCCATACATTCCCTTTAATATATCCCTTAGTAGGGTCTATTCTATCAAGGGAGGGTGTATATTCATAATTACCTTTTTCTCCAGCAACAAAAGGAACTTCTAACAAAGGGCATTTATCAGGGATGACTATATCATCTATAGTCAAGTTAAATTCTAATCCTTGATTCTTAGCTCTTTGCTTGGCTGCCATTAACATTCTACTCTCAGGATGATTCCTATAATGCTTTCTCCTATTAGCTTTTATAGTTTCATTATCCACCTCTCTCCTATAAGCCATATACTCTTTATAATGCTCTCTTTTAGAAGCCCTATATTCAGACATACATTGCTTACACTGGTGAGTCAAGCCATCCTTTGATGACTTATAATGATAAAACTCTGATTCATCCTTTAACTTACCACAACTTGAACATCTCTTCATAATTTGTTATCTTTAATTTATAGTACAAAGATACAAATTATTTCTTAATTATCCAATAGGGTAAATAAATAATTAAGAGATACTCAGCACTCTTGCCCATTTCAGCATAGATTTCTCCTTAGCTTACTTTGATTAGTCTCTGAACCTTACTTGCATTTCTACAAGTCTTGGCTGCTGATTAGCATAGATTTCTCCTTAGCCTTCCAGCAATTCACTGAGTTTTCATATAATGTCACCACTATATGCCCCCACAATTAAGGGATAGTTACAGGACTGGTTCTCAGATGATGACCTTCTCTTTGCCAGATGCTTCCAGAGTTTAATCAATACAGTTTCCCTGTTAATATCAATATACTTTGTCTCAATCTTCTTACCCTTCTTGACCTTATACTCATACCTTATAGCAATAGCCTCCATAGGTTCTCCATTGGCAAACTTCCTTGCCATCTGTTGAAGAACCACAGCAGGGACATCATCAATGACTTGACCAGAGTCTCTGGCTTTCCTATAGGAATCCCAGAACTCCTGACCCATTCTCTTGATTCTTCTCTCTATGCCTTTCAGTATAGGATAGTCATAGATGTAAGCCCTCAGTCCAGTGTACTTTGAGATTAGGATATAACCTCTTTTCCACATATTAGCCTTACTCACTCTAAAGTAGCTGGCTATACCTTTGAATGCTGAGAAGTACTTCTTAAAGCACAACTCACAGAACTCAAGAGACTTACCTGTGTTAGCTGCTAAGGCATTGGCTGTCCCATTATAATTAAAGGTAAACCTTGCTGGCTTTGCAGCATCCCTCAAGTCTTTCCTCTTCTTCTTTACTTCCTTCTCTGGTATATCCTTTAGCTCATCAGAGAATATCATCTTGGCTACAAAGGAGTGACCATCTCTCTCATTGGGGTCATTATAGAAATCAATCCATGCCTTATCCTGACTTAACTCAGTAAAGACATGACCTTCTTGGTCTCCATAATCACAATCAACTAGCATGTGGTCTTTATCAGGTATGAAGCAAGCTCTAGTCTCTGCATCAGATGGCAACTGCTGAACATTCACACTCTTATCTACTGCTATGATAACATCAGCATCCTGCTCAGTCTGCTCTTCCTCAGCAAAGTCATCATCCTTAGTCTTACCTCCACCTTTCTTTCCTCCTTTACCACAACTCAACCTGCCAGTGTCCATCATCTGATTGAATGTAGGGTGTATTCTCCCTGTAACAGGATTGACTGCATCCAAGAAGTTCTGACCAAATGAAGTAACTACCTTGAACTCACCAGAGTAATCAAGATATAACTTAGCCAGAGGACTCTTATCCAACTGCTGTTTAAGCAGCTTTGAGTCTACTGACTTCTTCATCTTTCCAGTCTTCTTGTCTTTAGCCCATACATTGAACCCTAACTCCTCAAACAATGGTATAACCTGCTTGTTACTGTTCCAGTTGATGATACATCTTGGCTTGTTCTCCTCAAAGAGGTTCTGCTGTGGGTCTATAGCTACATACTTACCTATAGTACCCTTAGCTCTCTTTACCTTTCCTCTCTTAGTCTGAACATCATAGGCTATAGCATCTGTGTCTCCTTTGGACATCACATACTCTACAACCCAATCATTGAGTTTCTGCTCTGCTACTCTCAGCCTTTCAGCATCCTTAACCATCTTGGCTTTCCACCTTTCAATGTCAAGCCTTATACCACAGAACTCAATATAAGCCAATACTCTCACAAACCTGTTCTCTATCTCTAAGGCGACTCTCTGACCTCTAGCCTCTATCTGCTTTAACTGTGCTTCCATGACATCTTCAAGGAACACAACATCATTGGCTGAATAGATTATTACCTCATCAGTGACACCATAGTTAATCTTACCTCTGACTGTCTTGTCAAGGTAGACATTAAGATACCTGTCACAACAAGCCTGCAAGCTGAGTGACACTATTCCTGGTGGAAATCCCAGGAACAGTATCTTCTCTGCAAGGAAAGTATCAAATACATTTCTGATTACAATACCCTCCTTATATAACCATCTTAGGTCAAACTTGGCATTATGAATTATGAAAAGCCTATCACTCTCAAGGAACTCCTTGTATAGCTTGACATCTACAGTGGTACAGTCAATGACTACTTGAAAGTGCTTGTTACCTAATTGAAGTAACAGCAGCTGACCTTGCCATATCTCTGTACCTCTAGTCTCACTATCCAATCCTACAACCTTTAGTGTACTGAGAAGCTCCAGTGATTCCCTTACTGATATATTCTTATAAGGACATCCTATCTCTGCATCACTAAATAAGTTTGCAACTCCAGACACATAGTATATCTGCTCACCATAGTACTTGATAGCTTCATGCTTTCCTTCTTCAAACCACTCATCCATTACTCAAATGTTATAGTGTAGCCATAACCTACAGTGAAGTCTATTGATTTGACTACTGCCTCAGCTTCCTCAAGATAAGCACCTACTACAATCATAGGACCCCCTGATAGGTCAATGAACTTTCTGCCTCCTTCCACTTCCCCACATCTAAGATAGGGAGTAGATACCTTGAGTACATAAGTCTTTGACTCTGAACCATCAGGTTTCTTTAGCTTCTTCAAGTAGTTCTCCTCATAGCCTCTTGACTTAAGTTTAATCAAGTCTTTCATACCATAGAATAAGCTACCAGTTCATCAAAGTTCAGTACATACCTATACTTCTGAAAGAAAGTACTTGACAGAATGCCATGCAGATTAACACCAAAGTCAGACTTTAGATTACTGAATGGGATGCTCATATCAATAGATTGGAACTCCTCACTATAATCCTTACCTCTATATCCTATAGACATACTGATAAATGAGGCATCTTGCCTTTTCCCATCTATACCATATACATCACCAGACTTATTGAGGCTCTTATAAGTAAGCCCATCCAAAGCCCCACTATGAATAACAGATTTACTTGCACCAGTGTCCAAGAGGAAATTCAATTTCTTTCCATTATTCATAAATGTTACTATGGGAAGCTCACATAAGTCCATAGTCTCTCTGAATGACATCCTATCATAGGAAATCTTCTTCCTAGCCAAATCAACGAAATGTGCTACTATGGCAGCAATGCCTACTAGTAGCAACACAAACACTATTTTCAATACAAATTCCATGTTCCATACTTGTTTTAATTAGTACCAGTAGTCCCAATACCCCCTCTATCTACATTACCAAGGTGGTCAACCTGCTCCAGAAGAGGAGTAGTTAATAGCCATCTCAGTTTCTGATGCCATTTGGCAAACTGTGAGGGAGCTACCTCAAACTGGCATACTCTTGTGCCTTTGGGTATAGTTACAGCCTTATATGCTATGATAGGACATTTCCACTCGTCATTGTCTCCACAATAGACAGTATCAATGAATCCTAACCCATTGGCTACTCCTATACCTAACTTACTGGGAGAGCTGCTTCTGCTATATACTCTAGCTATGATACCCTTAGGCATCTCCATAGCTACTCCCAGCTTGGCTACATATATTTCACCTTTCTTGAGTGTTACATCCTCTGCAAGGAACAGGTCATAGCAATCTGATGCTGAACCATTAGACCTTACAGGGAAGCACCCCTCAGTTATTTCTTTTACTTTTATCTTCATTTCCAAAACTTATTTGTTATATCTATTAACACTTCTTTCTCTACTCTATAGAGTCTTTGGTTGGTAGTCCTACTACTCAATGGACCCAGTTCCTCTATATATGGACCAAGTTTAATGTAGTCAAAGTTCCTAAGCTCAATATCCTTACTAAGCTCTTGTCTACCACTATACCAAGCTACCTTCAATTGATAATGGTTGGTTACAAAAGAAGCCAAAGCATCTATTCTCTCTGGCTCAGAATCACCACCCATAAAAGCTATACAGCTAATACCGCTGTTATTCCTGATTAACCTTCTTAACTCATTGAAAGTAAGTTCAGTACCTATATCCTCTGCCAAGTAAGGACTATGACAGCCCTTACAATGGCATGGACAATTAGATATATTGATGGCAAGAGTTATCTCATCAGGTATCTCTGCAAAGACTACCTTAGTATCAACATACTTCAACATCCTTACTGTAAACTCTTTTGTTAGCTTCTATTTGTCTATCCTTACCAAATGACTTGATAGGTCTGAGATAACCTATCACTCTGGTATATTGGGTAATGTTCTTACTATGGCACTTAGGACACTCAGTGATAGGATGCTTAGTAATGTAACCACATTCATCACACTTACTATTAGGAATATTAAATGTGAAGTAATTAGTTCCATTGACTATGGCAAAGTCTATCAACTTGAGATACTGCTCTTTACTCAGATGGTCTTCAAGATTGATATGAGCTGCTGAACCTCCATCAGTATATTGGTAAGTCTGCCTTCCATGAAGTATGAACTTATCAAGCACCGAGGTATCATCATGTGCATTATAGAAGTATGAGTTATACAGATTCTCATCTTCTGGAACTACATATCCATCTTCCTTATCCCATCTATAGTTCTTACCACCTAATCCCTCAGCAGGAACTACCTCAGAATTGAACAGGAATGGTCTCTTCCTGTCATGGATAGAGTGTAACTTGTTCTGTTCCTTAATAGTACCAAGAACCAACTGCAAGAACTCAATATAGTCCTTATTGTTAGATACCTCAAGACACAAGAACCTAGCAGCTTCATTCAAGCCATTGATACCTATGGTACTGTATAGCTTTGATACTCTGATATATCCACCATTAGAAGCAGCAAACATACCTCTATCCTCAAGGTCATACAGCATTGTCTTGAAGGCAATGTGATACTTATAGACTCTTTCAAGTATAGATGTAAGATAAGACTTAAAGTCAGTAGATAATCTATCCATAGGATAAACACCTCCTATAGACTTGAACCAGTCCTGTACAATCCTATTGATGTTAAGAGTGATAACATTACAGCTACCAGTCATTACACCAGTAAGACCTGATGTAGGATTGAAAGTATTCTCTGCAAGCTCATTCCTCAATCTACAACATGATGCAAGACTATCAGCACTATCTGATATATAGGTGAAGAAGCTATGACCTTCTGCATACATCTCAGCAGTGAAGTCCTTATAGTCCTTATCTATAATATCATTGGTCTTAGGGTCATACACCATAGCCATAGTTTCTACAGGGAAGGTAAGTATCTGCTTGGTTCTCAGCTTATTGAAGAACTTCATAAACAGTCTTTGCAGGCAGTCTATAGCTTCCCACTGTGGTTTAGTACCATCAGGATAGCAGAAGTCACTGAACAAAGAGTTGAAGTAGGTATGGTCATAGTATGACACATTGGTGAATGGACTCTGATAAGACCTATTACCAGCAGGTTGATTTACACCATAGATGAACTGCTTGAATGCCTTATAGATAGCATCCCTTACAGTTCTCTGCTTACTGCAATGCTCTGTGGCAGTTACTACATCCAGCTTCTCATACCAGTTAGTACCAAACTCCTGCACAATATAATAGTTCAGTGCAATAAAGTATTCACCTACTGCAACTGCACCCTTACACTGTGATGAGAGTAAGAATATAAGATTGGTGATTTGCCCACTGAATGACTGTAGGTCATTAGGAGCAGAAGGAGTTATTCCATCTATATTACCTACACCCTCTGTCATAAGAGGATATAGTGAGACTGCCATACAATACTGCTTCAACACAGGAGTAGTAGCCTCATCATGTGTGTATATGATATGATGGTTCAAATCCTCCTCATACTGCTTGGCTACCTCTGGATATAACTTATTCAGCTCATCCTTCATCCTTTGTCTCTGCACTACTCTATTAGTGGTCTTATAGACCTCTCCCTCAAGGTTAGCTACATTCTTCATAGTGACATTTGCATTGGCATCTGTCTCTGATGAAGTGGCTGCATTCTCATTGGACTGACTGTACTTATCCATATAGTCAATCCTCTCCTTGATAAACCTAGCCTGCTTGTGCTTCTCTCTATACAGGATATATGACTTAGCAGCCTTGAAGTGCTTGTCATTCATCAGTAGTTGCTCTACTCTATCCTGTATATCCTCTACACCAATGACATCTCCCTCTTCAAATAAGGCAGGTATCATTGTGTTCAGATACTCAGGTAGCTCACACCCTACTGATGCAAATGCCTTCTGGACTGCATTGACTACCTTCTGGACATTAAAGTCCTCAATACTTCCGTCTCTCTTAACTACTTTCAACATGGTGTCAAATTACTTATCTTTAATACACAGTTATTTGCTATTGCCCTTATACTGTACTTGCCAGCATATCTCAGGTAATAATGGAGTTCATCGAGTATCTTCCTCCAATCCCTCAATATATTACCTTTCTCATCTCTAAGGTCTACCTGTCCAAAGTTCCCTTCATACACCCATACAATAGGAGCTACAGTCCTTCTGTTTATAACCACAAACTGATAGGGCTGTATCTTGAAATCCTTGAAGTACTCATCATTCTTGATACACTCCTGTAATATATAGGTATATAACTTGGCTTGAATATCATATCTCCATTGAGAGAAAGACCCTTCAAACTCTTCCTCAGGATGACCTGTGGTCTTTAAGTCTATAGGGTATATCATCTTCTTCTCATGGTCTACAATAATCTCATCAAACATACATCTGACAGGTATGCCTTGGAACTCTGCCCTGAACTTCAACTGGAACACCTTCTCAATGTGAGTCTCAAAGGGATTTGAGCTAAAGAAGTACTTGGTTGCTGGATTGGTCTTTAACTCATCCACACAAGCCATTACATCAGCATAGTCATTCTGTGATAGCACAGTCTTGTCTCCTGCTAATGTGAGTAATGAGTAATACTCATCACAGCTCTCCTTAATACTCTTTACCCTAAAGTTCTCATACTTGGGATTAGCATAATAGTTGAACATCAGTGCAGCCCTGCTTATCTCAGCATCATCTATCATGCTGAGTTTCCTATGGTTCTCATGGAAGTTCTTGTGGAGGAACTTTGTAATGCTTATCAATGTATCTGACAATGGTGGGAAGTCACATACAATGAACCTTTCATTGAATGCCTCATCCCCATCAGTCAGCTTAGTATCAACAGCACTTCCAAATGTGAGTGAAGGTGTCTCAATCTTATCAAAGAGTGAGCCAAGCTTTCTCCATCCTTCCCTCTCAAACCTGCTTAGAGTTGAGTAGCTTATAGCACTATCAGCCCTATAGGTTGGTTCATCCACATTCCATGCCAGTTCTCTAATACTCTTCATAAGTGTCAATCATTTCTTCCTCATCCTCAAACTCCTCATCATCCCCCAGACCTAACTGGTCCATATAGGAGGATAGTTCAGACTTGAACACAGTCATGTCAGTAAGGTCAGCCTCATACTTGTCCTTGTACTTCCTCACCATATAGATAGAGGACTTCACAAGTTCCCACAAGTCTTCAAACTTCCTTTCATCTAACATCTTCTGCATCAATTCCCTATCCTTCTCTGGGAATGACTTTACCAAACTATTTAGCCTTTGTATTGGAGTCATAAGATTTTATGATTTCTATACACTCCTTTAGTTGCTTGATGCTGAATATCTCAAACAGTAGGGTATTGCCTACATAAGGTTCTCTCTCAAGCATACCTCTGAACATCTTAAACTTATATGGAAAGACATCATTCTGTAACCCTTTGACCTCTATGATAATTAGCTTACCATTATACATGAATGTAAAGTCTGGGGTATAGGTGATGTCTATAGTTTTCTTCATATTAAGCCCATTGCTTCGCCCTATCCTTGTATAGAATGGGACTGTAGGCTTGAAGCCACTCCATATAGTGAACTTCATACCCTCATACACTGGGTTAAATCCAGCTTGAAGCAAGTGCTTATATACACTTGCCTCAATCTTGGACTTAAACTTGATGTCATCAACAACTAAAGGCGTAGCACCTTTAATTCTTCTGTTTTCCATACAAGTCCTTCAATGCAGGAGCCATCACTCTCTTGGCTACAAGAGCATCCTCAAGGCTTCTGAATGCTGCAAAGTGCTGGAAGCTCTTGATTTTGCTCAGGTCTTTGAGTTTCTGAATCTCTCCATTGACCTTATTGATTACCCAAATCTCCTTACTGTTGCTGATGTGGTCAGGGTATCTCTCATCAAGCAGGATAGCCACTTCCTTCAATACAATCTCAAAGACAGCAGCAGGGCTAATCTTATAGAGGTTGTTGAAGTACTTCTCAAGGTTCTCTTTGTTCCAGCCAATCCTATTAGCCAGATGCTGTACTGCACTCTCAATAGTAACATCAATGTCACTATCAGAACCCTCCGCTACTACTATACCATGCTTGATAAGGTCAGGAAGAGTAGTTTCATTGACCTCTACTTGTGCTACAGGTACAGGAACGCCAAACAATTCCACAACTTTGATGAGCTTCTCACCCATCTTGACTTCTTTACCAGTCTCTTTCAGTTTCAACTTGTTCATATTTTTTTTTTCTTCTATTTATAGGAAAATGTTAAACTTTTATAGGAACACATAACACCTCTACAGCATTTTGATATATTGCTCTTGTCCATATTAAGAGCAATAGATGCTTGGGATATTGAAGAATACTCCGCTATAATCTCCCCACTAATATCTCTAACTATAATTGGTTTCTTCAAAGACTCTCTTGATTTGATATGTCTCTGATTATATGTGTTATTGTATGTGCTATCACACCATTCCAAGTTAGATACATTATTGTTGGTTTTGTCCTCATCCTTATGATTTACCTCTGAAAAGCCATAAGGGTTAGATATAAAAGCCTCTGCCACTAGTCTGTGTATGTATTTCTTACTCTTACTGCCATCCTTGTGCAGTACTAGTTGCAAATACCTACCATTACTAGACGGTTTCAAGATAGTATTAGGTACTCTCTTAAGAGACTTTACTCTACCAAGGTTACTTACTTCATATAAGTTATCATAGCCTGTTATACTCTTCCATATCTCCATTGCACTGTTCCTCATCATACCATTTAATAGTGGTGTTATACCTTGCTTTTAATAGTTTGTTAATCTCATAGAATATATCTGAGGGCATGTCTTGGTTGATTCTTGCAAAGCATGCAGGATGCTCTATCTCTATCACATCATTATACTTTCCTATATATGGCTTGAAGGTACGGGCAGTACCACCAAACAACACATATATCATACCAGTGTCATACTCAGACATCTTCTTTAGCAGCTTTGAGATGAAAGGTCTCCACAACATAGTGTGTGAGCCTACCTTATTCATCTCCGCGGTCAAAGCAGAGTTAATCATAAGGATGCCTTGCTTAGCCCATGACTCTAAGGTGGGGTCAAAGGTAATCAAATTATGTGGTCTGCGCAAGTCTATAACTGAATCTCTAACAATTTTTAATGAAGGAGACCAGTCATCTTCTCTAGTACTTGCATCATTCCCAAACAATATGCCAGTAGCCACACCCTTCTGAGGGTATGGGTCTTGACCTATGAATACCACCTTACAGTCACGGTACTTACACAAGTTGAATGCCTTGAATACATTCTCCTGTGCAGGACATATAGGTTTTACCCTATACATCCTGTTAAGGAGTGTCAATACCTTATCCAACTCTGCTCTGTCAATCACTCTAAGCCAATCACCAAAGTATTCCTCAAGTGTCATAACCCAATGATATTGAATACATCATCAATGTTCCTGTTCAGCATATCATTGATGTCATCATCACTATATGCCACACTGGGAAGAATAGGCTTACAGAAGAACCTGTCAGCTACATTGGCAACTGACAGTTCTGGTATAGTCTTCCTGATTCTTCCTGTACCCACATAGCTGATGTTATCAACTACCCTTGAGTCATAGGGTCTTATCTCTATACCATTCTGCATGACAAATGGGATAATCTTGTTGGCTATACACTTCTCCACAGTACCATCAGAATAGAATACTGATGGATGTATGTAACTCTTGACTCTCTTATATACAAGAGTATTATCCACAATCTCACATTCTATGACATTGAAAATAAGTGGAACCATATCCTTATTGAATATAGTACCATTACATCCATGATATGTCTCTCCTTTATTGGTACTGGCAGTTAGATACATACCTCTTCTACTGGAGTTGAACTCCACCAGATTCCTGATTAAAGCATCTGCTGTCCTATAGGGAGCATAGTTACTCTCTACAATGTGGAAGTGTATGATAATGTCACTTCTTCTCATAGGGTTTCCTCTATTTTCCAACCTTTCAAGGAGCTTGCCTTGCACATACTCCTTGGCAAATATAGGAAGCTCAATCTTATCTCCTTGTAAGGAAACCCTAAAGAATGATGGGAACACAGTGTGCATAGAGTAATTGACTAGTCTAGCATCTGGACTGCTATAGGGAGCTATATCTCCCCTTGAGTTATACATATGCTCAATAGTATAACTCATTCTACTACTCACTCTTTGCATTACATTTCAACTTTAGTAAACATTGTACTTGCATCATAGGATATGAAGAAAGGAACATCCCTGTCTATGATAGGACCACACTGGTTAGCCACGAAGTTCACAAAGACATTGACCATCACTGATGCTATCATGTTAGCCATGAAAGTAGTCTGCTTATAGGAGCATATAGTCTCCTCAGCTTCTGCATCACTGAACAGCCACTTATCCTCATACTCCACCATAGCTCTTTCATCATCTCCTTGAATGGACAGTACTTGGAACTCTTCTGCTGCCAATCTTCCATCTATGAACAAACACTTCTTCCTGTTATCACTACCAGCAGGATAGGACAGTACCTTCTGCTTCCACTTCTCATAGAATGTCCTTCTGGCTGTCATATTGTCAAAGCCACATATCATAATGTCAGTAGCCTCAGAGTTAGCCTCAAACCTGTCATTCAATGCCACTATATTGTTATAGTTAGCATAGTTTCTGACCATATTGGCAAGGGCTAAACTCTTATAATTACCAACATCTGTCTGACCATACAACTGACCTGACATATTGACAGTCTCAACCCTGTCAGGGTCATATATGATAAGTCTCTGAGGCTTCAATCTACCTAACAGGAAACCTACATAACTGCCAATACCTCCAACACCTGCCAAAGTGACAGTCTGCTGTTGTATTTGCTCATACCATATAGCACCACTGAATCTACTTGTAGTCTCATCTACAGTGATTGTCTGTGAATTTACAGGTATCTCTTGATGCTCACTCTCCAATGCTGCTGCTAACATTGCTTCCTCTTCTGGACTCAACTGAGCCTCCTCAGGCATTACCTCATCCATAACTCCAGCAGCTATGAGTAACTGATTGTGCCAATAGTCATTGACCCAATAGTCATGGTGCTGACCATTCTCCTCATTTATCTGCACATTATAGACAAGATTGTCTCTATCTATCAATTCATCAACTGACAGCTCTGCCCTATGGTCTCTAAGAAGAGTACATATATAGTGTAACTCTCCAGCAGAACCTACAGGAGACAGAGTTCCACCAAAGGCATTGATAGGAAGTGCATTGGTATCTTCCTCCATAGCTCTTTCAAACTCTTGACGAGCCTGCTCTACGCTTCTATCAGCTAACTGATTAAGAGCCTGAGCAGTTACTTCACTTACTATATCTTCCATACTTACAGTATATAATCATCATACAATTCCATCCAAGCATCCAGCCATTCATTCTTAGGCAGGGTGTTCAGTTTCTCTCTTACCTGATAAGCCAATACAGCAGCCATCTCTGTAGCATCCAAGAAAGCAGCAGCCTCTGGGTCTTCTGTATAGTTAACCACAAAGTCTACAAAGTTTGATGCAAAGGCTTCAAACTCCTTCTTATCTGCAAATCTCTTCTTATACAGAGAATCCATAGACCTAGCCCACTTCTCTACATCAATGTTACTGGAGTTAGGAATGATTACACTACAAGTGATGGTCTGCTTAACCACCCAGTCCACTATCTCCTCATTGAGTTTGAACTTCTCATAGTCAATCATAAACTCCTCATTAGTATCATCAAAGAGTGTAGGTTGCTTAACCTCTCTCTTGATAGGAGTATTAGCTGGTCCAGCAGGTACTGTATATCCCTTAGGATTACCATAAGAACCTATTGGGTGCTTGCCATATTCCTCTTTCTTATAGCCTCCGCCATAGTAAGGACTTCTGACATTCTCAATGTTCCTCTTACTAGACTTAGTTGCCCTAATCTCCTTAATCCTTGCAAGCATTTCCTCTTCAAAGTCATTACTGACTCCTTCAATCTCAATGTCAAGGTTAAACCATTGGATATACTCCTTCTCTACTGTAAAGGTTCTATTGCCAGATACTCTCTCATCACCCCATGTGGGATAGGTGAACTCCTCATTGACTGTCTGTTTGAGCTTAGCCTTCCTAGTCACTCCTGCTGTATATTTACCAGCATTGTTCACAATCAGTGATACAAAGTGGTTCATATCACTGCCTTCTGACTGCAAGGTAGCTGTATCAGTACCACTAAAGAATGTAGCCATGTTGTTATGACTATGGATAAGTCCCTGATATACACCTGCATCAAGCAGCTCAGGATGGTCTACCATATAACCCATGACATCTGGGGACATATCATATTCAGTATATCCTCCAGTACCTTCATCCATCTGGAACAAGTCTACACAAGTGATTGTCAAAGACTTATCCTCAAATGAACCACTTACCTTGTAGAACAGTACTCCAGACCATTCCACATTGTGTATCTCCCTACACAGAAGTCTTATCTTCTTCTCAACCTCCTGAGGGATTACCATCTTATAGATAGATTGCTGGTGTACTAATTCCAGCTTCTTCTCTTTGTTCTCTTCCATACTTGTAATTTACTATTGTAAGCACTGCTTTAGCTATTTCCTCAGCAATACCTGCACTGACTAATACTGTTTTATTAAGTGTATCAGTAGAACTATCCACTATATGTATGGTGATAGGTCTGCCTTTGAATACACACACCTCAGCACCCTCATACCTGCCATAGTCCTCACCACTTCTCCCTGTGTTCCTGAAATACTGTATCTTACCATTGTTGATGATACATTCTTTCAGTATTCCCCTACTAACTAAGTTATTATAACTTGCAGTAGAAGTTCCTAAGTTATATCTCAGGTTGTACCACTTGATGAACTCATTACTAATGAGTATTCTATAGTCAAGGTAGGACATTGCAAAGCCATAGCTTCCTCTGATGAAGTTGAACTTGAGTTTCTTGTCTCTTATCAGATGCCTTACGAAGTCCTTCATATCCTCTTTAGAGAATATAGTATTGTAGTCATTGAATGTGGTAGACTGCATAGAGAAGTCAGTCTCTCCATTAGTTGTACCACCACCTGTACCTATCTTCTCCAGATACCTGTAAGGTACTCCAGAGATACTTTCAACCCTGACATACTTGTCCAATTCAAGACAGAACAACTGCCATATAGCCTCATCATATTCCACTGCAAGAGTAGCTACTGTACTTCTGATAGGTCCACTGCCCAGACAAGGAGACTTGAACTCTGTAAGCCTATCAAATGGTATTCCTGGTACATGACTGTGCATATAGTCTGCCTTCATATGAGAGAGTTCATACTCACTCCTATTTACAGCAAAGTAACCCATGCCTGCACCACTTGCCTTTATGCCTACTTTAACCCATAGATGGTTTATATCCACAAACCTGTCATTCTCATTAGTAACCCTTACATGAGGGAAATGCACAAGAATGAAGCCTTGTGGCATAATCTGCATTACAGCAGTAAACATTATAGGTAGGAAGTATGTAGCAAGTGCTTCATCACTGGTTACAGCACTATCCAAAGCACCATTATCAAGCATATCTTCTATGACAGCCTTATTCTCTTTACTGGCACTTCTGAACTCTGGACTACTAAGTACAGCACTCTTACTGGAGAAGAAAGAACTAAGCCTGTCCTCAGACATTGAACGTAGGAACTCATCAAAGCCCCAGAATCCCTGCATATCCACTCTCTGTTCTCCAAAGAAGTCATTGAATATGCTAAGAACCTTATTAGGGAAGTACATGATGTTGTCATATAACTCCCTTACCTTATTAGTTACTTCTTCACTCATACTGTGTATAAAAAAAAGGTGAAGGGCAAGCATACTACTCACCCTCCACCTGTGTTGTTCAATCTGACCTTATCTTTCAACAAAGCCAAACATCTCATCAATCTCCCTCTTGTTCATCTTCTCAGGTGCATTGTAAGAACCACCTTTGAGAGTAGCCATGACTGCATCATAGGTCCCCTCCTCAATGGTGTCATTCTCATAGAGAGCCTCTGTGAGGATAGCAAGAGCCTTTGAACAGTTACATCCAGTGGCAGGAGTTTCAGGTGCTACAGGAGCTTCCTCTGCCTTTGCAGGAGCAGTAGGAGCTGCTACTTCTACAGGCTTCTCAGCTTTAGGTGCAGGAGCTGCCTTGGTAGAGTTCTTCTCAATCAGAGAGATGAGGTCAGCAGTGGAACACTGTGTGAAGTTCTTACCGAACTTATCCACACAAGCACCCTGCAAGCCTCTCTTCTTGATTTCTGCATAGGCTTCTGCTCTTGACATAGCACCAGACTTAACCTTCTTCTCAGGTGCAGTCAACATGAATGTCAAGTCATTGACTACCTGACCCTTATAGGGGATGTTGGTAGGCAGAGGAGCTGCATCATCCTTGAGTTCAGCTCTCATGTGACCTTCAAAGAAAGTCATGCCTGTGTAGTCAATACCTCTCTCCCTCATTTCCTGTTTGAGTTCACCGAGAGTTGTAGCCTTAGAGTCCTGAATTACCTTCTGGCTCTGGGTCTTGGAATTGATGATAGTTACTTTACGAGTTTCCATAATTTGAAATGTTAAATGTTAAAACTTTTGTTAATGTTATCCTAAAACAATCTTAGTCCTTAAATAAGGGCATGATAATACCCCTAAACCTATTAGGGTCTTGAAGAGATTTGTATAAGTCACTGATGTCTTTAGCATCATTCACTTTGGGTAATACTATATTGGTGAACCCAGTAGACTCTGACAGTTTCACTGCATCTTGCAGTCCAGCTTCATCATTGTCTAGGAGAATGTATATCTTGCTATACCTCCTTTTGAGTTCACCAATAGCAGTATCACTCATACCATAGCCTTCACCTTGAATAGCTAGTGCTGGTATTCCTGTGTTAGCCCATAAGCACAAGGCATCCTTCATGGATGAGCATATGCAGATTTTATCTCCATACTCAGGTACTTTAGTCCATAGTGATATGACACTCCTGTCATGCCTGTTGCTCCACTTATACCCACCTTTATTATAAGGCTGGTATATCTTGAGGGTTACTTTACCCTCTTTCCTCTCTACATAGGCATAGGCATACTTGTCAGCTCCAAATACATATCTCTGACCATCCCTAATTACAATCTTATGCGATATGGGATATATGTCAGCATACTTGAGCCACTCTAGTGATATACCATAAGAAGCCCAGTATTCTAAATCATAATCCCTCCACTCTCTGACCTTACATTGAAGGTCTATGTTCCTTGACTTGAGAGACTGGTACTGGTAAGACCTCTCACTCTTCACACTATTAAACTGGACATTGGCATTGGAGAAATTGGGTAAGTCCTCCCAAAGATGATTAAGCATATCTTTGTAACTCTCCCCCCAATACTTCATAAGCAAATCAAACAGTCCACCTCTATCCTTAGTAGCTAAGTCAGTGTAATGTACCCTCTTACCATCTAATGTATATAGACCAAATGAAGGTCTGTTGTCCTGCCTCAAAGGTGAATGTATTATAGTAGGCAGTTCACTTACATTGAAATAATGGTATAGTATGTCAAATTCCGTAGTTCTTGCTAGGACATCTTCTAGGGTAATGCTATGTTCTCCAGATGCAAATGCCATGTCTAATAGTTTAAAAAGTTATTACTTGTTACCGCCCCAAGCATCCCAAGGGGTACTAGCAGGTGCTGAACCTGCACCCAATGGGTCATTCTCAGGTGAGTTGAAATCAGTTGCAGCTACATTGTACTCATGCAGAGGTTCAATGCTGAACTCAGTTGTAGGATATGCCCCAGCAGCCTTTCTGTTCTGCATTTCCTCATCAAGTTTACTGTAGTCTGTAACATTGAGTTTCAGGAACTTCTGAGTATAAACAGCCTGATACTGCTTATTATCATCAGTAGTCCTTACACCAAACATACCCTTAACCCTGTTGTTGGGCTGCAACTTGATGATGTTCTTCAACTCAGTGAAGTCACCCTTGAAGTAGTTCTCAATCTTGTCAAGTCTAGCCTCAGCATCAGCCAAGTTAGGAATAAACTTAACCTCCTTAGTCTTAGGGTTAGTGAATGACTTGTTGGGAATGTTCAGATACTTCTTGATGAAGTCAGTAAGCTCTGCCTCACCAATATAAGCAGGTCTCATGTCAGAAGTATCATACCACTTCATGTTGTCAGGGATAGGTTCAGTACCTTTAGCTGCACCAATAGGCAACCAAGTAGTCTCACCATACTTGTTGATTACCTCAACCTTGGTGTTGTCCTTGTTATACCTATATGCCTTGTTAAGGAAGAAAGTTACTCTGGTGAGCATCTCAATTCCATTGCACTTCTCCTTATCTGACTTGACTACAAAGTCAATCCTAGCCTGAGGTACTTTAGACTTATTACCTTCTGGACCAACCTCAGCCTCACTCAGATAGTTAGGAGCTTCATCAAGCTCTGTGTTATAGAGCTTCTCTGTCTCTTCCTTATTAGGATTGACAGCCAGCACAAAGACAGGAGCTATACCAATGTACAGCTTTCTTACAACTTCCTTAGACTCACTGCCCTGTGCAAATGCCATAAATACTACATTATGTTCTTTCATACTTATTTACTTTTGTTTGATTAGTTCATAAAGGGAAGGTCACTGGAGTCTGTACCATGCTCTTTGTTCTCCATAGCAGGAGCAAGAGGAGATTCTACTGTAGGGTCAATAGCAACTGCATCCTCAGCAGGTACTTCAACCTCAGGAGCTTTCTCAGTGTCATCCACTACACCATCACCATTATCCATAGTAGGAGGAAGAATAGTGTCAGGGTACTTCAAGACATACTTAGCTGGCTTGCCAGTGTCCTCAGTCACCTTCACTACGAGGTCCTCAGTACCATAACCACCAGTCATCTTTCTGATGGGTGCTTCAAACTGCTCCTGTGCCTCTTCAATCTGGTCATACTCAGCTTGAAGTGCATCAATCTTCTCTTTCAGCTTGGTCTTCTTAGTGACCATTGCATTCACATTCTGTGCAGTCCTCTTGATGGCTGCAATCTCAAATTTGCTTAACTCTTTCATTTTACTTAATATATTAAGATTATTCTTCTCCCATCACCTAATGCCATAGGATTAGGTGCTGAATACAGCTTATTTATGGCATATTTTCTCTCATACCATCCAAGAGCATAGGATATACAATAAGCAAGAAGCTCAGGCATCTTGCCCAAGCCTATTACAAACATTGTACTTTCCATATAAGGTTTCCCATTCTCCAAGCAGTATGATAGTAGCAATGTACTCGCATCACTACCGCTCAGGTTGCCATTGCTAGCTGCGTAGCTTAACCTGATTACATCCTCTCTGGTCATTCTCCCTCATAATACTCCTGCATCTTCTGAGCTACTATACCCAAGTCATTAGGAATATACAGGGATTCAAACATACCAACAGGACTCTTGGCAGGATATTCACCATCATTATTGGTTACAAACTGCCTTACAGCTACCTTAGCTGTGTCATCCCAAGACATCTTTCCAAAGAGTACTGTCTCAAACTTACCTTCTGGGGTAATGTACTCATCAACCATGTTACCAGTTGATTTGTACTTGTAAGAGATAGAGTCACCATTCTTATCCTTATAGGTCTCAAAGTGAGCCATACAGATAATGTTCTTATCCTCTGGCACATTGTCAATCTGGTCAAAGATAAGACCCATGTTGTAACCTATCTGCTTAGGAGTGTCCCAACCACCTTTCATGGCATTCTTCATATAGTAGTCCTGTGATAGATAGTTCATATCATCAACCACTATGTTCTTGAAGGGTGAATTGATTAACAGCTCTATAGCAGCAGCTACAATCTTGGCATCTTTGGTGATAATCCTGTTACCTTTACCTATAACTGAACCTAGGTTCGCTGGAGTTACTCCCTGCATAGGTACAGGTACATAAATCTTCGATGCACCCTTGATAGGCAGAGGCTTATTGACACAACTAAGAAGATAAGTCTCCTTAGGGTCTAAGCCCAATATACCTGCTGAGGGTACACCAACCAATGAACTGGATTTACCAAACCCAGTCTTAGCTAGAATCAATGCTTTTGCCATATTACTTTACTTGTTTCTGCTTGCAAAGATACTTCTATTGAACCACCTATGCAAGCCTTTAACTACTTTTCTTTTCTCTCTTGAGAACTCTCTTGTGAACATCATAAATACTGGAGTAGCCCTCCTTCTTATGACTTGCTCTACATACTGTAGTGCTGACTCAATCTCCCTCTTATTGTCAGGAAGAGGTAATTCACAGAAGCTACTTACCTCACCATCAAAGAGTAATGGACATACCTGACCACCTGCACCATTGTCTCTGTCTTCAATGACTAACAAGAACCTGATGTTATTCTTGAATCTGGTTATGTCATACTTCTCATACTCTGTGAGACCATACTTGAAAGGACTGAACAGACCTAATACCAGATTAGCATCTCTAGTGGTAGTCTTACAGTCAGCCAGACCATCTGATGATGGATATAGCTTATTGAGCTTCTGATTCTCAATACCTTCTTGAGCTTGGGCTTGATGCTGGATAGCACAGAAATGAATATCAAACTTATCTCTGAGTTCAATGGCATACTTACTCATCTTCTCAATGGTAGCTCTCTTATCCATACCTTGCTCTTGCATGAGGTTGGAATAGTTATCAAGGATTACTTCTATATACTCATCTTCATCAGCATGTTCAAAGTAATCAATGACATCTACCTCCATAGGTAGACCATTCTCATCCTTAACAGTACCTTTCTTATAGTGGAACTGACCTCTTTCAAGCATAAACCCTCTGATTCTCTTATAGATACCAGTAGGATTCCTTATATCATCTATATAGATGACAGTCTCCTTGAACTTCCTTATATACTCCTGATACCTCTCACTCTCAATGAGTTCAAGTATATGCTCAGGACAAGGATTGTCAGCATTGGTACTCTTAAGGTTGGTAGGACTTATCCTTATGTTATCCAACCTATATAACAGGTGGCAGAGAAACTCATAGAACTTCTCTTCCTTACCCATTTCAAGAGTGAAGTAAAGCACCTTGAACCTTAATTGGTCAGGATGCTCTATCATATAGAAGAAAGGCTCATAGACATACAGATAATCTGATAACTTAGACTTTCCGATTTTTTGATTTGCGGAAATTATGGTATATCTTCTCTTTTCAATACCTGGCAACCAGGTTCTCAATCTAGGGAAAGGTAATGGAATACAGTTAATCTGTCCATCCAATATCCTTTGTCTCCTGACCTTGAGCTTCTCTATTGACCTGTCAAATACATCCATATCAGTTCAAGCTAGTTGTCCAATCTTCTTTAATGGAGTCAATAGCACCTGCATTCTCAATCAGGGTTGCTAAGTCAGATGTCTCATCCACATACAGATTACCATCTGCATCTTCCTTCTTGGCATCCTTCCATATAAAGTACTTTAATACCCTCATATAGTGGTAGTTACCATTGAAAGAAGCTACATAGCTTCTAGCAGCTTCCAGTATCTGCTCATCTGTGAACTTATTACCATATCTCTTGAAGAACTTCTTCAATCGAAGTATGGTGTCTTTCTTATTACCTCTGAAATAGTGGCAAGTACCTGCCTTCTTCTCTTTAGGGAATATTTCAGCCAGTTGTACAGCCAAGTTCTCAAGTCTTTCTGATGGCTGACTGTCCTTGTCAGAATCAAGGAGTATAGTGGAAGCTACATCATCCCATCTCTGGGTTATCATATAACCTCCAAATACATCCTTGACTATAACTTCTTTCTCTTCAAGGCTCTTGAATAACTTAGGTATGTCAGCACCAGTCTTAATAAGAAGAATAGATAGCAACTCTGCTAGGCTTAACTTATTCTTCTTACAGATAGACTCATTTATGCTTATTGTCATACCTTACCTAGTTAATTCAAGAACATGGTCATTCTCAATCATCATAGCCTGCTCACAAGCTACAGATGAGTTACTACATTCCTTTGCCAGTTTAGCCAAGGCACTTGAACAAAGCTTGTACACCTTGCTTGAGGTGCTGAACATCTTGGCTTTAGCTCTGCTCTCAGCAATCATCTTACCAGTCTCAACATCAAATGTGTCAGTGGCATTGCATCTTGCCTTAGCCTTGGTAGTAAATCTACCATGACAATCTACATAGGGAAGCTTCTTGAGCATATCACAGTCAATAGCATTCCAAGCAGGATGCTTGTGAAGCTGCATATCACACTCAAGTGTGCATACCACTACCTTGTTTGCCTCATCCACATGGAAAGTGGACTCCGTAATTAAAACTCTGTTTCTCATATCTTTATGTCAGTTATGTTTTCTACTGTACGAATCAGTTGAGGATTGTAGTCCTCAAGCATCTTAGCAACTAACTCCTCTTCCCTAGTACCCTTATAGAAAGGTATCACTATCACTGGGTTCTTATGCCTAAGTATTCTACCAAGCCTTTGCTTGATGATTATCTCAGAACTATTGAGATTGGCATATATACCTATCCTACAGTTAGACAAGTTCATACCCTCATTGAGCATATTACAAGCTGTGATGTGCCTTATCTCTCCCTTATTAAAGGATTCAAGCACTTTCACTGCATTCTTGTTCTTACTGTTGATACAGTTCCTACCCAGTTCAATGGTCTGGTCTATGGAGTTACAGAAAGTCAATACTCTCTCATTCCTGAATAGAGCCAATAGACTAAGCACAATAGGGTTCTTTAGGTTTGATAACCACTTCAACCTCTGACCTGCAAGATGTAACCATTTGTTCTTGAATATCTCATTCCTAGTTCTCATGTACTTATCCTTCCAGAAGTTTATCTCATTATCCAATTCAACACTCTTCTGGAGCTGAGTACACTCAATAGTCAACTTGATGTTCTTGTTTCTCAGGTAGTTCCATCTATCCTTATAGGAGCAAGTCACTGAGGTTTTACCACTACTGTGCTTCACTATCTTCTCTGAATTATATCTGCTATCAAGAGTAAGAGGTAACAGATAGACCATAGGGTCAGGAAGGACTTCATTCTCTATGGCTTCCTTCATGTTCACCTTATAACAATATAGGTCAGGAAACATATCCTTCAAGTCATACTTGAGGTCTCTCTTGACTGTAGCTGACAACATGATTATCTTGTCATATGTTATATAGGTAAGCAAATCCTGAACTCTAGGAGTTATGTGATGAGCTTCATCCAATATGACACAGTTAAAGTGTCCTCGAATATCAGGAACTTTGTGTAACCCAGCATAAGTACTGAATGTAACTCTGTCTAGGTACTCATCATTTCCCCACTTCTTAAACTCATCCTTCCAGTTCTGTATAAGAACAACTCTGGGTACTACTATAAGAATGCTGTGAGGATTGTCTCTCAAGCATAAGTCCATACCCATCAATGACTTACCATAACCAGTTGGGAGTTCCAAGAGTATTGCCTTATTGGTCAATCTCAATATCTCTTCTCTTGCATCTTCTCTATTCATATCTACGGAGGTAAATTACTTTCTATTATTCTGACTTTATCTATATATCTACTATCTTGGGCATAGGGAAGCTCCTCAAGGAATCTATAATAATCACCTCCAGCATACCTATGCTCTACCATAGAGATATAGGCTGCTACAGCATCTGTCCAATGCTTGAACTTGAAGTAATCCTTCTTCTTACTGTTGTAAAGACCAAAGGGATTATTATACTCCTTGAATAACTCAGACTCAAAGTTATCAGACTCAAGTATGGCTTGAGCTGTGACTATCCTAGGATGTTTTACATCATAGTATTCACACACTGCAAGCATATTGGTAACATTAGCTTCCAAGTCTTTCATAATCTCCCTATCATTGAGCTTTAACTCAAACTCAACATCAGGAGGAGCTTTCCTACTCTCTATGATAGTATATCCTGTGAGGACTACCATCCAAGACAGCAGTATATAGTTAAATATCTTCTGTTTCATACTAGATTGTTTTGTTAAGTACACTTACTACAGCACCAAGAATCCTGTGTAGTGTGTTCTTGCTTGATAGTTCTATAATCCAGTACTCATAGTCATTATGCGGTTTCCTACTGGCAAGCACAAAGAACCATATATGATATGCTATGAATGCCAATATACCCATAATAGGAATACAGTAGATTACAAAAGCTATAAGCAGAATCCATACAGGAACATGGTACTCATCCACTCTGTTCTTATAGTGGTACTCAGCGATGGTAGTGCCCTTGAGTGACCATATAGTCACCACAAGGAACACTATACCTAATATAATCCATCCCATAGCTTACTTACTGATGTCTTTGAATATAGTAGGCACTTGACCATACACAGGGAGTTTGCCATCCCACTTCTCAATCCACATCTTCTCAAGGATAGCTGGAGTGAGAGCCTGTTGCCTTAATTCATTGGCTTTCTTCTCTGCCTCAGCAGCTACAATGAGCTTCTTGGCTTGGGCTTCTGCTACTTTTACCTCATTCTCTACTTGCATAGCTTGTTGAATAGCCTTGTTCTTAGCATTCACAGACTCTACAATGGTTTGAGGATATTTCAATCCAGAAGTGAGTTGTTCCAATTGGAAGTTCTCTTTGGCAAGTGCTTGGGTCAAGTATCTCTCAATGGCATTTTCAATACTATCCCTCTTACTTACAATATCATCAGTGGTGAACTTGTTCAACTGGATTCTAAAGGCATCCTTCACATAGTTATACAGAGTACCCTTGATTACCTCATTCAACTCTTTCCTGTATTTCTTGAAGACAGCAGGTGATTTACCATCTATAATCTTCAATGATACAGTAGGGTCTACAGTGAACTCTGAACCATCCTTAGCATTGATTGTAAATGGCTCATAGTCAATAGTCTGTACATAGGTAGGGTACTCATATACTGTAGTGGTCCAAGGATTGTACCATACAATACCAGTTACCAAGGAAGCATCATCTACTCCCTTGTCATTACCATACAAGTTCACCTTGATGCCTTCACAACCTGCATCTACCTTCTCCATACATGATGTCATGGAGACTACTGCAAACAGGGCTAACACAAAGCCCATAATCTTACTTCTCATGTTTCCTTTCAATTATTAAGTTTGTTAAACACTTTGTTTTAATACTAAGAGCCACAGTACCAGCTAGTACCACTACTCCTAGCAAGTTCTCTATAGTGTTAGGTGCTGATATAAGACTCAATGAGCCTGTCAGCAAAGCCATAAACACCACGAACCATACTACTAGTATAAGACCTTTCTTCATATCTTCTCAATCTTGGTAATAAATACAAACTCAGGTAGTTTAGACCAGCTCCAGTCATCCCACAGCTCATAGGTAGCCTTGTACATCTTGTCTTGAGAGTCCCATATACTTTTAGATACTCCCTTACCTACTCCATAGATAGAGCATAACCTATAGTGAGACTGTAGCTTTAGGTCATTTAACCATACCTCCCTCTCTACTAAGTAAACTCTCTTCTGGACCTTATAGGTAAGCTTGAACTCTCCAACAGGTTGCTTGAGATGACTTGACTCACATTGTTTGCACAGAGTAACTATATCAGGCATTATCTGTCTGTTATAGTCACCTATGCTAATGTAAGGCTTGGACTTAAGTTTCTTGGTTCTCTTCTTGTAGTTCAATATGCCATTGGTGATGTAGAAACCACCTGACCAGCCAATCTCTGACTTCTCCTCAAACATATCATAGAACCATTTCCTCAGATTATATACCTTGGCAGATTTATTACACCTATCAAGGAACTCTGAGAATACCTTATCAACTGGTCTACCTACATTGGACTTAAGGAACTTATCCAAGTTATCCTTGAAGTACCTGTAGTTATCATCTATCCAATTGCTTCTGAACCAAAAGGCAGCCTTCTCATCCCCTCTATTGAGTATTCTCTTACGAGGGAACTTCTTAGACCACCTAGACCTTTTACCATTTGTGGCTCTTTTAAGTCCAAACTCTATCATATCTCAAACAATTTAATGTACTTCCTGCCCTCATACTCACCACTCCAGTTGTACTTGTTGTACCACAGGAACAGTATGTACTTTCTACCTGACTGTACCAAGTCAAGATTAGGGTCATACCTAGTAAATGTCCTTATCAGGAGTATAACTCCCAATAAGGACACTAATACCACAAGAAACTCCATACTTCTACAGTATAAGTGATGTTGTTATTACTCAATCATCAAATACCTTATAGGTATAGGAGATGCCTTTGAGGTGCTTGCACACTAAGTCCAGATGTGCCTCCAGTCTCTGTACAGGCTTCATTTTAGCCCATACAAACTGTTTGATACTGGGAGGACAGCTATCCTTGCTTGTCATGTACTCATAAGCCTCTTTGCACATGCTTATGGTCTGTGTGGCAGTTCTGAACTTCCTAGTTCTCACGTTGATGACATCAGCATTGCCTTTCTTGTCCTCAACCTTGATTCTAGTCAGGTCATAGCCAGTGCCTACTTTGTTCTTCTCAAGCTGTTCAGCCTCAGCTTGGGTCAGCATTACACCACCTTGTAGTGTAATACTGACACTCACCTTGATTTCACTCATGCAGTTTGTTTTTCAATGTAGCTGCCAGCAGTGCAAGACCTACAAGGGGATTGCCCTTAGTCTGCTTCTCCATGTGAGCAGCCATTGCAGCACATAGCATCTTGTTGTGGAGTTCAATGCAGGACTTCTGCATACCCATAGGACACTTAGTCCAGATGATAGAAGCGATGATAGCCTTGAACCCAGGGTCCTTAATCTTCTCAAGTGCTTTCTCAATGGTGTCAATCACCTCTTCGATGTGTTCCTCACCATTGTTCTTAGCTTGGGTGATAAGGGTTTCCTTCATGTCCTTAGTCACATCTTCATCCATCATGGCATCTACACCAAGAAGGTCTTTCACTTGTGCCTTCAAGTCCTCGACTCTCTCGACACTTTCCTTTGTCTTTGTCATACTTTTTTTTAGTAATACAATATATGTAGCTAACACAGTTATCAAAAAGAAAGAGGACTATAGTATTGCTACCACAGCCCTCTTAATAGAGGTAGAACAACTCTGCCACAGTTGGTTGAATTGAAAAGTTGTAAATAAATCTACTCCTTTCTTGATTGAATGTTAAATAAATATACTAGTCATAATATGAAGTAACTGTAACATTCACTAACCTCTATCTTGTGGGGGAGATTGGACTCGAACCAATATACTTTCATTTATCAGATGAATGCTTGAAGTAACTCTTTGCTAACACTACTGCTTCCAGAGAATAACAGCTAGAGTATTGTAACCAATTTAGCTACTCCCCCATTTATTATCTGTCTTTCCAGATTGTCAACCAGTTTTACATAGCTGCTTAAGGATGGTACTCCTTGACATTATCCCCACTATGCTTCGGGGCTGCTCATTTTCTCACTCACTGAACAGCACACCAGTGTGACTAGGATAGTTCCTTTGATGCCTCCTATTAGGTCTCACTCTGTACAACTACGCTAGGTGAGGTAGGTAATAAGTGGCGGAGGTAAGACTCGAACTTACATACTTTAGTACCCAAAACTAATGCTATAACCTTGAAGTAACCCTGACAACTCACTACTGCTTTACCAGAGAAATCCTGTAAGGGTGTTGCTTTACCATTTAGCTACTCCGCCTTGTAGAAACCTCACCTATATTCACATACCAGTGAGGTAGAACACACAAAATCCAACAAAGTAAGGGAGGAGTATAGGATTTGAACCTATGACCACTGAATTAGCAATTCCGAAGTAACTCTATCTGCCACCAATATTACTATGGAACATTTGACAGAGTAACATTAAGTGCTCTAACCAACTGAGCTAACTCCTCCATATTGAAAAGAGTACTGGAGAACAGATGTCAGACTTGGGTTTCCCCAATCTCATACAGGACTCGAACCTGTGACATCAAAATTAAAAGTTTTGCACTATACCACTTAGTTAATGAAGTAAGTCTGACAAAACACTACACAGTACTCTTTGTTTTATTCTTCAAAGGTATTCTGAACACCTTCCATTGCTGCAATGAATGTAATGAAATGCTCCGAGAAACCACTTATCTCAGCAGTCCATGTACCTCTGTAGTTTACACCTTTTGTGTGTGCTGACACATCACAAATATAGTTGTAAGTACCAAAAGGTTTAGGCACTCTCTTCTCAGGATAGTCACAGTCTTGAGAGTCTGAGAATATGATAATTCTATCAAACTTCTTGTCTTTGAACTTATCCTTACACCACTCTAGGCATTGTCTGGTGAATATACCTCCGCCACCAATCCTATGTCTGGTCTCCATTATCTGTGGAGCAAGAGCAAAACCTCTCTTAGGATATTCAATCCACTCTGAGGCATTCTTTCTAGAACCATCATTACCTGCTGTAGCTACAAGCTCATAGTCCTCGCACTGATTAGCTGCCAAGATAGCCATAGCACAGGCTTGGTCCATTCTATTGAACTGAGAACTACCAGAGGTTAAAGAACCCATAGAACCTGATACATCCACTATAAACAGTGTCTTACCAGGAAGTTTAGGTAAGTTCTTATATGCCTCAATCATAGCATCCTCAATGTCTCTCTCAAATACTGAGTTCATCCTAGCAGCCTTCCAGAAGTCAAGAGGTAATAGCATTGAGCTTCTTAGTGTTTTAAGACCATCTTGAATAGTCTTTCTATCCACATTAGCTTTCTGCATATTAGCTATATTCCTCAACATAGCTAATCCTCCTATCTTACCTTCTGTAATGAGCTTAGTCCAAGTAGCTTTCTTATCCTCACCTCTAGATAACATGACTTCCCATGTCTCAGGAGGTGTAAGAGTTCTCTCAGCTACCTTATTGAACAACTCCTGCTCATATTGGTTTCTAGGCTTAGTATGTACTAAGAACATCACATCTCTGAGCTTGATAGCAGCATCTCTGTCATACTTAGCCAACTTATACTCATTGAAGTTGTGGAAGGCTAAAGCCAGACCTTTCTTAGCTTGATTACAGATAGGGCATTTCTTGTCCTTCCAATATATAGCCAAGAAGTCAGTGAGCATATCAGCTCTTGTGATTATCTTAGGTAACAAGTCCTTAACAAATAACTTATGTTCAGGGTACTTGCACATTTCCACTGCTATGAACAATGGAGTATGTCTCAGCTTCTGCATTAACCTAGCTTCAAGAGCTATGTTATATACATCCTCAGCAGGGCACAGAGGTATTAACCTCTTAATCTCACTGGCTACTGAAATTCCATCCATGTATGCTACATCTTCCCAAAGGAGATTAGCCAGCACTGCTCTTCTAAGCAATGCTACATTGGATTGTCTAGCAGCCAAAGCACCATAACCACCTGCCAGTTGAGTGCCCTCAAACTTAGGTGCAGGCTTTAATCTTGGATTTAATTTAGAACACATACCACTAAAATTAAATTAATCTTGTTTGACTTTGCAAAGGTAAATCAAAAGTTTGATACTACCAAACAAATGACCTACCTTTAACATAAATTTAACTCTAATACCAATAACCACCCTGATAAGTAGGGTCAGGAAGAGGTATTGTTATAAGCCCTCCTGTTGGTTCATCCTCTTTGAAATACATAATCTACTCTCTATTGTCAAGTTCTACAAATATTCTGATTATAAGATGTTGCACACCTACAGCAGCTAAGGTACATATTACTATAGTAGCTATATCTGGGCAACTACTCCATGATAGCCAATAAATAGCCATAATGAATATAGTTATCCATGTAGTACTACAATATATACAAGCACCTAAAGGATTGGCTATCCAACCTTTGAAGCCACCCTCATTCTCTGCCCAGTCATCCAGTATCACACCTAGCTTACAGAATATAGAACCTGTTTGTAGAGTGTAGTTATAGAAGATACCTGTCAGTGCAGCTACTATACCAAGCAGCATACACTCCAATATAAAGATAATCATAAGCCCAATGCCTCCTTATAACGGTTGAAGTTCCGTGCCTCATATGGAACATCATCTACATACCTTGTAGCACCTTTGAGCCACTCCTCATAGCAGTCCTTGCACATGGTGTCATTAAGTACTGCTATATAGTAGATGTCTCCACTTAAGCAACCCTTGTTACAGTGCATACAGACACAAGCACCTGAACCATATAGACCAAAGCCTAGAGATGCAGCATCTTCGATTGACAAGCTGATTACCTTGAACCCCTTGTCATTGTTTACAATCTTTGCCATTCTAATGTAATTTAATTGTTGATGTTAATTGTGGAGCTGAGGGGAGTCGAACCCCTGTCCTAATAGCCCTCAATATAAGGATTACACATGCTTACCACTTTATTATGCAGTTGGTTCTCTGCTGGGGTTGACTGGATTGTCAACATCATCCACCACTTGCATTCATCTATGCAAGAAATCTGAAAGGTCACACCCTCTGTGTGCATCACAGCCATTAAGCACTGAAAGTAGGTATAGCCTTATTATACTTCCTTCTTGACCTTATTTGTTTTGTCACTATTCTGTTTCCAAGTCAGTGACCAACTCAGTAGATTGCTTAAGCAGCAAGAGCTACAGGTGCAGAAATTCTGTTGCCACCTAAAGTTTTGATGTCTCTCCATCAGTCTCTGCATGTCCTCATACCCAGTAGCCACCAGTCAAAACCAAACAGCCCCATGAGTAGTGCCAGCATATACTATGACCAGTTAGATACATAGATACAATGCTGGCTGTGCATTTTAACTACTATTGAGATAGGAATGCAGTAGGAGTTGAACCTACATCTTGCTCTCATTGTTTTGAAGTGGTACCACGCTGCTTTACCATTAAGCTATACATTCCCAAATGTGATTCCCCAATTGCTTTGCTTCTTTTCTAAGAACAAAGTACAAGCTAAAACAAGAAACTATGGCTTACCCATTAGCACCACATTTTCAGTCATTTTGCCCAGCAGAGTCAGGAAATAGTGGTTAAATAGACATTGTACCTCCAACTGGACTCGAACCAGTATCTACTCTAAGCAAAATGTGGCTGATGGGAGACTCCAACTCCCAACCTGAGGTTTAGGAAACCCCCGCTCTGTGCAGTTGAGCTAATCAGCCCTAGCTCTTCCATAGTATATACTTCTACCACTATTAGCATTCTTGTTCCTACTACCAAAATTCTCTGTAAGAGAATGACAATTAGGGCATAACAGTTGAAGATTCTCTTCTCTGTTATTACAAGAATTTCCATCTATATAATAGTATAAATGATTTACTTAGAGTTATTCTATCCCTTGAACTATGAAGGTATTTCACTCCCTATCTTCACAGACTGGGAGTGTACAATCAAATTACCTTAAATCATCATCACTACTACCTAATTTCTTATCAAGCCACTTGGCACCTGAGAGAGTATTCAAATCCTCCTCAGATATGTACCTGTAGCATAAGTAGCATAGAACGGCACAAACTACCAACCAAGGCACTAAGTAACCTTGGTCAGTTATACTATCCACTCCTGATATGAATAGCATGACTGTGAAGGCTGTCACCCATAGCAACACACCCTTCAATATCTTCTTCACTGTGTTCATCTTAGTAACCATTTATCATTGACCAATATGATGCAGCAGCATCTTCTGCAATCTCTTTAGCAGTGTCCAGATAGTCTGCAAGGAAGTCTGATACCTCATAGAAGTCATTTATATTACCTTCAAATGAGATATTACACCATTCTTCAACAAATGAGACAGCTCTTCTCTGTCTCTCAGTTGACTTGCGGTCTATATGAATGTGTGCTAACTTGACAGTCCAATCAGGTCTCCCATAGACTATCTTATAGGTCTCTGCATCCTTCCATGTGTTGAAAGGAACACCTACTGGATTACCAGTGGTGTCATAAACAATGTACTTCTTCATTTTCTTGTGGATTTAATGTGTTAATAAATAGTAGGTGATATAGGATTTGAGCCTATTTGCATAGTAATCCAGATAACAAGCTGAGACTCATGTCATAGGATAACTACTGCATTAACCAATATATGCTAATCACCTTAAGCACTGTACTTATTAAAGCTAGTGACCTCCAGTACTTTAAGATATTCAGAGAGTTTAGTAGATACCATATAAGTCAGGCTGATAGTATCATCTCCTTAATAGAAACCTCATACTCTTTACACTCATCAGAATTAGTACCCTTGCTGATAGAGCCTCCTTTCTACTAATGCACTGCGTATTGTCTACTTGATCCCCAGTCCCTCGGTACTTGCTTTCAACTCCATGAGCCTACTCATCTAACCTTCACATCAATCTTTCACTCAACAGCGGACTTTCATTTAGGTGAGTCCTATTGTTCCTATCTATCTTGAGGTAAAACTGCCTAATAATAATAGTGCTATTTGTTTTTAGAGCTATATCCTGTAGATATGTCCCATACTGCACCTATTATAAGTGCAGTACATAGGACTATACCTAACCATTCCCCTAGTGTCATTACTTCTTCTTTTTGATTGTTTCTGCTACTGTGTCTGGCAGATATTGCTTATACTCCTTGCCAGTTTTCTTTGATGTTCTGATAATATAAGCTTTACCTTTAGATGAGATATAGATTGGGTATTTGACACCATCTTTCTCCCATGTGTACTCAGTCTTAGTAGCTTTACTACTGTTGCTCTTGCTTGTGGTTTGTACAAATGTTGTACCTTCTTGTTTATAGTCTTGAGCTTGTACACAAGAGAAGGCACATACAAATAGTAGTACTGATAGTAGGTATCTCATAATTTTAACTCTTTTTAGTGAATAACTGGTTTGAAAAATAACAAGCAAAGTAGGGTGACTATATAAGCCACTCTACTTTGTTGTTCTTGTAAAACAGTAAAAAGAGTTATGTACCACAATGTGTGATACATACTCTTTCACTAAGACTATCCTCGGATTCTCTGGATGTCTTTTTCACCACTCTTCTCCAAGGTAACTATCTCTGCCTCTTTGAGGTCAATGATGTCACCTACTTCACTCTTTGCATCATTGCTCATTGGCACATACATAGTTGTACCATTTGCCATGAAGAAACAGCAAGAGTTTCCATACTGAGATTCAACCACTTGGGCTTTTGTTACAAGTGCAAGTTCCTCTTGTGAGAACTTTCTGGAAGACTTTTCAGCCCATTTGCCTCCATACACTTTCAGACTAGAAAACAGATTCATAGTGCTAAATGTTAAATGTTATTTGATAAATGTTATTTGTACACATGCACAACTATTACTATTAGCATTAGCTATGCAAGGCAAGGGCAAGGGGGGAGTTAGTGACCTTGCTCTAAAGATACTCTTGAATATATCATATCTTGTTGTTGTTAGTTACTACTATTACTTCTACTGTCAGCTAATAAATAGTATAGCTAGTATCAAGGGAGGAGTTAGTGCCTCTTCTATATAATCATATGTTGTTGTCTCATAGTTAGTCACTGTCTAGATGATATAATAGCTTGTTAGTTGTATGTTGTTGTTTACTATCCATATCAAAAAATAAAGGAGAGTAGGATTACTCCCACTCTCCTATGAGGTCTGAGGACTATTAGCCTCTGATGCGCTGAATGTCCTTCTCACCCTGCTTCTCAAGGGTGACAATCTCAGCAGAAGATAGGTCTACCATGTCACCTACCTCAGACTTAGCATCCTGAGACATAGGTACATACATGGTAGTACCATTCTTCATAAAGAAGCAGCATGATGAGCCATACTGACTCTCAACTACCTGAGCCTTGTCTACAAGAGCAAGCTCTTCCTGAGAGAACTTCCGAGATGACTTCTCAGACCACTTACCACCATACACCTTAAGATTAGAAAACAAGTTCATAATATGACACGGTTGACCTATACACCATAAGGTTCTAAGTTAATTATTCAGTTATAAGGAAAGAGTTAGTTATACCACTCTGAGTAAGCATCACCTCCAGAAGTGGTATCAATGTACTTAGGATAGTCTGTCTCAAGGTCATAGATATAAGCCTTGGCAGCACTCAGTCTCTCACTTTGGTAGAGAGTAACACCTGCAAGTATCAGCACTACCAGTACCAATACTGCAATGACAGTATTCTTCTTCATATAGGAATGTTATCAAAGGCAAGGTGAGAGTTAGTCCCCTCACCCTGCATAAATGAGTTAGTCACTAGATGTCCCAATCTATACAAGCCATGAAGAAGTCATATCCTCCATATCTGACTAAGGTCTTAACCTCAGCATCCAGATGATACTCCTTCATCAATCTGTAATGATAGAGATAGCACTCAATGTAGTCATCAGCAGATGCCATTTCACCATCTAAGGTGCTAGCATTGATAGCCTTAGTAGCTAGGTTGATGACTTCTGTCACTGGCTTATTCATTAAGCCTTCAATGTCTGCAAATGCAAGCAGAAACTCTAAATCTGTTCTGTTCATAATGATTTGGTAATTTGATTGTTAAACATAAGTTATCACTATCTTGGCTGATGTGAGTATGTATCATTTCAACCCACGGGGGACAAGCCCCAACAAGCCAGAGGCAGGGGAGGTGTGAGTATATTATACTCCCCTCACACCAATGAAGTACCTCAAAAATTAAAAAATTAAAAAATTTTCAACCTAGACCATAGTGTATAGTTAAACTTTCTTAAGATATTTGGTTATATCAGATATTATACTTACCTTTGCACCTACCAGAGAGATAGGTAGTATGTCTCTATCCTCCATGAGGTAATCAAGTAATGGAGCAGAAGTTGGGTAGTAGTTCTAATATATGAATGAGGTGTCCCCAATACTGGTACAAAGTGTTCTATTATAAGTTGGATTAGCATAACCAATACTACTGGGAAAAGGTACAGGTAAATATGCTTTAAGGGGTATAACCAAGAACGGGTCCAACGAAGTGCAGAACTAATATAAACAAGCTTGGCAACACAGGCTAGGGATATACTATGCTTAATAATTAAGGTATGAAGAATATAGGTAGAATAGTATCTGATTGGATATGGCAATTACCACAGAATCTATTAGGTGTGTTATGGAAGAACATCAAGAAGGATAGCATCATTACAGAGATAAGTAATGATGATATAGAGTCAGTAGGTGCTAAGGCTTATCTGATAAAGGCTGGAGGTGCTGTAACACTAGGTAAGTATGTGTTCATTAGTCAGACTTATAGAGACCAAGGCATGACTATCAAACATGAGTGTGGTCATGTAAAGCAATCTAAGATGTTAGGTCCTCTATACCTTATAGTAATAGGAGTGCCATCTATACTCCATGCTTGGCTTAATGACTATATAGGATGTGATGAAGAGAGTGGCTACTCACACTTCTATACTGAGAAGTGGGCAGATAAACTAATGGGTATCAACACTTAAGCTACTTACTTAATACTCTTCTGGACTCTAATAACTAAATTTCTTACAGTAAAATTTGGTAGATTCAAAAATTTTGCTTACCTTTGCAGAGTAATTCAGAATGGGACTTGGTGTAGTGGTAGTCACATGAGATTTTGGCTCTTATAGCAGAGGTTCGAGTCCTCTAGTCCCAACTAGGAATGCCCTCTTAGTATAATGGATAATGCAAGGGTCTTCTAAGCCTTTAATGGGGGTTCGATTCCCTCAGGGGGTACTAAGAGATGGGGATGTAGACTATAGGTTAGGTCGTAGCTCTTTCAAGGCTGAGGATAAGGTTCAAGTCCTTACTTCCCTACTAAATGGAGTCATCTACTAAAGGTTAGGCAACTGCCCTCTCAAGGCAGAAATCTGGGTTCAATTCCCAGTGACTCTACTATATAGGCTATGTAGTGTAATGGTTTGCATATCACACTGTCAATGTGAAGGTTAGGGTTCAATTCCCTCATAGTCTGCACACTTATAACAGAACCAAAGTCCTATCCTACAGCGGTAGGTAGGCAAATGGAGGATTAAGCCTAATTGGTAAGGCAGTAGTCTTGAAAACTACTAGTAATCATGTAACAGTGGTGTGTCAGTTCGAGTCTGACATCCTCCTCTATGATACAGATATTAAGGAAAGAAAGCTGGATGCTTAACCCTAATGATAAGGTGGTTAATGCTATCTTGAAGAGAGTAGAGTTAAATGGTGGTGAGTGTCCATGTCATAATACAGGTACTGATAAGCATTGTCCTTGCTCAGATTATAGAGAGAATGATGAGTGTCATTGTAGCTTGTATGTGAAGAAGGAGAGTTAACCTAGAGGGTTCTAGGGACTGCCTGCTAAGCAGATTGTACCTATAATGGGTATATGTTTCGAGTACATAGCTCTCCGCTATATAGAGTAGTTGGGTAATGGTTAACCTCCTGCATTTGGGATGCAGATATTGCAAGTTCGAGTCTTGTCTACTCTACTAATGGGGTTTGTGGTGTAATTGGCTAACACACCTCCCTTGCAAGGAGGAGTTCAGGGTTCAAGTCCCTCATTCTCCACATTAGTTTCCGTGTTTCATAGTGTTAGAGCGTTTGTTAGGACACCTACACTTTTCTTAGTGTAGAAAGGCTCTCCACAGTGAGAGCCTACATTGCTCCTTAGTTCAGTGGTTAAGAATAGTTCCCTTACAAGGAAAAGGTCGTAGGTTCAATTCCTACAGGAGCAACAATTATTGGGTCTTTAGTTCAAAGGTCAGAACAGTGGGCTGTTAACCCTCAGATGTAAGTTCGAGTCTTACAGGTCCCGCAATAGAATGTACTCTTGGTGTAATGGTAGCATAATGGTCTCCAAAACCATTGGTTAGAGTTCGAGTCTTTAAGAGTATGCAAGAGTATTGGCATATCTTCTAATGGTTAGGAAGCTACTCTGATAAGGTAGTAATCATGGTTCAATTCCATGTATGCCAACTATATTCTGATGTATTTCAATGGTAGAAAGCTGCTCTCATAAGGCAGTAGCTAGTGGTTCGAGTCCACTCATCAGAACTGTGTCTGTAGCTTAATTGGTCTAGAGCCTTGGATTGTGGCTCCAAGTAGTGTGGGTTCAAGTCCCATCAGACACCCCAATATACTGGCATATCCCCTCTGTCTTATACACAGTAGAAAGGGTAATAGGTTGCATGTGGGTTCAATCCCCTCTGCCAGTACTATGATAAGTGAAGATAGAAAAGTAGAAGCTCAGAAGCTATATGACAAAGTAGGTAATATAAAAGTTGTAGCGAAAACTCTTCATATATCCTATGAAGCTCTAAAAAAGTTTATAGTTTTTAAGAAAAGACCTAATAGACAAATAAAGCCTGTAAGAGATACTTCAAGGTATAGAAGTATTGTAAAACAGAGGCTTATAGAGTACAAGGGTGGTAGATGTCAGATATGTGGATATAACAAATGTATGAATGCTCTTGAGTTTCATCATTTGAACCCACAAGAGAAAGACTTTACTATTAGTGGAGGGACTAAGTCATTTGAATCTCTCAAACCAGAAATAGATAAGTGTATATTGGTTTGCGCCAATTGCCATAGAGAGATTCATGCGGGATTGATTAAGATATAATCTTGGAGTACCTGAGTGGTTTAAGGGCACAGTCTGCAAAACTGGTGATTCGTGGGTTCAAATCCCACCTCCAAGTCTATATAAGCCTCTATAGCTGAATTGGTTAAAGCACCTGTCTCTTAAACAGGGGACTCAAGGTTCAAGTCCTTGTGGAGGCACTAGAGGGTATGCAGGGTAAAATCTTTCCTAGGAATAAGATGAAACCTCTATAAAAGACCCTGCTTCACTCCCTCAAAGCATTGATGGTGGATGCTCTGGACTTTTAATCCTGAGAGCTAGGTTCGACTCCTAGTGGGGGAACATAACATGTTTAACTTCAAATTTTATATGTTATGAGAAGAGTTCTTAATTTAGTGAAAAGAGAAGTAAAGTGGTATATAGAAAGAAGTGCTACTAGTTACTATTGGACTCCTACAGGGTGTATTCCTATTATCAAGGAATAACCCTTTTGCTGAATGAGGAACTATAATAACTAATTATGGGAAGTGTGCTACACGGTGATAGCCTCAGACTGTAAATCTGACACCTCTGGTTGAATAGGTTCGACTCCTTTACTTCCCACTTCAATAGAAAGGATTGCTCTTAGCTTATGAGTGGTGACTAGGGTAGAGACTAGAATAAGCTATATGGACATTGGGCAGGTATGGTTACATTGCGAGGGTCTGAAAAACCCTAGAACATAGTTCGATTCTATGAATGTCCACTAATATATTAAGGTATGGTACTGAAACTAGGTAGTAGAGGTAATGAGGTAAAGGCTCTTCAAGAGAAGCTGAACCTAAAGGCAGATGGGATATTTGGTCCTCTGACTGAGGAAGCTGTCAAAGACTTCCAGAGGTCTAATGGTCTTGAAGTGGATGGTATTGTTGGAGCTAATACTTTATCTAAGCTCAATCTCTCAGTGAATAAGAGGAATATAAAGGAGTTGATAGTGCATTGCAGTGCTACACCAGAAGGTAAAGACTATAGTGTAGATACTATAAGACAATGGCATCTTCAAAGAGGTTTCTCTGATATAGGCTACCATTATGTAATATATAGAGATGGTTCTATACATATAGGTAGAGATGAGTCTATTATAGGTGCGCACTGCACTGGTCATAATACTAACTCTATTGGAGTATGCTATATAGGAGGATGTGCTTCTGATGGTAAGACACCTAAAGATACTAGGACTACTGAGCAGAAGCAGTCATTAGTTAAGTTACTTAAGGAGTTAAAGACTAAGTACCCTCAAGCATCTATACATGGTCATAGGGACTTTGCTAATAAGGCTTGCCCTAGTTTTGATGCTACAAAAGAATATAGCTCTCTATAAGAGCTTATGCTCTCTTGGTGGAATTTGGTAGACACGCTAGATTTAGGCTCTAGTGCCGAGAGGTGTAAGGGTTCGAGTCCCTTAGAGAGTACAGATATTTTAGTTAAATAATGTAATTTACTTGCACAGGTTAAATATTTTGCTTAACTTTGCAGTATCAAATCAAGAGTAAGAGGAATGGATAGTGTTTTTCTAGATAATCAGCTAATGGATGAGATGTTCAAGACTTCTCAAGATGAGAACCCTAGTCAGTTCTTCATTAGCTTCATTAACCTTCTGGAGGGTTGGAAGACTAAGTGTAAGAACCTGCATTGGGCAGCTCCTAAGAAGAATATCCATGTCTACCTAGATGAGTTCCTAGATGTTATATCAGACTATCAGGATGGGTTGGCAGAGGAGTATCAGGGATTGCTTGGACATATGCAACCTAATGTGATTAAGGGTACTCCTAGTGATGCTCTCAATGCTATGGACTTCATCAATGAGGTTAAAGCAGGAACTACTAAGTTCTATGAGAATATCCCAGAGGGAACACTATATGCAGGTATTAGGTCTGAGTGTGAGACATTCATACATAATATACTGAAATATAAGTACCTATTTGAGTTATGTGATTTGAGACCTTACTAAGTATAATGCCCCTGTGGTGGAATGGAATACACATTGGTCTTAAACACCAACGCCCTTGAGGATTGCAGGTTCAAATCCTGTCAGGGGTACTATGCCTCCTTAGTGTTAATGGTTTAGCAAGCCTGCCTTGTAAACAGGAAGTCTCAGTTCGATTCTGAGAGGAGGCTCAACAAGTTACTAAAAGCTGTCTTACCTACAGTGAGAGAGTAACACTCAATGCTACTAGGTAAACCTCAGCAGGAGCTGACCTGCGGCATTCAGTTAAAAAGCTTTTATGAGGTGTAGATGATTGAGGGTGCAAGTTAAGCTGACACTTGCAATGCCAAAGTACCAATAGCAAATCTTTGGCTTATGTAGATATGGTGTTAGGGGTTAGCATATGACATTGCCAATGTCAAGGGGTCAGTTCAAATCTGATTATCTACTCAATGGAAATGAAGAAGTGCAGTAAATGTGGAGAGCTAAAACCAATCTCTGAGTTTGCAATAAATAAACTAAGAAAGGATGGTCATGCCTCAGATTGCAAGTCTTGTAGAAAGATATACAGAGATAAGCATTATCAGGAACATAAAGAGTACTACAAAACAAAAGCTGCTGAATATAAAAAGAAGAAGACAGCAGAGTTTGAGGAGTATAAAAGTACTTTGAAATGTGAGATATGTGGGGAAAGCAGACCTTGGTGCTTAGATTTTCATCATGTTAATCCTGATGAGAAGGAAAAAGAGGTTGTTAAATTGATAGAGTCCCCAAGAAAGCTTGAAGAGGAGATTAAAAAGTGCAGAGTCCTATGTGCTAATTGCCATAGAGACTTACATTATAAGAATAAACAAGCAGGTATCGTATAAAGGTTAGTATAAGAGATTTCCAATCTTTTGGTGAGAGTTCGATTCTCTCTATCTGCTCAACATCGTGGAGTGATAGCAATGGTAGCTAGCAAGGCTCATAACCTTGAGGTTGAGGGTTCGAGTCCCTCCTCCGCAACTAATTAAATTAAAGACTATGACTAAAGATGGTAAGGTGATGACCTGTATAGTAGGTCAGACAGTCAGGAACATAGTTGCTCAAGCCAATGAGCTTGAGATACCAAGAGAAGATATTGTTAGTATGTTTGCTTTGGGAGGGCAGATATACTTGGTGTTCTACAAATAAAGACTGGCATTATGGAAGAAGTTAGAGTAGGAGGAGATACAGAAGGTATCAAGAGAGAACCTATTATCAATGTAGGTTGTCCTATAGGATTAGCTACTTATGAAGCGGTAAGTAAATTCAAGAGTGTTAGAAGGGCTATAAGAAGAGGTCATGTATCTCCTTATGGAGTCATATATCCTAAGAGACCCTTTGGTAACACCAATACTAAGGAGAACAGGATAAAGAGACAGATTTATGGGCAACTCAAGAACAGTAGAAGAGCAGCATAAGCATGATGAGTATAATGCTGTACCAGTAGTCTACTGTGCTGATTGCCTATCCTTAAAGATATTGACAGTAGATGGCATAGACTACTGTGAGAAGTGTGGTAGTACTAACACTAAAGAGGCTAATATATTTGATTGGGAGAAAATGTACGCAGCCAAATATGCAGGAAGTTATCTAAATATGAAATAAAATGGAAAAGAAGTTAGAACCAAAGGCAGGTGCAGCAGCACCTAAGAAGCTCAGTTATGAGGAGTTAGAGAATGTATGTCATCAGCTTAGTGCGCAGGCTCAGCAGCTTAATGCACAGAACCAGCAGTTGAGGATAGCACTGAATGAAGCTAACCTGACTAACCTATATAAGAGACTTGACTACTTGTTTGAAGTTATCAATAAGGATAATCCTTACTTGTCAGTAGACTTCAAGAAGCAATGTGCTAATGAGATTGAGACTTTGATGGCTACTCCTGAGCAGCCTGAGGACACACCAGAGACTGATAAGGAGGATTAAGTATGGTCAAGAAGGGAGTGGACAATGTGGTGAGAATACCATGTAAGCTTGACTACTCTTTCTTTAAGATGTGGTTTATGTTCTTACAGCCATTTCACCATCTTACAGAAAGGGAAATGGAAGTAGCCACTTCCTTTGTCAAGCAGAGATATGAACTAAGTAAGGTGGTCTCTGATAATGATATTCTTGACAGACTCGTTATGAGTGAAGATACAAAGAGGAAGGTAAGGGAAGAGTGCAATATAACTCTTCCTCACTTCCAAGTCATAATGGGTAAATTGAGAAAGAATAACATTATAGTAGATGGTAAGCTTAATCCAAGATATATACCTAGAGTTATTGAGGAGAATGGCTCATTCAAGTTGATGTTATTATTTGATTTTCAATGAACTATCAAGATGCTATAGACCATGTGGCTAATAAGCTTGAGCTACCCAGAGAAGTAGTCAAGGAGGCATATGAGTCTTATTGGAAGTACATAAGATGCACCATATCAGAACTACCACTTAAAGATGACCTTAGTGAGGAGGAGTTCAACAAGTTGAGAACTAACTTCAATATACCTAGCATTGGTAAGTTATCATGTACTTACCCTAGGTATAAAGCCATTAAGGATAGGTATAAGCATGTAAAGAAACTAAGAGATGATAGTAACAATAAAGAAAGTCAAGCCCATGTTTAATGGGTTAATCACTACTATGAACAGATATGGTAGTGAAGTTAAAGCCAGAGGTAGTAATCTGATTGATGTTAGCAAGGCTAACACAGTTAAGGAATACCAAACTGTAGTTGCAATTGGACCTATGGTAAGAGGCATAGAAGTAGGAGATACAGTGTTTATCAATCCTAAGAGATATGCAGTAATGAAACATAAGCCTGGGTCTCTGCAAGATGGGGTAATCAAGGACAACCCAGTTATAGGTTACAACTTTGACATAGTTGAGATAGATGGTGTTGAACATCTATACCTACAAGACTCTGACATTAAGTTTGTAGCTGAGGTTGAGGAGTTTGATGAGAACCCTGCAATATACACTGAACAACCAAAGATTCTAGTTTAACACTATAAGCCCAGTCTTAAAGCAAGATTGGGCTTTTATTTTAATAGTATATGAGACTGTTCAAATATGAAGGATATAACCTCAACATATCTGAGGAAGCTTTAGCTCTTAAGCCTTTTAGAGCTATATGGGTAAGAGATAAGTCAGCCTCTAAGGAAAGGGCTATAATGGAGTTGGGATATTGCTATTTCATGGAAGACCCTAGAAGTGATTACCAGTATATCATAGATAGGGATGAAAGAAGCAAGGCTATTAAAGAGGGTGAGGGTCTTAAGTCTACATGGCAACCTGATGGAACTGTAAAGGAAGCTATGAAGCTATATGCCTCATTCAAGACTACCTCAGCTTTATTACTGGAAGATACTAGAGCTTTAGTTGATGGTTATAGGAATAAGTTGAGAGACCTCACATCTGATATGTCGGAGCTTGATGTAAAGGATGTCAAGGAGCTAGGTGCTATTATTAAGCAAGTGCCATCAATGGTTAAAGACCTAGATGAGGCTGAGAGAGCATTGGCTAAGGAGATAGCACAGAGTGATAAGGTAAGAGGTGCGCAAGAGAAGAGTATTTACGAGGATATGTAATCATTATGGATGCAGTAGGAATAGTAGAAGTATTGAATACCAAGTTTGAGTGGATGAGATGTAAGAAAGGAGTGCATTTCATACTACACAAAGAGATAGAGTGTAATAGCTTTAGCAAGGCTTATAAAGAGTACAAGTGGACTCTATGGTATATAAATAACGGAGAGAAGTTCAAAGTAACTACATTATCCCATACCAGTAGGGTAGTTACTGAAAAGGAAGAGTCTGAAATGACCAAGTACATGGAGGAATCACTCCTTACCTTTATCTTTAATCTCCTTCTGGACCATGATAACTTAACTTTGATGTTGAATGGAAGATATAAAGGTACTGATACAGACTAACAGGTATCAGACTCCTGTCACACAGGAGCTACTTGATAGTTTGCCAAGTGAGGTAGCAGAGCAGCTTATGGATTGTCTGACTAACATACAATTCATTAAGAACCTCATATCTCCAGATAGACCTTACTATAAGGATTTACCTAGGGATGAGAGAGGTGCTGCAATAGTGGATATAACTAATCCTCCTATACTTGAGGATGCTGACTACTTTAGACAAGCTGCATTACACTATCAGAAGCATGGGTGTTATACATTCCTAAAACCCAATAGTAATCCTAACTCTGAGTTCAGGAAGTTCTGGGATGAGGAGAGAAGAAGATGTTGGGAGGGTCTAGTAAGACCCTCAGATGGTGCATGGATTTCAGGTTTTAACTACTGGTTCTTGAACTATCAGCCTATGATGGTAAACAAGATTACTGAGGGTAGGAAGAAAGCTGTCAGAGTAGAGTCATTCCCTTTTATACAAGAGGGTAATGTATGGAGGTATTACTATCTGTTTGATGCTAGAGAGCAAGGTCATCATGCTATTGAGTTGGCTAAGAGAGGATGTGCCAAGTCATACTCACTCTCAGCTATTATGGGACATAATCTTATCTTAGGGGAATCAGAAGAGTCCAGAAGAAGGGTTATTACAGTACTGACTGCTTATCAGAAGGAATATCTATCTGATAATAAGGATGGTACACTATCTAAGTTCAAGCCTGCTATTAACTTTAGTTTCTCTCATACTCCTTTCCCTCACCTTATGTTGAAGAACTCTCCTAATGAGATGTCATGGCAGATGGGTTATAAGGATGAGTATGGCATTGAAAGAGGCTCACTCAATCAGGTATTGGCAGTATCAGCTAAGGATGATAGTGAAAAGCTGAGAGGTAAGAGAGGTTGGATTCTATTCGAGGAGATGGGTTCATTCAAGGGACTACTGTCTCTATATGATATTACCAGAAAATCAGTAGAGGATGGTGACTATACATTTGCTACCATGTATCTGGTAGGTACTGCTGCTGAGGATGAATCAGACTTTAACTCAGCTAAGACTCTATTATATTACCCAGAGGCTTATAATATACTTGCAGTAGAGAATGTATATGATAGACCTAAGCAAGGTAAACCTACATTTGGTTATTTCTTCCCATCATATGTAAATAGAGCAGGATGTTATAACAAGGATGGAGTATCTGATGTAGTAAAAGCACTGATAGAGATACTTATGCAAAGGCATAAGGCTAAGTATAGTGCTGACCCTAAGTCAGTTCTTAGAGTAATAGCGGAAGACCCTATTACACCTGCTGAGGCTATTATTAAGGTAAAGGCAGCATTCTTCCCAGTTACAGCATTGACTGAAAGACTACAGCAGCTTGACACTGATGTTCACTCATTTGATGATGTGTATATAGGTAAGCTGGTTATGAATAAGAGTGGAGAAGTGGAGTTCAAACCTACTAGTGATGAGCCTATCAGAAAGTATGGAGTAGAGAATGATACACCAGGAGCTATAGAGATATTTGAGTTACCTGAGAAAGATAGGAGTGGTAAAGTACCCAACACTAGGTATATAATAGGGCATGACCCTGTAGATAATGACCAAGCTGAGTCATCATCACTGTCATCTACATTTGTATTGGACTTATGGACTGACAAGATAGTAGCTGAATATACAGGTAGACAAGCATTTGCAGAGGATAACTTTGAGATAGTGAGATTGTTATGTTTGTTTTATAATGCCAAGTGCCTCTATGAGTCCAATAAGAAGGGTATCTATGCCTACTTTGCAAAGATGAACTGTACTCACTTGTTAGCTGATACTCCTGAGTACCTGAGGGATAAGCAGATGATTAAGTACAGCTCCTTTGGTAGTAACCAGAAGGGTGTCAATGCTACAGCAGCTATAAACAACTATGCCAATGGTCTTATAAGGGATTGGTTGATGAAGCCTGTAACTATGATTACTACTATAGGTGGAGTAGAACAGGAAGTAGTTACTCAGAACCTGTTCTTCTTGAGGAACAGAGCCTTGATAGAAGAGCTTATAGCATTCAATCCTGAGATAAATGTGGATAGAATCAGGGCATTAGGTATGGTTATGTTATATAGAGAGGAGAAGATGGTACTATATCAAGGTAATCCTAGTAGGGATAAGGATGCTACTCCAAAGGATTATATAGGCAATGACCCATTCTTCACCAATAACTATGACAAGAGATTCAAGAAACCAGTAAATTTAGTAAAAGATATGGCAACTAGTTAGTATTTCATTTATTTACTTGTAGATATGAGTGAGATTGACTACTTTTGCATAAAATTATAGAGCATGGAAAATGAATACATAGTATATTTGCACATAAATATAATTAACTCTAAGGTCTATGTAGGTATAACTAAGTATCATAATCCTAACAAAAGATGGGGCTATGGATATAAACACAATCCATATCTAAACTCTGCTATAATAAAGTATGGGTGGGAAAACTTTAAGCATATAATACTATTTAGAAGACTGCCCAAAGATGCTGCTTGCAGGATAGAGAGGTTGTTAATAGCCAGATATAGGAAATCCAATAGAAGCTACAACATAGCTAATGGGGGAGAAGGAGCTAAAGCAGTTTCAGAAGAAACTAAAGCTAAACTTAGAGAATATAGAGGAGTAAGAGCATCTCAATATGGTAGAAAGCATTCTGGAGAAAGAATTGAGCAACAAAGAGAAATTGCTAAAAAATGCTGGGAACTACAAAGAGACCATAGACTTAAGGAGCTTCTGAAGTATGGATTCAAGTCTGGAGTAGAATATCCTAACTATGGTAAGCATTTATCAGATACTACAAAGGAGAAGCTAAGAAAAGCTCTATCTAAGAAGGTATTGATGATAGATAAGATTACGGGAGAGATTATAAGAGAATTTAGTTCTACTACAGAAGCAGAGCAGTACTTAGATGTTAAAGGTCACCATGTTAGCTGCTGTTGCAATGGTAAAAGAAAAACAGCATATGGCTATATATGGAAATATAAGGAGGAATAAATATGGATAATATAAATTTTCCAAGACAAATGCTCTCCTTTAGTAAGAAAACTAAAGAGTGGAGGAAAAACCACCTTTTATGGGCTAACCAGAAGACCTTCTTCAATTACAGTTTAGTTAGGAAGTCAGTAGTTCATAAGAAGATTAACTATGACCTGCTCAATGGTAGGTTGCATATGTCAGACTTGCAGATGGTACTTAACCCAGACCATATAGAGGCTGGTTATATACCTGATAAGTTACAGCACTACCCTATTATGAATAGTAAACTTAATGTTCTAAGAGGTGAGGAGAGTAAGAGAGTCTTTGATTTCAAGGTTGTTGTAACAAACCCTAATGCAATATCTGAGATAGAGGAGAACAAGAGGACTGAGCTATTCCAAAGATTGCAAGAGCTTATAGCAGATACATCAGCAAGTGAGGATGAGTTCAACCAGAAGCTTGAGAAGCTGAATGACTACTACACCTATGAATGGCAGGATATAAGAGAGATAAGGGCTAATGCCCTGTTGAACCATTATATCAAGGAGCTTAATATGCCTCTCATATTCAATCAGGGCTTCATGGATGCAATGGCAGTTGGTGAGGAGATTTACCAATGTGATATTGTAGGTGGTGAGCCAGTGATTGAGAGGATAAATCCCCTAAAGATTAGAGTATTCAAGTCAGGTTATTCAAATAGGATTGAGGATGCTGACATCATACTGTTAGAGGATTATTGGAGTCCTGGTAGGGTTATAGATACTTATTACGATGTACTTACTAAGAGAGACATTGAGTATATAGAGAACCTTCCTGACCATGTTGGTCAAGCAGCTACTGACTCTATGGATAACCTTGATGAGAGGTATGGCTTCATCAATGCAAGTATGATAGGTGATGAGGTTACAGCAGTCAATGGTTCATACTACTTTGACCCAGCTAACCTGTTCAGTGAGGGAGTTACATCTTCATTGTTACCTTATGACTTGGCAGGAAACCTTAGAGTTCTTAGAATGTATTGGAAGTCAAAGAGAGCTATCCTTAAGGTTAAGTCTTATGACCCTGAGACAGGTGAAGAAGTATATAACTTCTACCCTGAGAACTATGTAATAGATAAAGATAGAGGTGAAGAGGCTCAGAGGTTCTGGATAAATGAGGCTTGGGAAGGTACTATGATAGGTGATAGCAAGGATGGTATCTTTGTTAATATGAGACCTAGGCTAGTACAATACAATAGGTTAAGCAATCCATCAAGATGCCACTTTGGTATAGTAGGTTCAATCTACAACCTCAATGATAGCAGACCTTTCTCATTAGTGGATATGATGAAGCCTTACAACTACCTGTATGATGCTATACATGACAGGCTTAATAAGGCATTAGCTGCAAACTGGGGTTCTATTCTAGAGCTTGACTTGAGTAAAGTACCTAAGGGATGGACTATTGACAAGTGGATGTACTATGCCAAGATTAACCATATAGCTGTTATTGATAGCTTTAAGGAAGGTACTATAGGAGCTTCAACTGGTAAACTTGCAGGTGCATTGAATAATGCTGGCAAGGGTATGCTTGAGACTAATATAGGTAACTATATCCAACAGCAAATCAACCTTCTTGAGTTTATTAAGATGGAGATGGCTGAGGTTGCAGGTATTACCAAGCAGAGAGAAGGTCAGATAAGCAATAGAGAGACTGTAGGTGGAGTAGAGAGAGCTACATTGCAGTCATCACATATAACAGAGTGGTTGTTTGTAGTACATGATGACGTTAAGAAGAGAGCATTGGAATGCTTCTTGGAGACAGCTAAAATAGCACTTAGAGGCAGAAGTAAGAAGTTCCAGTATATCTTATCTGACACATCAACCAGAGTAATGGATATTGATGGTGATGAGTTTGCTGAGGCTGATTATGGTTTGGTTGTAGATAATAGTAATGGAACTCAAGAGCTTCAACAGAAGTTAGATACTTTGGCTCAGGCTGCATTACAGACTCAAACTTTATCATTCTCTACTATTACTAAGCTCTATACATCAAGCAGCTTGGCTGAAAAGCAAAGACTGATTGAGAAAGATGAAAAGCAGATTAGAGAAAGACAGGCACAGGCTCAGAAGGAACAACTTGAAGCTCAACAGCAAATAGCTGCTATGCAGCAACAACAGAAAGAAGCAGAACTTCTCCAGAAGGAAGAAGCTAATATAAGAGATAATCAGACTAAGATAATAGTAGCTCAAATGCAAGCTGAATCAAAAGCAGACTTTGATGATGGAATTATGATTGATGATTATAGTCCAGAAGCTAAAGCTAATCTTGCTGAGAAGATAAGAGAGTTTGACCTTAAGCTGCAACTTGACAAGGATAAATTAAAACTTGAGAAAGAGAAAGCCAATACTGATGCAAGTATAAAGAGGCAAGCTCTAAGAAAGAAAAGTAGTACAACTAATAAATAAAAGATATGAAGACAATAAGAACTTTAGTAATAAGTCCTAATGCCCCTAACACTAACTCAGTATAGCTGTATAAAGGTACAATGAAGTACTTTAACAATGGGGAATGGGAGACTGTAGGAGGTGATTCAGAACCTTATGTACTCCCTAAGGCTACTACAATTGAAATAGGTGGTGTAAAACAAGCTACTAATGTAGGTGATTTGGCTACTGGAGCTGAACTTGCAACAGTGGTTACTAAGGTAAATGCAATTCTGTCTGCATTAAAGGTGGCAGATATAATGGTTAAGGATTAAACTAAATACTATGTTTTTTACACAAGAAGATTATAGAAAGATAGAGAAGTGGCTCCTTGCAAACAGTAAGAAAGATACTGACTTTGCAGGAGCTGAAACTCCTCTTAAAGGAAATGAAACTGTAGTTCTTGTACAGAATGGTAAGAATGTAAAGGCATCAGTGAAAGATATAGTTAAACAACTATTTCTTCTTGGTGTATCTGACTTTGTGAATATCACTGACAAGTATAATGAGAGTTATATTTCACTATCTCAAGCTATAGGATTAATTCCTTGCAGAAGTAGAAAGATTGGTCAAGTAATTACTTTCTTGGATGATAGAGGTAGGTGGTCAATATATCAGTTTCAAGGTTCAAGAAAGAATCAATGGAATATTTTATCTTTATGGACTGAACTTTCAAGCCTTATTATGGAGGATATAGCTATTATAGATAGTGAGGATATTGTAACTGAGGTAAACAGTGCAAATCAAGTATCTCTAAAGTTTGCAGATAAAGTTTATGATACTGCCGATTATTCTGGTTTAGGAAGAATATATCTTAGAAAGAATATTGTAACTGTTAAAGACTCTATAACTGATAGTATGATTACTATGAATTGGCTTAACCAGTCAATGATTTCCAAAGAGAATACTATCTATATATTACAATATGATTATAACTTGAACAGACAAACATTATTTGTTCCAAGTGGAAGTATTCTTTTATTTGAAGGAGGTAGCATAAATAATGGTACTCTACAGCTTAATAATACTGTTTTAGCTGGAAATCCTAATATAACAGCAGATGTAACAGGCACTGTAGCTAATGCTAATGTTGAAGTAGGATGGTTTGGTGCTAAAGGAGATGGACTTACAGATGATACACTTGCAATTAAGAGAGCTTTAGCATTAAAAGCCCCCCTTATCTTAGCTACTAACTTGACTTATGTTGTTAATTCTACACTTGAAGTATATAATGATATTATAGGTAATAGTAGTAGAATCAAGAATAGAGAAGTACAGATGGCTTACTCTTTGATACATATCAACCAAAGGAGCTTTCCTTTTGTAACTACTATTAAGGATTTATATGTAGAAGGTAATGATTTGGGAACTGGAATGGTCACTACTTCAACTATTACTGGTATAGATGTAGATGCTCCTTATGTAGTTCTTGATAATGTAAAGGTAAAATATTGTAAGATAGGTATTCTTGCTAAGAAATATACAATTAATATCCTTAATTGTATGTCTAACTATAATACCAAGAACCTGAGTATTTATAGCAATGCTTGCATGGCTAATGATATAAATATTACTGGTGGTAACTATAGTTCTCCTACAGGAGAATATTCAGTTATTGTTGGTGATACTGACTTTAGTGATGCAGTGCTTGATGATTATCAAGCAGCTAGAATAATGCTGCAAGGATTCTCTTGGGATGGAGGTACACTACTTATCAACAATGTATGTAATATTACAGTTGATAACTGTTATGTTGAGAACCCAAGGAATAAGAAATGTATTGAGCTTAATAAGGTTGCTGACAATCTGTTAGTTAATTGTGAGATTAGAAACAGCTACATAAGAGGGGGTGATTATGGTATAAAGACCTACAAGATTATTGATGGATTAGCTGTTACTAAGTGTGTATTTAGAGAACTCACATATAATAACTTATATGTAGCTGTTGATGGCAGAGTTGAATATACAGGTAACATAAATGTAAACAGACATTCATCATACCCAGAAATTCACACAGGTATCAATTCAGTAACTTTAGCTGAGGTATTACCAAGATTAGCTAATTATAAGCTGGACTTTGAGGCATTAGTACAGAATAACAGAGCTTGTACAAGAGTGTCTCCTAATCAGAAATTCTATGACTGGTATGGTAACAGTACTCAGTATTCAAATGCAAAAGCTTTCTTGAATCCAACTAATCCTGCTACTAATATACCATGTACTATGAATGGTTATGGTATATGTAATATGACTAATGCAGGAGCTTCTGCTAACTTCAATGGGGGTGATTTGGTTATTCTAAATGGAATACAAGCCTATGTAAGAAGCTGTGATTATGATAATAATATAGTTTACTTGGGTGGTGGAAGTGACTTACCAAGTACAGGAAGCTATACATTATCCCACTTCTTTACAGAAGAAATGGTTTCTAAGGATAGCTTAGTTAAGGCTTTTGCTACAACTGATCTTCCTGTGCTACAAGACCTCACTTATGATAATGGTAAGGCTTATTTTGATAGTACATTAAATCACCCTGTATGGTGGAACCACAATGTATGGGTAGATGGAGATGGATTTAAGTCCAATAGAAAAGCAGGTACTACAGCTCAAAGACCTGAACATCCTTCTACTGGATACAGATACTTTGATGTGGATTTAATGCAATGGATTATCTATGATAGTGAGAACAATCTTTGGATGAATGAAGATGGTACTCTTATAACAAGAGTGGTAATAGTCTAACTAAATAAAGTAGTATTTGATATATAAATCAAGTACTACTTTTACTTGCATATATAAGAACTTTTACTTATATTTGCAGCAAATTAAAAAATGATAATAAATATGGCAGTTCAAGATAAATTTAATAAGCCTAATGTTATATATAAAATAACTAAGGTTATAGACCTTGTAGGAGGAACTCTTACTATTCCAGAAGGGTGTACCTTAGACTTTCAAGGAGGAGGTATTAATAATGGAACATTAGTTCTTAATAATACAGCTCTTATAGGAACTATAAAAATAGCTAATACTGTTACTATAACAGGAAACACAAGTACTTCAACCTTATATCCAGAGTGGTTTGGTGCAGAAGGGGATGGTATTACTAATGACCTAAAAGCAATACAAACTGCGGTTGATATAGCTCCATATAATGCACAGATTATTTTTACTAATAAATATAAAATATTTGGGGTAAATAATGAGTCATTTAATAGAAGAGAAGATGGTATCCATATAAAGAGCGGTGTACAATTTAATGGATTAGCAGGTGCTCAAATAATTGCTGATGGCTGGTGCTGTAATATTTTCACAACTCCTCCAGAAGATGCAGATTTGACTGCTCCAAAAATAAAAAATGTTAGATTCTATAATCTCGAATTGATACACACTCATGCTGAAATTTTTCAATTCTCAGCACTTATTAATCTTGGAAATATAGATAATTGTATTATTGAAGGATGTAAATTTTTAAGCTATTGTGGGGATGGAATAACTGCTGGAGCACTGCTATCCCCGGATGAGGGAAGATGGATGACTTCTTTTGTTAATGATGTTACAGTAAGAGATTGTATTTTTGATGGTAAAAATATAGTTAGTAGGCAGGGTATATCTGTTTATGTATGTAACAATTTTACAATTGATAATAATCTTTTTAAAAATAGCTCTGGTGGTGTAATGCCAGGAGCTATAGATTTTGAGCCAGAAGCAGATGTTGAAATTAAGAATGTTAAGATTATCAACAATCACTTTGAAAATATTAAAGGTGTTGTTGGGACTATAGCATTTGTTAATCCTATGAAAAATTCTATTACTGCTGATAGATTCATAATAGAAAATAATACATTTGTAAGCAGCAATTCTCATGATATATATATAAAAATGGAATCTCAGACAACATGTAGTCTGATTATTACCAAAAACACATTTATTAAGTCTAAAGTATATTTTTCAGTAGACAAAATTTCAGATGTAATTATTACAAATAATATTGGTGGACAGTTAAAGTATGGCAATGCTATTAGTAATAGTGTAAAAGCAAATTATTGCAACAATATAACAGGAGACCAAGTTGGAATGGAGTTATGGAATAATCCTGCTGTTACTTTTGATAATTGCGGAGCAGTTCTTATTGATGGAAACTTTCATCAGAGAATTAATACTGATTCTGCATTTAAGTTGGGAGGAACAATAGGGTCAGCCATCATTGTTAATAATAGAGTAAATGCTTGGGAGGCTTCTAATGTTAAGTTTGTAGAATTAGCAGAAAATGCTAATCTTGATAGATACATATTCAAAAACAATTTGTGTGGTGCTCCTTCTGATATTGGTGAATATGATGATTTGAGTTCTGTTGCATCAAGTCCATTTAACTTAGATACACTTCCAGATAGTTTACCGATTGGAATAGTTAGTACTGTTATCGGAGCAGACAGTATTTATAAATCACCTCTTAATGCTGAAGGTGGCCTACTTTTAAGTATCCATCCTACAAATGGATATTATAAAGGTCTGACAAAACAGTTGTTCTTTCCTATGTTTGTAAGAGGAGAACAACCTTATGCTTATCTTTTTATCAGGAAAAGGATGGATAATAATACATGGAGTGAATGGTTACATGTAGCCACAAGCTCCTTAAACCCTACTCCTACTGTTGGTCCTTCAAGCTCAAGACCAGCAGCCCCACAAGCTGGTATCTTTTATTTTGATACTACCTTAAATAAACCTATCTGGGGAAATGGTTCAGCTTGGGTGAATGCAACTGGTACAACTGTATAAAAAAAAAACAATATAGTTTATGAAAGATATACAACAATTAATTAAAAGAGATAATCTTGGGGGAGGATATAAAGACATCTTCCCTAAGACTTTCATTGATGCTATTACAGATAGAGAAAGTGGCATTACACTTACAGACATTCTGTCAAGTTTTAATATGTACTTCCTTTCATATACAGAAAGTAGGGAAACTACAAGACTTGAAGTTCCTATGTCAATTAGGAAGCAAGGATTATGGATAACCTATGTACTTGATGGAAATACTATTACAGAATGGTATGGAATTGATGCTGTAGATGATGTTTCTTGGCAAGATGGCAAGAACTGGAGATTAGGTTCAAATATGCCAGTAGTTCAGGAACTGGGTGAAGATGAGAATGCTGTTATTAGCCAAAAGGGGGTAACTTTTGCCCTATATACCAATTACAAAAACTTTGTAGGAAGTTCTGATAGTAGACCTTCTCTTAGTATAGAGGATATTGGCTATCTTTATTATGATAGTACTTTAAAAAAATATATCTGTTGGAATGGGGATTCTTGGACAAACATGGATGGGACCTCACTATAAATCAAGATTATATTAAATATAAATAAATCACTTATGCTCTTACATAGGTGATTTATTTTTCTTACCTTTGCAGCATTATGAAGAAGTTATTGTTAGCTATACTGCTAGGCATCCTGTTAAGTGGTTGTGCTGCAACTAAGTATGTGGAAGTTCCTGTAGATAAAGTTAAGATTGAATACAGGGATAGGGTGTCTGTTGATACTCTATATAGGAATGACAGTACTATCATAAGAGAGAAGGGTGATACTGTATTCTTAGAGAAGTACAAGTACATATATAGGGTTAAGGAGCTTAGAGATACTGTTAATGTGACTGATACTATAACAGTAGTCAATACTGTAGAAGTCACTAAGGAAGTGAATAAACTACATAACTGGCAAGTAGGTCTAATGGTTTTGGGAGGAGCAGCTATTGCACTTGGAGGTTACAAACTTATTAAATTTATTAAGGTATGACATTTAATGAACTAATTACAAAGATTGGGGTAGACAAGATACTACACTTCTCTATTGGAGGGTTTATAGTAGCACTGTTTACCATAGTTGCCACTCTTCAAGAAGGTGTTATTGATGCTACTACTATAGCATTCCCCTTCATAGGGCTTATTCCAGTAGCCATGTTTTCATGGTTCAAAGAGGCAGTGATTGATGATGAGTTTAGCTGGATGGATATTCTGGCAAGTGTACTAGGAGCAGTTCCTGTATTTATAGCTACAGCTCTAGGTGTGCTATTCTACACACTATCTAATTAAAAGCAGCTATGATTGATACTGGGGTACTTATAACAGCACTAATAGGTATAGTAACTACCTTTGCCTCAGGTTGGACTTCATGGTTCTTCACAAGGAAGAAGTATAATAGTGAAGTAGACCAGACTGTCATTCACAATATGAAAGAATCACTAGAGTTCTACAAGCAGCTCTCTGATGATAATAAGGAGAGGCTTGATGAGATGATTAAGAGGAATGATGAATTAGAGGATGAGATAAAAGAGTTGAGAAAGCAGGTATCGGAGCTTATGTTACTCACTTGTAAAGACCTTACCTGTAAACTCAGACAAACTAGTTTTAATTTGATAAAGACTACAAATGAAGAGAGTACTTAACTTTAGAGTAGTAGAGGGAGACCCTAATGAGGTTGACAAGAATGAGATACTACTAGTAAGAGATAACTCAACTGGTAAGGTTAAGAGCATTAGAGAGAGAGGGAGCGATGGTTCTCTAGAAGAACTTATTCCAGATGACTACATATATTGTAGAGTTAAGTCTTGGACAACTGACTTAACTAATGGACAAAAGGTATCTCTATTGTCTCTTGGAGAGTATATTGGTCCACTCATTAGCTCATCTTTAGTGAACTTCTTACTATTTAGTAATATCTATGCTCCATTTGACATTATCAAATATACTAATGGAGAAGGTACTAACAGATATAGTAAGGTTAAGGCTATCAGAATACAGAAGGCTGACCTAGCTGCTTCTGAGGATGGTAGTAAGTTTATCAAGCTTAATACCCTTGATGACTTACAGAATACTATGAAGCTATTAGGTATAGAGGTAGACCTTAGCAAGGCACTAGAGCCAATCACAAAGGATGAGTTTGATAGTATGGAGGTACCTACTCTACCATCGACGTAATTATTGTTTAACTTATAAAACTTAAGATTATGGCTTGTGGTTGTAAAGGTGGTGGTAAGAAAG